>Ga0197143_1000740_pt1 | contig 31827 bp, 46 predicted proteins | sample GBS70_MetaG_FD_148603 | JGI IMG/M metagenome (GOLD analysis project Ga0197143, IMG submission 148603) | Sediment microbial communities from Great Boiling Springs, Gerlach, Nevada, United States - GBS 70_MetaG | ecosystem: Environmental > Aquatic > Thermal springs > Hot (42-90C) > Sediment... | reverse complement strand
AGGACAATCAGCTGTTTTAACAATACACCGAGCATAGAGAGAATAGTTTATGCAGTAATAAGCAGACTAAATGACCAGTGGAGTATTAAACCCTTAAAAGAATTTACACAGAAGTATTGACATGACCTATAACTGTAACTCTCGTGGTCCTTGGGTATATCTTGATGGGTATAAATCCTCAGGCTAATTCCACAGCCCTCTTTGGAACGGGAATCCTTAATGAAGGAAGGGAATATATTGAGGCACCGAGATGGGCAGATATTCTCATTGCCCTTTCAGCTGTTCTATTTCTAATTAACAACTTCATGACAGTCCTCAAGACAAAGAAGTGGACTGGTATTCAGGGAACTCTCCTTGCAGGTCTCACATTCCTTGCCCTTATGTACATACCAGGGATGTTCTACACAAAGAGCATGGTAAAAGACCAGTTCTGGTGGTGGTGGGTTGTCCATCTCTGGGTAGAAGGAGCCTGGGAGGTCATAGCAGGAGCACTCCTTGCCTTTATGCTGATGAAGACTGTAAATGCCCCAAGGCATGTCGTTGAAAGATGGATGTACATAGAGGTTGCCCTTGTGCTCTTTACAGGGATACTTGGGACAGGTCATCACTACTACTGGATAGGAACACCTGAATACTGGCTCTGGATAGGTGGAATATTCAGTTCCCTTGAGCCAATTCCACTCCTTGTAATGGTGTGGGATGCCTTCAGGACAACAAGGGAATATAGGACTATCACAAACAAGGTGGGCCTATTTTATGCTGTTGCCCATGCCATACTCAACTTTGTTGGAGCAGGGCTCTGGGGTGTGATCCATACCCTTCCACAAGTAAATAAGTGGACCCACGGAACACAGATCACAACTGCCCATGGACACCTTGCCTTTTACGGTGCCTATGTGCTTCTTGTCCTCTCCATGATATATGTCACACTGCCAGCTATCAGGGGTACAAGAGAATTTTCTGGAGCAAGGGCCTATCAGTCCTTCTGGTGGATGACTATATCAATGGTATTCATTGTACTCACTATAACAGGAGCAGGAATGGTTCAGACCTATATGGAAAGGCTTATGGGACTTGATTATGTTGCTGTAAAGGCGAATTACAATCTCTGGTTCTGGATATTCAGGGCTATCTTCGGTATTGGGTTCCTCATTGGCGTAGTGATTTTTGTAATTGACTTCTTCAGGCTTGGCAAAGAGCCATTGAAGGTTCCATCTGGTGAGGCAATAAGGACTGAAGGCTGAAAAGAAGGAGAGATATGACAGCACCCTAAAATAAGGAGGGCAGATGCTCTGCCCTCTTTGTCAATTAAGCCCCAACTGTTATTACCTAAGGAATCAGGAATAAGTGTCCGAGTCTAAGAAAAATTCTTCCATGGCATTGGACTTGAGATTTCAAGTCCTTTTTTACCGCCCCCCGTTTCAGCACCAAAGTGGTATAATAGTGTAATTTGAGTTCTTTTATTGGAGGCAAAGGATGCGGATTTTATATCTATTCCTTTTATTCATTTTCCCTTTTATATTAATCGCACGCCCTTGCATGGCAACAACAGAGTATGCCCGACAGACAGGAATGAGCTGCTCTCACTGTCATATAGAGGCTATTGGTGGGGGAGAGCTCACATCAGAAGGAAAGAGGTTTCTTGAGGAGCTCAGGATAAAAGGTCTTTACAGACCCCTTACAAAGACACAGAAGGTAGTAAGATTTATTATAGGCTACATCCATCTCATTGTTGCAATAGCCTGGTTCGGGGCTATCCTCTATGTGCATATCCTCCTGAAGCCTGCCTATGCTGCAAGGGGGCTACCGAAAGGTGAACTAATGCTTGGATGGATTTCCATAGGGCTTCTTGCTATCACGGGAACACTCCTGAGTATTGCAAGGATTCCCACATGGCATGCCCTTTTTAACACCCGCTTCGGGATATTGTTAAGTCTGAAGATATTACTCTTTTTGATTATGGCAGGAACTGCCTTTATTGTCACATTCATTATAGGCCCAAAACTAAGGAAAAGAGTTCTCACAAAACCAAGTGATAATAAAAGGGAATTTACCCTTGATGAACTTCACAACTTTGATGGCAAGGAGCAGAGACCTGCCTATGTAGCCTATAAAGGAAAGGTCTATGACCTCACAAAAAGCAAACTCTGGAAGGATGGTTCCCATGCTCGAAAACACCTTGCAGGCCACGACCTGACGGATGCTATAAAACTCGCTCCCCATGGTGAAGAGCAAATATTAAAGATGCCAGAAGTGGGAAGACTTGTTGAAAGCCATAGTGTTGAGAAACCCCCTCCTGTTAGGGTCTTTTATATCTTTGCCTACACGAACCTTGTGCTTGTATTTCTGATTACCTTTATCATTGCCCTCTGGAGATGGAGCTAATGGCTACTGTTACTTTCTCCACCAATCTCTCCGAAGGCATGTTTTATAACCCTTCTTATCTGAAAGATGTCAAAGGGTTTTGGGATAAAGGAATTGGACTCTAATTTTTCTTTAAAATCAGCAAGATTAAAGAGCTGGCATCTGATAGGGGCCTTCAAAAATTGACCATATTGGTCAAAAAAACAAAAACACTGGTGGATTTCACCCAGTTATAATGTTAAAATAAACCATGCAGATAACTTTATTTTCACTTCTGGCTATCACCATAAGCCTGGCCCAAATAACTGTTCTGTCAGGCTGTAGTGGCGTCTCTCAAAAGGAGGCAGATTTTTACTATAAACTTGGTGCCTCCTACATGAGGGAGGGAGAGCTCCAGAAGGCCTTTGTGGAGCTTCAGAAGGCAAAAGACATTGATCCTCGTAACAAAGAGGTTCTCAATCTCCTGGGGCTTCTATACTTTCAGTTTGAGGACTATGAGAATGCCATAAAACATTTTAAAAAGGCTATATCCATAGACAGAAGATTCTCTGATGCAAGAAATAATCTTGGGATTGTCTATGCGAGCCAGAAGAGGTGGAAAGAGGCAATAGAGGAGTTTAATAAGGCAATAGAGAACCCCCTTTACCAGACCCCTGAGATTGCCCTCACAAATCTTGGCTTTGTCTATTACAGATTGAAAAAATACGATAATGCCATAGAGGCCTTCCAGAAAGCCCTTAAAAGGAACCCGAATTTCCTCAGGGCATACCTTGGACTGAGCCTTTGTTATAACAAAAAAGGCATGTATGGAGAGGCTGCTTCTTATATGGAAGAGGCCCTGAAGATGGATCCCCTTTATGGCGGAGACAGGTTTAAGGCAATAAAGGATATGGAAGAAAGGCTTTTGAGAGCTAAGGGTGACGAGGCAGAGGATCTGAAGGATTATCTAGAGATATTGAGGTATTGATTGTCTGTGGCGAAAGTAACAGTTCTCGAACTCATTAATAAGGCAGAGGAGGCCTTGAGATTTGCAAGACCCATTTATTCAGGACTGAGTGTTGGAGCTGCAGTTCTCTGCAGTTCTGGACGAATCTATACTGGAGCTAATTTTGAAAATCCCTCTTTAATGATGAGCCTCTGCGCAGAAAAGGTTGCAATACTCAAGGCCCTATCAGAAGGAGAAACAGACATAAAGGCAATCGCCATTGTTTCAGGAAAAAAAGATTATTGCCTTCCCTGCGGCTCCTGCAGACAATTTATATTTGAATATTCAAGGGATGCAGAAATCTATGTATCTGGTAATAGTGGCATAAAGAAATACTCTATCTCTGAACTTCTTCCAGAGGCCTTCAGGCCGTAAAAATTCTAATGGATAACAACCCATGTTTGTATCAGGAAGCACCACAGGAATAGGAAGCCTTCCTCACCAGAGTCCTGCTGAGGCAGTGGAGACTGTCCTTAAGGGATTTGATATACCCTTCTGGCCCCAGCTTCCAAGAAGGTCAAAACTTGAAGGCATGATTCCCCAATTCTCAGAAGGTATGCCCCAGATAAGGATAGAACCTGATGGCTCTGTGTGGGCATCAAGGGATTCTGAGGAAGAGCTTGAGAGGTTTTATGAAACCTATACAGAGGCGACGACGCTTGCTATATCAGAAGATTTTGCCATGGGATTTCATGAATTTATAAGAAGGACAAAACAGAGGAGATTTAAGTTCCTCAAAGGCCAGATAACAGGTCCTCTGACCTTTACACTCGGCATAAGGCTTAAGGATGGAAATCCTTTATATTTTGATGAAGAGCTAAGGGAGATAAGCCTCATGGTTCTCAAGGCGAAGGCAAGATGGCAGATTCAGGTATTGAAACCTCAGGCAGATAATGTGGTGCTCTTTGTAGATGAACCAATCCTTTCCGTTATTGGAGGCAGCACCTATCTCGCAATTAATCCATCAGAGGTTGAAAGACTCATCAGAGAATTAATAAGTTCTATAAATTCAGCGGGTGCTATTTCAGGTATTCATTGTTGCGGAAGGGCTGACTGGGAAATTGTCCTGAGATCTGGGGTGAGGATTCTCAGTTTTGATTCCTATGACCACTTTTCCTCGATCCTCGCCTCATCGGAACATCTCCTCAAATTTCTTGAAAATGGTGGTTACCTTGCTTGGGGAGCTGTGCCAACAACGGAGGCAATAAATTCGGAAGATATAAACTCCCTTAAAAGAAGACTTCTTAAGCAGATAGAAACCCTTTCTAAATTTATTCCTGAGAGACTTCTCAAAAGCCAGCTCCTTCTCACACCTTCCTGCGGCATGGGCTCAAGGACAGTGGGAGAATCTCACAGGATTATTCAGATCCTCTGGAGGATAAAAGAGGAGATACTATGAGTCTTTTTATTACCTTTGAAGGCATAGAAGGATGTGGAAAGACGACACAGGCAAGGCTCCTTTATGAGTATCTTACAAAGACCAAAAGATTAGTAGTTCTCACAGAAGAGCCAGGTGGCACAGAGATAGGCATTAAATTGAGAAAACTCCTTCTTGATAAAGACCAGCAAAATATTCATCCCCTCACGGAGTTATTTCTTTACAATGCCGTAAGGGTTCAGCATGTAATGGAAAAGCTCAAGCCTCTCATCAGGGAAGGCTATATTGTCATATGTGATAGATTTATGGATTCTACCTTTGCCTATCAGGGTTATGGAAGAGGGATAGACATGGATATAATAAAAAGGCTTGATGAGATTGCAAGGCAGGGGCTGAAACCTGATATTACATTTCTTCTTGATATAGAACCAGAGGTAGGGCTCAGAAGACATTCTTCCATTAAAGAGCTTGACAGGCTTGAAAGGGAATCCCTTGAATTTCACAGGGCTGTAAGGACGGGATATCTTGAGATTGCAGCTCAGGAAGCAGAAAGGTTTAGAATAATAAAGGCTGAAAAACCGATTGAAGAGATACACGCCCTTATTTTAAAAGAAGTAGAAAAACAGATTTCAAAAGTCGAAGGTCAGCGGTCCGATGCTGAGGAATAAATTTTTCCATAAATTCCGATTACTGACTTCAGAACTCTGAGTTCTGCTCTCATGGCCTTTAAGGATATTGTAGGACAACAAAAGGCAAAAAGGATAATTCAAGGCATGCTTAAAAAGGGCAGACTACCCCATGCTCTTTTATTCACTGGAGAACCTGGCGTGGGAAAGCTCCTTATGGCAAAGACCCTCATTAAGGTCCTTAACTGTCGCCACTGGAATATTGCAGGCGAGATAGACAGCTGTGACATCTGTAGACCCTGTCAACTCATAGATAACCTCAACTTTGCTGACCTCCTTTTTATAAAACCTGAAGGTACCCAGATTAAGATTGAGACTGTAAGAGGAGTCATAGATTTTTTAAGTATGAGCCCTTATGAAGCAAGGATAAAAAGTGTTATTATAGACGATGCAGATAAACTCAACATCTCAGCTGCCAATGCCCTCCTGAAGACCCTTGAAGAACCACCAGAGGATTCTCTGATTATCCTTATCACGGAACGGCCAGACATGTTGCCCGATACCATTCGCTCAAGATGCGTAAGAATACCTTTCACCCCTCTAAGTGAAGAAGAAAGTTCTGAGGTTATTAACAGGCTGAAAAACAGTAGTAATGGGTTAGTTAAGAGCCTATGGCCTATAGACGCCTTAAGTCTCTTAATAGAAGGAAGGCCAGGTCTAATAGCAGAGGAAGGATTTGATAAATATCGGAAGACCATAAAACAAATCTCAGAGCTCCTCGATGGTGCAAGTAAAAGGGGAGATCAGAAATCAGACCTTCACCAACTCACTAATTTCCTACCACAGGATAGGGAAGAACTTTCAATCTCTATTGATGTAGCCCTTATCTTCCTCAGAAACAGGCTTGTAAGTTATATTTCATCTGGAATAAATGAGTATCTGCAGGTTATAATAAAAAATTACAAAAAACTTTCAAACCTTAAAAACCTTATGCAATTTAATCTTAACCAGAAGATAACATGGAACTATATTGTGAGTATTTTGAGAGAAAGCTATGAAGATAGTAAGCATTAGATTTAAGCCCTGCTCAAGGCTTTACGATTTTGATACAGATGGTATAGACCTGAAGCCAGGGGATGAGGTTGTCGTTGAAACAGATATGGGTTTGTCAATTGGAAAGGTTATTCTCGGACCAAAAGAGACCCCCGATAGCGAAGTAAAAGATGATAGTAAAGAAGGCCAAACATTCAAAAAGGTCTTGAGAAAGGCCACGGAGGAGGATTTCCAGCAGAGAGAAAAAAACAAAGAACTCGAGAAAGAGGCCTATGAGTTCTGTCTTGAAAGGATAAGGCACAGAAACCTTCCTATGAAACTAATCTGTACAGAGGCCGCCCTTGATAGAAAAAAAATATTCTTCTACTTCACGGCTGATGGAAGGGTTGACTTCAGGGAACTGGTAAAGGACCTCGCAGCCAAATTCAGGACAAGGATAGAGATGCGCCAAATTGGTGTGAGGGATGGGGCAAAGGCCCTTGGAGGAATAGGAGTATGTGGATTGCCCGAGGTGTGCTGTAAAACCTTTCTTGTGAATTTTGCACCCATATCAATAAAGATGGCAAAGAAACAGGAGCTTACTTTGAATCCTGGTAAGTTATCAGGGCTCTGCGGAAGACTCATGTGTTGTCTCAGTTATGAATATGAAGAAGGCATGGAGGAGTCAGAAGACTACATGCTGATAGAGGAGAGGGAATGAAAGAAAAACCTACCTTTTACATTACAACACCTATTTACTATGTAAATGACATACCCCATATTGGTCATGCCTACACAACAGTGGCTGCTGATGTCCTTGCAAGGTTCTGGAGGCTCATGGGTAAAAAGGTCTTTTTTCTTACAGGCACAGATGAACATGGCCAGAAGGTGGAACGGGCTGCTCAAAGCAAAGGCCTCTCTCCAAAAGAGCATGCTGACATAATGGTAAAAAACTTTCAGACCTTATGGAGTAAGCTCAATATCTCTAATGATGCCTTTATAAGAACCACTGATGAAGAACATAAAAAAATTGTTCAGGAGTTGCTCGATACTCTATGGAGAAAAGGTGAGATAGTAAAAAAGACCTATAAAGGCTGGTACTGCATCCCAGATGAAAGGTTCTGGCGGGATACAGAACTTGTAGAAGGAAAGTGTCCTGATTGCGGAAGGCCTGTAGAATTTATCTCTGAAGAGAATTATTTCTTTCTCATGAGTAGATATCAGGAAAAACTCATAAGATACATAGAAGAAAACCCAGGTTACATACTTCCAGAGACAAGAAGGAATGAGGTTCTCGGTTTTCTTAAAAACCAGCCCCTTGGAGACCTCTGTATATCAAGACCAAAGTCAAGACTGAGCTGGGGCATAGAACTTCCCTTTGATAAGGACTATGTCACCTATGTCTGGTTTGATGCCCTTGTGAATTATTATTCTGCAACAAAATATCTTGCACCTTCTGGATACAATTGGTGGCCAGCAGACCATCATTTAATAGGCAAGGACATACTCATGACCCATGCTGTTTACTGGTCAACAATGCTCATGGCCCTTGATTTACCTCTACCAGGAAATATCTTTGCCCATGGCTGGTGGACTGTTGAGGGCAGAAAGATGTCGAAATCCTTTGGAAATGTGGTAAATCCAGAAGAGGTTATAAGGGAATTTGGTGTTGATGCCTTCAGATATTTTCTACTAAGAGAAGTTCCTTTTGGTCTTGATGGAGATTTCTCCAGAGACTCAATGATTAACAGGATAAACACTGACCTTGCCAATGACCTCGGCAACCTCCTCCAGAGGACCCTTGCTATGACCGAGAAGTATTTTAATGGTATGGTGCCAGAAAATAGCTCAACAGATGAGGAGATAGGAGCCCTTGCTGAAGAGGTCCTTGAACATGTAAAAAAGGCTCTTATGGAGCTGGCGTACTCTAAGGCCCTTGAGGGCATATGGAAGCTTGTGGATAGACTTAATAAATACATAGACACCATGCAGCCCTGGCATTTAGCAAAAGATCCTACCAGGAAATCAGACCTCTCGAAGGTCCTTTACACATGCCTTGAAGGCCTGAGATTCATAGGTCTCTATATTTATCCATTTATGCCCCAGACTGGTGAAGCAATATATAGATCTCTTGGTTACGATACAATAAAGGTAACAGACCTTAAAGAATTTGAATGGGGAAGGCTACCTTCTGGAGGGCTTGTAAAAAAAGGGCCACCCCTTTTTCCAAGGATAGAAAATAGGCTATAGGCTATAGAAAAATTCCTGTCGTCTGTAGCCTAAATATCTTCTGAAGCCTAAAGCCTGTAGCCTGAAACCTGTGAAAACCTTCAGCTCGGAGGTGCAGGAGACCATATTGTGATAAGAAGTCTCCTTTGGCTATATCGAAGGCCTTACCCCTTGCACCATAGTTCGGGATGAGCTTTAAATCTTATCTTTAAAGTTGAACAACAACTTTGGTGGTGAAGTAACAATTCAAAAATCAAGAGCCTCAAATCAGCCCATAATCCTGAAGGACTTTTTTTAATTTTTCCTTATTCTGTGAAGACATCTCACAGAGGGGAAGTCGAAATTCCTCTGAGATCTTTCCCATCATGGCAAGGGCAGTTTTGGCAGGTATAGGATTTGTCTCTATAAACATAGCCTGATTTAATGGCTCAAGTTTATAATGAAGCCTCCTTGCCTCATTTATATCACCTCTGAACCAGGCATTACACATCTCCGCTACATCCTTTGGAGCAACATTTGCTGTAACGGATATAACACCCTTGCCACCAAGACAGAGTAGAGGAAGGGTTGTAAAGTCATCACCTGAGATAACAGTAATCCTGTCGCCACAGAGCCTTATAAGCTCACTCACCTGTTTCATATCACCTGTTGCCTCTTTAATGCCAATAATGTTCTTTATCTCTGCAAGCCTTGCAACTGTCTGGGGAAGAAGATTTACACCAGTCCTACTAGGCACATTGTAAAGTACAAGGGGAAGACCTGTGCTCTCAGCCACCTTCTTGTAATGTCGGTAAAGTCCTTCCTGAGTTGGTTTATTATAATAGGGTGTCACAAGGAGGGCCGCATCAGCACCATATTCTTCGGCCTTTTTTGTAATCATTATAGTCTCATCTGTTGAGTTTGCACCTGTTCCCGCAATGACAGGTATTCGCTTCCTTACTACCTCAATTGTAAACTGAATCACCCTGTAATGTTCCTCATAATCAAGGGTGGCTGACTCACCCGTTGTCCCGCAGGGGACTACTCCATGGGTTCCTTCTTTTATATGCCACTCAATAAGGTCTCCGAGGGCTTTTTCATCTACCTTCCCATTCTTGAATGGTGTTACTATTGCTACTATTGACCCTTTCAGTTCCATGATTACCTCCCTTAACTCCCCACCCCCTCTTACCTTAAGAGAGAAAAAATGGGGTAACCTTGTAGTTGTTTATAAAGTATAAGAAACCATTAAAGTTTGTGTCAATCGGATTTAAGATTCCCTATGGCAAGCCACACAGAGCTCAGATGTCAGAAATCAGATGTCAGATATCTGGCCTCTGATGTCCGACTTCTGTTTTGGTAAACCGCAGGGAATACGCTCGCTATCCAGTTTTAAGGCCTTTTCAACTTCTTTATAGCTATTTCAAAAAGGTCATTGAGGGCCTTTGTCCTTGTCCATAGTTGTTTGAAGACCTCTGAAAGTTCATCTGCCCTTTCAGGACTCAAGGTCTCCCTGAATTCTGTGCCTTGTAATCTTTCAGCCCATTTAAGATATGTCTCGGCATGCTCATTGTTATGCTCCAACCAGTGTTTAAGAAGGGTTTCGAGTTTTTTTAGTTCCTCCATATTTCCTCCAGTTTCATAAAACAAATCTCAGAAATCGAAATCTGATGTTGAGGCCCGCCTCTATTTCATTTTAATGCCTGTGAAAGAAGCAATGAGAATGCAGATGTCTGTGTATTCTTTCTCCATGATAGTGGAGATGTTCATGAACAAGATTGACCTTGAGAAGAAGCTCCTGGTCATTAAGTATCTCTTCTGCAGACCCAATCTTTTCAATCATGTGTTCTTCACTTAATACAGCTACCCTCATCTCAAGCTCCTGAACAAGGCTGAGGTCATGAGTTGCTACCACTATAGTCTTCTTTGCCTCTGAATTGAGGTATACCATAAGTTCAACAAGACCGCACTGGGTCCTCGGGTCAAGACCTGATGTGGGTTCATCTAAGAGGAGTATTTCAGGGTTCATTGTAAGAACAGAACCAATAGCAACCCTCTTCTTCTCTCCTCCTGAAAGCATATAAGGAGGTCTGTCCTTCAATGCCTTTATATCGAGGAGTTCCATTACATGAAAGGACCTCTCTCTTGCCTCTTCTTCTGTAAGGCCAAGCTGTAATGGCCCATACATTAACTCATCTAATACGGTTGCTGAAAAAAGCTGGACATCAGGGTCCTGAAAAACAAAGCCTATGGCGCCTCTGAACTGCCTTAGAAATTCCATATCCTTCAGAGATTCTTCTGTCACTTCTTTTCCCTTAAATTCCACTCTGCCTGAAGAAGGCACAAGGAGTCCTGCCATTACCTTGAGAAGGGTTGATTTCCCACTTCCGTTTGCTCCGACTATGGCAAACCGCTCAAAGGGCTTTATCTCAATAGAAAGATTCTGAAGGGCAGGAATATTGCCATTGTAGGTGTAAGATACATTCTTTAGGCCTAAAATAGGCTGAAGGCTGAAGGGTGAAGTTTCCTTTAAGGAATTATTTTTCTTCAGCCTTAAGCTCGAAGTCTTAAGCCCGATTCCGAGCTCCATGGCCCTTGCCTTCATTGCACTGGTAATCTCCTCTGTTAGCAACTGTGTCTTTCTGAATAAAAAATGAATCCTGTTGGCAACCCAGTTCTCTATAAAGGTTCTGTCAGCCCTTCCAAGGAATCTCGCCTTTTTAGCGAGATAAAAATCCTCTACTACTTTTGCAAATATGAGGATGTATCTGTATGATAGCATGAGTATAAGAAGAAAAGTCCATGGAATTCTGAACCTTTTCAGGGTTAAGATTATCTCTTCAAAGGTAGTTGTTTTAAGAAGGATAAAGACGGTGCTCAGGGCATTGAAAACCCTCAGGGTTAGGACACCAGTTCTCTCCATTCCTTGATAGGTAATCCCGATATCCTTTGGTATGTGATATATCCAGATATCTTTCCCATCCCGCAGGCTGAATAGCTTGATAGCGAGGTCTCCTTCAACAAATATATTCAGGGATGCTGGCAGGCTAAGAATTAGACCGAAAAATAAAGTAAGTGGCAAAACCCTCTTAAGATAATCCTTTAAACTCTGCGTAAAAAATACCACAATGCTGAAAAGGAAAAAAGATATAGCGAGCTCAGAACCAATCTCCTGAAAAAGGCTGGTCATAACTATAATTACCAGAGATGAAATAACCTTTATCTCAGGACTCAAATGTCTTAGAGGCCCTTCCTTGGGTGGAACTCCAATCACAGCCTTAACAAAGGATACTGACTTGAGTCCCTTATCTATAAATGAGCTATTCATCAACTGTTACTTTCACCACCATACCTGTCAAAAGTTTTGAATGGGCATAACTACAGGCATCAGACATCAGGATATTAGGCTACAGGCTTCAGGCGTTAGACTTCAGGATTTTTTATTCCCTATAGCCTGTAGCCTATAGCCTATTTTAGCTTGCGGTTTTGCTGTAGCCGTCCGACAATAAATATGACACCTCCTACTAATCCTATCCCTATGAGGGCTGATAGTATATAAGACAACACCTGTACAATAAGAGGGGATTCCTCCCCACCAAGATTATAGTCTGGCACAGGAGCTCGCCAGAACTCTGCGAGTCTTTTCATGCCCTCGGGCACAAAACCCAGCATTTCCTGAATCGTGTCAAGGCCCCACTCGCCCCAGGCATCTCCTGCTTTAAAAACCTCAGGGAGAACAATACCAAGGGGACTGAGCAGGGCAAGAATGAATAAAAATATTACAAGTTTTCTGTGAAATGAGGTTAACATCCTGCACCTCCTTAACGATTATTTTCGACTAATTTGAATTTAAAGACAATTGATGGCTCATGTTTTATAAAATACCTGAGTATGGCTGCTGTAATAAGACCTTCAACAATGCTGAACAGTAGCATGTGTTCTATTGCCATAGCAGGGATAGCTATTTTCAATGGATAAGGGGCATAAAGGGGTCTTCCATCAGGACCACTGGCAATTAGAGGCTGGATTCCGAATTCAACAGCAGTAAGAATAGCTCCTGCAGTAAGTCCCACATATCCAGAAACAAAGGCAGCAATATAAACCCTTTTTGATCCACCCTGAACTTTCGCCTCCTGAATATTTTTACCTGCCACGGCCCTGAATATCCAGTAAGAGACAAAGGGTATAACAACAGCCATGTTAAAGCAATTAGCTCCAATTGCTGTAATACCGCCGTCTCCAAACACAAGGGCCTGAATAATCAGCACAGTGCTTATAGCAATTACAGCAGCCCATGGTCCTAAAAGTATGGCTGTTATTGCACCACCCACAGCATGACCTGTAGTTCCACCAGGAATCGGGATATTAAACATCTGGATTAAAAATGAAAAGGCACCTGCCATTGCAAGATATGGTATCTCTTTTTCCGAGAGCTCTTTTCTGAGCTTTCTAAGGCTTATAGCCCAGAAAAAGGCACTCACTCCATAAAGGGGAACATATGTCTGAGGGCTAAGATAACCATCTGGTATATGCATAAGGCACCTCCTTTAAAATTTTCTTAAACTAAAACCTGAGGGTTATCCCAGCAAGGATACTCAGGTCTGTCTCTGGACCATTAAGTCCTGTCTTTATTCCACCACTTAGGTCAAAAGCCTCTGTTACAGAACAAACAAGTCCTCCAAGTAAAAATACGGGATGAGTCCTTGAGCCCTTTTCAGGATTTGTCTCTATGCCTGTGTTTAAGGCTATCTTTAAGTCCTCTGTTAATCTGTATTCTCCAGCAAGACTCATATGCCAGAGGTTCTTCCTCTCATCCAATTTGTTTTCATTCCTTATGTATCCTGTATTTAAAAAAAGGGTTACAGGTTCAAACTCCTTATCAATTATCAAAAATATCCTTCCAGTTATCCTCCCTGAACCAAGTCCTCTCTCATAGTCACCTGTCGGAAAACTAAGGCCTGGTTTTAAGACAATCCTCAGCCCATCCTTTTCATAAAACCTGTATTTAAAGTCAATTGTCAGGTCGCCTATGCCATCTTCTTTGATAGTCTCTCTATTACTTTCTTTTAAAAATTGATAAGGAATCCCGACTGCTATATCAAGGTTATCAACCAATCCATAGGTCAGGGTCATCCCTAACACCGTCTCATCAGTCTCAACGCCTTCTTCACTGTCATGGCCATACTCCACATTCAACTCATACTGGAATCCTCCCCTTCCCTGCGTGCCTGTGTCATCAGTTATAAGGGGATGGTAGGCAAAGAGCGTAAAAGGGCTTATGAGCAGAAGGGACAAAGAAAAAACAATTATCTTTGTAGAAAGCAAAGATGTGAGTTTTGATTTAACAAAAGATCTCTTCAGAAACTCCATATCTCTCACCTCTCACTAAAAAATAAAAAGCCACAAAGGCTTTTTCTGACCTTCTTGGTCCTTTTAAGCCTTCGTGGCTTTAAAATTCTCCTACAGCAGAATACTTATTTTTAGCACATACCAAACTCAAAAGTCAAGCCTTGAACATTCTTGATTCTCCCTCCTTATACCTCTATCCCTGTATATCCTCAGATATTTCTCGTATGTAGTAAGAACCCTCTTTACATAATTTATGGTCTCACCATAAGGGATATCCTCTATGAACTCATCCTCATCGGAATAATTATTTTTTAGCCATGAGTCAACAGCTGCCTCACCAGCATTGTAGGCTGCAATGGCATAGCTAAGGACACCATATCTTTTAATCAGTCTGCTAAGATAAAAGGCCCCGAGCTCGATATTCAAAGCAGGGTCTTTAAGAAGGACATCCCACTTTTGAGCCTCCAGGGCTACCTCGCCCCCAACTGATCCGTTATCTTTCTTGATTTCCAGAGCAAGTCTTCTTGCTGTTGACGGCATAATCTGCAGGAGCCCTGTAGCACCCGCAGGTGAGATTGCCTCTGGATTATATCTACTCTCCTCTCTTGCTATGGCAAGGAGAAGGAATGGGTCAATATTATATTTTTTTGAGGCATTAATAATATAGTCTGAATAAATAACAGGGTAGAGAAGGACCTCGTCAATCCGATCCTTTAAAGATGGTGTAGACATTAATCTTGAATAAAGGCTCACAGCCCTGTGGTATTGTCCAGTCCTGTAGTAAAAAACTCCTATGCTGGGAAGAAGGTCGCTGCAACTGTTACTTTCTTCCGAATTGCCTGACAGCCTTGTTCTCTCTACCTCTGGTGAAGTAACAGATGGAAGGCATCTATTAATAAGAAGGGAAAGCTCCTCTAATGCTTCATCCTTGTGACCCAGCTCCATGAATATATGGGCTCTCTTTATTCTAATATGAGAGTAGGTAGCCGTTGGTGGAGTAAAAAAAGGCAAAGCTCTGAGGTCAGACCCCTTTAGGCTATAGGTTATAGGCAACAGGCGATTAGGATTTTTTTCTAATTTCCCGTTGTCTAAAGCTTGAGACCTATCTAAGGCCTGTAGTCTATAGCCTGCAAGGAGGCTATAGATACCACTGTCCTGCTTGGAGATGAGTTTAAGCCCTGATTCAGACCTATCAACTGTAACTTTCTCCCCTGAACCTGGAAACCTCTCTTCTGCCCTGAGAAGCCAGTATTCATATCGAGGTTTATTGTACTTATCTCTAAGGGATATAAGAATTTTTTTTGCCTCTTCGCCATTACCTGTTATGTAATAAGTCCATGCTAATGCCCACTGGATCTGTTCTGAATCAACAGGGAAGTGCCTTAAAAGCTCCTTAAGGTAGCTAATAGACGCACCTATCTCTCCTCTATCTCTCAGGCTTCTTGCATAGGCAATGGCAACAGGTACAACCCTCCTGTCCTTAGACCTTATTAATTTTTCTATTACCTCATTTGCCTCTTCATTCTTACCAGCTCTAAGAAGGGATAAGGCAAGGAAATAGTATTCCTTTAAGTTCTGGAATACCCTTGCTGCTTCAGCATATCTCTTCTGTCTAAAATATATAGTACCGAGTAATCTCATTAAAGCCTCTCTGTTAATATTGGCCTCGTAAGTAACAGTTTCAGACTCTTCCCTTTCAAGCCTATCTCTGACCAATCGCTCTGCCTCTTCATATTGAGCCCCTGCCATTAACCTTCTGACCTTTTCCTGGAATTCTTCATGGCTAAGTATCTCTGGATTTATTGGTTTATCAATGAATCTCAAATAGATGCTATTTTTTACATAGAGCCTTTTATACAATGAAAGGGCATCTTTACCTTCTTGAGCATAAAGATAGGCAAGGAGATATATTGCATAATCATCCTCTGAATAGAGATGGACATATCTTTCAAGTTCAGATAGAGCAGAATCTCTATTGCTGAGAAGCCTCAGTTCTATCAAATTGATCCTTGCCTTTTTTAAGATAACAGGTGAACAATATGTCCTTGAACTGGCGTCAGAGCATTTTTCAAGAAGGACCTCAAGGGTCCTTTCGGCATCCAAAGGCGAGGTAGTCATGAAGGCTAAGCCTTTCAGGTAAAGGACAAGGTCCTGAATCGGAGAACAATCCTCAAGATTGCTCAACTTCTCAAGGGCCTTCTGAAAATCACCAGCACTAATATCCTGCTGAATGCTCCGAAGACCTTCAATCTGAAACTCCCCATCAACACATCTGGTGTCAAAATTAACAGTTGTAGATGTAGTTGTGATAGCTGATACAGTTGTAATTGTTGATGGTATAAGTAATAGTTCTGTACTCAGTATGATAATAGGTAGTATAAGGTGAATTACAAGGTAGTGCATCCTGAATTGGTGACGAAAGTAACAGCTGATGTAGTAAAGATTTTTTAAATACCTCATATAGTAGTATATCCCGTATCAGTTTCAATACTCAACGCTAATACTTGCACGAATATGACCTGTTCTGGTATTTTATGAATATGAAAAAGAATTTATTTGACACCTTTGGTGGCGGAAGTAATAGTGAAGAGGACAAGCTTTACCAGAATACTCAAGGGGATAATGATACCAGGCAGCTAATGAGTGAATTTGGTTTAAAAGAATTCAGTGAGAAGATTTCCAGATTTATAGAACGGGCAAAGAAACTGAAAAACGAAAACATTAGATTAACCAGAAGGGTTGCTGAGCTCGAAAATGAGGTGAAAAGTCAGGCCCTTGAGATCGAAAATTTGAAGAGAGAAAAGAGCTTATTTAAAAAAGAGATAGAAGAGATTCTTAAGGAGCTTGAGGGGCTTGACATATGAAAAGAGAATTAGCCCAGAAATTTACAGTTGAGGTCTCTATTCTGGGTCAAAGGTATTTTCTCAAAGGAAAGGACTCACCAGAATATATGAAGACCCTTGCAGGATTTGTTGATTCAAAGATGAGGGAGATATTAAAGGAGTCTCCCAATATGCCACCTTTAAAGGCAGCCATACTCGCCTGTCTCAATATAAGTGATGAATTATTTAAGTTGAAGCAGAAAGAAAAGGTGGTTATTGATTATATTAACGAAAAGGCAAAGATGCTTGATTTCATTTTTTCTGATGAATAGAACAGGATTTCGAGTTCCCCGAACCCTTTGAAGGTATCCCTCAGGTAGGAATCCCAAGTTTTGGAAAAATAATCAGCTGAAGCACCAGATATAATGCCACAACTATTAAGATTATCAGAATATCCTTCACTTATTCTCCTTATCTTCCTTTGTCTTTTCTGTTTCTTTTTTCTTTATATCTTCATAATCCACAAATTCAAGAACTGCCAGTTCTGCCCTGTCATTGACTCTTCGTCTTGTCCTTACTATCCTCAGATAACCACCATTCCTTCCCACAAACCTCGGCCCAATCTCTTTAAAAAGCTGACCAATAAGCTCCCTGTTAGGAAGATAGGTCATGGCAAGCCTTCTTGAGGCAAGGTCTCCCTTAATGGCAAGGCTGACAAGCCTCTCTGCTATCCTCTTTGCCTCCTTTGCCTTAGGAACAGTCGTTTCTATCCTCTGATGTTCTATGAGGGAGGCAACAAGATTTCTTAATAAAGCCTTCCTCTGGTTAGTGGGTCTTCCAAAAAGCCTTCCGTCGACCTTATGACGCATCTTTTAAACCTCCTGACTGTAAGGCCTTCAGAGCCTCTGTATCTATCTTCATCCCAAAATCAAGACCCATACTCCTTAATATCTCCTTTATCTCGTTAAGGGATTTCCTGCCAAAGTTCTTAGTCTTGAGCATCTCCTCTTCTGTCTTCTGGACGAGATCAGCTATGGTATTGATATTAGCACTCTTAAGACAATTATATGCCCTCACGGAGAGCTCAAGCTCGTCTATGCTTTTAAGAAGATTAGCATTTATAATAGAGCTGTCTGTCTGTATAACTGTTCCTGACCTCTCTTCCATGGGGTATACTGCATCTTCCTCAAGGATAAAGAGGTCAAAATGTTCAACGAGAATACCAGCTGCCTCAGAAATAGCCCTTTCAGGTGTAATACTACCATCGGTTGTTATCTCCATTATGAGTTTATCATAATCTGTAGACCTTCCCACCCTTGCCTTCTCAACCCAGAAATTCACCTTCTTTACAGGACTGAAGAGTGAATCAACAGCAATAACTCCTATAGGATGATCTGCCTCTTTATTCATCTCAGCTGGCACATAGCCCTTTCCTTTGCTCATATAAAGTTCCATCTCAAAGGTAGCATCCTTATCAAGGGTCGCAATGGGCTGCTCTGGATTCAATATCTCAACAGAACCATCAGTCTTTATATCACCAGCTGTTACAACCTTCGGTCCTCTTTCAGCTATTGACCCCGTCTTCCTGCCATCACCATGAATCTTCATCCTTATCCGTTTTACATTCAGTACTATATCAACTACATCTTCTTTAACACCCTCTATGGATGAAAACTCATGGAGAACCCCTTTTATCTTAATTGCTGTAACAGCAGCACCCGTTATAGAACTGAGGAGCACCCTTCTAAGGGCATTCCCTATGGTTATACCATACCCCCGCTCAAAGGGTTCTGCCACTAGTCTTCCATAGGTAGAGGTCAATGTATCTTCATCAAATTTTATCTTCTTTGGCAATTGAAAACCTTTTTTCCTTAAATTCATAAAACCTCCTTCCTTCGTGTGGCAGTTGCACTATGACATCCTGGCACTAAATTGTGCAAAAAAGTGGTCTTCTCTTTATTTTGAATAAAACTCTACAACTAATTGTTCACGAGCAGTAACAGGTATCTCCTCTCTCGACGGAACATACAGAACCTTGCCTCTCATATTTTCTGCGTCAAGTTCAAGCCATGGTGGAATACCCCTATGTTTGGCCTTTTCAAGACTCTCCTTTATTATCTCAAGGTTTTTACTCTTTTCTTTTATCTCGATGACATCCCCTGGTTTGAGATTATAAGAGGGTATATTAACCTTCCTGCCATTTACAAGGACATGGCCATGGGTAACAAGCTGTCTTGCACTCCTTATGCCTGTAGCAAAACCGAGTCTGCTAACCGTATTGTCAAGCCTCAGCTCAAGAAGTTGCATAAGGGCCTCACCTGTCACTCCTTTTTTCTTTGAGGCTATCTCAAAGTACCTTTTGAACTGTCTTTCCAGAAGTCCGTACATTCTTTTTAGCTTCTGTTTCTCTCTGAGCTGAAGACCATAGTCTGATAGTTTTGGCCTGTTCTGCCAGTGTTGTCCCGGAGGATATTTTCGCCTCTCGATTGCACACTTATCTGTGTAGCATCTGTCTGCTTTTAAAAAAAGCTTTTCTCCTTCCCTCCTGCACAGCCTGCATACTGGTCCTGTGTATCTCGCCATCTATCTTAAAGCCTCCTTTTTTATTTCATTCTTATACCCTTCTTCTCTTCGGCGGTCTACAGCCATTATGCGGAACCGGTGTCACATCCTTTATGATGACTATATCAAGACCTGCAGCCTGCAGTGCCCTTATGGCTGACTCTCTTCCAGCCCCAGGACCTTTAACACGTACATCAACCTGCCTGACTCCCATATCCATGGCCTTTTTTGCAGCAGCCTCAGCAGCCATCTGAGCTGCATAGGGCGTACCCTTTTTTGCACCTTTAAAACCAAGACTACCAGCTGAAGCCCATGTCAGGACATTGCCATTCTGATCAGTGATTGTTACAATTGTATTGTTAAATGTTGCCTGAATATGGGCTATACCTGTTGTAATATGTTTCTTCTCTTTTTTTGTGCCTTTTTTCTTCTGAGCCATTTATTCCCCCTTCTTCTTCTTGCCTATAACAGCTCTTCTGGGACCTTTACGGGTTCTTGCGTTTGTCCTCGTCCTCTGGCCCCAGACAGGAAGACCAAGTTTATGCCTTATCCCCCTGTAACATCCCATCTCAATGAGTTTCCTTATGTTCATAGCTATCTCTCTTCTTAGTTCGCCTTCAACCTTATAGTCCCTCTCAATTACTGACCTTATCTTAACTATCTCCTCATCCTTAAGATCCTTTACCCTTGTATCGGGATTTACATTAGTCTCCCTGAGAATCTTGTTAGATAAGGTCCTTCCGATACCAAATATCCTTGTAAGGGCAATCTCTACCCTTTCATTTTTTGGTAAATCTACTCCTGCTATTCTTGCCATCTTTAACTCCTTTTGTTCAGTCCTTAACCCTGTCTCTGTTTATGCTTTGGGTTTTCGCAGATAATCCTCACAACACCTTTACGTTTTATTACCTTACATTTGGAACATATAGGTTTTACTGATGATCTCACCTTCATTTATCTCACCTCACTATTATTCAGCACAACATTTTATTTAAATCTATAAGTGATTCTTCCTTTTGTAAGATCATAGGGTGAAAGCTCAACAAGAACCTTATCACCAGGCAAGATCCTGATAAAATGCATCCTCATCTTTCCTGATATATAAGCAAGTACAACCTGGCCGTTGTCCAGCTTCACCCTGAACATGGCATTTGGTAAAACCTCTATAACTGTACCCTGAACCTCTATGCTCTCTTCTTTGGGCAATTTTGCATTATACCTTTTTTAATTAAATTTGGTCAAGATTTCAGCACCATTTTTGGTAATGACTACTGTATGTTCAAAATGGGCTGAATATCCACCGTCAGCAGTTACAGCTGTCCATCCATCTTCAAGGAGTATCACATCAGGAGAACCTGTATTCACCATTGGCTCTATAGCAAGGGTCATTCCCTCCTTAAGTCTCGGCCCTTTGCCGGGTCTACCAAAGTTTGGGACCTGAGGCTCTTCATGAAGAAATCTGCCCACACCATGGCCTACAAAGGCCCTTACAACTGAAAAACCATTCGACTCTACATAATCCTGTATTGCTGCTGAAATATCACCTACTCTGTTGCCTGGTCTTGCCTTTTCAATGCCCTTATAAAGGGCCTTCTCTGTAACCTCAAGAAGCCTTTTCTGTAACTCCCCCAACCTGCCAGCAGCATAGGAACGGGCAGCATCTCCATAATATCCCTCATAAACAACACCAAGGTCTATACTTACTATATCTCCCTCTTTAATCAGTCTATCAGATGGTATGCCATGAACCACCTGATTGTTTATAGAAACACATATACTTGCAGGATACCCTCTATACCCCTTAAAGGCAGGGGTCCCACCTCTTGCCTTTATAAAGGCCTCAGCATATTCCTCCAGCTCTTTTGTCTTTACACCAGGCCTTATCAGCTCCTTAAGCATCTCAAGGGTTTCGGCTGCAATTCTACAGGCCTTTTCTATAAGTTTTATCTCATGGTTCGACTTCAATATTATCACAACCTCAGGTCCTAAGCCTTAAACTTAGTAATAGCTTATACATTGTACAAGATTCATCGGCCTATGGACCTATTCATCCCCTCCTGCCCTTAAGTCTACCTTTTTTCAAAAAACCCTCATAAGATCTTGTTACAAGATGAGCTTCTATCTGTGAAACTGTATCAAGGGCCACACCTACAACTATCAAAAGGGATGTGCCACCAAAATAAAAAGGTACATGGGCCTTCTGAATAAGTATCTCTGGCAACACACATACAACTGAAAGATAAACAGCTCCAACAAATGTTAATCTACTTAATACTCTATAAATATACTCAGAAGTCTTCTGCCCCGGTCTGATGCCTGGGATAAATCCGCCATATTTTTTAAGATTGTCAGCAATGTCAACAGGATTAAAAATTATAGCTGTATAGAAATAAGCAAAAAAGAATATGAGACCTACATAAAGTATTGTGTAGATAATAGTTCCTGGTGAGAGTTGTTTTGCTACACCCTGAATCCAGGGGATACCCGCAAATCCTGCTATGGTTGCCGGAAACATAATAATCGATGATGCAAATATAGGTGGTATTACCCCTGAGGTATTTATCTTTAAAGGTAGATGAGTGCTCTGACCTCCGTAGACCTTTCTTCCAACAACCCTTTTTGCATATTGAATAGGTATCCTTCTCTGTCCCCTCTCTATATATATTATTCCAGCAACAACAGCAACCATCAAAAAGAGCAAGAATATTACAAATAGTAAAGAAAGTTCTCCTGTCCTGATCAATCTTATTGTATTTATAACTGCATTCGGTATTCGGGCAACAATTCCAGCAAAGATAATAAGAGATATACCATTACCTATCCCTCGCTCCGTTATCTGCTCCCCAAGCCACATAATAAATACAGTCCCAGATGTCAGGGTTATCATAGTAAGAAGCCTAAAAGACCAACCTGGGTTCTGTATAAATTCACCTTGAGACATTGTCTCGAGTCCGATGGCTATAAAGAATGACTGAATCGCACTTATTATTACAGTTCCATATCTTGTATAACGGACTATCTTTTTTCTTCCATACTCTCCTTCTTTTGCCAGCCTGCCTAAAGCAGGGATTACTACTGTCAGGAGCTGAAGTATAATCGACGCACTTATATATGGCATTATGCCAAGGGCAAATATGGTCAGTCTTGAGAGAGCACCACCTGAAAACATATCAAAGAAGCCCATCAGTGCACCGCCCCGCTCAGTAAGAAATCTACTCAAAGCCTCTCCATTTATACCAGGGGTAGGAATGTGGGCACCAATCCTGTAGACGATAAGCATAAGAAGAGTAAATACTATACGGTTCTTTAGCTCTTCTATCTTGAAAATATTCTGTAAGACCTCTATTAATCTCAAGGAGTAATCACCTCAATAGAGGCACCAGCTGCCTTCAATTTTTCAATCGCTCTTTTGCTAAAGGCATGGGCCTTTATCCTGACGGGCCTTTTTATCTCTCCATCACCCAGTATCTTCAACCCATCTTTAATATCCTTCAGAATGCCCTTTTCTTTAAGAACATCTGGTGTAATCTCCTCAAGTCCAAGTCTTTCTACCTCCTTAAGATTGAGCACTGCATACTCCTTTTTAAAAGGAGCATTCGTAAATCCTCGCTTAGGAAGCCTCCTCTTAAGAGGCATCTGACCGCCTTCAAATCCAGGTCCCTTTGCTCCTCCAGAACGAGCCTTCTGACCTTTATGGCCCCTCGTAGAGGTCTTTCCATGACCTGAGCCAATACCACGACCTATTCTCTTAGGTCTCTTCTTGCTTCCCTCTGCTGGTCTCAAATCCTCTATCTTCATTACTCTGTCTCCTTTATCTCTACTAAATGAACAACCTTTGTGACCATTCCCCTTATGGAGGGTAAATCATCCTTTATAACAGTCTGATGCCTCTTTCTTAAACCAAGGGCCTGAAGGATCCTCCTATGTTTTTCGGGCACACCAGGATAACCCCTTTTAAGGGTAATTGTCAGTTTTTTCATACACCAACCTCCTCCTGGGGCTCTTCAATCTTTCCCCTTAATCTGAGAAGGGTCTCGGGGTCCTTTAGTGCCTTAAATCCTTCAAGAGCAGCCCAAACGGTATTAAAGGGATTATGATTTCCTATAACCTTGGCAACTATATCGGTAATCCCTGCTACCTCAAAAAGGGCCCTCACACCAGCTCCAGCTATAATTCCTGTGCCCTTAGGAGCAGGTTTCATAATTACTTTTATTGCGCCAAACTTACCTATTATCTGGTAGGGAATTGTGCCATTATGGACAGGGATCTTAATGAGAGATTTCTTTGCCTGCTCTATTGCCTTTCTTATTGCATCAGGCACCTCAGCTGCCTTTCCTTTACCAGCACCTACTATCCCGTTGCCATCTCCTACAACAACAAGGGCGCTGAAGGAAAATCTCCTTCCACCCTTAACGACCTTTGCAACCCTGTTTATGTAAACTATCTTATCTTTTAGTTCAAGACCTTCAGGATTGATCCTCTCAACTTTTGCTTTTGCCACTTAAAGACACCCTCCTTATCTAAAATTCGAGTCCCGCTACTCTGGCAGCATCAGCAAGAGCAGCAATCCTTCCATGGTATTTATAACCACTTCTGTCAAATACTACTTTCTTTATACCCTTCTCAAGAGCTCTCTTTGCTACAAGCTCTCCTACCTTCTTTGCTGCCTCTATAGTATCTCTGCTTTTGAGATCAGAAAACTCCTTTTCCAGACTCGTTGCAGATACAAGAGTATGGCCCTTCGTGTCATCTATTATCTGGGCATATATATATTTAAGGCTCTTATAAACACAAAGTCTAGGTCTTTCGGGTGTACCAAAAACCTTTTTCCTAATTCTTTTATGCCTCAGTTTTCTTCTATCTGTTCTCTTTACCAAAAACTACCTCCTTAAATACCAATTTTATTTTAAGTTATTTCTTTCCAGCTTTACCAGGTTTTAGCTTCAAAGGCTCACCCGCATATCTTATGCCTTTTCCCTTGTACGGATCAGGTGGCCTCAAGGCCCTTATATTTGCTGCTACCTGGCCGAGTAGATGTTTATCTACTCCATAAAGGGTTATAGTAGTCTGTTTCTCATCAACTTTCGCCTTGATCCCCTCCGGTAACAGAAATTCTACGGGATGAGAATAACCAAGACTGAATACAAGCCTATTACCCTGAAGCTGGACTCTGTAACCAACACCAACTATCTCGAGAATCTTCTCATACCCCTTTGAAACACCTTCGATCATATTTGCAACAAGGGCCCTCATTGTTCCGTGAAGGGCCTTATCCTGCTTCTCATCAGTCATTCTATTGAGAATGATCTTTCCATCCTCAATAGAAACCTTAATGCGTGGATGTATCTCCAGCGAGAGAGTCCCTTTTGGCCCCTTTGCTGTCAGGATATTCCTGTCAAGTTTAACCTCGACATCCTTCGGTATCTCAACTGGTTTTTTTCCTATCCTGGACATAAATCTACTCCTGTTAACTTGAAAATAGTTAAGTATCAACTCTGAAATTATGGAATTGTTGAATCAATATACTGCTAACCTCTGATCTAGTATTCTATAGTGCCTTACCAGATATAACATAACAGCTCACCACCAACTCTATTTTCACGACATTTCTTATCTGATAGTATCCCCTTTGGAGTGCTAAGAATTGCAATCCCTACTCCACCCATTACAAGAGGAATCTCATCAACACCTACATAAACCCTCCTGCCAGGCTTGCTGATCCTCTTCAAACCATTAATCGCACTCTGACCATCAGTGTACTTTAATGAAATCCTTAAAATACCCTGTTTTTTATCCTTTATTATCTTATAACCCCTGATAAAGCCTCCTTCCTTCATAATCTTTGCAATCTCGAGCTTCATCCTGGAAGCAGGAACATCAACCTTTTCTGCCTTAATCATTATGGCATTTCTTATCCTTGTAAGCATATCTGCAATGGGATCCGTAAGCATCCTTCACCCCTTACCAGCTTGCCTTCCTTACACCAGGGATAAGACCCTGATGGGCCAGTTCTCTGAAGCAGATTCTACAAAGTCCGAATCTTCTTAAATAAGCCCTCGGCCTTCCGCAGACCCTGCACCTGTTTCTCTGCCTGGTGCTAAACTTCGGAGGCCTCTTTGCTTTCTCAATCATGCAGACTCTTGCCATTTTCTTCTCCCTTTATTTCTTTCCAGCCTTTCTGAAGGGCATACCAAGGTATTTTAAAAGTGCCATAGCCTCTTCGTCCCTTCTGGCTGTTGTGCATATTGTTATATCCATACCATAGATAAAATCAACCTTGTCTGCATCTATCTCAGGAAATATAAGCTGTTCCTTTATGCCAATAGTGTAATTTCCATGGCCATCAAAGCTCTTTGTAGGAACTCCCTTAAAGTCCCTTATCCTTGGCAAGGCAAGGTTAATAAATCTGTCAAGGAACTCATACATCCTGTTGCCCCTTAATGTTACCATGCAACCTATGGGAACCCCTTTTCTGAGTTTAAAGGCAGCTATAGCCTTCTTTGCCCTCGTCTGAACAGGCCTCTGACCTGTTATTTGGGCTATCTCCTTCTGAACTGTATCAAGAAGCTTTATGTTCTGAACAGCCTCCCCAAGGCCTACATTAATCACTACCTTTACGAGACGGGGCACTTCCATTACATTCTTATAAGAAAAATCCTTCATCATTAATGGAACAACTTCTTTAATATATTTTTCCTTTAAGCGTGGAACCATATTATATATCTATTACCTCCTTACACTTCTTACAGACCCTAACCTTCTTGCCATCAGCAAGCTCCATAGAGCTAATCCTTGTTGGCCTGTCACATTTGGGGCAAAGGAGCATAACATTGGAAATATGAATTGGTGCTTCCATTTCTATTATCCCGCCATGGGCATATTTCCTGCTGGGTTTCATATGCCTTTTTACAATATTAACCTTCTCCACTACTACTTTGTTTTCAGAAGGAATAACCCTGATAACCCTGCCTTTCTTACCTTTATTCTTGCCCGTAATCACAACAACTGTATCATTCTTTTTTATCCTTAATGACATCCTGCCTCCTTAAAGAACCTCAGGAGCTAAAGAGATTATCTTTGTAAATTCCTTCCATCTCAATTCCCTTGCAACAGGTCCGAATATCCTCGTACCGATGGGTTCTCCCTGAGCATTTATCAGAACCACAGCATTCTGATCAAATCTTATGTAGGTACCGTCAGGCCTTCTTGTCTCTTTCTTGGTCCTTACAACCACAGCCCTAGCCTTGTCACCTTTCTTTAAATTGCTATCAGGAAGGGCCTCCTTCACACTAACCACTATAACATCTCCCAATCTTGCATATTTTTTATGAAAACCACCAAGTACCTTTATGCACTGCACCTTTTTAGCACCTGAATTGTCAGCTACCTCGAGCATCGTCCTGAGCTGTATCATCTCACAGAACCTCCTCAGGCTTCATGATATCCTCTGAGCTACCCGCCTCTGCCCGCTTTACTATATCAATGACGACCCATCTCTTTCTTTTGCTGATGGGCCTCGACTCTATTATTGATACAATATCACCAATCTTGCATTTGTTTTCTTCATCATGGGCCATGAACTTCTTTCTATACTTTACGGTTTTCTTATAAAGAGGATGCTGGACAAGCCTTGTTACTTCGACAACAACGGTCTTGTCCATCCTGTCACTCACAACCTTTCCTGTAAATATCTTCTTTGGCATAGCTATCCGTCCTCTAAGAACCTTTCTGTTTTTCGGTAATTATAGTTAAAATCCTTGCAATATCTCTTTTCACCTGAGATATCCTGTGGGGGTTCTGGAGATCTCCTGTAGCCTTCTGAATCTTAAGATGAAGCAATTCCTTCCTGAGCTCCTGCTCCTTAGCCCTAAGCTCCTCAACTGTCATCTCTCTTAATCTTGAAGCCTTCACAAAAGAACCTCCTCTCTTTTGACAATCTTGGTAGCCACAGGAAGTTTATAAGATGCAAGTCTCATAGCCTCCATAGCCACATCCTCACTTACGCCTGCAATTTCATAAAGGATTCTACCCGGTTTAACCACGGCAACCCAGTCCTCGGGATTTCCCTTTCCCTTTCCCATCCTTGTCTCTGCTGGTTTCCTTGTAATTGGTTTATCAGGGAATATCCTGATCCATAATTTGCCACCTTTCTTGAGGTGCCTCTGTATTGCAACCCTCGCTGCCTCAATCTGCCTGCTCGTTATCCAGCCCGGTTCAAGGGCCTTCAGGGCAAAGTCTCCAAAAGCAATAGAGCTACCCCTGTAGGCCTTTCCATGCAGGCGACCCTTTTGCATCTTTCTGTACTTTACTTTCTTAGGCATTAACATAGCTTATCCCTCTCTCCAGATAAAAACTATCAACTCTCAGTTATACCAGATGTTATACCAGGCCTTTCTGGTAATATATCTCCCTTGTATATCCAGACCTTAACACCAATCTTCCCATAGGTAGTTTTAGCCTCTGCAAAACCATAATCTATATCAGCCCTGAAGGTATGAAGAGGAACCCTCCCCTCCCTGTACCACTCTGTCCTCGCAATCTCGGCTCCCGCAAGTCTTCCCGAACACGCAACCTTTATACCAAGGGCGCCGAACCTGAGAGCACTCGAAACCGCTTTTTTCATTGCCCTCCTGAAGGAAACCCTCTTTTCGAGCTGAAGTGCTATGTTTTCTGAAACAAGCTGGGCATCAAGCTCTGGTTTTCTTATCTCCTTTATATCTATGTTTACCTGCTTTGCAGTAATTGTCTCAAGCTCTTTTTTCAGCTTATCAACTTCGGCTCCTTTCTTACCGATTATTATGCCAGGTCTTGCTGTATGTATCGTTATTTTAATTTTCTGGCCTATTCTCTCGATCTCTATCTTTGATACACCTGCATGATAGAGTCTCTCCTTAAGACTCTTTCTAATATTTATGTCCTCTTCAAGAAGTCTTGCAAAGTCCTTCGCCTTAGGTGCAAACCACCTTGAATCCCATGTCCTTATAATCCCGATCCTGTTTGCAAAAGGATGAACCTTCTGTCCCAAGCTATACCTCCTTTGAACCTTGCTCTGTTTCTGCACCAGAAGCAAGCACTATTGTAATATGGCATGTCTTTTTTCTTATAATATTTGCCCTACCCATAGCCCTCGGCTCTATCCTCTTCATCATGGGGCCTTGGTCTGCAACAGCACGAGCAATTATCATGGAATCAACATCAAGATTTGGAAACTTCTCTATAGCATTTGCCATTGCTGATTTGAGAACCTTCTCCACAGCCCTTGCCGCCCTGTAGGGCATAAACTTAAGGGCCACAACGGCCTCACCAGCCTTTTTACCTCTAATCAGGTCCAGTACTCTTCTGGCCTTTCTTGGAGTCATCCTTACATATCTTGCTATTGCCTTTGCTTCCATCTTTTATTACCTTATTCCTTCTTTTCTGAGCCAGCATGCCCTTTAAAGGTTCGTGTGGGTGCAAATTCGCCAAGTTTATGGCCTACCATATTTTCTGTTACATACACCGGGATAAACTTTCTTCCGTTGTGTACAGCAAAGGTAAATCCTATAAACTCGGGCACAATGGTGGATCTCCGTGACCATGTTTTTATAATCTTTTTATCACCTGTCTCGATCATTGATAAAACCTTTTTCATAAGTTTTTGGTCAACAAAAGGACCCTTTTTAAAAGAACGCGGCATAGAACCTCCCGAACAAAACTCTATTTAATCAAAATATCTCATTTGCGTCTCTTTACAATAAACTTATCGGTTATTTTATTTTTTCTCGTCTTAACACCTTCAGGTTTACCCCAGGGTGTGCAGGCTGGTCTACCTCCAGAGGTCTTTCCTTCACCACCCCCAAGGGGATGATCAATTGGGTTCATTGCAACACCTCTAACTATGGGTCTTCTTCCAAGCCACCTCTTTCTACCTGCCTTCCCTATAGAGATATTCTCATGATCAGGATTGCTTACCTGACCTATAGTTGCCATGCAATTACTTAGTATAAGCCTTACCTCACCAGAAGGCATCTTTACCTGAACATATTTATCTTCCTTGGCAACAATCTGTGCTGCTGTTCCTGCAGCCCTAACAAGCTTTCCCCCCTCACCCGGTCTTAGTTCAATATTATGAATAAATGTTCCAACTGGTATCTCCCTTAATGGCATTGCATTGCCGATCTTTATCTCAACACCACTACCCGATACTACCTCATCTCCAACCTTCAGTCCGAGGGGAGCTATAATATACCTTCTCTCACCATCAGCATATTTAAGAAGGGCGATCCTCGCAGATCTGTTAGGGTCATATTCTATAGTCTCAACCTTTGCAGGTATGCCCACTTTGTCTCTCTTAAAATCTATTATTCTGTAAAGCCTCTTATTGCCACCACCCCTGTGCCAGACGGTAATCCTTCCAAAATGATTCCTTCCCCCTGTCTTTTTTAATGGAACTGTGAGGGGTTTATAAGGCTCTGTGGCTGTAACATCACTAAAATCAAGGGATGTCATAAATCGCCTTCCTGGTGATGTTGGTTTATATACCTTTATTCCCATTTATCATCACGCTCCTTCAATAAAATCAAGTTTTTCACCTGGCTTAAGGGTTACTATTGCCTTCTTTATTCCTGGCCTGAAACCTTCATATCGGCCACGCCTTCTGATCTTTCCTTTTGTATTAATTATGTTTACCTTCTCAACCTTTACCTTAAAAAGTTCCTCAACAGCCTTCTTAATCATAATCTTGTTAGCCTCTGGATGAACCTCAAAAAGTATCTTGTTTTCTCGCTCCTTTATAAAATGCCCCTTCTCTGTAAAAAGGGGTCTTTTTATTACATCATAGACTGTAAGATTCATAATCTCTCAGCCTCCAGTTTCTCCATAGCCTCTTTTGTAATAATAACCCTGTCATGAGTAACAATGTCATAAACATTGAGATCAGAGGCCCTTCTAACAGTAACACCAGGAATATTTCTAGATGATAGGAGTAGATTTTGATCTTTCTCAGGTACTACTATTAAAGCTGTACCATTAATACTCAGTTTCTTTAATATAGAAACCATCTCTTTTGTCTTTGGTCTCTCTATTCTGAGATTATCTATTATTAAAAGTTCTTTATCTGCTATCTTTCCCTCTATTGCCTCCCTCAAGGCCACCCTTTTCAATTTCCTCGGGACATTATAAGAATAATCCCTGGGTTTAGGTCCAAATACAATTCCACCCCCTACCCAGTGAGGGGCCCTTATGCTCCCCTGGCGAGCCCTTCCTGTATGTTTCTGCCTCCAGGGCTTCCTCCCACCACCCCTTACCTCACCCCTTGTCTTTGTTGAATGGGTTCCTTGCCGCTGATTCGCAAGATAATTAACCACTACCTGATGAATTACCTCTTTCTTTACTGAAGAGGGGTCAAGTTTGTCAGATTTATAACTACCAACCACTGCATTATTTATGTCCCTGATCTCCAATTCCATATCAATCTTCCTTCCTTATCTCCACATAACCCCCATTTGGTCCAGGGATAGAACCCTTGATTAAAATCAGGTTCTTTTCAGGCATAACATCTGCAATGGTAAGATTCTTTATTGTTACCCTTTCAGATCCCATATGACCAGGCATGCTCTTATTCTTCCAAACCCTTGATGGGAATGAGCTTGAGCCAATTGAACCAGGTGCCCTGTTAAACATAGAACCATGGGAACCAGGCCCACCATGGGCTCCGCACCTTTTCATTATCCCCTGAAATCCTTTACCCTTTGAGATACCACTCACAGAAACCCTGTCACCCTTTTTAAATCTTTCAACTGTAATAAGGTCGCCTACCTTAAGACCTCTCATCCTGAATTCCTTTATTATCCTGTGGGGTTTTATTCCTGCCTTCTTAAAGATTCCCAGTAGTGGCTTTGTAACCTTCTTTTCCTTTCTTATCTCCTCAAAGGCTATCTTTACTGCCTCATAGCCGTCTCTTTCAGGAGTCTTTATGTCAATAACAGGGCACGGTCCAGCCTGTACAATCGTAACAGGTATTGCCTGACCATCCTCAGTAAATATCTGGGTCATGCCAATCTTTTTACCAAGAATACCTGTCATAGCTTAATCTCCACATCAACACCCGCAGCAAGCTCCAGTTTCATAAGGGCATCCACTGTCTGGGGTGTCGGATCGTATATATCAAGAAGTCTTTTATGTGTTCTTATCTCAAACTGTTCTCTTGATTTTTTATCAATATGAGGAGACCTGAGGACAGTAACCCTGCATATCTTGGTTGGAAGCGGTACAGGTCCTGCAACCCTCGCACCTGTCCTCTGGGCAGTCTCCACTATCTCCTTAACAGACTGGTCAAGGAGTCTGTGATCATAGGCCTTGAGTTTTATCCTGATCTTTTGATTCATAATTAACCTATTCCAGTATCTCCGTTACTACTCCTGCACCCACTGTCCTTCCACCTTCCCTTATGGCAAACCTCAGCTCCTTCTCAAGGGCTATGGGTGCTATAAGCTCAACCGTTAGGTTTACATTGTCACCAGG
>Ga0197143_1000738_pt1 | contig 31880 bp, 33 predicted proteins | sample GBS70_MetaG_FD_148603 | JGI IMG/M metagenome (GOLD analysis project Ga0197143, IMG submission 148603) | Sediment microbial communities from Great Boiling Springs, Gerlach, Nevada, United States - GBS 70_MetaG | ecosystem: Environmental > Aquatic > Thermal springs > Hot (42-90C) > Sediment... | reverse complement strand
TGCCAAATAGAAATGTCTTTTTACCTTTTAAATTACATTCACATATCCTACAAAATACATCTTTTTAACCTCCTTTTTATAAATTCATAATATCTTGACCCCTGTTTGACACTTGGAAATAGAAATGCTTGAAAATCAAGCACTTTCTTTCTATTTTATTTTCATCAGATACTTTATTCAATATCTCTTTTTTATCCCCAATTTGACCAAACATGGGGTGATATTTCTGGTTCTTCAAGTGATATAATTTCAACTTTTGTTTCGCTTTTTCCTCTTTTTTCAAATAAATCTTTTATGTTATCATCCATAGTAAGGTAGAAAATTTGCCAACCAGATTTAGATAACTCAATAAGAGAATCAACTATTAGTGGGCGTTTTTCCCAATCTACATGCTGAAAGGCATCATCGAGAATAAGAAAACCTGCAGTAGTCCCAAGTAATTTTTGTGCAATACCAATTCTTATTGCAAGGAGCACCTGCTCTTTTGCTCCAGTGCTTAAATCCCTTATATTATAATCGACAATATCACTGGAAACATAAACCTCATCTCCTTCTATCTTAATTTTTTGATATTTATCATTTGTTATCCTTTTTAAAATATTGGTCACATTATCAGAATTAATAGATTCAACTAAAAATTCTTCCTCTTCCTTTTGCATTTTTTCTATCATTTGATGAACTAACATATTAGCGACAATTTCTGAAATTTTTCCTTTTAGTTCTTTCCACTTTTCTTCCCTGAATTCATAAAGCTTTTTCAAAATTTCATCCCATGGAGTAGTAATATCTGGTTTTAATGGTAATAGGCCTATAACCTCTCCTTTTAAACTATATAACTCTTTCTCTTTTTTACCTTTTTCTTCTTTCTTTTGATATAGTTGTTTTTCTATTTCCTTATATTTTCCTTCATTATAAATTATCCCAGGGTCCTCTTTAAGATAATCTGATTCTTCAATTCCTAAACCTTTTAATTCTCCTTCAAGATTTGTTTTTCTTTTCTCATTTTCCTCAATGATGTTTTTTAATTCTCTAATTTTGTTTTCCCACTCACTTTCATTAATATCCTGTTTTAACCATTTTTTAAAAAAGTTTTGAATTTCTATTTTTGTTTCTTCTATCTCTTTACTTAGTTTTTCTTGTACCTCCTCCAGATTAGAAATATTTTTACCAAGTTGTTCAATATTTGCTATCTCTTTTTTAAGTTGCTCAAATTTTGATTGATCAAACTCAATGCAAGGTTCATTTTGTATATATTCTGTCTCTGGAATATTTAATGAAAATAGACTGCTCTCTTTTTCACGAATTTGTTTCTCTAAACTTTTCCTTAAATTTTCTAACTCTTTAATTTTTTCTTCCCATTCCTCTTCTGGCACATCAGTTCCTGCAAGATCCCTAAATGCTTTATTTATTTCCCTTTCAATACTTCCAATTTTTGTTTCCCATTCTTCAAGATTAAGTAGTTTAAGTTCTGTCTCAATTTTTTCAAGTTCTTGCCTTTTTAGATTTATATCTACAATTGACCTTAATTCCTGATCGAATCTTTCTTTGAATTGCCTTTTTATTTCCTCTATTTCTTTTATCCTTGGGATTTCCTTAAAGGATTTTAAGAGTGAATGAATAAAAATACCCCCTGTTAAAATTCCAGCTAAAATTAAAATTATTGATAAAATTTTTATCTCGGAAAATAAAAAAACAATACTTAATAAAAGGAAAATTAAAGAAAAATAAATGTATACTTTGCTTAAGGGTTCTTTTAAAGGTTTTTCAATAAGTTTAACATAATCTTCAGAAAGAGATCTAATCCAATCAAGATATACTATTTGTTTCTTCAACTCCTTTTCCTTTTCTTTAAATTTTTTATAAGTGTCTTTAATACCCATATAATTCTTAACATTTATTTTTAGATCGCTTATTTTATCTTCAGGAAATTTGTGAAGTTCTTTCCTTAACTCTTCAATTTCTTTTGAAATTCTATATGCAAGATGCCTTTTAGCATTGAGTTGATTTTTATATTCCTTTTCTTTTTCGTGTAGCATTTCCATTTCCTTTTCCCACTTTTGTAATTTTTCTTTGTTATATTCGAACTCTTTTTTATATCTTTTAAAACTTTGAATTTTCTCTTTCATTTCTTCTATTTCTTCTATTCCTGGAAATTTTGAAATTTTTTCTTTTATTCTTTCTATTTCTTCAAAAATTTTAAAGGCTTTATATCTTTTTGCTTTCTCAAGTTTTTCTTTTTCTTCTTCCAGATCTTTTATCAATAATTCAAGATTTTTTATTTCAGCAAAATTAAATTTTTCTGTTATTTTCTTTATTAATTCATCAATTCTCTTTAAATCATTCTTCAACTGGTAAAAATCTTTACCTTCTTTTCCCCTCTTATCTATTATTAACTGATTGTCCTCAATTTTAGCTTTTTTGATAGACCCTGAAATTTTTGCTTTTATTTCATCAAAAATTTTTCTTTCTAAAAGAAGCATTTGAAGTAAAGATTTAGAAAGGACACTGTTTTTATCAAGATTAACTTCCCCTCCCTTTACAATTAAAATTTTTGCAAGTAAAGGAGTAAGAGGATAATTTTTATATTCAAGAAGTTTATCTAAAGTTTTTCTAAGTCTGGATTTTAAACTAAATTCTATATCTTCTTCCCTAATTCCTGAAATCGTAATTTTCCCATTTCCATCTATTTCCCTTGTATAATCCCAGAACTTAATATCAGAAAAGAAGGTTTTTATAATAAATTCCACAAGAAAAGTTTTGCCTGTCTCATTTTTTCCATAGATAACATACAAAGAAGAAGGTGTAAATTCTTTAACAAAATTTTTAAGAGGTCCTATATTTTTTGCACTTATTTTTTTAATATAAATACTTTTCATCTTTACTTCCTAAAAATTATTTCTAAAATTTTTTCTTTTATTTCATCTTCATCCAAAATAATTTCATCAACTTTTTTAGGAATTTTAAATTCACGGATTACCATTTTAAAAATTTCTTTTCTACTCTCAAACAATTCATCTTGAACAGGAATTGAAACCTTGTCTAAATCTAATTTTACCACTTCAATGCCCTTTATCTTTAAAAATTCTTCTATTTTTTGCTTTAAAACCTGTTTATCCTTAGAAAAACCCGCTAAGGAAAGATATAACTTAACTTTTCTAATCTCCTCATCAGAAAGTTTCCAACAATCAATCAGATTTTTAAGTTCCTTTCTTAATAGTTCTAATTCGTTTTCAACAGGATAGACCACGATTTCCTCTTTAAAATAAATATATGGTGCATCAATAGGAACCCTTTCACATTTAAAATTTTCAGTATCAAAAATTAAAAAACTCCTTTTACCAGTTTCAGTATAGTCAACTGGACAGGGAGAACCAGGGTATATAACCTTACCATACTCTGAAGGTTTATGAATATGCCCTAAAAAAACCTTTTCTGGTTTGAATTTTTCAATAGTGGACGAAAAAAGAGGCATATACATTCTTAATTCTTCATAAGGATTAGGCTGATAACAAGTAGAAATATAATCAGCATGAGAGAGAAGAATCCATTTCTTTATTTCTCTTTTATAAATACTTTCTGCGATGATTTCATCCATTCCTTCAACACGAGGATTATAAGGAACAAAAAGAAAATCCAGATTGGCAAGAGAAATAATTTCAGGCTCAGTTATAACTTTAAGATTGGATGAACTAAAATGAGATTGAGATATATTGTAATCGTGATTCCCTGGAATAATATAAACTTTAAGATCCGGGAATTTTTCTAATAAAGAATCAAAATCTGAATAATTCTGCTGGGCTTTATCAAAAAGGTCTCCAAGAATAAAAAGTATATGGACTTTATTAGAAATTAAATGATTAAATATCTTTTCTAATACTTCTTTCCTTTCAGGATAAAGAGGATTTAAATGACAATCTGCAGTAATACCAATTTTCATATATTTTTTTATTGTAAAATATCTTGAATTTTAAAATCAAAAGCATTTTAAATCCCAAATTGCTTTTTACCTTTTTATTATTTAAGTTGCAATTTATCAGAATCTTTAAATATAATTAATAAGGATGAAGAAAAACTATTGGGTAGTATTTCTATTGTTTTTTAACTCTATAGAGTTAAGAAAAATTGAAGTTACAGGAGGATATCATAAATACACAAACACTTATATGAATTGCGCTGGCTATAGAATAGTTGAAAAAGGGAAAGTTTATGACTTTCATTTTTTTACAAGGCAGAAATTTAAAATTAAGCAAAAAAACATTGATACAAAATTTGTATTTAGACCTTTATTTTGGAATTATGAAAGATACCATTATAAAAATGAAGATGGAAACTGGATATTAAAGAAAAGCGAAAGGATAAAAGAACCCTTATACTGGTCTTATATAGGAATAGCATTTTTCGATTACTCACAAAGAAAGGCAAAAATAAGTATGGATTTAGGGATAAATCTCTTACATTTTAAGATTAGATTATTTGATGAAAATGGAAAAGGAGTACTACCCCTGCCAGGTGCCTCCCTTACTTTAAATTTTTATGATTTTCTATTCCCTTCAATACATTTTTTTGACTATCCATCTTCTGGAATTTATATAAATTCCATAGGATATGGCACTTATTTAGACTTTAAAAAATTTGGAATTGGAGGCTATATAGTAGAAAGAGACACTTTAATTTTATCCTTTAAATTAAATTCCCCTTTAAATACTTATTTTATTGCAAACATAAAAGGACCTTTTAAATTTTTTCCTTCTAATAAATATTACTCCAATTTCGGAATAGGAATTAATTTTTAAAATTTCTGCTCCAAGTTACTATAATTTTCCACATGGTCTTGACAAAAGCTTATTTTTGGGTTATAATTTAATGAGGACCTTAGATAAGGGAGGTGAAAATGATGGGAAGTATGAAAAAAATAATAATTAAGGAAGAGGGACAGGCCGCGGTTGAATATGCGGCCTTAGTAGGGATATTTGGTTTTCTTGGGATTTTCCTTCTTAACTATGCTCTTTTTATTCTTGGTGCTGATTTTATATATAAATGGCAAAATTGTTTTTATTCTTTAAGGCCATGATTTTCCTTAGATCAGAAGAGGGAGCCGCGGTTGTGGAATATGCAATGATAATTGGAGTTATTGCTCTTTTCTCTTTTGCTGCCTGGAAGATGTTAGGAATTATTCTTAGATTTGTTGTTATAAAATTACTGGAGGTATTGTTATGGTAGTGAAGAAGAAGATAAGAAAGAAAAAAGGTCAGGTTATGGTTGAGGCAGCGATTGGTATGGCACTCTTTCTAATGCTTACCCTTGGTGCCATTGAAACAGCACGGTTTGCCTTGAGAAGAATGCAGGTTACTTATGCCTCATTTCAGGCTAACAGGGTAGCAATTGTTAATAGAGGGGATACAACTGCTGTCAGAAAAACTCTTGAGGCAATTTCTTCACATATACGAGATGCGCGTTTTGAGCTGAGAGATGAAGGAGAAGAATATTCCTTACTCGTTAGAAGAACTTTTCATCCTCTGATTCCCTTTGTTAGAGTGGATTCTCTTTCCTTTGTTGGATATGCAAGACTTCCTAAGGGACATTTTCAGAACAAAGAATTTCCTTATAGATATAAGGGATACAGTTCTTATTATCCTGATATATGGAATACCTCAGATATGGAGGATCCCGATAAGGCAGGAATCTTGACCTATGACAGATATGTAAGGGCTTTTATTAGATGTGAGAATAATCCTTATGAAGAGTGGAATCCTGGTAGAAGAAAATATGGTGGGGGTGGTGAAGCGGAAATTGTAAAGGCAGGAGAAGATACACCAGGAGACCCTTTTCATCTTGGTTCCTGGTATCCTCCTTTTGGTATTTTAAGAAACCCAGGACCTGAGAGGGATAGAACTGGAAATCAAGCAAGAATTGACCAGTATTATTTCATAGAAGCAATGCTCATTGGTCCCTCTTCCTTCCCCTTATTTACATTTTGGCCTGAAAATAAACCTTACTGGTCAAGGGCAATTACAGGTTTTGGACACGGCATAAATATGACAAAGGGTCGTGATGCACATCCCTATTATGCTGATTTTTGGGAATTCTGGCAGTCGAGATATTACTCAATACCATCCTGGTTTGGGTTCTGGCCATATTTTGAAAGTATATGGTTCCCTACCGGGTGTGATGGGGTTGTTTTCGGTTCTTACTATATAGGCTGGGGAACCAGATGGTGGTCTGACCCTTGGAATCCTTATGATAGAAGAGATAGAGTTAACTATATTTCTGGATGGGGCTCTTCTGTGGCAAGTGCCTGTTGGACAATACCAAATCCTTATGGTTGTGACCCTTCCTATGGAGCAAGGAGTGGGTTTACATCTTTTTATGGTATGTTTGCTAACTATATAGGAACCGGAAATAGATCATGGAAGGGAAGTAGAAGACTGTATGATGCGGCTTTTTATGTTGCAACCTTTAATGAACTTGAATGGGTTTATCTCATAGAGGGATTTATGGTTAGACATCCAAGGCATGGAGAGGGTTTACCAATGAAGGATGATTTGAGGGGTTTTGGTACCTATTGGAATTGTATAACTCCAAGTAATCCCTGGGATAGGTGGGATGGGGAAGAAAGGAGGTAAAATTATGAAAAGAAAAGGTGCGGTTCTTGTTTTTGGTATATTTTTTGTCCTAATTATTTTTGCTGTTATGGGTTATGTTTATGAGATGGGGAGGTTGACGGTTGCAAAGATGAGAGCCCAGAATGCTGCTGATGCTTCTGCAATGGGAGCCCAGACAGTGCTTTCAAATTTAAGAAACATTGCAACCACCCACTATATGGTAGAAGATCTGTTCAGAAGAATTGCTGTTACAAGCTCAAAGGCTCTTCCCTGGACATATATAGGAATGACCACGTATTCATGGTATAAAAAGGATTTATTTGTTCAAGATTTACCTGATAATGAGATAGAGAGGCTTGTAAAAATGTATCATTTTATTTTCCATATTCAGGATTTTGCTGTTTCAAGATTGCTTGCTGCATATGATTCAAAGATATTTTTCAGAGATTATCTTAAAGAAGAAGCAAAGAATAGATTTAGGCAAACAAGGAGTATAATGGAGTATGTGGCGTATTTACTTGCATATTTTAATCTGTATGATGATAATCAGGTTGAAGGTAACGAATATGGCTTTGTTACTCTCAAATTTGATGATAGTGGACCGGATTGGGCTCCCCCTGGTTTAAGAGTTGATTACGGAAAGGAAGTTGATGGACCGCCGCACGGGCATGGAATCAGAAATATACCGGATGAAAGGTATATAAATAAAAAACTGGGAAGGGCTTATGCTCAAGCTTTTGTTGTAATTCCACCTTCAAATTTTCTGATGAGGACATTTCTTGCGAGAAACTGGGGAAACATAAGGTCAATTAATGAACCCTTCAGATTTCTTGAAAGAATGTGGCTCCCTGTAAGAACAGATGCAGCATCAGGACCAAAAGAGATTAAAATTGAAATTGGAGTACCGAGAAGTATTCCTTTTATAGGTATGTTAAGCGAGGATGGATACTGGTATTTTCCTCAACTTATACCTACAATTAAAGTTGAGGGGCAAAGCCCAATTGAAGGTCAGTGGCCATATCATTAAGGAGGTGTAAGATGAAAAAGAAAAAGGGCACTTTTTTAATTGAACTTGCAATAATTCTTCCTATTTTAATTTTACTTCTTGCCTGGATTTTTATGATTGGTATGATACTTCATAGGAAACAGGTTGTTACACTCGCGGCAAGAGCAGGTGCTCAATATGCTGTCACCCCTACTCAAGATTGGGGAAAAGCAATGGCAACCTTTGGTGTATGGTATCAACTATGGGAAGGAGGAAAAAGGTATCAAGAAGTGATGAGCGTTGTGGAAGATGTGTTGAGGAAAAACGGTCTTAACCCTGATAGAGCTGAGATTGAAATAAGGTGGTTTCCTTTCCCTTTTGTTCTTAAAGAAGAAGCTGTAAAAAATCCAGGAACTAAGGGTAGAGCAACAGTTCATGCAATTTTCACGGATATATTCGATAGGGATAATGTTCATTACAATACCATAAGACAGGAACTGGAAGATGAATTTGATAAAAATTCTAAATATCATTATAAAGAATACAGAATACCCTCTGATATATGGGTTGTAAGGGTAAAAGTTACATATCCTCTTGGCTCTTCAATATTAGATCTTTTAAACCCACTATTTCAGGCAGTGGGTTTCAGTGGAAATCTTCAGGAAGGAAAAGTTGTTGCCAGTTGTGCATTTCCTGCTCCTATGCCTTTTGTTCATGTGGTGACTAAAACACCACCTCTCTATAAAGCTTTGTTTGATATTTCAACCTATTTTAAATAAAATATGAGTATGAAAAAAATTTTAATAATCTTTGGTATAATACTGATGATAGGGTGTGATAGATATAATAATCCTTTTTACCCTAAGGCTGAAGTTGTGCTTTCAAGTGACCTCCAGAATATTACCTTAAGTTATGAGATTAAAAAAGAAGAAGAAAGAGAAGAAATCACACTTACCTATCCTATTCTTAAATTATTTTTCAGAGAAAGATACGGCGGAACCTTTGCAATAATTGATTCTGTCAGAATAGATTATTATTATCCTGGACCCCCTGACCCTGAAAGAGATTCAATTATAGGTTCAATACCTCCTTATACAGCTGGTTTCTTTCTTTATATTCCTCCTGATAGCATGGTTGTAACAGAGTTTAATGTTGTAACAGATGAAGTTGAAGATATATTTGCTCCTCATAAAGGAAATTATCCTGGTCCCCTTAATGCAAAAATGAGGTTTTATGGAAGGGATGGAAATAATTATAACTTTGAACTTTATTTGATTGTTACTTTACAAAGGATAATACCTGACTAATTTTGGGGTTCAATTCCCCTTTTAAAATAAAGGAGGTAAAAAAATGAAGCTTTTAAGGTGTGAGAGAGGAGCTACAGCGGTAGAGTATGCAATGATAATAGGGCTTATAGCCCTATTTGCCTTTGCTGCTTATAAGGCGTTGGGTAAACAGGTGCAGAGGGTAATTCATGAAATGTGGAATAAGATGACAGAGGCAACAGCAGGACCTGAATAAAATGATACTTGGTAGATTAGTAAAGGAAGAAAAAGGGGCTTCAGCTGTGGAATATGCAACACTTATAGGTTTAATTTCTCTTTTTTCATTTGCAGCATACAGAGCTCTTGGAAGACTGACCTACGCTGTAATAGAAAATATGTGGAGGGAGTTGACAGGAGCAGGGGGTTAAACTATGAAGTTTCTAAAATTATTTAAAAATGAAAAAGGAGCCACAGCGGTAGAGTATGCAATGATAATAGGGCTTATAGCCCTATTTGCCTTTGCTGCTTATAAGGCGTTGGGTAAGGAAGTCCATAGGATTATTGTATGGATGAAATATAAGTTCCTTACCATTCACGCAGGCCCAGAATGATGTATGAGATCCTTAAATACCAAATTGTCGGGGCCGCTGTGATTTTTTCCGTTTATACTGATGTAAAATACGGGAAGATTTTTAATAAACTTACCTTCCCCTTTTTCTTCTTAGGTTTTGTATATAATTTTATTTTTAAAGGTTTAAGTGGATTTATAAGTTCCTTGATAGGTTTTTTAGTTGCCTTTATCCCTTTTTTTGTTTTCTTTCAGCTTGGAGGAGTTGGTGGAGGAGATGTGAAATTGCTCGCAGGTATAGGTTCGTGGTTGGGATACCCTCTTATTTTAGTAGTTATATTTTTTACTGCGATAGTGGGTCTTTTTTTATCGTTAATCGTTACTATTTTAAAAGGGAAGATTGGGATGTTATTCGGGAATGTTATTGAGGAAGGCAAGGAGGCCTCAAAAAATATATTTGCATCCTTTCTAACCAAAAATTTTGCCTTTTATGATAGTGAAAGGAAGTCAAAGCTCCATATTCCTTATTCAATTGCCATTGCTTTTGGAACCTTTGGAGGAGTTTTTTTAAATTTTTTAGCTTTATAGCCATGGGTCCAAATCCCTTTAAACACAGATAGGTAGTTTTTAATGTGGTATTTAATTATCTTCTCCTTTATATCCCTTAATGGGGGAGGCAATTATAAAGCATATACACCATCAAAGGACCTTTTGAAACCCTGTGCAAAGTTTGCTCCTTCTGGAATAAAAGAGTCACTCATATATGAATTTGGTAAGGATGTGAATATTCAGCTCGGAGAATTTGGGTTTCCCAAGTTGATATCCGAGTTTGAAGTTTCTGTTCCAGGGAAAGATCCTACTTATAAAGCTCTTAACTTTCTGGATATGTATAGAGGTTTCCTTGGTGTTGAAACTTCAAATCTTACCTTAATAAGTAATATAAAAGATGAACTCGGGTATTCACATGTTACCTTTTATCAGATTTTGAATGGTATAAAGGTTGAAAATTCTTTTGTGGGTGTTCATATAAATAGAGGTGGTAACGTTTATTATGTTTCAGCACATTATTTCCCCTATGATGGAACACCTATTCCCTCGGAGCCAAAGATTTCGGAAAATGATGCTTTTTCAGCTGTTTTTTCGGACCTAAGACCCGAAGTTTTACCTGAAAATCCTGAAATAGAGATTGTTTATTATCCTTACCAAAATTCTTTAATACTTGCTTATAAGGTGAGATTATTTACACAGAACCCCCTTGGTGACTGGATTTATTATGTTGATGCGTTAAATGGAGAAATAATTGAAAAGAGAAATGAACTTAAAACAGTTTCAGGTTATGTGCATGGATGGCTATTTCCAAATACAGGTGCAGATGGACTTGTAAAATATCCGATGGGAAATCAATATGTTTATGTGGGGAGCTCAACCACCATTACAAATTCAAGCGGATATTATTCAACTTCAGCAACAGGAAACATAACAGCTTATCTTGAAGGTCCTTATGTTAAGGTTCTTAATGATGATGTTCCAAGAGCCCAATTTACCTCCTCAGGTGGTGGTTTTACCTATAATGTTCAGAGTGTTTCCTACACCTGGACAAATACAACACAAGAGCTCGGACTCACAGGTGATGACCAAACAAAACTTTATTCCCTGCCTTTTTCCTTTCCTTTCTACGGAGTAAATTATAACTCGGTTTATATTTGCACAAATGGATTTTTAAGTTTTACATCAAATTCCAATAAATACAGACCTGACCCTATACCCAATACAAATGCACCCAATGCTCTTATAGCTCCTTTCTGGAGAGATTTGAATCCAGCAGCAGGTGGTGGTTCAATAACATATTACTCTGGTTCTGATAAATTTGTTGTAACCTGGAATAACATTAAAAATTATAGTAATTCAAACAGACAAACCTTTCAGGTTGTTTTGTATCCTGATGGAACAATTGAGTTCAGATATAACACAATAACAAATGATTATACCACCACAATAGGGGTGGAAAATGAGAACGGAACAGCAGGAGTCACAGCACCTACTCCAGCAAATTCTACAGCTTACAGATTTGTTCCTCAAGCAGGAGGAGGCGGAGGAGAACTTTCCTGGGAATGGAAATATCCTTCTGATGAATCTAATGAGGGTAAACACACAACCGAGGTAATGGTTTTCTATCATGTAAATAAACTTCATGATTTCTTCAAAGCAATGGGTTTCACAGGGATGGATTATCAGATTAAGGCAACGGTTTATTCACATTCGGTTGATAGATACTACAGTGGAGCAAATGCCTATTATTATAATGGAACAATGGAATTTGGTAGAGGTAATGCTCAGTATGGTATAAGAAATATGGCAAGGTCTGCTGATGTTATTTATCATGAATATGCACATGGTGTAACTGATAAGGTATATGAAAATGCGGGTGGTTTACCCTACAGAGACCAACCCGGAGCAATGAATGAAGCATGGTCTGATTACTGGGCATGTACACAATCTGGTGACTGGGTCATGGGTGAATGGGTTATGCCTCAACAGTATCAAAGATACTTACAGAACGAGAATAAGTATCCTAATGATTATGTTGGTGAAGTTCACGAGGATTCAAAGATTTATTCAGGGGCATTATGGGATTTCAGAAGCTGGACAAGCAAAACAGTTGCAGATAGAGTAACATGGCGAGCCTATTTCTATTATCCTAAGGATTTTCTTGCAGGAAGAGACGCAATGATTCAGGCTGATAAGGACCTTTATAATGGTTCTCATAGGGATTTGATTATAAAAGCATTCGCAAGACACGGCATAGGTGGCTCAGATGCTCAGTATGAGATGAGGGAGGCTTCATATAGCTGGGTCAGCACCTCTTTACCTACAGGGATAACAGGTGATGATGAAACAAAAAGATTTTCTCTTCCCTTCTCCTTTAATTTCTTTGGTTCTTCCTATTCTTCTGTATATATTTGTAGCAACGGATTTTTATCCTTTACATCAAGTTCTAACTCTTATACCCCTCAGAGACTCCCCAATACAACACAGCCAAATGCAGTGGTTGCTCCCTTCTGGAGAGACCTTTATCCACCTGACACTACTCAGGGTGCAAAGATTACATATGCTTCAAATTCCTCCTATTTTGCAGTTACATGGTATAAAATCAAGAATTACTCAAATACAAATAAACAGACCTTTCAGGTTGTTTTATACAGGGATGGCAAAATAAGATTCAATTATCAGAATGTAACAAATGAATACACAACAGCGGTGGGTATTGAGGATGCAAACGGCGTAACAGCATATCTTTATGCCTACGGAGACGGTAATGTTCTTCCTTCAAGTTATTCCGCTATTGAGTTTATTCCTTTGCAATCCTCTAATACAAATGTTTTGACCTTGAAAACCTCTGAGATAGGATTTATAGGAGACAAAACTTTGTATAAGATGAGAGAAAGTAGAATACTGGATAATTATAAGGTTTTTGATATAACCGGAAGAAAGCTCACTGTTACTGAAATTTCATCTTTAAAAGAAAAGGGAACCGGGATCTATTTTATGGTTCCTGTAAATAATAATAAGAAAGAAAGCCACAAAGTGATAATTTTAAAATGAAATATATTAAAGGGGTTCAAATCCCTTACTTTTAAAAAGGAGGTATTAAAATGAGAGGAAAAGCTTTAATGACGGGAGGGCTTGGACTTCTTATCTTGTTGTTTGCCTGTTCAAAGGAACCGACATCTACAGTTAAGGACCCCGGCATCAGATTTGCAACAGCCCAAGAAATTGTAAATCTCGGTGGGTATGCCATAAATGAAGCAGATTTTTCGAAAGTATTTAATGCACTCGGAAATGATAAGGAGTTTATGGATATGGTTAGAGCAAAATCAAGAGGCGGACTTGAATTCCCAATTCCCTGTGATCGTCTTGTAAGTTATATTGAGGAATTGGTAGGTGTTGAGCTTGAGAACCTTCAGTGCAAAGCAAGAGGAAAGCTTATGCTTAAACCTTCTCTGGATATATGGATCGCAGGTAATCTTGCCTATGCCATTGATGTTGGAGGATATTTAGGAGCAGCAGGTTATGCAGGTTTTTCAGGTTCTATAGCAGGAGCTCAGGAACTGGGGCTCTTGGCAATGGTTTATATTAATAATCACCTTGATACACTAATGTATACTTATAATTATAACGATGAATCACATGTTGCCTTTCTTGCAGGATTTGTTATATGGACAAGTGAAACAGGCGGGGTTACAGTTAATATTACAACAGACCATTCATTTTCAAACGGACAGTTTGACTGGAATCCAGTTTTAGTTGCCTCCTATAGCTTCTAAAAAATAGAAGGCACTCAAAGGATAAGGGGAGGGGAGAAAAATCCCCTCCCCTTTATTTTATGATTTATTTAATTTTGTCCTTTATATTCTTTAAAGAATCAGGATTAATTAAAGAATGGGATGTTTTATATAAATCTGACACTGCTTTTATTTTTTACACTCTTGATAAGGATGGAGATAGAATTGCAGAGGAATTAAAACTTTTAAAACTCGATTTAAAGAATAAAAAAGTTAAAAGTAAAGTTATTTACCGTGATAGAGAAGGTATTGAAAAAATTAAGTTAATCCAACATGGTGATGATTATTTTTTATTTTTTACATTGTTAAGACCACTTAAGGAAAAAAGGATTAAAAAGAGCAAACTGATACTTAAATTTAACAAAAATAAGATAACAAAGCTTTATGAGTTGAAGAAAAAAAATAGGTTCATAAACAATCTGGATTTTATATTTGAAGAAAATGGCCTCCTTTGTGTTTTTGATGTAGGCTCTAAAATTTATATTTTAAAAAACTCAGAGATATACGAATTCGGCTTAGGTGTAAATCCCCTCTTTTTTAAAAATTTTATTTTGTTTTTAAAAGGAATTCCAGAAAAAATGAATGTGCTTTTCAAAACAAAAAAAGAATTGAAGTTATACGAGGAAGAGCTTGTTTTTGATAAAGAACCTGTTCTTGCCCTTGAAAAAAAAGAAAATTATGTTATCTTTTTAACTGATAAAGAAGGAGACCTTTTGCCTGAAAAAGTTTATATAATGAATGATAAGTTGGAATATAAAAATATTTATGATTCTGATAATCATATAATAGTTATCCCCTCTCTCTATATAAAAAAGGACACAACTTATGTTCTTATCTGTGCTTCAGAAGAATTTATGCCCGATAAATTGATACTTGTTAAATTATCAGAAGATAAGACTTTTATCAAAGATATTTTAAATAAAAAAGGAATTGAAGCAAAATGGTTATACTACCCCCTTTTTATTTTACTTCAAAAAACCAAAACAGGCAGTTTATTTGAACTTACCTCAGTAGAATGATTTTATAAGTTTTTCCATCTGTTTTTAAATAAATAATTCTCCCTGTCTTTGATATTTCAGTAATGTTAATTTTTCTCCCTGATATATCAAATATAAGAGGATTTCCTGAATATTCTCTTAATTTTTCTATGCCCCTTACAACTGTGGGAACTATATTTACCTCTTTTCCTCTTTTGTAACTATCTTCTTTTTTATTTACACTCCATTTAAGTCCTGTGGATATCTTGTAAATTTTATATCCTCCTATATTAACATAAGCATAAATATACTCACTTACTTCTCTTCTTTCCATTGCAATTCCTCTGATTTCATCTTCAAAAGTTCTCTCCCCAAGAATAAGTCCTGATCCACTTACCATATTCGCTGTGGATAATCCCATTCCTGAGGATATGAAAATTGTATCTCCTATTGAAGCAAGAGCACCTGCAAGAAAGTAGAGGGGATTTGAAAAAGTAAAGGAATCAACTTTGGGTTGTGTCTCATTTAAAAAATCAAGTTTGTAAACCCTGTATGAAGAAGGAAATATTGCTTTGTGTGCAAAACCCAAATTACTTCCACCTGCATCTGCAAGGGCAAGTGTTACAATCCCTGCTCTCTGCTTGAGATTAAAACTATCAATTAAATTGAAGGTATTTGAGTAATGCACAACATAACACCACTGGAAAGAGCCACCACCCTGTGGAACACCCACCTGGGTTGTAAAGAAACTGTTCGATTCCCTATCAAAAAATATTCCAAAGGGAACATCCACATTATTTCCCTGTGAGAAATCATTTAAAGGATACTTTAAATTTACTGTGCCATTCTCATCTATTGCAAAAACTGTATCACTTGAATGAACAATGTAAATTAAATTGTCCACTGTTCTGAAGGTTAAATCCTGAAACCCAGAATCACTTCTTGGAAGGGGAATTTCTTTTATAATTGCACCAAAGAAGGGATGTGTTGTAGAATAGGATTCAATTGTATCATTTGATGGATCAGGATCACCCAGAAGGGAAGTCCAAGCAAGAATATGATAACTTGTCTCTATATTCCCTGTAAAATCCGCTAACTCAACTGTATCTTTTGAAAGCGGATTTATACTCACATATGCACTATCCCTGTAAACTCTCATTTCAGTAATACTGTCCCTTATTTCACATTTAATATAAAAACTCTGGATTGCATTTGAATAGTTCTCATATTCAACTATAACAGGTGTAGGAGTATTTGCTTCAAAGTATTCAAGGGGTGATATTATCTTTGTTGCACCAACATCCCCCTGTAATTTTGCCTCTATATGGACTGCATCAAGCATAAAAAATCCTGTATCAGAAGAAGGCTTGTAATAAGAAAAGGCGACCTTCAAACTTTCTGAACTTACATAACTCTGTAAATTAACCGAATCAGTACCATTTATAAATGAAGGATTTACATCACCCCCATATGTTTTTACCACATTCCATACTCCCCATGAACCCCCGGAAAAAACTCTTACCAAAATATCTCCTCGTGAGAGACTCACTGTATCCTTTAAAAAGGACAGATTATAGTAAAGTTTCAGACCCTGAATATTTGCAGGAATAGAAAAGGAAGGAGATATAAGAGTATCCTCATAAAGGGAATATATTGTATCACACACAACATAATAATTTCCCTCTTGAGGAGGCTCAAAAGGAAAGTATTCTCCGTATTGGGCTATTCTCCATGTATAATTCGGATCACCACCGTTCCCTATTCTCCAGCTTGAAGGTATTGCCCCACTTTCAAAACCTTCATATAAGAGAGGGATTGAAAAAAGAATAAATTTTACCATTTCTTATCTAAAATAATAAATAAGGATTTGAACCTCATTTTAAAATTATCAATTTATAATTATAAAGATTATCTTCTGATTTAATAAAATAAATTCCTCCACTTTTTATCCTTTCTATCCTCCTACCTGATATGCTGAATAAATGTTTTTCCTTTTGTAAAAATTCAGGAACTGATGTTGATAAAATTCCTGTTTTCTTGTTGTTTCTTGTATCTATTTTAAAGGTGTATTTTTCCTTTATGCTTGTTATACGTGGATTTATTAAACTTACACCAAGCGGACCCAATGAGGTATAAAGTATTCCATTTAGATAATATAAACCTCTTGGTTCCCCAAACATAATATGATATCTAACCTCAGTTGGATTTAAGGGGTCGCCTATAAAAATTTTCCTTAAACCAAAGTCTGCACCATCTGCGACTACTAAAGTATCAGAATGGATAAATTCAATATCCATTGCAAAACCAGGTGTTGAATAATTGGAATAAAATTGAGGACTATTAATATCTGATATGTTCCATAGAGAAAAACCATGTCCATAACCTTCAGCAACTGCAAGTATTGTTCCATTTATTTTTAGTGATTTTGAAGAACCATAGGATGTGAGGGTACTTATTAGCTGAATGTTGTTTGTATCCATAACATCAAAAACATGAATTCCTATGCCTCCATCAGCAAGAAAAAGATAACCTGGTGCATAAAAAATAACATCTTCCCCACTTCCCGAGGTTGTGTAATTTCTTATTTCAACAGGTTTTGTTGGATCAGAGACATTTAAAATTGAAAATCCATAACCAGGACCATTTGCAGTATAAAGTAAGGGGAAATTTAAAGAAAGTGCATTTGCATAACCGTTTACTGCTCCATACCCAAGCTCAAAGGGTGAATTTAAATTTTTTATATTATAAACCCTAACTCCCCCAATACCATCAGCAACAAATAAAATTGTATCCTGATAAACCTCGATATCAAAGGCACTTCCCGGTGTATTTATTGAATTTATATATGTGGGCTTATAAATATCTTTTATATCAAGAAAAAATATCCCACCCTTACCTGACGCTAAAATAAGCACTGAATCACCTATAACTTTTGAATTATAGGTTATCTGAGGGGTTTTAAAGGAATCTATTAATGTAAGAAAAGGATAGGAGAGGGTTAAAAGACCTCTGTCAAGATCTGCTGTATAAATATATGGACCTTCCTTTTTCAATGATATACAGTTTGAAAACTGATAATTGTGATTTATCTCTGTTCCTGTATTTATATCGTAGATTCCTATTCCTGAAAAGGATAAAGCAATTATTGCTGTATCTGAGGAAAGTTCAATCTCTTCACCAAATCCTATTGTCTGAAATCCATAAAGGAATACTGGGCTTGAAGGATTATAAATATTATAAATTCTTACAGAATCACCTGTAAGAACAAAAATTGAGTCATTCCTTTTATAAAGGTCTTCAAAATACATGGATGTTTTTAATTTGCTAAATACCTGAGGGAAAGAAGGGTCCTGAAGATTCAATATATAAAGCGTATCCTCAGCTAAGACAAAACCAAGGGTTCCATAAATTTTTATTTTGGTAACAAAACCTCCTAAGGTGTATGTAAAAAGACTTTCAGGAGGGTTTGTAACATTGAGGTTGAAGATAATTATTTTACCCATCGAAACTCCATATCCATATGGATAAATATTTTCATAGGAATTTATTATTTTCTTACTATAAATACCAAGGGACTGTGGATTATCTATATTCTGAATATCAAGAATTTTCAAACCAAAATCACCTGCAAGGAATAGGGTATCCCCTATGAAATCAACATCATAGATTGTTCCCTCACTTGCAATTTCTTTTTTGAATTCAGGAATTCCTGAGGGATGCCTGAAGGCCATGATTGTTCCACCTGAGACAAGAAATAAAAGAGAATCTTTTTTCTCTATTATTCTTGAGTTCCCCGCTGTCCAGTAAGATAAAGGGGAAATGTTATAAAGAAAGAATATTAAAATTAGGTTCATTTTTACCTCCTTTTCGTTATTTTTTATTATAAGTTTCTGTTATTTTTTTTTCAATTTTAAATATTGAAAAATATTCATCCTGATATATTTTTTTGAACTTCTGTTCAAGGATTTTTTTTATAGCAATTTTATTTTCTGTTATTATAAAATCAGTAGGATATCTTTTTATAAAATCAAAAGGGTTTATTTCAAAATTCCAGAACTTGAAATGCTCTTCAAGGATATGAGAGGGGACACTCAATCTCCCGTCAACAGATATTTTAAACTCAGGAGAAAGGTTGAATTCGATAAAACCACCTCTGTCCGAGGGACAGAGGATATTTCCTCCCTCAAAGTTTTCCTTTAAAAATTTAACTGCTTTTACAGGATAAAACTTTTTATCAATAATCAGTTTCTTTTCTGAAGATAAGATTTTGAGAAAAATAAATGTGCATAGAAGGATTAGAATTATTGTGAAAGTTCTTTCTTCTTCAATTTTTTCAAATGTGAGATTGAATTTAAAAAATTTTTCAGAATAAGGAGGCAAAATAAAGGCACTTATAATACCGAAAAGTGGAAGGTTACGAACGTGTTTTATTGCAGAATAAAAAATAAACATAAGAAGCAGTATATGAAATATTTCCTTTTTTTCTCTGGATAAAGTGAAAATTATCAAAATAAAAATCATTATGAGAAAAGAAATTATATAGTAGATTTCTCTTTCAAAAAATATGGGTAAAAAGATTGATTCCCATTCTGTTATATATTTTGACCATATTTTGATATTTTGTGTAAAGGCAGAATAAATCCAGAGGAAATAATCAAAATGATAGGGATTTATGAGAAAAACAAGCAGAATTCCTGTAAAGGTAAAAGAAAAAACAGAAAGTCCCTTTTTAAAGTTTCCTTTTAAAAACTCTGAAATTATGTATATAAAAGAAATTCCTATACCTGCGGTCATACCTGCATGAAAGAAGGACCATAAAGGTAAAAGGAATGTTATTAGAAAATATTTTCTTTTTTCAAGTATATAAAGGATTAAAAGGGAGAAAATGTATGTAAAAATGTGAGGTCTTAATGTTGTTCCCCAGAAAATCAATGTATAAGCAGAAAGATAAAGGATTAAAAAAATAAGAATTTTGTTGGTTTTTTTATATATTATTATAATTATCAGAGAAAAAAGGAGGATTAAAGTAGATAGTTTAAATAAAATAACCCCTTTGTCTTTGAAGTTTTTGTAAAAAAAATATAAAAGGATTTCAAAACCAAGGGAATGGGCAACCCAGTCTTTTGACGGTAAAAAGGTGTAGATGTTTTCTTTGGGTAATTTTTTATATTTTAAAATATATTCCGCATCCTTTAAGTACCAGAAAAAATCAGGATCTATCTCTGTTTTAAGTGATTTATAAAGAGATAAAAGAAGAATAAAAAATAGAAAAAGAGAACTATTTAATTTCATTCATATTTTTTATCAGAAGGAAAAAGTCCTCTTTTATTTCCTTTTGTTTGAAAACACCCATCATTTTACTTGTTAGAAGTTTTGCACTTTTATTTTTAATGCCTCTTATAACCGTGCATAAATGGATTGCCTCAATTACTATTCCAAGTCCCTTTGGTTCAATCTTTTTGTAAATAAAGTTTGCAATTTCCTCTGTTAATCTTTCCTGGACCTGAAGTCTTTTTGAGAATAGATTTACAATTCTTGGTATTTTTGAAAGACCTATCAATTTTTTATCAGGAATAAAACCTATATGGACTTTCCCGAAAAAGGGAATTAAATGGTGTTCACATAAACTTGAAAAATCTATATCCTTCACTATAATCATCTGGTCTGTATGAGCAGGAAAGATGGCGCCTTCAGCTATTCTGTCAGGGTCCCTTTTATATCCTCCTGTTAATTCCTTTAGCATTTTTATAAATCTCTCAGGTGTAGATTTAAGACCTTCCCTTTCCGGATTTTCACCGATGAATTCAAGAATTTCTTTTATATAGTTTTTGATTTTTTCTTCCATTGTTGAAAAATTTTATAGATTAAATTTATTATATTTCAATGAAAAAGTTCTTATTTTTAATTTTTGTTTTTATTATTTCCTGTAATAATAAGGAAGGATTTAATAGGATTGATTTTGAAATAAAACTTGGGACCCTTGGAGGAATTACAAAATGGGAGGGTTTTATAGTAAAAAAGGAGAAGAATTATAACTTTAAAGTTTATCATCTTGTAAAAAAAATAAGAGAAAATCCTTTTAAAATGGACACCTTGATGGTTGTTGAAAAAAATATTGATGTTGATTCTTTTTATTTAAAAATTGATTTAAAAAGTTTTAGAGAGAGCAAGTTAATAGAAGAATGTTTTTCAGGTATGACGGATTTTTATCCAGATTTTTACTTTAAGATAACTGGTAGGGACACAATTGAGATAATCTCAAAGAGCAATTGCAGAAATTTTGCACCCTGGAACATAATATACAAGCAAAAAATTTATGTGGATGAAAAAGGTAAAGTTTATGATTTTGTGAAAAAAATTCTTGAAAAAGGTGAAATTCCCTTAAAAGGGGATAGATTGCCCGAAAAATTAAGGAAATGAAGATTCCAAAAACTTATAAAGATTTACTCATAGGCACTGCAGGTGTTCCTGAATCTGCAAAGGATAGTTCAACGGAATCAGGAATAATAAGGATAAAGGAACTTGAGCTTACCTCTATGGAAGTGGAATTTGTTAAGGGTGTGAGGATAAAAGAGGAGAGAGCAATTAAAATTGGAGAACTTGCAAAAGAAAGGGGAGTTTATCTTTCTGTCCATGCACCTTACTGGATAAATTTAAATTCAAAGGATAAAAAAAAGCGGGAAAATAGCATAATGTATATCTATCAATCAGCAAAGATAGGTTATTTAATGGGCGCTTATGAGATATGTTTTCATTCTGCTTATATACACGAGGAGGATGTAAAAAAGGTGAGAAAAAAAGTAAAAGATGGCCTTAATGAGGTTCTTGAAATGCTTTATAAAGAAGGAATCAAGGTGAGATTGAGACCTGAAACAATGGGAAAGCCTTCTCAATATGCTGATTTATCAGAGTTACTTGAACTTTCACTTGAATTTAAAGGAGAGGTTGAACCCTGTCTTGATTTTGCCCATTTATATGCAAGGTCTCTCGGAAAAATAAATGATTATAAAGAGTTTAAAAAATTGATTGAGGAGTATGAAAAAGCCCTTGGTAAAATGTCACTTCATAGGATGCATATTCATATCTCAGGTATGGAATATGGAGACAAAGGAGAAAAAAAACATTTAGTCCTTAAAAAATCAAAATTCAAATATAAGGAGGTATTAAAGGTTTTAAAAGAAGGAAATGTAAAGGGATTTCTTATATGTGAAAGTCCTATTCTTGAAGAGGATGCTCTGCTTTTGAAGAGAACCTATGATGCCCTTTAATTTTCTCCTTCTTTCAGCAGATGCCTATGCAGAGGCAATTTACGCGATAAGAATTGCTGAAGGAATTTTTTTTAAGTTAAATCCTGATGAAGGTTTTTCAAATTTTCCATCAGGCTACCTTCATCCCTTTATTTATGCTCTTTTATATAAATTGAGTTTTTCAAATAAAAATCTTTTTATTTTTTATATTTATATTTTTAATACCCTGATTCTTATATTATCAATTTTTGTTATAAAAAGGTTTTACGAAAAATTCTTTAAGGAGAAAAACAAAGCCCCTTTTTTCCTTTTGCTTCTTTCCCCTCCTTTTATCTTTAATTTTTTTCTTACTCTCAATTTTCCCCTTTATGTTCTTTTCTTTTATCTTTCCCTTTATTTCATTGATAATAACAAAAAATTTGTGCTTTTTTTCCTCCCTTTGATTTTTACAAGACCCGAAGGTGCAATTTTAATTGTTTTTTACTTTATTTATAAGTTTTTTTACAGAAAAAATTTAAATAAGGGAAATTTCCTTCTTTTTTTCCTCCTCATTCTCCTCTCAACATTTCCTTTTCTTATAAACAAAATTTTGACAGGTTATGTAACCACACTTGCTGTTAGAGCCCAATCAATTTTCAATTATTATGATTTCCCTCAAGCAATTTTTGAAGGTTTCAAGAGATTTTTAAAGCATCTTTTTTCAATGATTATAGGTTCCCCTTTTTTAAATATTAAAATTTCAGAATATCTTTTCTCTCTCATTTATCCTCCCTTCTTTCTTATTTTTGCTGTTTTTTATATCTTTAAAAGCAGGGAGAATTTTATATTAAACGTTTCCCTCTTTTTTCTTTTTATTCTGATTCTCTTTCTTGACAGTTTCACATATTTTACAGGTATTCATTTTTCAAGACACATTGCTTACTTTTATCCTGTTTTAATTCTCTTTTTTTATAAAGGAATAAGATTTTTACCTAAGATCTTTTTGAAGTTTTATATAATTTATTTTTCCCTGTTTTTTCTTTTATTTTCCTTAGGTATGAAGCACTATATAAAAGAGTCCTCTATGCTCAGGGAATTTGCCTTAAAAGCAGGAAATTTGATTCCTAAAAAAGAGGAAGTCCTTGTTTTTTCTGATCCTTACTTTTTCTTTTACAATATGGATAGATTAAGAATAAGAATGCTCTCTCCTTCCTTTAATCCTCTGGTTTCAAGATATACAAAAAATTTTAAAGATAGAGAAAAAATTCTTTATGTTATAAAAACCTATTATGAAGATATTAGATTTTATTATCTTTCCCAGAGAGATATTTTAAAGAAGGATATTGAAAAGTTTTTTCCTTTTATTCTTTTTAGATCAGATGATGAAAATTTTCTCCTTTATTCAAGGGGAATGTGAAATTTTTCCCTTCTATACTTTAAAATAAATTTTAAAAGGGAGGGAAAGGTGTTTCGTTCATTTTTTATTAATCTATCTCACAAGGAAAATTTAAAGAATTATATTGAAAAGTTTCCTCCGACAAGGAAACTTGTTGACAGATTTGTAGCAGGGGAATCTCTTGAGGATGCTATTGAGGTTATAAAAAGGTTGAATTCAAGGGGAATTATGGTTACACTTGATAAACTCGGTGAAAGTGTAGTTGATGAAAGAAAAATAAAAGAGGTTATTGAGGAGTATAAAAGAATGTTGGAAAGAATTAATGAGGAGAAGTTAAACTCAACTATTTCGATAAAATTGACTCACCTTGGGCTTATTGTTTCAGATGAGAAGGCTTATGGTTCTCTTAAGGAAATACTTCAAGTTGCAAAAAAGATGAATAACAGGGTATGCATAGATATGGAAGATTCTCCATACACAGAAAAAACCCTTTTAATTTATGAAAGAGCTTTGAGAGAATTTGGTAATGTTGGGGTTGCGATACAGGCATATTTAAGGAGAACGCTTGATGATTTAAAAAGGCTTTCCTCAATGGGTGCTGAGGTTAGATTATGTAAAGGGGCCTATAAAGAACCTAAGGAAATTGCTTATCAGAAAAAAAAGGAGGTTGATAAGAATTATAAAAGGGGACTTGAGATTTTATTTTCAGAGGAATCAATAAAAAGAGGAACATACCCCTGTGTTGCGACGCATGATGAGAAATTAATTGATTTCACCTATAGGCTTGTTAAGGAAAGGAATATACCTTCTCAAAAATTTGAGTTTCAGATGCTGTATGGAATTAGAAGGGATTTACAGGAGAAAATTGTAAAGGATGGATTCAGGATAAGGGTTTATGTTCCGTATGGAAAGGATTGGTATTCCTATTTTATGAGAAGGATGGGTGAAAGACCAGCAAATCTTTTGTTTGTTATAAAAAATATATTAAGGGCATAAATGTTCAATTTAATTTTTTCCTTTTATTTCACTTTAGGTCTTCTTTTTCCTTTATCAAAACCTAATGAGAATCCAGGGGTAGGTAGAGAATTTGGTTTTATTTTTAAAATAAAAAAGGGAGGTTTTTATATTAATTATTCTGAAATAGAGGTTGCCTCAGGAACCGATATATTTGTTAAAAATTATGAGACGGGTTTTTATTTTGAAAAAGATATAAAAAATCTCTTTCTTTTTTCCCTTTCACCTGGAGCTCTTTACGCGAGAAAAGAAAAGGGGACTCTCAGTGAAGAAGAGTATTACCTTTCTTATAATTTTTTAATAACCATAAGGAAGGAAATTTTTCCCTATCTTGGGATTAAAGGGTTTTATGATGGTAAAACATCTCTTAATTATTTAAGATTGGGTGTGATTTTAAATTTTAAATGAAAAGATTTAAAAAGTTTTTACTTAGAATTTTCAAGATAAAATCCAAAAATAAATTTCTTCTCTTTCCTCTTGATCTTGGAAAATTTGACATATTAATAATCCTGTGTGAAGATGATGAGGGGGAAGTTAGAGAAAGTATGAAGGAAATGGATATAAAAAATTATTTGATAATAAAAGAGAGTAAAGAAAATGAGGATAAATTTTTAAACTCAATAACAGGGGAAAGTTTAATAATTGATTTAAGAAAAGAGGATAAAAAAATATTTTTTAAATACATATCAAAAGATTTCCCTGTTATAGGTATAAGAAAGAATTTAAAATTTATTATTCCTGGAGATTCCGTAAAGGAATTTTTTAGTAATTTTTCAAAAATTTTGAAGTATAATAATATATGAGGAAAATAAAAGAAAAAACTGTTTTACTTAATAAGAGAGCAAAGAGTGATTATGAAATTTTTGACACATATATATGTGGGATTGTTTTAAAGGGTGCTGAGGTAAAGTCTTTAAGAGAAGGCAGGGTATCTATAAAGGAGGCTTATATTAAAATTGAGGATGGAGAGGCTTACATTTATAATTTTTACATATCACCTTATCCCCCTGCAGGAAGGTTTTTCCCTGACCCTGAAAGGAAGAAGAAATTGCTTTTAACAAAAAGAGAACTTAAAAGATTAATTGGTAAGTGGAAGGAAAAGGGGCTTGTGCTTGTTCCTCTTAGAGTTTTCTTCAAAGGACCATGGGCAAAGCTGGAAATTGCACTTGCAAGAAAAAAGAAAAAATATGAGAAAAAGGAGCTAATTAAAAAGAGGGAACTTGAGAGAGAACTTAAAAAAGGGCTTTTAAGATGATTTCCCTTTTAATCTTTAATTTCACAGTTTTAAATCCTCCTGAAATCCTAAGATTTAAGGATACTGTTATAATAACTTTTGATATTAAAGGTCCTTTAAGATATGAAAAATCTCTTAAATCATACAATCTTGAATTTAAATTTGAAAATGTTGATTCTGCCCTTTCCTTTTCATCTGAAATAAATCATCCTTTGGTAAAGGGAATAAAGGTTGAAAAAGTGAATAGTACCATTTTTCTTAATTTTGAGCTGGGTTATTTTTGCAAAAAATACAGAATTGAAAATAAAAGAGATTATTTCAGGGTTACACTTTTTGGAGAAGTTCCTGATAGCATTTACATAGAGAAGAAGAGAGGAAAAGAAAAAACTTTTGAGATAGAGGAGAGTAAAAAAGTTATAAGAGAAATAAAGAAAGTTGTTATTGATCCTGGACATGGTGGAAAGGATATGGGGGCAATAGGAAGGGAAAAAACAAAGGAAAAGGATATTACTCTTCTTGTTGCAAAGTATTTAAGAGAGGAACTTGAAAAGATAGGATTTGAAGTTTATCTTACAAGGGATAAGGATACTTTTGTGACTCTTAGAGCAAGAACGGAATTTGCAAATAGGGTTGGTGCAGACCTTTTTATTTCCCTTCATTGTAATGCATCAAAAAGAATTACAGAAACTTCAAATGGTGTTGAGGTTTATTTTCTTTCAGAGGCGAAGACAGACTGGGAAAGAGCTGTGGCAGCTCTTGAAAATGCTTCAATTAAATATGAGCTTCCGAATCAAAAGGTTCCTGATGGAGTTATTGAAGCAATTCTTATGGATATGGCTCAGGCAGAGTTTCTTTTTGAATCCCAGAAACTTGCAGAGATTTTACAAAAGACGATATCAAAAAAGACAGGGATGTTAGACAGGGGTGTAAAGCAGGCAAGTTTTTATGTTTTGAATGGATGTTATTCTCCTGCTGTTCTTGTTGAAATGGGATTTATAACCACACCAAAAGATGAAAAACTATTAAAAAGTAGGAAATTTCAGGAAAAAATGGCAAAAGCTATTGCTGAAGGAATAAAAGAATTCAGGGATTGGTTTGAAAAAAAGAATAGTTTTGCTAAATAATTTTAAATGGACACAGAAAGAACTTTAACCCTTGAAATAAAAAAAGGAGAACTTCTTCCTTTTATTGAGCGTATTGCAAAGGAATATCAGAAAAGGGTGAGTATTCAGGGATTCAGACCTGGTAAAGCGCCTCTTGATATTGTAAAGGCAAAATATAAAACGGAAATTGAAGAAGATGCTATTGAGGAATATATTAGAGAAAATGTTTTGAAGGAGGTTGAAAAGGAGAAAACGAAACTTGCTTCTCCAATATATATAAAGGAAAAGGAAATTAAAGAGGATAAACTTAAAATAACTCTATATTTTGAGGTTCTTCCATATTTTGAAATAAGGGGATATAAAAATATTAAGGTTGAGAAAAGGATTAAAAGGGTATCTCCTTATGAGGTTGAAAGGAGGTTAAGAAAATATCAGGAATCTGTTGCTGAGCTTAGGGATAAAGAGAAAGGAGCAGAGGAAGGTGATTTTGTTGTTCTAAAATATGATGTGACCGATATCTCAGGTAAGAAGATTGTGAAGGATAAGACAGAGTCTTTTAAATTTACAAGGGATAATGTTCCTCCTGATTTTTATGAAGAATTAAGTGGTAAGAAAAGGGGGGATAGTTTTAGACTTGCGAGAAATGAAAAATCAGGAACTCTTATATATGAAGGTAAGGTATTGTCTGTGAAGGAGGTAGTGCTTCCCCCCCTTGATGATGAATTTGCAAAGATGTTTGAGATGGAAAATATGGAAAAATTCAGAGAAAAAATAACAGAAGAAATAAATGATGAGCTAAAAAAGGAGTCAGAGGAGGAGCTTGAGAATAAGATTCTTGAAGAACTTTCAAAGTTGAATCCTATTCCTGTTCCGAAATCTTATATTGATGAAGAGGTAAGAGAGATAATTTCAAGGTATAGATTAAATGAGGAAGAAGCAAAGGAAATGAAAGATGAACTTTTTAAGACGGCTGAGGAAAGAGTAAGAAGAAGATTACTTCTTGAAAGACTTGCGGAGGAGCTTAAGGTTGAGGTTAAAAAGGAAGAAATTGAGGATGAGATAAAAAGGCTTTCAAGTCTCTACAGTATGAATCCCGATATATTTAAAAAACGTCTCGAAGAAAGAGGTACAATAAGGTATATTGAAGAAGCAATAAAAAGGAAAAAGGCAATGGAGTTTTTAAAATCCCAGGTTAAAATGGAGGTAATAATAGAATGAAAAACCAAACAATTCCCTTTGTTATAGAACAAACAGGAAGATATGAAAGGGCTTATGATATTTATTCCCGTCTTTTAAAGGACAGGATTGTTTTTCTGGGAATGCCCATTGATGACCAGGTTGCAAATCTTATAATTGCACAGCTCCTGTATTTGGAAGCCGAGAATCCCAAAAAGGATATATATCTTTATATAAACTCTCCGGGTGGTTATATAACCTCTGGTCTTGCCATCTATGATACAATCCAGTATATAAGGTCTGATGTCAATACAATATGTATAGGAATGGCAGCAAGTATGGCGGCTGTTTTACTTGCTGCGGGGACAAAGGGGAAAAGATATGCACTTCCGCATTCCAGGATAATGATACATCAGCCCATGGGAGGAGTTCAGGGGCAGGCAATTGATATTAAGATTCATGCTGAGGAAATAATGAGGATGAGGGATATGTTGAATGAGATTCTTTCAAAACATACAGGACAGCCGAAGGAGAAGATTGAAAAGGATACGGACAGAAATTACTTTATGGCACCTCAGGAGGCCCTTATATATGGATTGATAGATGAAATAATAACATCAAGAAAAGAAATAAAATGAGAGAAAAAAAGTTACATCCTGAAAGTGGAGAGAGGTGCTCCTTTTGTGGAAGAGGAGGGGCTCAGGTTAAGAGAATGTTCAGAGGGGCGGGTGCTTTTATATGTGATGATTGTGTGAAGTTTTGCTATAATTTACTTTTTGATGAAGAAGAGGATAAAAAATTGGAAGGGGATTTTTTCTATTCAATACCGACTCCTGAGGAGATAAAAAAAGAGCTTGATAAGTATGTTGTTGGACATGAAAGGGCAAAGAAGATTTTATCTGTTTCTGTTTATGGGCATTATAAAAGAATTGTCTTGAATGATAAGACAATTGAGAAAAGTAATGTTCTTATAATAGGTCCTACGGGAACAGGTAAAACGCTTCTTGCAAGAACACTTGCGAATATCTTGAATGTTCCCTTTGCACATGTTGATGCAACTCCTTTAACAGAGGCAGGATATGTGGGAGAGGATGTTGAAAATATTTTATTAAGACTATTGCAGGCAGTAAATTTTGATGTTAAAAAGGCAGAGAAGGGAATAATTTACATTGATGAAATTGATAAACTTGCAAGAAGAGGAGATTCTCCTTCCATCACAAGGGATGTAGGTGGTGAAGGTGTTCAACAGGCTCTTTTGAGAATTCTTGAAGGAACAATAGCGAATGTTCCTCCACAAGGTGGAAGAAAGCATCCTGAACAGGCGTTTATTCCAGTTGATACCACAAATATTTTATTTATATGTGGGGGGACCTTTACAGGACTTGAAAAAATAATAGAAAGAAGAAAGGATAGAAGTTCCCTCGGTTTTATTAAAAATCAAAAAGAGAGAGAAATGGATTTTGATATATTACCCGATGATTTAATTGAATATGGATTTATTCCTGAGTTTGTGGGAAGATTCCCTGTAATTGTTTCTCTTAATGAACTCACAGAGGAGGAACTCTGGAGGATTCTTGAAGAGCCTGAAAACGCAATTTTGAAACAGTATGACAAAATATTTAGAAGTGATGGTATAAAGCTTATTTTTAAAGATGGGGTTAAAAGGGAAATAGCAAGAAGGGCAAAAAAGCTCGGAATGGGAGCAAGGGGTTTGAGGATTTTTATTGAGAATTTATTATTTGATGCAGTTTATAGATTACCATCAGTAAAGGGGAAGTACAAATATTGTATTGTTGATGAGAATTCTCTTGATACAAAAAAAGCCAGATTTACAAATAAAAAAGTCTAATTCAGATACTTTATTCAATATCTTTTTTATCCCAAAATTTTGTCAGACAGGGGTTATGATCCAACACAAAGAACTTGACTTCTTAGGGAATAATTCTTTATTATTTAATCTATGGAAATACTTGGACTTTCTATTACATTTATAGGAATAGTTTTAGCTTATATCGCCTGGAAAAATGGAAAATGGATGAAAGAGACCTTAAATAAACAAACTGATTTGCTTAATGGCATAAAAGAACTTATTGTAAAAATGGATGAAGGAATAAAAAATATAATTGAAGAAGGAAATAAAAGACATGAAGAAATGATGAAGGAAATCCAAAGGTCTATTGAAGAAGGGAATAAAAGGGTTGAAAGATTGGTTGAAGAAGGCAATAAAAGACTTGAAATAATCCTTTCAGAAATTCTTAAAAGAGTTTAAATTGAAGGTTTTTCTCCCCTTGAATTTATCCTTAAACAATACATAAAAATTAAACAAAAACTCCAAAATGCTATGGCATTATACATGGACTTAACTTTTTTTTTTCAATCCTGTATAATTATATATAAGGGTTAGGGTGATGGGTATTTTGAATAGGTATTGGTTTTGCCATTTTATACCTGTTTTTAGGGTCGGGGAGATACAAAGAGCCGAGTGTTTTGGAAAGTTATATATTACAATTATTGCTCTTATAATTGCCAGGAAGTTTTTAAAAGAGTGTAAAGATTTTCTATTTATTAAGGAGGTAAAATGAAGAGATATTTTCTTATCATAGTTATGTTGATTTTGATAGGGGGTGAATGCCAGAAACAGGCAAGCTTTGTAAGAAACCCCAATTTAGAAATTTTTCTCAGTGATTCCCTCTCTTCTTCTCCTTCTAATTATTATTCGCCTGTATGGGCACCTTCAGGAGACAAAATATATTGTATTGCAAGAAAGGATGAGGGGCTTGTTTACCGACATATGTTAATTTCTATACATTTACCAAATAAAGAAATATCTGTGATTGTTGAAGATAGCGTGATGAAATTTACTTTATCACATAGTGGAAATGAAATTGCATATGTAAAACTGCATACTGATACTCTTATTAAGGAAAAAATTGTGTTTATTGATGCAATAACCGGAGAAGTTAAAAATGTCTTTTTCCCAAACTCACCATATATAGTTGATTTAAAATATACCCATGATGATAAATTCTTGATATTTTTAACCAAGGGAGATACTTCTGTCTCAGGTTTTTATTCTTTAAATTTATCTACCTGGAAAGACACACTAATTTTAAAAATTCCCCTTTCAAAAGATTATTTTGGCTCATTTACTTTACATCCCCAAAATGATTCAATAATTATGGGTGATTCAGAAAATATGTGGTATCCTCAATTTCATCCTACTAATTTTTCCCTATTAGGTACTGTAAAAAATATATATTTTTACGATCTAAATGAAGATGAAGAAATATTTCTTTTAGATCTATCAACAAATGAAAGAAAAGCCCTTAATGCAAAACCTTATTATTATACAGATATCCAAAGAATATCTTTTTCACCTGATGGTTCAAAAATTATTTTTTCAGCTGCAAAGCCATTTTATTTTGAAGGGCCACACTTTGAATGTCAAGAACTTTGGATTTTAAATTTAAAATAAGGGGGGTTAAATGAAAAGATTTTTTATTTTTATTATGATAGGCGTTTTATGGGGAAGTAATTTCCCCGGGTTTAAATCAACCTGGGAAATTGAAGGTGTTCCTTATGTTGACTCAATATTTACTTTGCATCTTGGGTTAAAGGAAATGATAGGAGAATCCTGGCAATTTAAAATAAATCTTTACCTTCCTGTTGGAGTAGAGCTATTAAGTGGCTCATCTAAAATGCAAATCGAGTTAAATCCTTATGATTCTTTAACTATTTCATATGCTCTTAAAATAAATTATCCTTTTAATTACGATATATTTGCAGAAATATTACCCCTTGGAATTGATACCACATCTTTTTTAAATCGATTTAAATGTCATTATTATATTATTTACAAAGAAGGTTCCCTTTTTTATTATGGTATGGATGACACTCAATTTGAGGAAGAAATTTTATTTTCCCCTTATAAAATTGATAAAGTAATAAAAGAAAAAGAAGGAATATATAGTGGTCCTGTTACAATATATGG
>Ga0197143_1000737_pt1 | contig 31891 bp, 33 predicted proteins | sample GBS70_MetaG_FD_148603 | JGI IMG/M metagenome (GOLD analysis project Ga0197143, IMG submission 148603) | Sediment microbial communities from Great Boiling Springs, Gerlach, Nevada, United States - GBS 70_MetaG | ecosystem: Environmental > Aquatic > Thermal springs > Hot (42-90C) > Sediment... | reverse complement strand
CTTCTGAACAGCCACATCCTGAAATTTCCGGTAGTGCTTCTCGAGGCCCTATTGAGAAAGGTTGATCCAAGGCTCCTCACCTTCCCCTTCCACCTCAAAACTGGTACCGATCTCTTTACCCCTTACCAATTTTTGAATTATTTCTTTTAACATCCCTTCCAATTTCGCTTCTTCGGATTTGTCCGCATAACTGGGTCTTGGGACATCCGGGAAGAGTTTGAAAATGGCGTTCATCATTGCTTCAGCAAAAGGGGGACATCCCAGTACGAGTTCTCCCTTCGAGGCGTTGTGACTTTGGCAAAGTCCTACGAAGATGTTTTTATTCTTTTCTGATATTTTCCCGTTCTCATATGGACCTATAAAAACGTTAACCTCTGGGTCAAAAGGACGTTCTATCAGTTGCCTCTCCGGATTTTTAGGATCAGGCCTTCTTAATTTGTGTATGATAAAGTGGAGGTAACCCTTACAACCAGGACAAGCTCCTTCAGCGAAAATTTTAAAATGGGGACTACTACTTAAGTTTATTTCGGGTAAGAGGAAAGGACTGCGAACTTCTTCTATAGAATTGCCCACAACTTCTATGTTCTCCTCCTCAATCGAGACTATTCCTTGAATATAAGCCAAAAAAACGGCAGGTGAATCCGTGGGTTTAAGCCCCATTAGCCTCTTACAAACTACATCAACAGCTACAGGATTATCACCCGCTATAAGCAGCCCCATCTCTTTCGGTTCCCCATAAACCGGACCAAAACCCTCTTGGGCTACCAGGGCATCCACAATGGTTAACTTGGGCTTTGCTAAGTGGTGAATATTCACAAGATTTTGCCATAAACCAAAAAATGGGTCATATACTTTTCCAAAGGAGGGATACAACCCTGTAAATTCTTCACCCCCAATGAAACAATAGCCGCAAAATGAGTCTTCATTACCGGTAGATTTATGATGAGATCCGCTTCTAACAAGGTCTTCGGAACCTTCCGAGCTTCTAACCTCTTAGCATACGGAACCGGTATTTCTTCTGTATCATCTGTATTGAGATCACAAAGACTTACTTTTTAGGATCGATTCCAACAAGTTCAAAATAATTGTAAAGTCCAAATAATTTAAAGGTTTCTTTTTTATTAATCGATGACCCTTCTGCAATTATAATTTTTGGCCAAGGGCAATAATAGCTCAATTAGCGCTTTCAATATTCTTTTGTCAGTAACTACTCCTCCAACATATTTACCATTTCTCATTCCGTGATCACTTTATTACTACTTTTTCTTTTTGGTGGTTTACTTTTGGTTTCATCTTCTTACCTTTTATTCTGTTAAAGTAAACGGCAGTACTTAATTCGAAACGCACGAACTTTAAATCATTTTTCCGTTTTCACATATCTTGAGTATTTTTGAATAAAAAAGAGTATATGGTGCTCCTTTTGGGCGAGTAGAAGATTCATAAAGTACCGTTATTTGGATCGTAGAACTTATAAGGTTCAACTTCTTCTTCCTGATACATGGTAAGAAGTTCTTCTGTTTGGGAGGGAGAGAGGTTTAAATCTTGGAGTAAATGTTCTTTAAGCTTTTCTATTATTGCGGCAAGAACTTTTCTTTGAATCTTCATTGTAAAATCTTTAATTAATCTTATTTTTCAAACTTCACTTTCAAACTATTCGAAATTCAATGCTTTTAAAATGGTTTGTTGCTTCGTCCTGTTTTAGTGTAATTGTTAAAATCCATACCTTTCCTCTTTCCAGGGATCTGCTGAGTTACTGTATCCACGGATTTCCCAGAAACCTGGTTTATTATTTTGAAGGAATTCGATTCCTCTGACCCATTTTGCGCTCTTATAACCATACCGTTTGGGTACCACAAGTCTTAATGGAAAACCACGCTCAAGTGAGAGTGGTTTTCCTTCGTATTCATACGCAAATATAACGTCGTCATCCATGGCAACTTCTAATGGAAGATTTGTTGTATAATCGTTCTCCGCATATATAAAAACATACCTTGCCTCAGGAAGAGGTGTAGCAAGTTTAGCAATAGTTTTGAATGGTACACCTTTCCAACGAAGATCAAATTTTGTCCAGCCTGTAACGCAGTGAAAATCCGCAGTTATTTCAATCGATGGGAGTTTTACGAATTCTTGAAAAGTAAACTTTAAGGGTGTTTTTACGAGTCCTTCGACAGTAAAGTTCCACTTCTCAATGTCGATCTCTGGTATTTCTCCATAATGGAGTACAGGAAAGTCTTTTATCAATTTCTGGCCTGGGGGAAGTTTTTTAAACATTTAACCCTTTCTTTAGTTGTTTGCTTTTAATTTTAATAAAAAAGACCTTATAAGGAAGTAAAAAATTAGATAGCCCTTAGAGAATGCTCTCTTTGGTTAAACGGGGATTTGGTCAAATTTTATTGCGTGTAATCTTAAAATGTGTTAAATTTAAAAATCATGCCAAATAGGCTTATAAACGCCAGGAGTCCATATTTTAGAAAGTCCGCCCATCAGCCAGTGGATTGGTATGAGTGGGGAGAAGAGGCCTTTAAAAAGGCTAAAGAGGAAGAAAAACCTATATTACTTTCTATAGGTGGGGTTTGGTGTCATTGGTGTCATGTTATGGCTCACGAAAGTTTTGAAAACGAAGAGATAGCGAGGATAATAAATGAAAGTTTTATCCCTATAAAAGTTGATAGGGATGAAAGACCCGATATAGACAGAAGGTATCAAGAGATAGTTTTTGCCCTTACAGGTTCTGGTGGGTGGCCCCTTACTGTATTTTTAACTCCCGAGGGAGAACCGTTCTTTGGAGGCACTTACTTTCCTCCAGAAGAGAGATGGGGGAAACCAGGTTTTAAAAATCTACTTTTGAGAGTTTCTCAACTCTGGAAGACAGATAGAGAAAAAATTTTAAGTTCAGCAAAACTAATCTTTCAGGCTTTAGAGTTCCAAAGTAAAGTCTCTTACAAGGGCAAAATTGATAAATCCCTTCTGGAGAAAGGTGTAAGACATATTTTGCTAACAATTGATCATCAATACGGAGGGTTAGGAAGGGCACCCAAGTTTCATCACTCAAAAGTTTGGGAATTTTTGCTTTATAGATACTTTTTTACTAAAGATAAAACTCTTTTGAAGGTAATAGAGTTATCTTTAGATGCGATGGCAAAAGGGGGAATTTACGATCACCTGCTTGGAGGGTTTTTCAGATATTCCACAGATGATAAATGGATCGTTCCACACTTTGAAAAGATGCTCTATGATAATGCGGAGCTTTTACAACTTTATAGCCTTGCTTATCAAGTGATACCTAAGGATCTTTATAAAAGAATCGCAGAGGGGATAGTTGAATATTACAAAAAAGAAGCGACAGATCCGGAGGGAGGTTTTTATGCCTCTCAAGATGCAGATGTTGGACTTTTGGATGAAGGTGGCTATTACACCTTTTCTTTGAGGGAAATGGAAAATATTTTGTCTTCTGAAGAATTGAAAGTAGCGTTGCTTTACTTTGGTGTTAAGGAAAAAGGACACATGCACCATGATCCTTCAAAAAATGTGCTTTTCATAAACATGGATGAAGATGAGGTTTCAAAACATACGGGTATTCCTCTTGAAGAAGTTAAACAAATTTTAAATAAAGTTAAGAAAAAACTCCTGATTTATAGAGAAGAGAGGGGAGAAAAGCCTTTCATAGATAAAACCCTATATACCAACTGGAACGGTTTAATGCTTGAAGCTATGTCCGTTTATTACAAAGTATTTAAAGATGAGTGGACTAAGGAGTTTTCAAAGAGAACCGCCCAAAGGCTTGTGGGAGAATTTTATAAAGAAAAGGAGCTTTACCATACGCATGGAGTCAAGGGGTTTTCGGAAGACTACATATTCTTGGCAAAAGGTTTGGCTTCCCTTTTTGAAATTACCCAAGAAAAAAGATGGTTCGAGATTTCCTTGGAACTGGTTAAAAAGGGCATTCAGAAGTTTTGGGATAAAAATTCCTGGGGATTTTTTGATACCGAACAAGAAGGGGAGGGGTTTTTAAAGTTGAAGATGAAAAATATAGCAGATACACCCATCCAATCAGTCAACGGCTCTGCTCCCTATCTTCTGCTTTTACTGGGTAGTGTGACCGAAAACGCGGAGTTAATAGATTTTGCAGAAAAAAATCTTGAGGCTTTCGCAAGTTTTGTTGATGATTTTGCTCATGGATCAGCATCTTATCTTATAAGTCTTTATGCTTACTTAAAAGGTATAATGAAGATTGAAACAAAAGATTTCTTTGAGCAGATGCTTAAAACTTTTAGACCTTTCAAGTTTGTATTGCTCAAGAATGTAGAAGGTGTAGTAGTGTGTGAAGGGACTACCTGTAGAATCTATAAAAGCATTCCAGAAGAATTTTTAGTTCAATAAAAACTTTGTAAAATTGCCTCTGTTTTCTTTATATCAAATTCTTGTTTAACGAGTGGTAAATCTTTTATTACAGGAATTTGTTCTTCTAAAGTGGACTTTTTAGTTTTGTAAAGCACTCCTATAGGGATGCGTTCACCCCATTCCAAAGATTTTTGAAAAGCAAGCAATCTATCTTCTGGATTATAATCATCAGGAATTTTATAAACTCTTTCACGATACCATTCAAAAGTATTTATCTTATTGAAACTCACACAAGGTTGAAGAATATCAATAAGGGCAAATCCTTTGTAATTTACCGCTTCCTTTATGAGACCTTTAAGATGTTCAATATCACCTGCGAATCCCCTTGCAACAAAACTACAGTTAAGCGCAATTGCAAGGGCAAGAGGGTTAAATTGCTCTGATAATACTCCAAAGGGCTGAGTTTTTGTTATTACACCCTTCATTGTGGTAGGTGATGCCTGTCCCTTTGTTAGTCCGTAAATCTGATTATTATGGACAAAAAGTTTTACATCAATATTTCTTCTTATTGCATGAATTAGATGGTTCCCGCCCTCTCCATAACAATCACCATCACCTGCTACTGCAAAAACTATCAGTTCATGATTGGCAAGTTTTATTCCTGTTGCAACTGGGAGGGTTCTTCCATGAAGTCCGTTGAAAGTATTACATTTTGTATAATGAGGAAATTTCCCAGCCTGTCCAATCCCTGAGACAATAACAAATTGATGTGGTTCAATTCCTAATTCAACCATTGCCTCATTAAAAGCCCTTAAAATTGGAAAATTACCACATCCTGGACACCAAGCAGGCTTTTGTCCTTTGTAATCACTTAATGTAGTCATATACCCTCTCCAAAAGTTCATCAACTGTAAATGGTCTTCCATCAAAACGATTTATGTGATTTTCAATATGTATTCTAGTTTCCATTTTAATAAGCTTTGCAAATTGACTTGTGGCGTTTTGTTCAATATTTATTACTTTTTTAGATTTCCTTAATAATTCAATCCAACTTTGCTCTTCACTAAAAGGATAAATTTCGCTAAAATGAATCATTGCTATCTTATACTTTCCAAGAAGTTCATCTATAACCTCTTTCACAATTCCAAACATAGATCCCCAGCATACTAAAACAATTTCAGGATTTTTATCTCCATAAATAAGTGGAGGTGAAACTTCTTTTTTTATAAGAGGCGTTTTTTTAAAAAGCCTTTTTTCAACCATTTTTACTCTTGTTAAAGCATCTTCAATTATGTGCCCTCCTTCATCGTGTTCATCACTGTCTGTTACGACAAGATGTTTTGATTCCCCTGGAACTGCAAAAGGAGAAATGCCTGTTTCTGTAAAGGAGTGCCTTTTATAGTTTTCTATTTCCTTTAGGTTTTTCTCTCTAAGTCTATAATCTATATATTTAATTTTTTTTAAATCAAACCCTTCATAGCTCCACTGAGAGTCAGCAAGATATTGGTCTGTAAGTATTATTGCTACAATCTGATATTTTTCAGCTAAATCAAAGGCTTTATTGGTCAGATAAAAAGCCTGTTCAGGTGAACCGGGTGCAAAGATTATCCTTGGAAACTCACCGTGTCCAGCATATAAGGCAAAAAGAAGGTCTGCCTGTTCTGTTCGAGTAGGGAGTCCAGTTGCTGGTCCTGGTCTTTGAGCTAAAGTGATAACTATCGGAGTCTCAGTCATTCCAGCTAAGGATATCCCTTCAACCATCAAAGCAAAACCACCTCCACTTGTTCCTGTCATTGCCCGAACTCCTGCAAAGGAAGCGCCAATAACCATATTTATTGCTGAAATTTCATCTTCAGCTTGTTCAACCACTATTCCATAATCTTTTGCATGCTCAGCGACAAAATTGAAAATTCCTGTAGAGGGAGTCATGGGATAAGCTGAATAAAACTTTAATCCAGACGCAATAGCACCAGCACCAATTGCTTCATTCCCAGAAATAAGCATTTTTGGTCTGTCAAATTGTGATAAGGCAAAAGCACACATTAAACACTCTTTCTTTGCAAATTCATATCCAGCCTTTGCACATTCAATGTTAGCTCTTATTACTGCATCACCCTTTTTCTTAAAATTTTTTTCTATAGTCTGATACATAATAGTTGGATTCATCCCTAACATTCCAAGCACTGCACCAATAGCAACCGTATTTGCCATTACTTTACTTCCTCCATACTTTTGAGCAAAATCAAGAAGGGGAAGGTTGAGAAAATTGGGTTTATCAAATTTTTCCTTAATCATTTGAGAATCATAAAGAACTTGACCATCAGGTGAAAGTTCCTTTTCGTGTTGAGTTATACTTTCTCTGTCTAAAGCTACAAGAATATGAACGAAACTTCTTGAAGCACTAATAGGTCTATGGGAAATTCTAATTTGATAAAAATTATGTCCTCCACGAATTCTTGATTCATAATCCTGATGGGTAAATACATAATATCCTGCTTTTGCGAAGATGTGAGCAAGAGTATCTCCAATGGTCTGAATACCCTGTCCTGCTTCACCACCAATTTTTATTGTGTAATCCATTTTGTTAGAATTCCTCCGTGTTTAAAATATATTTAAAAATAAAGCGGGAAAATTTGATTGTCAATAGATCTAAAGATTTTAGGTGACGGTTTTTTTGTATTTTGAACATAACTTTTATTTTTCGTTGACATGAGGAAAATTAAGGATTATAAAGGTTAAATCATGGCTAAGGAAGAAACCACTATCAAGCCCTTTGAGGTTTTAAGGGAAAAGCTGGAAAAATTCGTGCAGAAAGTTTTTGCCTACAAGAAATGGGTCATCTTAGGGGCTTTAATAGGCATAGGGGTAGGGGGAACTTTTTATACTTACAACCGAATTACCCTAAAAAGAGAAGAAGCAGCTTCTTTTGAGCTTTTTAAGGCTTTCAACGTTAACGATGCCAAAGAACAATTGAACATCCTAAATACCCTCATCGATAAATTTCCTTCCACAAAATCCGCCACAATTGGGCGTTATCTTCGAGCAAGGGGGTTAATGGAAGAGGGAAAATGGGATGAGGCGGAAAAAGATCTTTTGAAAGTTATAAAAAATGCCCCGAAGCCACTTAAAGCCGGAGCCTTGTGCCTTTTGGGCGATGTTCTGCTCCAAAAAGGCAATTACCAAGAGGCGATTCGCAAATTCAGATTATGCCAAAAAGAAGGAAGCGGATGGCTTGAGAGTTATGCCCTATTTAAAGAGGCCACTTTGCTCGATCAGATGGGAAAAACTCAAGAGGCCATCCTTGCCTATCAGAAGCTTTTACCACTTCTTCCACCTGGTGAGATGGAACTGTTTGTGAGAATAAGGCTCAAAGAACTTGGGGCTGAGGCTTAAGTTGTAAAGTTGTAAGGAACTAAGTGTTTAAAACCTGATAAAGAAATTCTTTAAGCATAGAAGAAGGGGCATAACCAATTATCGGTCCAAAAAGACGCCCTTTTTTGTAAATCCAAATAGTAGGAAACCCCACAATTCTAAAGTGCATCGTCAATTCGGGGTTTTTCTCGGCTTCCACTTTTGTTGAGACGAATTGATCTTTCAAAATTTTTATTACCTCAGGGGATCTCAAAACCTCATGTTCTAATTGTTCACACATTGGGCAATATCGACTGACAAAAAATATAAAAACAGGTTTACCACTTCTTTTGCCTTCGTTTATTGCTTCTTCATAGTTTATCCATTCTATTTCTACAGAAGATTTTGATCCTTTACACGCTAATAAAAAAAACGTCAAAATTAATATAATAACGACATAATACCTTTGTAAATTAACCATATTGCTACTCCCAAAAGTAATATTGAAAGGATTAAGGATACATATTGTGATAATTTTTTAAAGCGCTTTATTACATTCAAAGCCTTTTCCCAAAATAACCCTATTAATAAGAACGGTAAGGCCATTCCTGCCGAAAAGCCTGTTAAAAGAATAAAAGAGCCTTTAATATCTTGTGTTGTAGCTGCATACGTCAAAATTGCGCCAAGAATTGGGCCTATACAAGGGGACCAGCCAAAGGAAAAAGCCATTCCCAAGAAAAAAGGTCCCAAAAAAGGTAGAGATAGGACAAAATTTGACCTCCATTCTCTTTGAAGAAATTGAAGTTTTAAAAATCCAAGGAGTTGAAGCGAGAAAAATAAGATGATAAGCCCCCCAATGAGGGTAAAGAGAGGCTTATTTACAAGTAAAAAAGAGAAAACTCCCGTGATAGATATCCCTAAAAGTATGAAAATCAAAGAAAATCCCAAAATGAAAAAAATAGAGGAAAGTAGAATGGGCGTTTTTTCTTTTATTACTAAAGTGTCAGTATTCATCATTAATGAAAAATAAACTGGTAAAATTGGCAATACACAAGGGGAAAAGAAACTAATTAAACCTGCAAGAAAAGATACAAAAACAGAGATTTCCAACCTAAAGCGCCTTTTTTATCAAATTTTCAACTGCTTCGAAAGGAACAGCTCCTACTAATTTATCCACGATTTGGCCGTTTTTAAATAACAACAATGTGGGTATACTCCTTATGCCGAAACGAATCGCTATTTCCGTATTTTCGTCAACGTTTACCTTACCTACCTTACATACTCCTTTATATTTCTCCGCGATTTTTTCGATAACAGGACTTAACATACGACAAGGTCCACACCAGGGCGCCCAAAAGTCAACTAAAACCGGAAGATCCGATTGTTCCACTTCCTTTGAAAAATTATCTTTATCTATAATCATCACTTCCCCCATACGTAGCCCCCTAATATTAGTTTTTGGCCACCGGCCAAAATATAGGTCTTACCTTCAGGTGAAAAAGCCCCTTTTCCCAGATCCACAGGAACAACCTGTGAAAGTTGAAAGGGTTTGCTTAACCTTTTCGCTGTCACATTTCGGACATTTGATCTTTTCATCTTGTTTGGGAAGCACCAAGACCTCAAACCGAAAACCACAATCTTCACATTTGTACTCATAAAGTGGCATTTTTACTACCCTCCTTCCTTTTTAAGATCTTAATTATCTCCTTAATTTTTTCGTCTTTAACATAATACCTGACCTTATTACCTTCTCTTTCAAATCCCACAATATTTTTGTTCCTCAATATGGAAAGATGCTGAGAGACCACCGCTTGAGGTAAATCCAAACAACTCCATATGTCCTTAACACACGATTCATCCTCCATCAGCCTTTCAATAATCCGCAACCTCACCGGATGCGCTAAAGCCTTTAATAACTCCGCCCACTCTATTTCTTTCATCATAGCTTTATTTAAATATATTAATTCATATATTTCCTGTCAAGGCCTCGATAATGGCTCCTACAAGAAGGGGGAAAAGGATCTCGTGGTGGCCTCGGAGGAAGTAGGAAGCGCGGCCTCCGGTTTCTTGGGGTCTATGGAGTACGTTTTCCAAGGCGCGGTATTGGGGTAGGAAGTCCATGTTGACGGTGATGTAGTTTTCGACATTATGGCCTAAGTTTCTTGCTAAGCTTAAGGCTTTTAGGAAGACTTCGGGCATTATGGTGGCTGATCCCAGGTTAAGGTAGACGCCTTCGCTTAGTTTGGTCACTTCTGAACAGAAGCTCAAAAAGTCCCTATAGCTCATCTCTCCTATTATGCTTCCATTTGCCGAAGGGTGCATGTGGAATATGTCAGTGCCTATTGCAATATGAACAGTTATAGGGATACCTACTTGATAAGCCATTCCAAAAAGGCTTATTTCGCGATAGGGGAGTTTTTCTTCCCATATGGCTTCACCTAAGGCCTCTCCAGCTCCTTTGCCCTTAGGTAGTCCCATCTTTAAGGCCTCATTGATGAAAGTGGCCGTTTCTTCCGCAAAACCGAAACTTCCATCCTTTAAGCCTTCTTTTACCTCTTCTGAGGTCTTTCCAACAAGGGCTATTTCCACATCGTGAACCATAGAGGCCCCGTTAGTTCCGACCAGGGAGATTACGTTCCGCTTCATAAGCTCAATTATGTAGGGATTTAGACCAACCTTAATGGGATGAGCTCCCATTCCCAAAAGGACCTTTTTACCCTTTCTTTTTGCCTCCACAATTGCCCGGGCTACTTCCAATAGATCCTTGGCTCCGAGTATTTTGGGAAGGGAAAGAAGAAATTCTTTCAAACTGATCCCCTCTTTGGGGGGAGTTCCGAACATCTCGATTGATACCTTACGAGGGGAGGAGCTAAGTTTAAAGGTTTTCACCTTTTCAAGTTTAATCCTTTCCATGAAACTTAGCCTCAACCAGTTCACATATTAAATGTCCAAAAAAGAGATGAAGCTCTTGAATCCTCGGGACTTCTTCCAAGGGTATTATCAAAACTACCTGAGCTAACTCTTTTGCCTTTCCGCCTTTTTTGCCTGTGAAGAGTAAGGTGTTCATCTTCTTTTCCCTTGCCTTTTTTAACCCTTCAATAACATTAGGAGAATTGCCGCTTGTAGTTAAGGCCCAAGCAAGATCCCCCTCTGATCCCAAGGCCTCTATTTGACGGGAGAATATCCGGGAAAAGTCCCGATCATTGCCTATACTGGTGAGAACCGCCCCGTCAGTATTTAAAGCCAGAGCGGGGAAGGCTTTTCGTTCGATCTTCAGACGATTGACGAACTCCGCTGCCAGATGCTGGGCTTGAGAAGCGCTTCCTCCGTTCCCAAAAAGAAGGATTTTTTTTCCTTCTTTAAGGGTTTTATAAACCAGATCTATTGCCATTTGAAATTCTTGGCTTTGTTCTTCCAAAAAACTTTCTATTGCTCGGGAAATATCTGAAAAGGCCTCTCTGATTTTATTGATCACTTAACCCCTCCAAAAACCTTCTTACCACTTTTCCCAGATGAGGAAGGTAGTAACCGCCCTCTAAGACCGTAAAACAAGGAAGAGTAGTGGTGGCTTCATAAATGAGTTTTCCCAAGCGGTAATAATCTTCCATATCAAGCGTTCTTCCCCAATCAAGTTTGTAGCGGTCAAAGCCAGCCGAAATGGCCAAAAGGTCTTCTTTAAAATCCTCAAGGGCCTTTTCGGTTTCTCGGAGAAAAACATGGGGATCATCCTCTTGGATGTTTATCACCTTTACTTTATCACAAGAGGAAAAAATATCGGCGGTTCCATCTCCATAGTGAAGATCTATATCGAGAATCATGGCGCTTTTTATCAGATTCTCCTCAAGAATCTTTTTAACCGCGATGGCCACGTTATTGAAAAAACAAAAGCCCCAGTGAAAATCACGCCTCGCATGATGACCAGGAGGTCTGATGAGGGCGAAGGCCTTTTCTCCGCGGAGGGCGATCCTTGAAGCCAAAATCGCTCCTCCAACTGCTACAAGAGCCACTCTATAAAGGTGAGGGATCTCCTTTACCCTTGATACAAGTTGAGGAGTGTGCACAAGGAGCACATCCTCTTCAGTTGCCTCTTGGGCCTCAACAAAAGGGAAGGAGTTTTCGAGTTCTCTTCTTATCACTTGGACCCTTTCGGGGGATTCCACCTGGGCTGTTGGATAATAAGTTTCGAAAAGGGAGTGATATACTACTTTTATCATTTGAAAGAGATTCTATAATGTTTCTGCCATGTATGAAAGACTCCTTCCTTTGGTAAAAAGGCCTTCCTCTTATATCGATCATGAATTCAACATATATAAAAAGGACCCTAGGGGAAAGGTCCTTTTTTGTTTGTGTTTTCCAGATCTTTATGAAGTTGGAATGTCCCACATAGGGCTTCAGATCTTATATCACCTTTTGAATTCAATGGAAGAAGTGATGTGTGATAGGGCATTTATCCCTTTACCGGATATGGAGGAAAAGCTTAGGAAAAATGGGCTTCCCCTTTTAAGCATAGAGACCCACATCCCTCTACGTGACTTTCACATTTTGGGGTTTTCCTTACAGTATGAGTTAAACTATACGAACCTCCTCAACATGTTGGATTTGGGAGGCATTCCGCTTTTGAGTTCGGAAAGGGATCGGGATATGCCCCTGGTAATTGCGGGGGGACCTTTAGCTATGCAGCCTGAACCCTTAGCGGATTTTGTGGATGCCTTTGTACTTGGTGATGGGGAGGTGGTTTTACCGGAGTTAATAAGGGTTTATAAACTCTGGAAAGAAGCCAAAAGCACTAAAGAAGAATTGTTAAAAACCCTTTCAGAGATTCCAGGGATATACGTTCCCTCCTTCTTTAAAGTCCATTGGGAAGGAGATAGGGTAAAGGAAATACAGCCTCTTAAAGAGAAGTATTTGCATGCGGAAAGACAGATCTTGGAAGACCTCGACCGCTTTCCTTTTCCTTCAAAACCAATAGTGCCCCTTTCTAAGGTGATCCATGAGAGGTTAAGTGTGGAAATTGCCAGAGGTTGTATAAGGGGATGTCGTTTTTGTCAAGCCGGTTTTATTTATCGACCTTTTAGGGAAAGGGATCCCCAACGGCTCCTGGAGATCATCGATGAGGCTATCAGAAACACTGGCTATGACGAAATATCCCTTCTTGCCTTAAGCGTTGGTGATTGCAGTTTTCTTGAACCTTTTCTTTTATGTCTTTTCCAGAGGTATAGTGCTTCAAAAATCGCCCTTTCCCTTCCTTCACTTAGGGTAGGGACATTGTCACAAGAGACCTTAAAAATCTTGGCTCGCGTAAAAAGGACGGGCATAACCTTAGCCCCGGAAACTTCTACTGAAAGACTCCAAAAGGTGATAAACAAACTTATCTCGGAGGAGGAGATTTCCCTAACCGTTCAAAGGGCTTTTGAGAACTTGTGGAGACACGTGAAGCTTTATTTCATGATAGGCCTTCCAAGTGAATCTGAAGAGGACATTAGGGAAATAGCCCGTCTTTCCAAAAGGCTCTCTCGATTTGGGGGGCAGATCAATGTGAGCGTAAGTGCTTTCGTTCCAAAGGCTCATACCCCATTTCAATGGGAAAGAATGCTGGGGATTGGGGAGATAGAGGAAAGGTACAGCCTATTAAGAAGTCTGTTGAGGGGGAAGGGGATTCGTTTTAAATGGCATAATCCTAAGATGAGTTTTTTAGAAGGTGTTTTTTCACGGGGAGATAGACGTTTAGGAAAAGTCCTTCTTGAGGCCTTTAAGCTCGGCTGTAGGCTTGATGGTTGGACCGAACACTTGAGATGGGAAAAATGGCAAGAGGCCTTTTTAAAGACAGGTCTTGATCCAGAGTCCTATTTGAAAGAGAGGAAAGAAGAAGAGATCTTACCTTGGGACCATCTAAAAAGTGGGGTAAAAAAGGAGTATCTCCTTAAAGAAAGACAAAACTCCCGACAGGGGAAAATCACTCCTCCTTGTGAACCTAATTGCAAAAGATGTGGTTGCTGTTCGAAGGACATAAACCTAAAAATCGCCCTCTCTTTTCGTTTAAGCGATTATAGTCCTCCGAAAGGGTTTTTCCTTTCTCGAGGAATGGACAGTATGGTCCTAAGGGTGAGGTTTTACAAACTCGGAGTGATGAGGTTTTTGGGACACCTGGAGATGGTGAGTGTGATCCTTAAGGCCTTAAGGAGAACGGGTTTATCCCTTAAGTTTTCTCAGGGTCTAAGCCCTCATCCTAAAGTGAGTTTCGGACAAGCTCTGCCCGTAGGAATTGAAAGCTTATGTGAGTACTTTGACGTTGAGCTTTCAGAATCTTGTTCACCTCAAGAGTTTAAGGCGAAAATCAATCTCTCACTTCCTGAGGGTCTAAAGGTGATAGAGGTGAAAGAAAAGGTGGAGGATTGGAGACCCCTCCATCAACTTTTTGAAGAAGATGTTTACTTAGTTTCAATTCCCGAAGAAATTGCCGAAGGCTTTAATACCTTTTCGGTAAAAAAGGAAGGCGTTGAAATTAGTCCCTTTAAAAAGGAGGATTTGCCCCTGATAGAAGAAATAATTGATCATGTTGAAGGGAACTTCCTCAAAAGAGGAAGAGCTTACATTTATAAGTTAAAAAGGGGCCTTAAAATAAGGGAGGTTTTAAGAGAATTTTATGCCGATTCTCAAGTCTCCTTTTTAAGGATTTTGAAAATTGAATCTTTACCTCCCTTTTAAAGTCCCGCCTTTTGTAAAGCTTCCACCAATTGGCGCTGTTCAGGAGAAAGCGTTTTTGGGACTCGTATCTTTATAACCACATAAAAATCGCCCCTTCCGCTTTCTTTGAGTTTAGGAAGTCCCAACCCCTTAAGCCTGAGCTTTGTTCCAGAAGAGGTGCCGGGAGGGACTTTGACCTTTTTGGGACCATCGAGGGTTTGAACCTCTACCGTAGTCCCCAAACAGGCTTCACTGAAATTAATCTCCTTTTCGATGTAAAGATCATCACCCTCTTGTCGAAAGAAAGGATGAGGCAGTATCTTGACCTTGACGTACAAATCACCCGCAGGAACCCCTGGACCTCCCTTTCCAGCAAGTCTCAGTTTTTGCCCATCTTTTATTCCAGGAGGTATTTTTACGAGTATTTCCTTTTGGGTACCATCGGGCATCCGCAGTTGCAGTGCCCTTTCGGTACCCCTTAATACCTCCTCAAGTGTCACGTAAATTTCAGTCTCAATATCCTGCCCCTTCCTTGAGGCTTCACTGAAAAAATCCACATCCTCAAAGGGTTCCCCGATCCTTCTAAATCTTACCCTCCTTACCGAGGGCGTGCCAAATATGAAGGAGAAAATATCGGAAGTACCAAATCCCAAATCCTTAAGCAGATCTCCTATGTCAAATCCTCGGAAAATGTCTTCTCGTGTATATTGTTGACTAAAGGCTTGAGCTCCGAGCATATCATATTGTCGCCTTTTCTCAGGATCACTTAATACCGCATAGGCCTCATTTATCTCCTTAAATTTCTCCTCTGCCTCTTTATCTCCTGGATTACGATCAGGATGATACTTTAAAGCCAAACGCCTGTAGGCCTTTTTTATCTCATCAATAGTAGCCTCTCGACTTACTCCCAAGATTTGATAGTAATCTTTCATAATTGGGGTCTCCGATAATCAGCTTTTGATAATTTTTGGATCAATTCGTTGAAATACGCTTCAGGATTTTCAACCCCTTCTTTCGGTATGACTAAATTAGTTATAGGTACACGTTCAGAAATAATTCTCAAAGCTGGTTCTAAAACGCTTTCAAAGTACAAGAAAATATCCCTGGGGTTTCTTTCGCCTGTATATAGTAGTTTGAGCAAATGATCTAAAGCTCTTTGGTCAAAGGTTATATCAATACCATAACGATCTTTAAAGACTCTTTCGAAACTCCTTATTTGCTTATAAGAGCGCCACAAGTCTTCAAGGGCACTATTAAGGTCATCTTCCCCCTGAAGGAGCTTATTGACCAACAACTCGATCCTTTCTCCTTCAAAAAGTGGACCATATTGTGATTCGAATTCGTTTTTTCTGGATAATACATAATTCTTTATATCTTCTTTCTCCTTACGGAGGGCTTCTTCGAAACGTTTAAGGTAGTTCTCATCGAAAGGGTTGTGTAATAACTTTTCTAATTCGGCCTCGGGGTTGTCTACTAATTCCTTTGTTACCAGAAGGTGTATGATGTTACTTGAGGGTAATTTTCTCTCATATTTTAAAAGCACATTTTCCAATATACTTACAAGTCCTCGGGCTCCTGTCTTTTGGGCATAAGCTAATTCAGCTATTCTCCATAGGGCCGCGTCTTCAAAGACCACTTCTATCCCATAGGCTCGAAAGTCGCGTTTTTTATTAGCAATTAAAGGGTTGTTGGGGTTTTTAAGAATGGAATAAAGGTCTTCTATTCCAAGGGGTTCAAGAACTGCAATTACGGGTAATCTTCCCACAAACTCCGATTCAAAACCGTATTCGATCAGGTCCTCAGGGGTCACATGTTTTAAATATTCAAAACGTTCCTCTTTGGATTTAATCTCTTGAGCAAAACCGATCCCTTCCTTCTTCAAGCGGCGACGTATAATGTCCTCTAGCCCATTGAAGGCCCCACTTACTATGAACAATATGTGCCTTGTATTGATGGTCCTTTTTTGCCTTTTTCCCGTACGTCGCCACTGTTCGATAGCTTCCCATTGAGAGAGAGGGTCGTTCGAAGGTTTGAGTTCCACTTCGGTTTCTTCCATCAATTTTAAAAGTCCCCTCTGAACCCCTGTACGGGATACGTCGGGGCCTATTACATTTCCACTTGAGGCTATTTTGTCTATTTCATCAATATAAATGATCCCATATTGGGCCTTCTCCACATCTCCATCGGCTTCAATCACCAGTTCTCGCACTAAATCCTCCACATCGCCCCCCACGTAACCAGTCTCACTGAATTTAGTAGCATCCGCTTTTACAAAAGGTACACCGATTCTTTCCGCTATGAGCCTCACCATGTAGGTTTTCCCTACCCCAGTTGGACCGATGAGTATGATGTTGTTTTTTACACTACCTAACCCCGTTGGTTCCTTTCCTCTGGAGAGGTAATATTTAATGCGATGATAGTGAGTACAAATTTTGGTAGCGAGTATTTCTTTAGCTCTATCCTGTTTTATAATGAAGGTGTTTAAATAAGCTATTAATTCCTCAGGTTTTATGTCAAAATCAATAGGAATTTTTCTTCTTTCCGTCTTATAGGTTTTATCTTGTATAAAGACCTTCGGTTCTAAGGTAGAGACGATAAGCCTTATCTTATCTCCGTATTTCTTTTCTAAATACTTATTCAACTCCCTTTCAAGTTCTTTATAATCGGGTATTTTTTCCATGATTACCCTCCCCATCATAGTTTAAGGGTTAAAACGGGGTCTTTCAAATTTTTCATTTCGAAGGCAAAAGCTTTTGAGGAATGCCCAAAAGGAATTTTCCTTCCTTTATCCACCTTTTGAGGATTTCCGCTATCTCCTTGGCTTTTTTATAACTGGAAAGGGGAAAGGTAGGGATCTCTTTGCCTTGAAAGCGGATGGTTCCGCTTTTTAACTCTTTATAGCTCACATATCCCAATGGTTTCACCTCGCCTTGTGGATAATCGTAGCCTAAATCCACAATCTGCGTAAAAAGTTCGTCATCACCAAGGCCTGTGTAATAGGCCATTTCCTCGTCAAGGACCGGGATGGGTATTCCAATGCCCACAAAAAGAGAAGGGCCATATCCTAAGATACTGGCTCCCTTGAGCCATTGGGGGCTCATTTCTTTTAGGTCTCCGATGACCGCCAAAGTACCAGCAGGTCCTAAAGGAATCCCCTTCTCGGCCCGAGGGACATTAGGGTTGTGTTGAGTACCGTGCCAGACCACATACCCCTCGGTTCCTCCAAGAAATATCCTCGTTCCGATTCCTATAGTACGATAAAACGGATCCTTGAGCAGAGGACTTAGTTGGCCACTGCTACAATAGCTCACATTACCCCCTCTGGGTTTTAAGACGCCCATGTAAGTGTAAATCATGCGATCCGAAAGATTAATGGCACAATTGTAATTTTGATAACAATTTCTTGGATTAAACAAAAAAGCATCCTTGAAATCCCAAAGCGTCAATTCCATCTCCACCCGCCGATTAGGATAACAATCGGTTCCATAGCCTTCGGCAACTAACCTCACTTTCTTTCCAGAGACCAAATCCTCAATTACATGCCCTCCTCCATACTCGAAGGTTCCAGGATGTATCTTATTAAGGGGATCATCTGCCGCTGGTTCCGTTGCACCTATGTAAATATCAACAGCGGCAAGCCCTGCATAAGCGGGGACATTATTTATCCATACCCGATGTGCCTTTATCCTCGGGCGGGTATGGCCGAAGTTTAAAAAAGCTCCCGACGAACACATTGGGGCAAAGGTCCCAGTAGTGACCACATCGACCTCTTTAGCTGCCCTCTCCACCCCCTTTGACTTCACTATCTCCACCATTTCCTCAGCGGTCACCACCACTGCTTTTCCTTGTTTTATCTTTTCATTTATTTCCTCAAAGGTTTTGGCCATCTCCACAAACCTCAAAAATTCATTTTACCCGTTCCCCTAAAAAGGATCAAGTCAAGGGTAAAAAGAGGGTATTGATTTTTTTCCAAATTTGTGAAAATAATCACATTAAAAGTAAATATAAGGGGAGGAAAGGTAATGATTTTAAAGGTGATGAAAAAAGAAGAAGTTTATGGATTCTTGCAAGAATTGAAGAGGGGGTATCGGATTATAGCTCCCGTAGGGGAGGATGGTTTTTTCGTTTTTAAACCATTAGAAGAGGTAAAGGAAATCGTATTTGATTATTCGATTGCCGTTTATCCGATGAAGAATTTTCTCCTTCCTTCTCATGAGGAATATTTAAAGTTCAAGTTAGCTGAAGTTCCTCAAGTGGAAGTCCTCTGGGAGGAAATCCCTAAAACGGTCCTTTTTGGGATGAGGCCTTGTGATCTTAATTCGCTTGCTCTTTTAGACGACGCCTTTTTGAGTGATCCTTTGGATATGCTCTATAAGAAGCGAAGGGATAACTTTATTTTTATTGTCATGGATTGTATGGCTCCTTGTGATGAATTCAGTTTCTGTAAAGACATGGGTACTTTAAACGCAGAGAAAGGTTTTGACATTTTGGTCACTAAAGTAAACGATTTTTATTTTTTCAAACCGGGCAGTGAGAAGGGGGCTTTTTTGATTGAAAAGTATGGAAAAGGGAAAGAGGCTTCATCTGAGGAAGAGAACTTTTTGAAAAAGGCCTACCAGGAGCGAGAGGAAAATTTCTTCGAGAAATTGAAAATGGATAAAAATGAATTACCGAAGGTGTTGTGGAAGGGCTACAATAGCCCGTATTGGGAGGAGGTTGCGAAAAGGTGCCTTTCCTGTGGTTCCTGTAATTTGGTATGTCCTACGTGTTATTGCTTTGATGTGAAGGAAAAAGTGGAGATAAACCTTAAAGAAGGTATGCGGTTCAGAACATGGGATGGGTGTATGCTTGTAGATTTTGCCAAAGTAGCGGGGGGGGAAAATTTCAGGCCAACAACGGTTCAAAGGCTTCGTCACCGTTTCCTCAGAAAGGGCAAGTATCTATTGGATCGTTATGGGAAGGTGGGTTGTGTGGGTTGTGGAAGGTGTACAAGGCATTGTTTGGTCAAGATTAATCCCATTGAAGTTTATAATGGGGTTTACAATCGGATTTAATTGGAGGTATAGATATGGATTTAGCTTATAAGCCCAAATTAGCGAAAATCCTTGAGGTTAAGGAACTTACGGCTAGGGAAAAGCTTTTCACCTTAAGGCTTGAAAATGGTGAACCCTTGAATCACCAGCCGGGCCAATTCGTGGAGGTCTCCGTATTTGGGATAGGGGAGTGTCCCATCAGTATATGTTCTTCTCCCACAAGGGGTCCGGAGTTTCAGATGTGCGTCAGGGCTATAGGTAATGTGACAAACGCCATCCACCAGCTTAAGCCTGGGGATTATGTGGGGATAAGGGGACCATATGGACGAGGATTTCCCGTGGAGGAGGCCAGAGGACAAGATTTGCTTTTGGCAGCAGGTGGGTTGGGGATGGCTCCTTTAAGGTCTTTTATTCAATATCTAATGGACAAAAGGTCCGATTATGGTGAGATAACGATCCTTTACGGTTCAAGGGAACCCAAGGAAATTCTCTTTAAGGAAGAGATCGATCTGATGAGAAGTATCGGACAGTGTTATCTCACCGTGGACCGGGGTGATGGGACATGGCAGGGGCATGTTGGGGTTATAACCACCTTATGTCCGATTGTGACAATTAACCCTCAAAGGACTATCGCCATTACGGTAGGTCCTCCGGTTATGTATAAGTTTATCCTTAAGGAATTCTTCAACATGGGGATCCCTGAGGATCGGATATATGTGGATCTTGAGCGCCATATGAAATGTGGGATAGGTAAATGTGGACATTGTCAGATAAATGGGCTTTATGTTTGTAAAGAAGGTCCAGTTTTTAAATACACGGAAATAAAAGAATTGCCCGAGGCAATTTAAAAGGAGGCTTAGGATGAAACCGAAAGTGGCTATATTTGAGTTTGGATGTTGTGAAGGATGTCAATTGCAACTTGTTAACCTTGAGGAAAGGCTTTTGGATTTGGCAGAAATGGTGGATGTGATTTCCTGGAGGGAGGCAAGTAGTGAACATCACGAAGGGCCTTATGATGTGGTCTTTGTAGAGGGGACTATTACCAGGGAGGAGGAGATAGAGAGGTTAAAGAAGATAAGGGAGGATTCAAAGGTACTCGTTGCCCTTGGAGCCTGTGCCCATTTGGGTGGGGTGAATTGCATTAAAAACGCTATGGATCAGGAGGAAGTGAGGCGTTACGTTTATGGCGATAGGGCCTCTTGGTTTCCTTCCATTTTGGCGAGGCCCTTGAGCGCGGTAGTCAAAGTGGATTGCGCGATTCCAGGGTGTCCGATTGACAAGGAGGAATTTTTGGAAGTAGTTACTGCACTCCTTTTGGGCAAAGAGGTGAGGTTGCCCAATTATCCTGTATGTGTGGAATGTAAGAAGGCCACTAATATATGCGTATTTGAAAAAGGGCTTTTCTGCTTGGGGCCTATTACGAGAGCCGGTTGTGGGGCCAGGTGTCCTTCTTTTGGTGCCAGATGTATCGGTTGTCGTGGTCTTGTAGATGAGCCCAATGTAGAAGCCCATAAAGAAGTGATGACGACTTATGGGCTTGATCTTGATGATGTTATGAAAAAATATAGGCTATTTTGGGGCTATTTGGAGGTGGAAAAATGAATTTGGAAATAAACGTTCATCATGTTAGTAGAATAGAAGGACATGGTAATATCGTAGTTAAGATCGAAAATGGACATGTCAAAGAGACGCGTTGGGAAGTGCCAGAGGCTCCTCGCTTTTTTGAGGCTATGGTAAGAGGGTATCATTACTCTGATGCTCCCTATTTGGTTTCAAGGGTGTGTGGAATATGTAGTATTGCTCATACCTTTGCAGCGCTTCAAGCCATAGAGGATGCTTTGGGGATTACGCTTGATGAGGAGTCTCTGCTTTTGAGGAAGCTTTTGCTTCATGCTGAGACCCTTCAGAGTCACGTCCTTCATGTGGGGTATCTGGTTCTGCCTGATTTTTTGGGAGTTCCCAATGTGATACCCTTGGCAAAAACACACAGAAATGAACTTCTTACTATAGTGCGTTTACATCGCTTGGCCAACGAAATGAGCGATGCGATTGGTGGAAGGACTACCCATCCGGTTAACACGGTGGTTGGAGGGTGGACAAAGGTACCTGATCGGGAGGTTTTGGAGCATTTCCAGGCCCGGTTGAGGGAAGCCATAAGTGACATCAAGTCTTTAGTGAACTTTTGTGCCACCTTAGAGATACCCGATTTTGAAAGGGAGACCGAGTACATTGCCCTTTACGATCCAAACGAATATGCCTTTTATGGAGGTCAAATAGCTTCGACCGATGAGGATAAGAAAACGCCCCTAAGGGATTATCGTAACAAGATCGAGGAGTTTATCGTCCCTTATTCGACGGCCAAAAGGGCTAAATCCTTGAGAAGTTCTTTCATGGTTGGTGCTTTGGCGAGGTTCAATGTAAATTACAAGCTCCTTTCGCCATTAGCTCAAGAGTGCGCGGAAAAGCTTGGACTTAAGCCAAGGTGTTACAATACCTTTATGAACAACATCGCTCAAATAGTGGAGAGCGCTCATGCTATAGAGGAATCGATTCGTATCATAGATGAACTGCTAAAAAGGTCACCAAAAGCCAATTGGTATAAAGGGAAAGGGAAACCGGGAAGAGGTGTAGGTGCTGTTGAAGCCCCCAGGGGGTTATTGATTCACGAGTACGTGCTTGACGAGGAAGGAAGGGTTAAAGAAGCGAACTTGGTGATTCCTACCAATGAAAACCACCAAAATATAGAGGAGGATTTAAAGGCCTATTTGCCTAAATTGTTGGGTAAGCCGAAGGAAGAGATTACTCGGAAGTTAGAGATGTTGGTGAGGGCTTACGATCCTTGTATCTCTTGTTCAACCCATCTTTTAAGGATAGAGTGGGAATAAGTTAAATCGAGGGAGAGGGCATTGAAAAATAAGCCCTCTCCCTTTATCATTAAGACTATGAAAAAGTGGATCTTGGTGTGGGTTTTTCTTTTGTTTCCCGCCTTGGTTTATGCCTTAAGTGTGGAAGAGGTGGCCGATAAGTTGGAACAAAAAGTTTTGTCCTCTGGAAAGATACATATCCAAATGGAAAACACCCGATTTCTCCTCAGAGGCGAAAAGGTCCAGATGAAAGGGCTTATTTGGCTACAAATGCCGGATAAATTCCGCATGGACATTTTCCCCCCTCACCAGAGCATAACCCTACTCAAGGGTAAGCAATTGCTAATATACTTTCCGCAAGATAAAGTTCTTCAGGTGGTAATGCTTTCCAAAGATCCAAAGCTTTCCCAATGGCTCAATTTTCTTCAAAAGCCTTGGGAGGAGATAAAAAGAAGGGGTGTTATTCGGAGTGTAGAGAAAGAAGGTATTCTGGTGGAGATAGATTCCAAGGATTTGCCGGAACTCGAATCCCTTCGCCTCTGGATAGATCAAAACCTTTGGTTTCCGACGAAGATCGAGATGAAGGAAAAAACCGGGGAGCTTTCCGTTATCAACTACTTAAAAGTTGAGTTTGGGGCTTCTTTCGGAGTTGATATGTTCGAGTTAAAACTTCCTCCTGATGTGCAAGTTACTGAACTTTAAAAGGATTTATGATCTTTCACCCTCTATTGGTGATCCTATGCCATATTATCCCGGTGATAAGGCTTTCGAAGCCTTCCCTATTTGCACTATAGAGCGTTCGGGCTGTAATATGCACGAATTACAATTGGGGACTCATACCGGAAGTCATGTGGATGCTCCCTTTCATTTTTTAAAAGACGGAAAAACGGTGGACCAGATTCCTCTGTATCGGTTTATCGAGATGGTACAAGTTCTGGAGGTTAAGAAGAGCAGAATCTCCGCAGAAGATCTTTCTTTACTGGAAGAGGAGATGAGGGGAGTTCTTTTTAAAACCAAAAATTCAGAATATATGAGCCTGGAATCCTTTTATAAAGATTACACCTATTTGACCCTTGAAGCAGCGGAACAGTTGATAGAGAGAAAAATAAGGCTTATAGGGATCGATTACGTTTCCGTTGAGGAATTCGGTACGCCTTCTTTCCGAGTGCATAAAAGGCTCCTTGAGGCCGACGTAATACTTTTCGAGGGGTTGAACTTAAAGGACGTTCCGCCAGGGAGGTACTTGTTTATCGGTTTCCCCTTACGACTTAGAGGGATGGATGGTTCACCGGTGAGGGCTGTTTTAATAGAGTTTTAATTCCTTCTTACCCTTTCCACGTATTCACCGGTACGGGTATCTACCTTTACCACATCGCCCTCTTGTATAAATAGAGGAACTTGGATAACGGCTCCTGTTTCCAAAGTAGCAGGTTTCGATCCCCCTTGTGCAGTATCGCCTTTTATGCCAGGAGTGGTGCTTATGACTTTTAACTCCACGAAATTAGGCAGTTCCACCCCAATGGGTTTCCCTTTATAAAAGAGGATTTTTACCATGGAATTTTCAGGCATAAAATTTTCGGTTTCTCCCAATTGTTCTCGAGTGAGACTTAACTCCTCGTAAGTCTCAAGGTCTAAAAATTGAAAGGAATCGCCTTCCTTGTATAAAAACTGAACTTCTTTTTCCTCCAATTCGGGTTCTTTAAAACTTTCTCCTATGCGGAAGTTTTTTTCCAAAACCCTTCCGGAGACGAGGCTCTTTATCTTAGTTCGAACAAAAGCCTGACCTTTGCCAGGTTTAACGTGTAAAAAATCCACTATTATATAAGGTTCTCCCTCTACTTCAATCTTTAAACCCTTCCTAAAATCCGAAGTGGAGATCGCCATCTTGCCTCCTTAAATTCGAATATAATGATCCAATTTCGTCAATATTTCGACACCATCCTCTTTTACAAGTACTAAATCTTCTATTCTCACTCCTCCGTTTTGGGGAAGATAAATACCAGGCTCAACTGTTACTACCATTCCCTCTTGGAGCTCCCCTTCAGTTTCAGGCGAAAGGGAAGGATACTCATGGACCGCCAATCCCACCCCATGACCTGTCCCATGGCCAAAAAAGTTACCATAACCTGCGTCCTCTATCAATTTCCTAGCGGCTTTATCTACTTCTTTGAAACTGAGTCCGGGCTTAATCACCTTAAGGGCATTTTGCTGAGCTTCTCTCACTATTTCGTAGATCCTCTTCAGTTCTGGTTCTACTTCCCCTAAAAAGACTATTCTGGTCTCATCACTGGCATAACCTCCTATTCTTGCCCCAAAATCAAAAAGTAGAAGCTCCCCCTCTTTGATGACCTTTTCCGAAGGTACCCCATGAGGTAAGGAGGTTCTTTCTCCCGACAGGACGATCACTTGGAAGGGCAATGACTCAGATCCCCTTCTTTTTATCTGGTATTCCAATTCAATGGCTATCTCTATCTCCCTCATCCCGGGTTTTATCAGTTTCAGGACTTCCTTTAACGCATTTTCGGCCACCTCAACGGCCTTTTTTATCAATCGAATCTCATCGGGTGTTTTTTTAGCTCTCAAGGCCTCAAGTTCTTTTGAAAGGGGCATGAAGGTAAAAGCCGAGTTTTGTAATTGCTCAAACTCGAACAAAGTTATCGCTTTGGCTTCAAGTCCTATTTTTTTTAAATTCCTCTCTCTCAAAAACTCTCGGACCTCTTTAAGGCCTTTCTTCAAAAGTCTTACCTCACACTCCCTTGCTTCCTCTTGAGCGATCTCCAAGTACCGAAAATCCACAAAAAGCCAAACCTCTTCTCCTATGCCTAAAATCCCTTCTCCTCCGGTATAACCGCTTAAGTAGGTGAGATTTTCGGGGGAGAAAAACAAGATCACATCAAGGCCTTTTTCCCGAAGGATTTGCCTTACCCTTTCTAATTTTTCACTCGTCACTTTCGATCCAATAGTTGGGGGCTTCTTTGGTAATTATCACGTTATGAACGTGGCTCTCCCTCAATCCGGCGTAGGTGATCTTTATAAAACGGGCCTTTTGTTGGAGTTCTTTTATACTCTTGGCTCCCACATAGCCCATCCCCGCTTTAAGGCCACCCACCAGTTGATGAATGCAGAAGGCTAAAGATCCTCGATAAGGAACTCGACCTTCAATACCCTCGGGCACCAACTTGCTTTCTTCCCCCGAATAACCATAACGATCAGCCGCCCCTTTCTTCATCGCTCCAAGGGACCCCATTCCTCGATACACTTTATAAGCCCTTCCTTGAAATAGTATCATTTCTCCAGGACTCTCATCGGTTCCAGCGAAAAGGTTCCCTATCATCACACAGGAAGCTCCAGCTGCCAGGGCTTTCGTTATATCCCCTGAGTACTTTATACCCCCATCGGCTATAAGGGCCACATCATACTTTTCAGTCACCTTGGCGCATTCCAAAATGGCGCTTAATTGGGGAACACCTACTCCCGCCACCACCCTGGTTGTGCATATGGAGCCAGGTCCAACGCCTACCTTAATGGCATCGGCACCTGCCTCGATGAGAGCTTGAGCCCCTTCCCTTGTAGCCACATTCCCTCCTACAACCTCAAGGTTTGGGAAGGTGGATTTTAACCATCTTATGGCCTCTATCACGTTTTTGGAATGACCATGAGCCGAATCAACCACAATTACGTCAACCCCTGCTTCAACCAGAGCGTAAGCCCTTTCTTTGAAATCACCTGTAGCGCCAATGGCAGCTCCCACTCTTAGCCTTCCTAAATAATCCTTACAGGCGTTAGGATGTTCTTCCATCTTTTCCAAGTCCTTAAAGGTTATAAGCCCTTTTAGATTAAACTCCTCATCTACTATGGGCAATTTTTCTATTCGATATTTTTGAAGCAAAAACTTACATTCGTTAAGATCCACCCCTTCTTTTACGGTAATTAATTTGTCAAGTTTGGTCATTACCTCTGAAACCGGAAGATCAAGCCTCGTCTCAAACCTCAGATCCCTTTTAGTAACCATCCCCACAAGTTTTCCTTTCTTCACCACTGGAAGTCCTGAAATGTTATGACGACGCATTATTTCCAAAGCCTCCCACACCTTTTGATCCGGTTCAACCGTTATGGGATTGATGATCATACCGCTCTCATATTTCTTTACCTTTTGAACTTCTTGAGCTTGCTCTTCAATGGAAAGGTTACGATGGATAATCCCGAGACCTCCTTCTTGAGCCATAACTATAGCCGTTCGGGCTTCCGTAACAGTATCCATAGCTGCACTAACAAGGGGAATGTTGAGGAAAATGTTACGAGTCAAACGTGTAGAAACATCCACCTCGCTTGGTAAAACCTCCGAATACCCAGGCAAGAGCAAAACGTCATCAAAGGTAAGACTTTCGCCCAAAATTTCCATGTTTAAATCCTAACAAAATCCCTCCGTTGGGTCAACGTAGGTTGACAAAAAGGAGCTTCTCACTTAAAACTTAAGCGATGAAAGAGAGACATTTTGAAAGACCTCAGATTATACGTCCTCCTAGTGAATGGAAAAGTTATTACCTTCCTTTAACAAAAGGATGTTCCCATCACTCTTGTACTTTTTGTAATTATTATGGCCAAAAGTTGGCATTAAAGGATTTGGAAGATGCATTAAAAGAAATTGATGCACTTTATATGTTCAAAAAATACGGAATAGTGTTTTCTGAAGTTGATCCAATTGTTTATTATTTGGCTAGCAAATGGGATGGCAAAAGGATTTTTTTGCAAGATGGAGACGCATTAGTATATCCTTACGATAAATTAGTCAAAGTGCTCGAATATTTAAATGAAAAATTTCCACAGCTTGAACGTATAGGTGCTTATGCTACCCCTCAAGATATATTAAGGAGAAGTGTAGAAGAATTAAAGAGGTTAAAGGAATTAAAACTCACCATATTATACGTGGGACTTGAGAGCGGATCGGATGATATTTTGAGAGAAGTCAAAAAGGGAGTTACTTCTTCTCAGATGATTGAGGCTGCAAGGAAAGTTAAAGAAGCCGGTGTAACGCTTTCGGTGACCCTTATTTTAGGACTTGGAGGAGTGGAAAAAAGCGAAGAACATGCTTATAAGACTGCAGAGGTATTATCCCATATGGATCCAGAATATGCGGGTGCTTTAACTTTATTGTTTGTCCCTGGTACCCCTCTTTACCGGGACTGGAAAGAGAATCGATTTAAGCCCATTGATCCATTTAGATCTTTAGAAGAATTGAGGATTATAATAGAGAATTCCAATTTTACGAATTGTTTCTTCAGTTCTATGCACGCGTCCAATTACGTGGCTATAAGAGGTTTTTTGCCAAAGGACAAGGAGAAAATGTTAAGACAACTGGACAATGTCCTTCGACAAAGAGACGCTTCCGTTTTGAGGCCTGAGTTTTTGCGGGCCCTTTAAGCTTGACTGCTTCTGGGTTTTTTCTTAATCTTCTTTCCATGACCGAATATGAACCGGTAATAGGATTAGAAGTTCACGTACAGCTTCAGACGCAAAGCAAAATCTTCTGTGGGTGTCCGACTGCTTTTGGAGCAGAGCCCAATACCCAAGCATGTCCCGTATGTACGGGAATGCCCGGTACTTTGCCCGTTTTAAACAAAAAGGCGGTGGAATATGCCCTTCGATTGGCTCTTGCCACCAATTGTGAAATAACTCCCTTAAGCCTTTTTGCCAGGAAGAACTATTTCTATCCGGATCTACCCAAAGGCTATCAGATTTCGCAATATGAATTGCCTTTAGCCACTGGTGGGTGGATTGAGATCCCCGATGGTGAAGGGGGGATAAAAAGGGTAGGTATAATAAGGATCCATCTGGAAGAGGATGCGGGTAAGTTGATCCATGGAGAAGACGAACAATTTAGCTATGTAGATTTCAATCGGGCTGGACTCCCTTTGGTGGAAATAGTTACAGCTCCTGATATAAGTTCCCCCAAGGAAGCGGTTGAATTTTTAAAGATGTTGAGAACCATATTGCGGTATTTGGGGATTTCGGATGGTGATATGGAAAAGGGCAATCTAAGATGTGACGCTAATGTTTCGGTTAGACCTCGAGGGACGAACCTTTTGGGAACAAGAACCGAAATCAAGAACATGAACTCCTTCCGTCACGTGGAAAGGGCCCTTTCTTATGAGATACAAAGGCAAATTACGACCCTTCAAGAAGGAAAGGAGATCGTCCAGGAGACGCGGTTATGGGATCCTCAGCGGGGAATAACCATACCCATGCGCACCAAGGAAGAGGCTCATGATTATCGATATTTCCCCGAACCGGATCTGGTTCCACTTGAGATAAAAGAAGAATGGTTGGAGAAAATAAAAACAGAATTACCAGAACTTCCCCTACAAAGACGCCAGAGGTTCATTCGTGAGTACCTTCTTCCCGAGTACGACGCTACGGTCTTAACTTCTTCCAAAGCCTTGGCCGATTTATACGAACGTTGCGTGAGCCTTTTCCCCGATTCCAAACAGGTGAGCAATTGGATCACAACAGAACTCTTAAGACTTTTGAATGAGACCGGAAAAGACCCAGAAGAATGTCCAATTGGAGCGGAAGATTTGGCTGAATTGCTTTTTCTCATAAAAGACGGCACTATAAGCGGAAAAATAGGGAAAGAAGTTCTGGAGGAGATGTTTCTAAGTGGTAAAAGCGCAAAGCAGATAGTCAAGGAAAAGGGACTCGAGCAGATAGCAGATGAGGCCTACTTGACGAACATAATCAATGAGATAATTCAAGCTCATCCTGAGGAAGTTGAAGAATACCGAAAAGGTAAAGAGAAGTTACTCGGATTTTTCGTCGGACAAGTAATGAAAAAAACTCAAGGAAAAGCTAATCCTCAACTTACAAATAAATTGTTGTTAAAGCTTTTGAGGGGGTAAATGATGGAAATATTATGGGCACCTTGGCGTATGGAATACATCTTATCGGATAAGCCTGAAGGGTGTGTTTTTTGTAAATGTGTCACGAGTAGTGATTGTAAACAAAATTTTTTGCTTTACTCTTCGCAACATTGCTTTGTTGTATTAAATCGTTTCCCTTACAATAATGGCCATTTAATGGTGGTTCCTAATAGACATGTTTCAGAGATTGAGGAGTTAGCTTTAGAAGAGTTGTTGGATTTAATACAAACAATTAAATTGTGCGTTGTAGTATTAAAAAAAGCACTTTCTCCTCATGGATTTAATATAGGTGCAAATTTGGGAAAAACAGCTGGAGCGGGGATAGTTGATCATTTACATTTTCATATAGTACCCCGTTGGGAGGGGGATACTAATTATATGCCGGTAATAGGGAATACAAAGGTTATGCCTGAGGTTCTGGAAAAGACTTATGAGAAACTTTTGCCCTTTTTTAAGGGAAAGGAGGAGAAGTTGTTATGACGTTTATTAAGCTTCTTATAGCTGCCTTTTTTTGTTTTTTGGCAATTACGTTTGCCTATCAGAACGATTTTAACGTGATAATAAAATATTGGGGTATAACTGAAGGTATAGAAATTCCCTTTTTTGTCACGATAGTGGTGAGCTTCTTTTCGGGGTTAATAATAGGGGGAATAGGCGGGCTTATTAACGACCTTTTGTTGAGAAGGGAGATAGCCAGGTTAAGAAAAGAGATTCAAACTTCCGAGGGTGAAAAAGGTATTCAATGATATTTTATGATCCCGATTCGGAGTCCCTTCTTTTGCCAGAAAAATTGGTGCCTTCTCTAACAGTAGGTGGTTTAAATAGGCATTTACTGAATGTTAAGGAAAAGGTGTTACTTCTTTTTTTGAAAAGGGATCTTAAAAGGGTTGTGAAATTCGGTGATGGTAAGCTTCATTTGGCTTGGAAGCCTTATAGAGAGGTTTATCAATGTGAGAACTTTACCGCTGTCCTTTCTCCTTTTGGGGCCCCCAATGCGGTGGCTTTAGCGGAGGAGCTTTATGCCTTTGGTGGTAGGGTATTTTTGGCCTTCGGGTACTGTGGGGCTTTAAGCCCAGAGCTTCGAGGAGGTGATCTTTTCTTACCTCAGATGGCCCTTAGAGAAGAGGGAACCTCTTACCATTACCTTCCTCCAGAAGAGAGGGCGGAAGGAAGTGAGGAACTTATAGACTTTTTATACGATTTTTTTCAAAAAAAGGGTTTTTCCGTTAAAAAGGGTACAATCTGGACTACCGATGCCATTTATAGGGAAACCAAAAAAAAAATAGAAAAATACAGTTCCGAAGGATGTATGGCTGTCGATATGGAGACTTCAGCCATGTTTTGCTGGGGTAAGGTCAAAAAGGTACAGGTTGCGTCCCTTCTTATGGTAAGCGATGGCTTTGTTGATGGGAAATGGCTACCTTTTTTTAAAAATAGTTCGTTTATTTTAAAAAGAAAAGAAACATTAAAAGCTCTAACTGAAGCTTATAGCATGTTAAAAATATAAAAGAGCAGGAAGAAGTCACGCTTCTCCCTGCTCTCTCTTAAGTTAGTATTTTACAATTTACTTTTCAATTTGAATTTTGATCTCTTTCTCTTTTGCCTTTTCTACTTTGGGCAAAACGATTTTCAACACCCCATCTTTGTAAGTAGCTTTCACGTTATTTTCATCAAAATCTACCGGTAATCTGATCGATCTCGTAAAAGCACCATATGAACGTTCAATCAAGTGATATTTTTCGTCTTTCCTTTCGTGTTTCTTTTCTCCCTTAATGGTAAGTATACCGTTAGCTACTGTTACTTCCACATTTGATGGGTCGACACCAGGCAATTCAGCAGTTACTATAATCTCATCCTTAGTCTCCGCTACATTAAGGGGAGGTATCCACTCAGCTCCTACCTCTTGTATTGGAGATTCTCCAAAAAATCTTTCCCACATACGATCCATTTCACGTTTTAAAGTTTCAATTTCAGCCCATGGCCTCCACTTTATTAATGCCATGTTCATCACCCCCTTTTTAATTTGATGTTTATTTTTCCATGTACAAAGTAAGCATTGATGGTTTTTTTTTCAAGTTTAAATATGCCTTTACTATTTTTTGATTTTTGCGTTAAATTGATAAACTGATGATAGGGGTAATAGGTGGTGCTTCCTTAGTAATAGCAGGGGAGTTTGAGGAAGAGCTTTTCTTTCGTACTCCCTTTGGTGAGCCTTCTTCTTCAATCAAGATCGTTAACTTAAAAGGGAAGAGGTTTGCCTTTCTTAAAAGACATGGGCCCGAGGGGAAGATACCTCCTCACCGGATAAACCATCGCGCCAATGTGGAGGCCTTTGTTTCTTTAGGGATAAGGAAGATCATCGGGGTCAATTCGGTAGGGAGTTTAAAAAGGGAGATGCCCCCTGGCTCCATGGTGGTGCCTCATGATTTTTTGTGTCCTTGGTCGGTTTTGACCTTTTTTGATGATAGGGCCTTTCACGTTTTGCCCTCGTTGGATGAAGAGTTGAGGAGGGCCTTGATTGAGACCTGTAAGAGAAACGGCTTTCCGGTTTTTGAAAAGGGCGTTTACGTTCAAACAATCGGTCCGAGGCTTGAGACTAAAGCAGAGGTTTTGTTTTTGAGCAGATTAGGGGATGTGGTGGGTATGACTATGGCTCATGAGGCCACCTTGTGTTGTGAGAGGGGTATACCCTACGCGAGCC
>Ga0197143_1000736_pt1 | contig 31912 bp, 24 predicted proteins | sample GBS70_MetaG_FD_148603 | JGI IMG/M metagenome (GOLD analysis project Ga0197143, IMG submission 148603) | Sediment microbial communities from Great Boiling Springs, Gerlach, Nevada, United States - GBS 70_MetaG | ecosystem: Environmental > Aquatic > Thermal springs > Hot (42-90C) > Sediment... | reverse complement strand
TCCTGGAAGACCAGGTTGTCCGGCAGGGTGTCGGTGACCACCACCGCGCGGGCCGGGGCGGCCGTGCCCGGATTGGAGACGGTAATCGTAAAGACCACCGTCTCCCCCGGCTCGGCGTAGATGAAGTCCGGCGCCGGGGAGGTCCGGCTCAGGTTCTCCCCGACCTTCACAATGGACAGGTCCGCCGTGCGGACCGGCATAATGAAATACGAAGCTTCGGTGAGGTGAGGATTCCTGCATGGGTCATAGTATCCAGTCTGGATACGCAATTGCCCGCCCCCAAAGGGGCAAGAGGCGTAGACGTCAAAGCGCAGGTAGACGGTCTCGCCAGGGCGGATACGGGAAAGGAGCGTATCCAGCGGCGGCCCGCTCCCTGGCCCCCAATACAGGTTCTGCCCGACGATGGTCGGGTTGGGGCCAGGTTGCCAGTTCACCGTATCGGTGCTCACCTGAGTGGTGCCCGACACATACAAAAGGCCAGCTGGGAGCGTCTGGGTGAGGGTGGCGGAGTAGACGCTGAGCAGGCCGGCGTTGCGGACGGTGACGGTGACCGTGCGGGTGTAGCAGGTGTCAATGGGCGTCACCGCCTGGTTGGTGTTGAGAAGGATAGTCGGCGGGAGTTCCACGCGGGACTGCACTGGCCCGCCCGACTGGCAGGTCTGGCCCAGGCAGCCCTGCGCGCCGGCAAAACGGTTGGTGAGGTCATCGCAGCCGATAATCTCGGCAACGTACTGGATGGTGACCTTCTCTTTGGGCTGGATGACGGGCAGAACCCAGGTGACCAGGTTGGAGGAGACGATGGGGATTACCCCGGCTGCGGAGCCCATGGTGGAGGTGATGGAAGAATCCACGTAGCGCAGGTCGCTGCCCAGCGCGTCGGTGAGGACGACGCTGTAGGCCGGGCCGGCGCCGGAGTTGTAGGCGATGAGGGTCCAGGTGACGATGTCCCCATGGGCGTAGATGACCTCGGGGAACTTGGTCATGATGGGCAGGGGCTGAACTACAGGCGGTGAGCCCAGCGTGCCACCGGTGCTGCACCGCTCGCGGTAGGTGTCGTTGTTCGCGCAGCGGTTGTCGTAATGGAGCGTGCCCTGGAAGGGTGCGGTGCCGCTCCCGCAGCGCAACTGCACCCGCAACTGGACCGTGCTGGTAGTGGCGGTGGCGAAAGTGTCGGAGTAGTACCAGTGGTAACCGCTGGAATCCGTCTCGGTGTAGGCAGGCGTGGCGCCGGAGAAACCGAGAACCTCTATGATGGCATACGTGGACGTTGGTACGTCCACCACCACATCGTAGGCGGGGACGGAAGAGGTGCGCTCGGCGGTAAGGGTCACCGTGTAGACCCCGCAGGAGGAGACGTGGGATGGCAGGCCGGAAAGGCTCAATCTCATCGCCGGGGCCAGGGTCCGGACGAAGACGCCCTCTTCAATCACGCCATTGGCCGCACATTCGGCGTTGCCCGTCACCCCCAGGTTCAGGTAGGACCAGTCGTACCATTCAAAGTCAGTGCAGGCGGCCGGTTCGCCGACCGCCGTCTGGTAGGAAATCCACATCGTGGCGCCGGGGACGGTGATGGGGCATGTGGGAGAGATGTTGGAGATGACCAGCATACCATCCACGACGTCTGCGGAGAAGACGGCGGTGCAAGTGACGGAGCCGTCGCTCATCCAGACCGACGCGCTGCCGGGGACGTAGGTCTGATAGGGCAGCACATCAGTGAAGACCATCCCCTGCCAGGTGGGGGTCACGATGAAGGAATCGGCGAAGGTGTAGGTGTTGGTGTAGGTGAAGGCCGGGTCGGTGCAGGTCTCGGCGGGGCCAGAGACCTCTTTGAAGATGTCTGCTATCGGCTCATCACATTGGATGTAGGTGGTGGCCTGGGCGGTGGCGGTCTGCAGGCAGTTCTGGCAGTCAACAGCCGTGGCGGTGACGATGTTAGTGGCGGCGGTGCCGCAGTAGGCGCAGCCGTCCACGCCGGGGGTGGCGAAGACCGGGTTGAGGACTGCTGAGCCAGAGAGGGTCCAGGTAATGTAAGTGACACCGCCAACAGTGAAGACGTTGCCACCATCAGCGTCCACTACGCTCCACCCCGCCGGTACCTGGTCGGTGACGACGATGGCGCCGACGATGCCGTCGGCGTTCACAGTGATTGTCGGAGTTACCCACTCGCCTCGGTAGACCTCGCCGGGCATGGACTTGCTCACGCTCAACTGCCCCGGCGCGTTCACCAGTCCCCAGGAGGCAGACTGGGGCAGTTCGGTGTAGAGGTTGCCGCAGCGGTCATAGTAGTCCAGGTCAAAGTTGAAGGTGCCGCTACGAGGCATGCGGCAGACATCGGTGGGGAGGGTCAGGGTGAAGACTAAGTTGTAGGTCTGGCCAGGCGGGATGGATGGGAGGTGGAAGGCGGAGCCGTCATAGGAAGCGGGCGGCGCAACGGTCACATTGAAGGGCGAGAGGTTTACCGTCAGCGTGCCGAAGTAGGCCGTGCCGTCGCCGGTGTTGGTGATGGGGATGGTGAAGACGCCGAAGCCCTCGCAATAAGTTACATTGAAAGCGGGCAGGGAGAACTCCAGGACGGGGTTGCGCATCTGCAGGTCCACCGCACCCTTCGCAGTCTGGGGGGTGAGGCACATCTGGCCGTTGCAGCCCCAGGTGGCGGTGACCACGTTCTCCAGGTCAGAGCAGCCGACAACGCGAGCGGAGATGGGGAAAGTGACCACGCCGCCCACGGGGATGGAGACGAAATACGTAGAGGTGACTCCAGAGACATACTGCAATCCGCTCCCCAGGGTGTCGGTCACCCGGACGTTGTAGACCGTGCCGTAGCCGGTGTTCTCCACGTAGACGGTCCAAGTGACCACTTCATCGGGCGCGGCGGGGATGACGGCCGGCTCCTTGCGGACGGTGATGGCGCCGGGGTTGACCACGAAGTCAGTATAGCGGACGATGGGTGAAGCCCCGTCCTGGGTCAGGGTGACCACGTTCTGCCCAGAGACGGCAGAGCAGGTGGCGGAGAAGACGGCGTAGAAAGTGATAACCTCTCTGGGTCCGACGGTGCCCACGTTGGTGACGACTTGGGTGGGGTAGAAGCCCTCGGGCATCGTGCTGGTGATGATAACATTGGTAGCGGTCACGCTATCGTTAGTAGCAACGATAGTAAAGGTGACCACGTCGCAGTTGTTGATGGGGCCGTCAGGGCCGGTGACGGTGATGCTTGTGATGGAGTGATGGCTTTCATCGCTCAAGAGGTTATCAGGTAGAGGGCAGAAGCTGGAGCAGGATTTCGGATTAGAAGCGAGGGTTGTAGGATAAGCAGGCAAAGATTCATCAAGCGGTTGAGAAGCTTGTGCCGGCAAGGAAGGGGCAGGCATAAAGGAGGTAAACAGTGAAATCAAAGCGATAATGTTCGGAATGGAGTTAAGTTCAAACCGCAAGGGGGCTTCAAATTTCTGCTTCCGGCAAGATACAGCTTTCTTACCGCGCCGATAAAAGCGAAGAGCAAAAGCCAGCGCAGCAAAGCTTCCAAATGAAACGATAAAAGGCAACAAAAGCAAAGCCATAATCTAACCCTCAGCGTTTTATGCTTTAAGTTTCCTCCCTAAAAGCCCTACAGCAAAAGCAATAGCACCTAAAATGATAACCAAACCAGGCATGAAGTTAAAAGAGCCACCAGTGACAGGAAGCAACGGAGCAAGGGTCGGAGTTGGGGTAGGAGGGGGAGGGGGAACAGGGGTAGGAGTAGGTGGGACAGGGGTAAAAGTTGGGGTTGGAGGGAGAGGGGTAAAGGTAGGAGTGAACCCAGCTAAAACCTCTGGACTGTTGATGGGGGTCAGGGCCAGCGCAAACAAAATCATAATACCAATAAAAATGCAAATTATTATGGCCATTGTTTTGGCCTCCCAATTTTTACTATAACAAATTTTCCCCATTTTGTCAAGATTTACTCCGGAGTAGGGGCCTTCCCCTTGTTAATTTATCGTTCGCTCAACCCATTTCCCGCGCCTTTGCGCGGCTTGGCATCATTACGGCTGTGGGTTCTATCCCCTACCTTTTCAAGCAGTTGGGCCATTATGGCTTAAGCTCGGTAGAGGTTGCAGCAGGGGTAACAGTTTCCGTAGGGGTCGGAGTAGACGTCTCGGTAGGTGTAGGCGTAAAGGTTTCGGTAGGGGTGGGGGTAAATGTTTCAGTTGGGGTGGGCGTAAGGGTTTCGGTAGGAGTTGGGGTAAATGTTTCGGTGGGGGTAGGTGTAAAGGTTTCGGTAGGGGTGGGAGTAAATGTTTCAGTTGGGGTGGGCGTAAGGGTTGGGGTGACGGTTTCAGTGGGAGTAGGGGTGAAAGTCTGCGTAGGGGTAAATGTGAAAGTAGGGGTTGGGGTAGAAGTTGGGAAAGGAGGCCGCTGAGTAGGGGTCGGGATTAGAGTAAAAGTGGGAGTGGGGCTGGAGGTAGGGGTGGGAGTGAGGGTAGGAATGGGAGAAGGCCATATTATGGGAGTGGATGCGGGCTTCCGCGGTGGAGCGAAGGCCAAAGCCAAGAACCCAAGGCAGTAACAAGGCAAAGTGGCTAAGATTATGGCTAAAAGAAAGCCATAAGTAAGCTTTTGAGCATTGGTAAGGCTGGAATACCAATCCCTTAAGCTAATTGGCCTCCCTCCTTTTTAGAGCTGGGAAGAGCTCGCCAGCCTCAGCTTGTACCGAACTGGCGGTCCCCAGCATCCCCAAGGCCTGGAACGATGTATCCAGCTGGCGGGTCCCCCGGCTTCTGCGGTTCAGGGGTGAGGTATTTATCAACCGCTGCCACAAAAACGTCTATATCCGGGTGGGAATTGCGGAGCCTCTCTAACCCTTCCGGAGCCGCTATTATCCCAACAAATTTTATCCTTGGGACCCCAATTTCTTTGAGGAGGGTGCCCGCCATCACAGCCGACCCACCTGTAGCCAACATTGGGTCCAGGATTATGGCTACTTGGGCAGTAGCTTTCTTCGGAAGGCTCGTGTAATACTCAATGGGCTTGAGGGTCTTGTGGTCACGATAAATACCTATGTGCCAGACCTGGGCGCCCGGAATCAATTCCAAAGCTGGGTCTATCATCCCAAGGCCAGCTCTCAAGATTGGGCAGAAGGCGATTTCTTCAGTAAGTTGGGCCCCAACCGCTGTCCCCAAAGGGGTAGTGACCTGCTTCTCTTCCACCCTGAGGTCCCTGGTTGCTTCATATAGGAGGAGCCAAGTGATTTCCCTCAAAAGTTCACGGAACCGCTTTGGCTCAGTGTTTATGTCCCTCAATATGGTCAGCTTGTGCTGGACCAGCGGATGATTGGAGACATAAACCTGACCCATTTTCCCCTCCTTAAAGATTTTTTTCATTTTACCACTCCAAGCCTATCCCGTCAATTTCTGAGGGGCTTGCCCCCGCAACCTTGCCATGTTAAAATATTCCTGAAAGCTTGGAATTAGGAGATGTGGACCTATGGAAAACCTTGGAATTGTAATTTTAGCTGCCGGGCTCGGCAAGAGGATGAAATCAAAGGTTCCGAAAGTCCTGCACCCTATCTGCGGTAAGCCCATGCTTGAATACCCATTGAAAATCGCCTTGGCACTATCTTCCCAAAAGCCGATAGTGGTGATAGGACATGGTAGTACAGAAGTAGCTAAGCTCGTTGGGGAAAGAGCTATCACAGTACATCAAGGCGAGCTTTTGGGGACAGGCCACGCGGTCCTCAAAGCCTTGGAAGCTTACCCCTCTTGGCCCCCAGATACACTCGTGCTCTACGGCGATATGCCTCTTTTGCGGAAAGAGACTGTTGAAAATCTTTTGGCAACCCACCAGGCCCGAAAGCCAGTTATAACTTTCCTTACCGTCCACTCCACCGACCCCATGGGTTTCGGAAGGGTAGTGCGGGATGCCAAAGGCAATGTGGCTAAGATAGTGGAGGAGGCCGAGGCTACCCCCCAGGAGAAAGCCATAACGGAACTTAACGTAGGGGTTTACTGCTTCCAAAGCGATTGGCTCCGCTCGCGCTTGCTCTTGCTCAACCCCCATCCCAACGGTGAATATTACCTCACGGACTTAATCGCCATAGCCGTTGAGGAAGGAAGCCCTGTGGAGACAGTCCTCCTTGAGGACCAAGAGGAAGCACTGGGAGTGAACACCAGGGTCCAGCTGGCCCTGGCCGAAGCAGCTATGCGGCGCAGGATAAACCGCTATTGGATGGAGAACGGCGTAAGCTTCATAAACCCAGAGGCCACTTACGTGGAAGCAGGGGTAGAAATAGGCAGGGATACAGTGATTTACCCCAATGTCTTCCTCCTGGGAAGGACTAAAATTGGAGAGGATTGCATCATTGGGCCTGGAACCATCATCAGGGATTCGGAAATAGGCGATGGCTGCGTTGTAGAAGCATCGGTGGTGGAAGGGGCCACCTTGGAAAGGGAGGTCAAAGTAGGGCCATTCGCTCACCTCCGGCCCGGAACCCATCTGGCGCAAGGGGTCCACATCGGAAACTTCGCCGAGGTCAAGAACAGTTACTTGGGACCTGGCACCAAGATGAACCACTTCAGCTACCTGGGGGATGCCACAGTAGGCTCCGGAGTAAACATAGGGGCTGGGACTATAACCTGCAATTTTGACGGCTATACCAAGCATCCTACCGTGATAGAGGATGAGGCCTTCATCGGAAGCGATACGATGTTAGTGGCACCGGTCAAGGTGGGCAAGAAGGCCCGCACGGGGGCCGGTTCAGTCGTGACGAAGGATGTCCCCCCTGGCGCTCTGGTCTACGGGGTCCCAGCTAAGGTCAAAAAATGGGTTACGTGATTCTATGGCTCTCAAGCCTGGCATCTTTCTGGGCCAGCTTCGCCTTAAAAAGCTTATGGCTTAAGAAGCATAGGCCTGAGGAGAAAGGGCGGTTCTCTTTTGAGATCATTGCCGGATTGTGTTTGCTCTTGGCCGGCGCAAGCTCCTACAAAGCGCTGGAGCCGCTTTCCTCCCGCTGGTTAACATTCATCCTTGTAATCTTAATCAATGGCTTTTTAGCTTTGCTTCTACCAGCCCTTGGCGACAAAGCCTCTCCGCACCTCAAATTCCTTGAAAGCCTCGCCAATTTCCTGGCCTTGCTTTTAGCCCCCATGTCTGCCTTCTACGAAAAAGTCATGGAAAAGGGAGGGGAAGCAATCTATGTAGTGCAGGGGAAAGAGCGTGAGATTGTGGAAGGAGCTCTGGACCTTGAGGAAACCATAGTGCGGGAGATAATGGTGCCAAGAGTGGATGTGGTAGCAATTAGGGCTGATGCTACCATTTCTGAAGCGGTAAAAGTGGCAACCGAAAGCGGTCACTCCCGCATCCCCGCCTATGAAGGAACCATAGACAACATAATAGGCATAATCCACGTAAAAGACCTGCTCCGAAACGCCTGGGAAGGCCGCTGGGATGAGCAAGTGAAAGCCATCCTACGCCCCCCTTACTTCGTCCCCGAAACCAAAAACGCCGCTGAGCTCCTCAGAGAAATGCAAAGCCAAAAGATCCACATGGCCATAGCAGTGGACGAATACGGGGGAACAGCGGGGATTGTCACTCTGGAGGATTTGCTGGAAGAGATATTTGGGGAAATACAGGACGAATACGACCGAGAAGAACCATCCATCCAAGAGATTGGGGAAGGAGAATACATCTTGGATGCGAGGCTGAGCTTGGAAGACCTTGAAGAAATCATCGGCAAAGAGCTTGACTTGGAAGGTATTGACACAGTAGGAGGGTTGGTATATAGTAGTTTTGGAAGGGTGCCAGAAAAAGGAGCCCGCTTTAACCTGGAGGGCTTTGAATTTGAAGTCTTATCCTTAGTAGGCAGGCGGATAGGGAAAGTCCGCCTCCGAAAAATTACGGCAAAGGAGGGAGAAGATGGAGGTGGAAAAAGTGAGGCAATGGAGTAAGATGGATAAGCTCAGGCTGCTCAACGCTATTGACGAAAGCGATGAATACAACGAAGAGCATCTCAAAGTGTTAGGGATACTGCTTGAAGACGATGACCCGGAAGTAAGGGCGGGAGCGGCCGCAGCCATATGGAACTACCCAGAAGTCCAATTCATTAACAAGCTATTTGACTTGGCTCTTAACGACCCTTGCCAAGAGGTCCGCTCCCAAGCGATAAAGACCCTCGGCCGCTACATCTACGAAGGCTTAACCAACGATTACGAGCTCTTCTCCACAAGCCCCATGGCCGATATCCTCGCCCCGGAACTACCCTTGGAAGACTTCTTAAGGGTGAAAAACTTCTTAATCAACATCTTCCGCAACGAAAACCTCCCCTTGGAATCAAGGCGGTACGCTGTAGAAGCCCTGGGCTTCCTCACTGACCCGGAGGTTATTGAAGTCATTGAAGAAGCTTACCAGCATCCCGATGCCCAGATGAAAGTGAGCGCTATATTCGCCATGGGCAGGAGCGGCCTTGAGAAATGGGAACCGATAATCCTCAGGGAACTTCAAAGCGAAGTATACGATATCCGTTACGAGGCCGTCAAGGCTGCAGGCGAAGCCTTGGTGGAGGAGGCCGTCCCCTACCTTGTCAAGATAGCCCTTTCCGATGAGGATAAGGCCCTGCGGATGGAAGCCATATGGTCCCTGGGCCTCATAGGCGGCGAAGAGGCGGAAAAAGTGCTCAGCGCCCTCTGCAGTGACCCCGATCCCGATGTGAGGGAAGTGGCGGAGGCCGCCTTGGAAGAATGCGAGCTCTACAAGGAAGGGGAAGAGTGGCTTGAGGAATGGCTTGAAGAGGAGGAATAAAGGCCTTCCTTAGCCAGAAGATAAGCCCCCAAAAGCCCCGCCTCATCCCCAAGGGCGGCGGGCACTATCTTAAACCCTTCCAGGAATTCCCGCATAGTCAACTCCTTTACTGTTTCCTCCGCCGGCTCTAAAAGGATCTTCCCAACTTTTGCCACCCCTCCCCCCACTATTATCCTGGAAGGATTAAAGAGGTGGATAAGGCTCACAAAACTGAGCCCGAGGTAATATCCAGCTTCCCTGAAAATCTCCTGGGCCAATGCATCCCCCTCAATGGCCGCCAGCGCTACCTCCCTGGCCGTCAAGCCCTCTAAGGGCCCTTCCACAAACTTAGGGATAGAGGATTTTTCGCCCGCTTTGATGCGCTTTATGGCTTCCCGAGCTATAGCCGGCCCCGAAGCTAAAGCCTCTACGCAACCCCTCCCTCCGCACCCGCACGGAGGCCCATCGGGTTTAACCACTATATGCCCCACTTCGCCTGCAAGGCCTTTCGCCCCCAGAAGGAGTTTCCCCTCGGCAATTATCCCCCCACCTATGCCTGTGCTTACGGTGATGTAAATTATGTTGGAAAAGCCTTTCCCAGCCCCGAGCCTGTGCTCAGCCAAGGCAGCCACATTAGCATCGTTATTTACAAAAACCGGAACTCCAAATCGCTCCGCAAGGATGTCGGCTAAGGGGACGTTCTCCCAGCCAGGCAAGTTGGGAGCCGAAAAGATTATACCTTTCCAAGGGTCCAGAGGGCCAGGCGCCCCCAAACCTATGGCTATGAGCTCTTCGCCCTCCCTAATCACCTCCTCAATCGCTCTGAAAATGCGGCCCAAAGTGGGTTCCAAACCCTCGTGAGCGAGAGTGGGAAGGGCACACTGAGCCAGAGTCCCACCATCTTCGGAGTAAAGAGCTGCCCTTATGTTGGTCCCACCCAAGTCAACAGCAGCTATGACTTTACCCATGGCTTATACCTCCGAAAACCTCATTGCTCCAGGAACCTCATCCCCAAGCCGAACGAAAATCCAGGGGATGGCTGAGGCCTTGAGTTCAGCTAAGACCTCTTGGTAACCTGAGAGCTCGTCAGTTATGATTACAGCCAATGCTGAAATCCCCCTCAGCTTCGCCCTCTGCAAAGCCTTGACCCAACCGACGCTCTCCGATGGGGTTATAGCTATGATTGTGGAATTGCCTTCCAGGGAGTGGCTTTCAGACGTGAGCAACTCCTCAAAGGGGTTATCGCTCTCGGCTCTGACCACGGCTAAAAATTCCAGGACCTTTAGAAGTTGCCTTGTGCCCCTCTCCGGCCGCAACACATGCTTAGTTCGGGAGTAAGCGGCTATGCCTAAAGCCCTCTTCTCCTTAAGGAAGTGGCTGGCCAAAGAGGCGGCAATGGCTACGGAATATTCCTCAGTAGTGGGCTCGGGCCTCAAGCTCCACCCCTCGGCCCAGAAGAGGCTTGGGCCACGGCTTTCCACGAAGGAACGGGGCCACCCTTCCCCCCTCTGAACCCCTCGGTCAAGGTCAAGGAATAGCCAGATATTGCTCAAAGGGTCAAGCTCAAATTCTTTAACCATCAAGCGGCCAACGTGGGCTGTCGTGGGCCAGTGGATTCGGCTGAAGCTATCGCCAGGACTGTATTCCCTCACCCCAGCAACGTTGACCGTAGCGTAAGGGGCTCGCTGGCGAACTACCTCCCCTCCGGGGAGGATTCCAGCTCTGAGCTTAAAGTAAGGCAAGGGATAAATTGGGGGATAGATTGTAACCTCGCGCTGCGCTGGGAAAGCTTTCTCAAGCCTGATAAGCCCGAGGGGATCGGAGCTAACAACGGTAACAGGCCCGAGGGTGAACTGCCCCCTCTTCCGGCACAGGGTTTTAACCGACCAGCGGTATTCCCCCTTAGGAGGTATGGAGCCTATGACCTTCCCAGCTACATGGGCTGGGAGATTGGAGTGGTCCCTAACCTCAAGCCAAAGTTTGGGCAATGGGCTTCGGTTGCGGATTACCAGCTCTTCTTCCAAGACTTTCCCTACCTGAGCCCTCGGCGAAATCAAGGTCCTTTGCACTTCCAGTCCCCAAAAGTTCTGCCAAACCCAGAAGGCTGAGAAAGCGATGAGGGCAGTGAAAAGGTAGAAGAAAAAGCGGAAGAGGGCATGCCCAGTGCTGAGCATGAAAGCCAAATTTATTGCCCAGAGGAAAAGCAAAAGGGGCAAACTACTCTTTTCTTCCACACCTCCTCCTCAGCTGGTTGTATGTCATTGCGAGGGCACGAAATGTCCGAAGCGATCTCCTCCGATGGTTGGAGATTGCTTCGCTCGCATGCCCTTTGCGGTTCCCTTATTGCGGCTCCTCCTCCAGCACCACCCTTAATTTGAGCGGCTTACCTTCCCTCAGAATGCTCAACTCCACCGTTTGCCCCACTTTAGTGTTATCTTCCAAGTAAGCGTTCAAGAAGTCAACGCTTTTTACGGGGGTATCGTCTATAGCTGTGATTATGTCCCCTCCGGCGAGGATAATCCTGTTCCCGATTACAACTTCCTTGTTAGCTCCTCTTATGCCGGCTTTATGGGCTGGGCTTCCCCTGTAAATCCGAGCTACCAGCACGCCTTGTTCCACGGGGAGGTTCAAGTGGCGGGCCAAAGCAGGGGTTATGGTGTATCCGATAATCCCCAGCCAGGGATGACGGTAACGGCCGTAAGCTATGAGCTCCGGAACTACCCTCTTCAGCACGTTCACCGGTATGGCAAAGCCAACCCCAGCCGAAGCTCGGCTCGGAGAGACTATGGCCGTGTTAACCCCGATAACCCGGCCTTTGGAGTCCAAAAGCGGCCCACCGGAGTTTCCGGGGTTAATGGCCGCATCCGTCTGGATGAGGTTCCTTATCACCCGCCCATTCTCCAGCTCCAAAGTCCGGTTCAAAGCACTCACTACCCCTACAGTCAGAGTTCGCTCAAACCTCCCGAAAGGATTGCCTATGGCGATAGCCCATTGCCCAACTTGAAGGGTTGAAGAATCGCCCAGCTCCACTGGGACCAATTTATCCGCAGGGACGTCAACCTTCAGCACTGCCAAGTCATTGAGCGGGTCAGTCCCTACGACCTCGGCTGGGACCGAGAGGTCTTCTCCGAAGCTTACTTCAATATATCGGGCTCCTTCAATCACGTGGTAGTTGGTGATAATGTGGCCTTCTTTATCGTAAACGAACCCCGAGCCCGCTCCCTCCTCCGGATAGACCCCGAAGAAGAAATCCCACTGAAGCACCTGGGTTTTGATGTTGACCACGGAAGGCGCTGCCTTCTTGTAAACATTGATGATTATCTGCTCCCCTGGCTCTAATTCAACAGAGCTTTCAGGTAAAGGGGTCGGGGTGCTCGTAGGTGTAGGGGTTAAAGTCGGGGTAGGAACAAGAGTAAGGCTCACAACCTCCCTAACCCCGACCAATGCCGGAGCAAATGTGCACCCCGCTGTTAAAACCCACAAGATTACAGGCACTAAAAGCCTTTTCATCCCTACTCCTCCAGAGAAGATGGCCTCTTCCCCAGCACCACCCTGACCTTTATCCTCTCTCCATCCCTTACTACGTTCAGGGTGACCTCCTGGCCGACTGAGGTATTGTAAATCAAGTAAGTAAGTAGGTCATCAAAGCGCCGGATTTCATGCCCATCTATCCCTACGATTATGTCTCCCCCTATGGTTATCTCCTCTCCCATGAATTGGACCCGCTTGGTTCCGCCCCTGATTCCGGCTTTGTAGGCGGGCCCGTTCCTAACCACTTCATTTACCAGCGCCCCGTAATCCACCGGCAGGTCAAACTCCTTGGCCAAAGCTTTGGTCACAGTCATCCCCTTAATCCCAAGCCATGGGTAATCGTAAGTGCCTTTCTCAATTAGGACAGGGACGATTCTCTTGGCCAGGTTTATGGGCACAGCGAAGCCTATCCCCGCATTGATTCCTAAAGGTGACTCAATGGCAGTATTTATCCCTATGACCCGGCCGGCGGAGTCCAGAAGTGGCCCACCGGAGTTTCCGGGGTTGATTGCCGCATCGGTCTGGATTACTTCGGGGATGGAGAATGGGGTAGCAGCGGATGGAAGCCTTCGGCCCAATGCGCTTATTATCCCCACGGTCATAGTTCCAGCCAAACCAAATGGGTTGCCGATAGCTATTGCCCTCTGGCCAACTTTGATCTGGGATGAATCCCCAAGCTCTACAGGGTGGACATCTTCTGGCAATTCGTCCACTTTTATTACCGCTAAGTCGCTGTGGGGATCGGTGCCTACAACCTCAGCTTTGGCGGAATCGCCGTTGTAGAAGATTACCTCCAACTCTTCCGCATCGGAAACTACGTGGTAATTGGTGACTATATGGCCCTTTTCATCCCAGACGAACCCAGAACCACGCCCCTCTTGAGGGATTTCGGGATGAGAAAAAGGCAGTCTCGGTAAAATTCCCTTTTTGACCACTCTTATGGAAACCACTGCAGGGTTGACCCTTTCGTAGATGCTTATTAAGAGGGCTTCTTCCTCTTCATCCAGAACCGTTCCTGTAACTGCTATTTCCTGGCGCACTCCAGGCGTTGGAGTAGGGGTGGCCTCTGTCACCTTGGGCTTTGGGGTGGGAGTAGGCTTCGTGGCTTCGGCCTTTGGGGTAGGAGTTAATTCTTGAGCCCAGGGCACTTGGAAGAACTTAAATTCCAACCTGCACGCCGTTGCCAGGAAAAGGGAAAGAATGACCGCCAGCAAAAGTAATGCTCTCTTCACACTCATGACCCCTCCTTTCAAGCTTTCCCTCCGCTCATCCAATGGCAATGTAAAGCGCAAAGTTTAAGAAAATGTTAAAGTGGCTGCATTTCACCCCAGTTTTTGCCCACTTCTAACTCCACTTTAAGCGGGGCCTTAAGTTCATAGGCCCCTTCCATGATTCCCTTGACCAACGGGGCAACGGTTGGGAGTTCGTCCTCAGGAACCTCCAGGACTAACTCATCGTGGACTTGGAGGACTATGCGCGAGCGAAGCCCTCGCTCTTTGAGGGCCCGGTGGAGGCGAACCATGGCTATCTTAATTATGTCCGCAGCACTGCCTTGGATAGGGGCATTTATCGCCATGCGCTCCGCCGCCGATTTGACCGTGTGATGGGCTTTGCTATCCGGAGCCAGTTCAGGGAAGTAGCGGCGACGTCCAAGTATTGTTTCCACGTAACCTTCCTGCCGCGCTTTCGCCTTGGTCCTTTCAATGTAAGCCTTCACTTTCGGGTAACGGGCGAAGTAGCTCTGGATGAACTTGTGGGCCTCCTCGGGGGTAAGGCCTGTCTCCTCGGCCAAGCCATAAGCGCTCATCCCGTAGCTTATCCCGAAGTTCACAGTCTTAGCCAGCCGGCGCATCTCCGGGGTAACTTGCTCTATCGGCACGCCCAGGATTACAGAAGCGGTGCGGGCGTGGATGTCCTCCCCCCTGTGGAAGGCTGCTATGAGCTCCTCATCTCCGCTTATGTGGGCTAAAATCCTAAGCTCAACTTGAGAATAATCGGCCGAAAGCAGAACCATGCCTTCTTCGGCTATGAAGGCTTTGCGCACAGCTTTGCCTATATCAGTCCTGGTAGGGATGTTCTGCAGGTTGGGGTCGCTTGAAGAAAGCCTCCCGGTCACAGTTCCGGTCTGGTTGTAAGAGGTGTGGACTCTGCCCGTGGCCTTGTTGACCATCTTAGGCAAGGCGTCCACATAGGTGGATTTTATCTTGGCCAGATGCCTGTGCTCCAGCAGCAAGTCTATAACCGGGTGCTTCCCCCGGAGCTTCTCCAAGACATCGGCAGAAGTTGAATAGTGGCCCGATTTGGTCTTGGGGATGCCTTGGGCAGATATGCCCAGCTTGCCAAAGAGGGCATCGGAAAGCTGCTCCGGGGAGTTGACGTTAAAGCGATAACCCACAAGCTTGTAGATTTCCTCCTCCAAAGCTTGGAGTTTCTGGCCCAGTTCTTTGGACATTTCCTTGAGGAAAGGTATGTCCAGTTTCACTCCGGTCATTTCCATGTCCATAAGCACAGGTATGAGGGGCAATTCCACTTCGTAGAAGAGCTTGGCCAGCCCAAGCTCTTGCAGCTTATTATCCAAAAGCCCGACCAAGCGGTAAGTCATGTCGGCATCGGCAGCGGCGTAGGGGGCAACTTTGGATATAGGCAGTAAGTCCATCGTGGTTTGATTTTTCCCCTTACCTATGAGCTCCTCAATGGTAGTCATTTCAACTCCGAGGTATGACCAGGCCAAGTCCTTGAGGTTAAGGCTGCGGCCTGCTGGGTTCACAAGCCAGCCCGCTACCATCGTATCAAAGGCCAGGCCTTTCACCTCCACCCCATTCCTTGCTAACACAATCATGTCGTACTTTGCGTGGTGGGCATATTTGGCTATGGTTTCATCTCCCAAGATTCGGGAAAGCTTTTCCCTCACCAGCTCCCAAGGAAGCTGCTCGCCTTCCAAATGCCCGACAGGAATGTAGTATCCTTCGCCCTCGCCGAAAGCCAGCGATACCCCCACAAGCCTGGCCCTCATCGGGTCTATATCGGTAGTCTCCACGTCAAAAGCTAAGGCGTTAGCTTGGGATATTTTCTCCAGTAAGAGGTTCAAGGAACCTTCGTCCTGGATGACGGAATACTTTCCGGGTTCAGAACGGTGGCGTATCTCCACCTGGCCTATTAACGGCAGTTGGCGAGCTTCGCCTTCCTCAGGTAGGCGCTTGTAGAGCGAGCGGAATTCCAGCTCCCTGAAGAGTTCCTTGACCTTTTCTTCATCGTAGCCTTGGTAGCGCAGGTCCTCCAAGGTTATGCTCAAAGAGATATCGGTCCGGATAGTGACGAGGCTCTTGTTGAAGAAAGCCTTATCACGGTTTTCCAGAAGCAGTTCTTTCAGACGTGGGGGTGTGATTTCGTCTATGTGCTGGTAGATACCTTCAATGCTTCCGTATTTCCGCAGCAGCCTTGTGGCGGTGGCTTCCCCTATTCCGGGGATGCCAGGGATATTGTCGGTTTTGTCGCCAACCAAGGCTTTGTAATCGGCCAATTGGTGGGGCTCAAGGCCATATCGCTCCAAGATCTTCTCCCGGTCATATACGATGGTCTCTGAGAAGCGCCGGCCTGAAGTAATGACCCTAACCTTTGGGCCTATGAGCTGAAAGGCATCGGTATCCCCAGTTACGATGAGGGTGTCAATCCCCTCTTCGGAAGCCTTTCGGGCGAGGGTTCCCAGGATGTCATCGGCTTCGTACCCTTCTATGGCTATGGATTTTATCCCCAAGGCTTCCACTACTTGGAATATGCGTCGGAGTTGAACGGCCAAATCTTCCCCCATCTTGGCTCTGGTGGCTTTGTATTCGGTGAAGGCCTCATGCCTGAAACTTCGGCCGGTGTCAAAGGCCACGGCGATGTAATCGGGTTTCTCCTCCTTAATGACGTTCAGGAGCATGGATGTGAAGCCGTAAACGGCATTGGTCGGCTCCCCTTTGGAGGTGCTCATCTCCAAGGGGAGAGCGTGGTAAGCTCTGTAGGCAAGGGCATGCCCATCCACGATCACCAACTTTTTCATCTTCCTACCCCCTCTACTCTCTTTAAGATTAGCCTAACCATACCTGGAGGCACATCCCGTGAGAAAGCCGCAGCCAGTATGCGCCCATCTTGCAGCTTTATCCCAAATATGCTCCTTTTCTCGCAACGGTAGTGTATTTCCGCTGGGCAAGCGGGGCCATATGGGTTTTCCTCCAAAGCCTTGGCTGCCCACAGCAGTAGCTTCAAGGCTTCTTCCCTTGGTCCCCCAACCCAGGCTTGAAGGGTAGAAGAATCACCAAGGGCTAAAAGTTCGGGGCGAAGCTCGCGGGAAACTTCCTCAAACCAGGAAGGGGTTTCTTTCGGGGGTGAAGCCGGTTGTGGTTGAGCTGGGGTTGGCTCTTCCTTCCGGGCCAGAGCTTTTTCCAGGATTTCCGGCAATTCCCCCACAAAGAAAGGCTTAGGTATTGTGCCAACTATTCCCAGCCCTTCGGGCAAGGGGGAATCGCCCACGGGGATCGCCAAAATTTTCATGTAAGGCTTAACCTCTCTGATAGCCTGAATCAAGGCTTCGGGCTTCATATCCTTAAGATCCATGTCCACGATGGCTAGATTGAAAGGTTCTTCTACTACTCTACCAAGGGCTTCCTCGCCGGTGGCAGCGATGAAAACTTCATAATTTCCGACGGATTCCAAAGCCTCTTTAAGGAAGGCAGCGAAAGCAGAATCGTGGTCTACAATTAAAACTTTCATCTCTTTCCCCCCTTAGCAGAAATTTTATCACTTGCTGGGCAATTGCGCAATTAATCCCGCTTATGCTATAATTGGCTGTGCCACACCAAACTGAGGGAGGATGCCATGGCTGAAGAAGTAGTCATCGTAAGCGGTTGCAGGACCCCAATTGGCCGATTTATGGGCTCCCTTTCCTCCATTCCTGCCCCAAGGCTTGGCGCAGTAGTGATAAAAGAGGCGGTAAGGCGTGCGGGGATAGACCCTGCCACCATTGATGAGGTCTTGATGGGCAACGTCGTTTCGGCAGGGATAGGGCAAGCCCCAGCGCGCCAAGCAGCTATCTTCGCTGGCCTACCCCCTACGGTTGGTGCCGTCACGGTGAACAAAGTATGCGGTTCCGGCCTGAAGGCTGTGATGCTGGCTGCCTCCATGATAAAAGCCGGAGAGGGCGAAATCTACGTAGCTGGGGGCATGGAGAACATGAGCATGGGACCTTACCTCCTACTGAAAGCCCGCCAGGGCTACCGCCTCGGCCACGACCGCATCCTGGATGCCACCGTCCACGATGGGCTATGGTGCGCGTTTGAGGACCAGCACATGGGCAATGCCGCCGAATTCATTGCCGAGCAGTTCGGCATAACCAGGGAAGAGCTGGACCGCTATGCCTACGAAAGCCATATGAAGGCCATAGCTGCTATAGATGCAGGAAAATTCCGAGAGGAGATTGTCCCGGTAGAAATCCAACAGCCCAAAGGCCCTCCCGTTCTCTTTGATACTGATGAGAATCCACGCCGCGACACCTCTTTGGAGAAGCTCGCCCAATTGAAGCCTGCTTTCAAGCCCGATGGGATAGTAACGGCTGGGAATTCCCCAAGCATAACTGACGGAGCGGCTGCGGTAGTAGTAATGAGCCGCAGGAAAGCCGAGGAGCTGGGGATAAAACCTCTGGCCAGGATAGTGGATTACACCTATGCTGCCGTAGAACCGAAATGGCTGTTCATAGCGCCGGTGCACGCCATCCGCAGACTTTTGAAGAAAACCGGAACTACCCTTGCTGATTACGACCTCATTGAGCTAAACGAAGCTTTTGCCGCGCAAGTCTTAGCTGATGGCAAGGCCTTGGCTGAAGATGGCTGGGATTGGGCCAAGGTTAATGTCAACGGGGGAGCTATAGCCCTTGGCCACCCCATTGGGGCAAGCGGGGCTCGTTGCCTTGTCACACTCCTCTATGCCCTCAAGGACCGCGGCCTCAAGAAAGGCATAGTTTCCCTCTGCCTTGGAGGAGGCGAAGCGGTAGCGATGGCCGTGGAGATGATTTAACCCGCCCTCTTACGCCAATTGAAATCAGCCTCTTTAGGCCGTGCCCCCTGCGAGGAGGTAAAAAGGGGGCGAGCAGTTACCTCCTGTAAGCCTGCCAGGAGTGGGACCCAAAACCCTGACGAACCCTCAGCTAACGGGGGTGGGCAAAATCAGGGGCCCAGGGTGCGGAGTCCCACCCCCTTTCACCCTCATAAGGGGATTAGGGGGTCTGGGGGATGTGCCCCCAAAAACCAACGGATAAAAGAGCTCTCCTCCGTGGCAGTAATTCCCCTTCCCAGTGTTGGGAAGCATCTGCGGCCGGCTTTGAACCGCAGAGAACGCAAAAGACGCAGAGTTTCTTTACCCCGCGTCTCTTGCGGTGAAATTTATCAGGGGCAAAAGAGGCTTTGCTTTACTCCTTTTCCTCCCCTCCCCCTTCCTTCTTACCGTTGCTATTGCTGCTCTTCCGAGCATAATCAGTGGTGTAAAAGCCCGAGCCCTTAAAGATTATGCCCGGGACATGAAATACCCGCCGGACGTGGCGATGGCCATTCGGACATTCCTCCACCGGTGGGTCGGAAAAACGCTGCACACGCTCAAAGTGGATTCCACAATCCAAGCACTCGTATTCGTAGATGGGCATAGCCATCACCTCCGTCTCATAGAATTTCTTTAAAATTTTAATCCCTCCCGCCTTATAAAGCAAAATGGCCCCCGGTAAGCCCGTAAGACTTACCGAGGGCCAAAGCGTTATTTACTTCTTCACCACCTTTATGGTCTTGGGCTTGATTGCTTCTGCCTTGGGGATGGTGATTACAAGGAGGCCATTCTCAAAGTTGGCCTCGGCCTTGTCCGGCTCCACCGGGATGTTGAGCCTTATGGTCCGGGAGAAGGGCCCGTAGCGACGCTCCTGGATGATGTAATCCACGTTCTCGGCCGGTGGCTTAACCTCACCTTTGATGGTCACGGTATCGCCCTCAATGGTGATATCCACATCCTCAGGCTTGACCCCGGCCATAGGGGCGTTGATCACAACAGCGTCAGCGGTGGTGTAAACGTCCACAGGAAGCCGGTAGAGCCTCTCCCTGAGGTAAGGCCTTGGAAGGACGAAGCTTTCCTCCAAGAGCCTGTCCATAGCCTCCTTAAGGCTCATGAACTCCTCCCAAGGATCCCACCTGGTAGCCATAGCAATCACCTCCTTTCTTTGGTAATTGTGGGGGCGGAACAATCCGCCCCACGCTTTTTTTATTTCTTAGCCTTTACTTTTATAACCTTAGGCTTTACGGCCTCGGCCTTCGGGAAAGTGAGGGTGAGAACACCGTTTTCATATTCGGCCTTGGCCTTATCAACCTCTACCTCAATGGGGAGGGTGACGGACCGGCAGAAGGTTCCGAAGCGGCGCTCGCGCCGGAAGTAGTTCTCCTCTTTAACCTCTTTCTCCTCCTTTACTTCGGCCTTGATGGTGAGAAGGTCGCCACTGACACTGACGTCAATATCCTCAGGCTTCACACCCGGCAGCGAGGCCTTGACGACCAGGTCGTTTTCGGTCTCGTACATGTCCAGGGCGAAGGTTTCAAAGCGAGATGGCCCCAGCAACCCGAAAGGCCTTACGAAGCTTTCCTCCAGAAGGCGGTCCATCGCCTCCCGCAGCGAGATCAACTCCCTGAAAGGTTCCCACTTGACCAGCTCGGCCATAGCCATCACCTCCTTTCCTGAGAGTTTCCGCCTATTTCTTAGCGAAGCAGCATTAGAGGGGCATAAGAGGAAAGTTAGAGTTCTGTTAGAAAAAAGCGGGGATGGCCTTTAAAGCCACCCCCGCCGTTTGAGGAGGGGGCCTAACATAATTCGCTCTGTAGCGACGCTATTACGGCTCGGGCTGCTTTGGCAACGGAGCCACTAAGGCGCAGTTTGCCTGTAAACCCTATGAACTTCGGCTGGATTGCGTAAATTTTAATTGGGGGCAGTTTAAGGCCGAGCCTTTCAGCCAATTCCAGTGCTTCTCCTAAGCTGAAAAAGTGTGTAAGTGTTCTGAAATTTTTGCCCAGAAGCTCCGGCTTAGCATCAAAAACCCTCCATTCGCCCGGCTCAAGGCCCATATCGGCAGCATCCACCACTATGACCTTTTCGTACTTTGGCATAAGACCTAAAAGGGTAAAGCCGTCTATGCTCCCTTCTAAAAGGTCAACAGTGGGTGGCAACCCCCTCTTTTCAATGATTTTAGCTACTGCTGCTCCGACTGCGTCATCGCCCATAAAATCGTTCCCAAGGCCCAAAAGCAGGGTTTTCCCCTTCACTTCCACTCCACCTTAAGGAAATGTGTAGAACAAGAGATGCAAGGATCATAAGCTCGCACCAGCATTTCCAGCCCCAAGGTTATCTCTTCTTTGGACTTACCCAAAAGTTGTGGGAGGAACGCTTTCAAATCCTCTTCAATGTTCTGATGGTTTTGGTTAGTCGGGATTATCATGTTAGAATCCACAACTCGCCCTTGCTCATCCAGTGTGTAATCGTGGATGAGGAGGCCTCTGGGTACTTCTACACCGCCCACGCCTCTTCCGGCCCTGGGCTTTATCTGTACCTTCTCCTCCCTAAGCCCCCTTGCAAGAAGTGTGTCAATGATACGGATGGAATCTTCAATGGCATGGGCAACTTCTACTACTTGAGCTATGTTGTTCATGAAGGAGTTGTAACAAATAGGCTTTAGGCCCATCATGTCCGCAGCTTCTTGACCGAGGGGCATGAGTTTTTCATAGTTTATGTTAAAGCGAGCCAGAGCTCCTACCATGTAGGACTCGCGGTTGGAGCGAGCTCTTTTAGCTGTGGAGTAAGGCACTATGAACTCGTGGATTTTTTCTTGATAGCGGGAGAGAGGGGTTGTGTGTTGCTCATCAGTAGAGGCAATTTCCCCATCGTAGAAGGCATACTCATCAGGCTTCTTGAGAGCTATGTATTCAGTTTCCCGCTTAAAGTCGGGTATCTCCAGAGAGGCAAATAGCTTAACCACAGCCCTAACGTCAGCTATGGCTTCTGTAAGACGACGACGTAGCTCCTTGAGCTCTTCTGGGGTCGGAAGCCTAGTCCACCCCCCTACTATAGTAGTGATTGGATGAGTTGTGCGCCCGCCTATGAGGTCACACAGCTCATTAGCCAGCCGGTGAAGGCGTATTATGGCCAACACCTGTTCACGATGACTCTGAGCCAATGGGATGATATTAGGGGCACCGAAGAAATCAGGAAGAGCAAGGTAACCGAAGTGCAGAGTATGGCTTTGAATGGTTTCACCGTGAAGGAGGAGCTTGCGGAGAAGCAGGGTCTGTTCCGAGGGTTCAAAGCCCAGAGCCTTCTCTAAGGCCTGGATGGCGGAAAAAGTGTGGCCTATGCCGCATATCCCGCATATTCGGGAAATGATGAAGACCACATCGCTGTAGTGTTTGCCCCTGACCATGGCCTCAAAGAAGCGTGGGGCTTCGGGAATTTCCCACCGCGTCTCTTTGACCTGGTTGTCCTCCACCTTGACCACGATGTTGCCGTGGCCTTCTACCCTTGAGACATGGTGCACATGTATATCAATGCCACTCATTTCACCACCTCCGCGTAACCCCAGAACATTCTGTATTGGTTGATTATATCCTCAGTGCATAGGCCATAGCGGGCCATTACCTCTTTGTGGGCATTGATATTAGGACTATCTACAAGGCCTCGGCATCCTATGCATCGGTTCCCAAAAGAAGGGCAGCGTGCATTGCACCCCGCTCTGGTGATAGGCCCAAGGCAGGTAAGGCCCTTTTCATACACGCAGATGTTTTCAGCCCTCTTGCATTCCACACAGACTGGATAGTTAGGCAAAACCGGCGTTTTGCCCATAAGCAAAGCTTTTATTATGTCAAGGAATTCCTCCTTGTCAATTGGGCAACCCGGAACAACGTAATCCACCGGCACAACTGCGCTCAGAGGCATGGCAGGTATGGAGGGGAACCAATCAGCTTTATCCCCATAGACGTAGCGGCGGACCTCGTCTTGATCCATGGAATTTTTAATGGCGTTTACTCCGCCAAGATGAGCACAAGCTCCAAGGGCTATAAGGATTCGGGATTTTTCCCTTATTTGGCGCAATCGGTCTTTCTCTTCTTCCCTGGTTATGGACCCCTCCACAAAGGTTATGTCGTAAGGGCCTTCGCTGTGGGCACTGCTTCCCTCCCTCCAGGATACAAGCTCTATGTGTTCCAAGAGCTCCAAAAGCTTTTCCTCCAAGTTTGGTATCTGGAGTTGGCACCCTTCGCAGCATCCGAATTCAAAAATAGCGACTTTAGGCTTCATGAGTTTACCTCCAGTTAAAGAGCTTCGGGTAAATCTTTAATTTGGGCATAGCTGAAAACGGGCCCTTCACGGCATACGTAAATGCCGTTTATCTGGCAATGACCGCACTTTCCAACTCCGCACTTCATCCTTCTTTCCAAGGAGAGGTAGATTCGGTCATCCGGAATTCCCATCTTCTTGAATTCCTGTAGGATGAAGCGATACATTATCGGAGGGCCAACAGTAACAGCGATGGTACAGGTAGGGTCAACGCTTACTTGAGGGCAAAGGGTGGTTATAACTCCAACATGGCCCTTCCAGTTTTCATCCGCCCTATCCACGGTGAGAAAGCATTCTCCAACGCTTTGAATTTCGTCCAGCTCATCTTTGAAAAGCAATTCCCCTGGTTCTTTGGCTCCGTAAAGCACGGTGACTTTTCCGAATTCATCGCGTCTGTCTTTGATGTATTGAGCCAAGGAGCGGAGTGGAGCCATTCCAAGGCCTCCGGCCGCTATCAGGACGTCTTGGCCTTTCATGACTTCCAATGGGAAGCCTTTGCCGTAAGGGCCTCTTATTCCCACCAAGCTTCCAGGCTTAAGGCCGTGCAAGGCATTGGTAACCAGACCAACCGCTCTTACGCAAAGCTGGAAGTAATCCCCTCGCGTGGGGGAAGAGCAAACGCTTATCGGGCACTCCCCTACTCCGAAGACTGATACCTCTACGAATTGTCCGGGGTTATGGCCCAAGGGTTTGCCATCTTCAAACTGAAGGGTGAAGAGCTTCTCCCTGGGTGTTAATTCTTTGATTTCCAAAATCCGCGCAAGGCGAGGCAAAAGAAGGTGAGCGTTGCTCATGGCTTTTTCCTCCCCTTTAAGCCTGACTGTATTCCTGGTAAATGTCGTTGAAAACTTCTATTGGGTTAATTTTGGCCAGGCAATGCCTGGTGCACCGACCACAGCCCACGCAACCCAAAAGGCCGAATAGGTCCCACAGATACTTGCCCTTCCGGTAGAAGCGGTGGCGCAGACGTTGCTCCAGGGAAGGCCTAAAATTGAGCCCTCCTGCCACTTTGGCAAATTCTTCCAACAGACATGAGTCCCAGACCCTTACTCTTTCTCCTTCCTTAAGGTTGAGTTCAACTCGGTCAAAAACGTCATGGCAATAGCAAGTGGAGCATACCAAGGTGCAAGAGCCGCACCCCATACACCTTTTGGCCAGCTCTCCCCAATAGGGGGAGTTAAAACGGCTCCAGAGGATTTCTGGCAGTTTTGAAGCGTCAAACTTCAGCCTGGAGGGGAAATTTCTATCCCGCTCCTTTCGCACTTCCTCAAGCTTACTCAGTTCGGCCCTGGTAGCTTCACGAGCTGCTGAGTACTTCCTCAAATGCTCTTCCCCACGCCCACTGCCGATTTCCACTGCGTAGGCTTCCCCTAAGTCGGTTAAGAAGAGGTCATAGTAGCCTTGGGGATCCAAGGTTCCCATGTCTTTGCAAAAGGCGTACTCATCGCAAGGGGCAAGGCAATCTATGCCCACAAACAAAGCATCGCGGCGGCGAGCTTCATAGCTTGTATCCGGGTTTTCTTTGAGGAAAGCCGCATCCAAAAGGCGAGTAGAGTGAAGGTCACACGGGTGTAAACCGAAAAGAACTTTGGGCGGAGAAGGCTCTACTACGGGCTCTACCTCAGGCTTTTCTCCAAGTCGGAAACGCAAAACTGGCTCTTTTGCTGGAAGGAAGAACTTCCTGGGAGGATAAAGGGCGATAGGGTATTCAAGGACGAGTTCTTCGGGCTTGCTTATAGGCTCAAAGATGTAGAACCCGTCCTTTCTGCGTGGGCCAATGACTTGATAATCTTTAAGGAGGTTTTCCACGAAGGGGTAAACCCCCTCTTTTCCCAAAACCATTGTTGGCATAGGCTCCTCCTCACGCTTAATTCTCCTTGAAAGGCTTGTGAATTATATCACCATTTATGGCCTTTGTCAAAAATATACCGTTAGTGGTAAGGCTTTCGGGTTTTTCAGCCGTGGGCAAATCTGCAAGCTTCGCTCCGGTCGGTCCTACGATTTCCGCTTTATCCTGCGGCCAAAGGCGACTATCCCGCCATAAAACTGGGAAGCCCTACGTTAGGGGTTGCTTTTTAGGGTAGCCTGAGGCTTTTTGGTTTTTCGGGCAAAACCGGTTAAACTTAAGGCTAAATTGGGATAAGGAGGTAGCCTTTGCTTTCCAAAGAAAACCCCATCGGCATATTTGATTCAGGAGTGGGAGGGCTTTCGGTTTGGCGGGAGGTTGCTCGCCTTTTGCCTTCCGAAGATATCCTCTACTTTGCCGACTCCGCCAATCTTCCCTACGGCGAGCGCTCACTGGAAGAAGTCAGGGCTTTCTCCGAAGGCATAACCGAATTTTTGATAAAGGAAGGGGCCAAAGTCGTGGTGGTGGCGTGCAACACGGCTTCCGCCGCTGCCCTCTACAGCCTCCGAGAGCGCTTCCCTATCCCCATAGTGGGGATGGAGCCGGCCGTTAAGCCAGCCGTAAGCCTTACAAGAACCAGGAAGGTTGGGGTTATAGCTACCAAAGCCACTTTCCAAGGCCTCCTTTTCCACCGGCTCGTGGAAAGGTTCGGCCAAGGGGTTGAGATTTACACCAAAGCTTGCCCTGGCTTAGTGGAGATGGTAGAAGAAGGGCTTCTAAACGGCAAAGAGGCAGAGGAGAAGGTAAAAGAGCACCTTGAGCCTCTGCTTGATAAGGGGGTAGATGTCTTGGTCCTGGGCTGCACCCATTACCCATTCCTCCGAGAAACCATGGAGAAAGTGGTTGGCCCAAGCGTGAAGATAATTGACCCCTCTGAGGCTGTAGCCCGCCAAGTGAAGAGGGTTCTGGAAAGCAATGGGCTTTTGAGGGAGGAAGGGGCGAAAGGCCGCTACTCCTTTTTCACTTCGGGAGAGCCGGAAAAGTTCAGGAGGATTCTGCGCTTGCTCACAGGCTTGGAAGGGCCCGTGTTCGGGGTAAAGTGGGAAAGAGGAAGTGTTATACTTTGTAATCGCCCTTGAGTTTGCGCTGCAGTTCGTTGAGGAAGACAAGGGCTTGAACAGGGGTCATGTTAGCAATGTCCACCCGGAATATTTCCCGCACTATTTCCCATACCGCTTGGTCATTGGTAGGTAGAAGCAAGCTATCAGGTTTCGGAGTGACTTCTCGTAGGGTCAAGGGCTGAGGGGCATAGCCTTTCTCGGCTTTTTCCAAAATTTCCATAGCCCTTTCGGTCACCTCTTCGGGCAGGCCAGCTAACTTGGCCACTTGGACCCCGTAGCTTTTTTCGGCTCCTCCTCTGACCACTCGCCTCAGGAAGATGATTTTCCCGCCCTCTTCGGCTACGGCAAGGCTGTAGTTCTTGGCTCCTTCTAAGTGTTCCTCAAGTTCGGTGAGCTCGTGGTAGTGGGTGGCAAAGAGGGTGCGTGCTCCTATACGGTCGTGGATGTATTCGGCTACGGCCCAGGCTATGCTCATCCCGTCGTAAGTGCTGGTTCCACGGCCTACTTCGTCCAAGATTATGAGGCTTCTGGGGGTGGCGTTGCGGAGGATGTGAGCTGTTTCCTCCATTTCTACTAAGAATGTGGAGCGCCCTCTGGCGATTTCGTCGGTAGCGCCGATGCGGGTGAAGATTTTGTCCACAAGGCCGATGCGGGCTTCCCTGGCTGGGACAAAGCTTCCCATCTGGGCCATCAAGGCGATTAGGGCTACCTGGCGCACGTAGACACTTTTCCCGCTCATGTTGGGGCCGGTTATCACAAGGAGCCTATCCCCATCCCCTTCTAAGAAGGCATCGTTCGGGACAAAAGGCTCCCCTTCGGGCATCATCCTTTCCACTACAGGGTGGCGGCCTTCCTTTATGCTTATAATAGTGCTTTCATCCACGATTGGCTTGGTGTACCCGTAGCGGGCAGCGGCTTCAGCCAAGGAGCAAAGGACGTCCAACTGGGCCAATATCCGGCCTGCTTGCTGGAGGCGGTCTATCTTTGAGGCCACTTCCCTCCGCAGCCGGACAAAAAGCTCATACTCTAATTCCTTGGCCTTGTCCTGAGCAGCCAAGATTTCACTTTCTTTTGCCTTAAGTTCAGGGGTGATGAAGCGCTCGGCTCCGGAGATGGTGGCCTTGCGTTCGTAGTGAGGGGGGACGAGGTGGAGGTAGCTTCTTGTAACTTCAATGAAGAAGCCGAAGACTTCGTTGTAGCGTATCCGCAGGTTTTTGATTCCGGTCCTCTCCCTTTCCTTGGCCTCGTATTCCGCCAGCCATGCCTTGCCCGAGGCCACTTCCCGACGCAAGGAATCCAGCTCCTTGCTGTATCCGGGGCGGATTAATCCCCCTTCCCTGACCAGAATCGGCGGGTTGTCCACCAGGGCACTGCGGATTAGGTTCGCTACATCCTGAAGTGGGTCAAGGGCTTGGTTCAATTCCTGAAGGAGTGAGGCTTGGGCTTTTCCCAGCACTTCCTTTATCGGAGGTATCCTCTCCAGGGAGCGCCTCAGGGCTACCAAGTCACGGGCATTAGCGCTTCCAAACCCAACCCTGCCCACAAGCCTTTCCACATCGTATAGGCCATCCAAAAGAGTCCGCAAGTCGGAACGGAGGAAGTGGTCCTGGACCAGGTTTTCCACGGCTTCAAGCCTTGCCCTTATGGCTTCGGGGTCAAGTAGGGGCCTGGTTATCCAGCGCTTGAGGAGCCTTGCCCCCATGGCTGTGCAGGTGTGGTCAAGGACCCAGAAGAGGGAACCGCGGGTTTCGCCTTCCCGCAGGGTCTTCAAAAGCTCCAAGTTGCGGCAGGTGACGGCATCCAGGTTCATGTAAGCTGAAAGGTTGTAGACTTTTATGGCTCTGATGTGCTCCAGGTCCGAAAGCTGGTTCTCCTTGAGGTAGCAGAGCAAAGCGCCGGCCGCTCTCAGGGCCAAAGGCAAAGCTTCCAGCTCCTTGGGGATTGAGGGGAGGTGGGAAAGGAGAACTTCCTTCGCTGAAAGGAAGGAGAAAGCTCGGTCCTCCTGAGGGGAAAGGCGAGCTTTACGGATGCCCGTAAGGCGCGAGGTAAAGGATTCATCGGAGGCGAGGGAGGACGGTAGGACGTATTCGCTTGGGCGGAGGCGTTCCAGCTCCTCAAGGAGTGAATCCAGCGCATTGGCCCCTTCCACCTGCGTGGCTGAAAAGTCCCCAGTGGATAGCTCCATCACGGCCAAGCCGTAGCCCCCATCCTCCCGGACTATGGCTGCCAGGAAGTTTTCCTCCTTATCGGGAAGAAGCCCTTCTTCTACTACAGTCCCTGGGGTTATGACCCGGACGATTTCCCTTTTCACCAGGCGTTTTCCCTTGCCTGGCTCCTCCATCTGCTCGGCTATGGCGATTTTGTAGCCCTTCTCAATGAGCTTGCCGATGTAAGTTGTAAGCTGGTGGTAGGGGACACCGCACATCGGAAGCTTGACTGTTTTGGAGAAGCGGCGAGAGGTTAGGACGAGTTCAAGCTCTCGGGAGGCGATTTTGGCATCTTCGTCAAACATCTCGTAGAAGTCGCCCAAGCGGAAGAGGAGGATGGCATCGGGGTAGGCAGCTTTGAGCTGGCGGTATTGCTTTAGCATTGGGGTAAGGTTTTCCTTCATGACCCTACTCTGCGCAGTATCTCCTCGGCCACCACGAGGCCCGAAGCAGAAGCTTGCACCAGGCCCCTCGTCACTCCGGCCCCATCCCCAGCAGCAAAGAGGTTCTTGACCTCGGTCTCAAGGGAGGAGGTGAGCTTGAGGCGCGAGGAGTAGAATTTGACCTCCACCCCGTAGAGGAGGGTGTGGGGGGAGTAGACGCCTGGGACAAGTTCATCCATAGCTTTGAGCATTTCCAGGATGTCCACAAGGTAGCGGTAGGGCAAGACAAGGCCCAAATCGCCTGGGGTAGCGTCTTTGAGGGTTGGGGTGACTATGCTTCGGCAGAGCCTTTCGGGGGTTGAACGCCGACCTTGCTCAAGGTCACCAAGGCGCTGGACTATAACTCCTCCACCAAGGAGGTTGGCCAATCGGGCTATGGATTTTCCGTAAGCTATCGGGTCTTTGAATGGCTCGGTGAAGCGCTTGCTCACCAGGATGGCAAAGTTGGTGTTAAGGGTTTTGCGGTTAGCATAGCTGTGGCCATTCACCGTTATTACATCTCCAACGTGCTCTAAAACTACTTCCCCATACGGGTTCATGCAGAAGGTTCGGACTTTATCGTCAAAGGCTCTGGAGGTGTATAGGAGTTTGCTTTCGTAGAGGACGCTTGTTAGTGGCTCCATGACCACTGCCGGCACTTCCACCCTCACCCCGATATCCACGGGGTTGCGGTCAAGGGAGAGGTTTAGGTCCTTTGCGACTTGCGTTAGCCAAGAAGCCCCTTCCCTTCCCGGAGCTATAACCACGAAGGCAGCCTCAATCCTTTCGCCTTTTTCGGTCTCCACCCCCTTCACAGTGGAGTTTTCCGCCAGGATGCGAGCTACGGGGGTCTTCATCCTTATCTCAACCCCTCGGGATAGGAGTTCTTTCTGCAGGTTGCGCAGGACCTTGCGGCAGTTCTCGGTGCCGATGTGGCGGACGGGCATGGCTAAAAGCTTGAGGCCAGCCTTGGCTGCCTTCTTCTGGAGGCGCTCCACCTCATCCATGTCCGTACCAAACACAGGGCTTTCGGCTCCGAAATCGGAGTAAATCTTGTCCACTTCCCCGATTACGGCCTGGAGCTTTTCCCTGCCCAGGTAATCCCCCAAGTTCCCTCCGACCTCAGGGGATAGGGTTAGTTTTCCGTCGCTGAAGGCGCCTGCCCCGCCCCAGCCCGAGAGGACATGACAAGGGTTGCATTGGATGCATTTCCCCCCTGGGCGCTGGGCGGGGCAGTGCCTCTTTTCCAGCTCATGGCCCTTATCCAAAAGGAGGATTCGCAGCGCTGGGTTCTCCTGGCTGAGTTTAAGGGCCGTGAATATTCCGGTAGGCCCTGCGCCTATTATCGCTACATCAAAGCGTTCGCTCATTTCACCCCCTCTTCAATCATCCTCCGGACATCAGCTTCGGTTATCATGGGGATGCCGAGCTCGCGAGCGCGGTTGTATTTGGTGGCTCCGGGTGCTTCGCCCACTATGAGGTAATTGGTCTTGCGGGTTACGGAATCGGCTACTTTGCCTCCGTAGCGTTCAATCAAGGCAGCAAACTCCTCCCGAGGGACTGAGAGGGTGCCAGTTATCACGAACGTAAGGCCAGCCAGAGGCTTCGGCCCTTCCTCAACCTTTACTTCTTCTTCCGCCAACCGCACACCAGCCCGGCGGAGCTTCTCTATGATTTCGCGGTGGCGAGGCCTGGAGAAGAAATCCACCACGCTCCGAGCTATCCTCGGCCCAATCCCCTCAATCTGCATGAGCTCTTCCTCGGTTGCGGCCATGAGTTTGTCAATGGAGCGGTAGTGCTTGGCCAAAGTTTGGGCTACTATCTCCCCTACATACCTTATCCCCAAGGCTGTAAGGACCCGCCAGAAGGGCCTCTGTTTGGAGGCTTCTATGGCTTTGAGGAGGTTGGATACCTTCTTTTCGGCAAAGCCTTCCAACCTTAAAAGTTGCTCAGGCTTTAAGTAGTAGAGGTCTGCCACGTCTTTGACCAACCCTTCTTTCACCAGAAGCTCCGCCACCTTCTCCCCGAGCCCTTCAATGTCCATAGCCCCCTTTGAGGCCCAGTATTCAACTCGGCGCACGAGCTGAGCCGGGCAAGCGGCGTTCACGCAGTAGTAGTCAACCTCATTTTCGGGCTTGACCACTGGCTCCCCGCATACGGGGCAATTCTTGGGCATGTAGAAGATGCGCTCCTGGCCAGTGCGAAGCTCCTTTACCGGCCCTACTACCTGTGGTATCACCTCCCCCGCTCTCCTTACGATTACCGTATCGCCTATGCGGATGTCCTTGCGGTGGATGTCTTCCTCATTGTGGAGGGCAGCTTGCTTGACTATAACCCCACCCACGTGGACTGGCTCCAATATAGCCACCGGGTTCAGGGAGCCAGTGCGCCCTACGTTTATCACGATGTCCAGGAGCTTAGTTGTGGCTTCGCGGCCTGGGAACTTGTAAGCTATGGCCCCTCTGGGAGCGTTCCCCACAACCCCAAGGGCTTCTTGAATTGCTAAATCGTTTATCTTGACCACAACCCCGTCCACTTCGTAATCCAGGGCATCTCGCTTCTTCATAAGCTCTTTGGAGAGAACGAGAACCTCTTCAAAGCTTTTGGCCAGCCGGTTTTCGGGGTTGACGGGGAAGCCGAGGGATTTGAGGTATTCAAGGGCTTCCCATTGGGTCTTTATGGGCTTACCGCCCTCAAGCTCAACTATGGCGTAGGTGAATATGCTGAGAGGCCTCTGGGCCGTTATGGATGGATCAAGCTGGCGGATGGAGCCGGCAGCAGCGTTGCGTGGGTTAGCGAAAGTCCTCTGCCCAAGCTCAGCCTGACGGCGGTTGAACTCCTCAAAGGCACTTATCGGCATGTAAGCTTCCCCTCGGACGACGATGCGCTTCGGTGGTTCGCCATCGGGAACGACCGGGATGCGCAGGGGGACGGCTTTTATGGTCTTGAGGTTGGCCGTTACATCTTCCCCCACAAAGCCATCGCCTCTGGTAGCGCCTTTCACGTAGACCCCGTTTTCATAGGTCAAGACCACTGTAAGGCCATCTATCTTGGGTTCTACGGTGAACTCCAAGTCTTCAGGCTTGACCCCTTCGGGTAAGAGTTTGGAGATTCGCCTGAACCATGCCCACATCTCTTCATCGTTGAATGCATCCTGCAGGCTGAGCATGGGCTTAGGGTGCTTAACTTCGGCGAATCCTTCTGCTGGCTGGCCTCCTACTCTCTGGGTTGGGGAATCGGGGGTGATGAATTCAGGGTAAAGCTCCTCAAGCCTCCTCAGCTCCCTCATGAGGGCATCGTATTCGGCATCGCTTATCTCCGGGGCATCAAGGACGTAGTAAAGGTAGTTGTGGTAGTGAATTAACTTGCGCAGCTCCTCAATCCTCTTCTTCGCCTCTTCTCTTCCAATCTCCGCCATAGTCCCACCTCCTTCTCAAAGCTCAAGCTATTCACACCTCGCCCTGAGGGATACCGGCCTTCGTTGACTTTTTGAGTGCTAACTTGGGCCGGCCAAAAGCCCAAAGACCCCTGGGCAAAAGCACCTTAAGCGCGGCTTTTACTCTCACCGTTTAAAATTTATACTGCATCCTGGTTCTCTTGGCAAATAAAAAAGCCTGGCCGTAAACGACCAGGCTCAGGCAAAGTAAGGAC
>Ga0197143_1000735_pt1 | contig 31918 bp, 28 predicted proteins | sample GBS70_MetaG_FD_148603 | JGI IMG/M metagenome (GOLD analysis project Ga0197143, IMG submission 148603) | Sediment microbial communities from Great Boiling Springs, Gerlach, Nevada, United States - GBS 70_MetaG | ecosystem: Environmental > Aquatic > Thermal springs > Hot (42-90C) > Sediment... | reverse complement strand
CGCGGCTCTCTGGCTCATGTTCCGGAAGATCTTCTCCCGCAGCTCCTCGCTGGCGCCCTTGAGCGCAAGGGCGAGGTCCCTGCTGTCCACGTTCCGGAGCACCAGCTGCACGGACCTGTCGTCCAGGCTCAGGAGGTCCTCGAACACGAACATGAGCTTCTTCAGCTGCGCGGCCAGCTCGGGGTCGCGCTCCTCCAGCGCGCCCAGGACGGACCGCTCCGTCGTCCGGTCCGACCTGTTGAGGATGGACACGAGCGCCTGGACCCCGCCCACCACGGTGAACTCCTGGGTGGGCAGGTTTATCAGCCTGCTTTCCAGGGCCGCTGGGTGCGAGCTGAACTCCTTGTCCTATGCGGGTTTTGGGTGGAGCCCACGACCGGACTCGAACCGGTGACCTCGTCCTTACCAAGGACGCGCTCTGCCTCCTGAGCTACGTGGGCGCCGGAAAGCCGGGTTCATTATAGCACCGGCCCCGTCCGCTTGAGAAACCTAGCAGCGTGTCCCGGAAAACCCCTCCACGGGAGGAGGACCGGGGTCCCCAAAAATCGCGCAGCGACTTTTGGGGTGGTCTAGCGGGACAGACTCGCAGAGTGCACAATGGTGGGGAGCCTACACCGCGGAGGCGCAGATGGGGGACGTGCTCCTGTGGCTGCTCATCGCCCTGCTGGTCTACCTGGTGTTCTTCGCCGGCGGGTGAGGTGGTGGGCGGGGTGGGGATCGAACCCACAAGGGCCTTCCGGCCCAGCGGATTTTAAGTCCGCCGCGTTTGCCGGTTTCGCCACCCGCCCCCGGGGACACGGTACCGTTGCGGTCGGAGCTTCCGCAAGCCTATAATCGGGGGGCGGGCGGGTGTAGCTCAGCGGTAGAGCGTCGGCTTGCCATGCCGAAGGTCGCGGGTTCAAATCCCGTCGCCCGCTCCACGGTAAAAGCCCCAACCGAGACCCGGCACGCTTCTTGCACCTCCCCTCCCCGGGTGACAGGGGAGATGCGAACCTGCGTCCGGTGCGGGTCTGCCGAGTTGACCCAGGTGTGGGAGTGGCGGCACCAGCCCCTGGGCCGGCACCGCCTGGCGGGCCGGGTGGCGGTGGTCCGGTGTTCCCGCTGCGGCGCCCGGTGGCCCTGGGCGCAGCCTCCTCGCAAGCCTGAGAACCCTTGGGTGCTGGAGCGGCTCTCCCCCGCCCTCCTGTACTTGCAGTCGGAAGGCGACCTGATCGTGGTCCGCCAGCCGGACGGGTGGTACGAGGTGGTGGCGTAGACCACCCCAAAAATCGCGCAGCGATTTTTGGGGACCCCGGTCGGATCTGCCCGCAGACTTTCCGGACAGGCTCGTAGGCCTCGCCTGCGGTTTTTTAGCGACCCGGACCCTCCCGGGAGGCCTTTCCCGGAGGTCTCCCGCTCGCCGGCGTCGCCTGTTACAATGCCTCCCGCACGCAGGTTTTGGGGGTGACCCTTGGGCGAGCTACGGGTAGGAGACAGAGTCCCGGACGTGGTGCTGGTGGGCGCGGACCGCCAGCCCGTCTCCCTGAGAACCTTGGTGGGCCGGCCCCTGGTGCTGGCGTTTTTCCCCGCGGCCTTCACGCCCACGTGCACCCGGGAGATGTGTACCTTCCGGGACAGCCTGCAGGCCTTCGACCAGCTGGGAGCCCAGGTGGTGGGGATCAGTGTGGACCTCCCTTTCAGCCTGAAGGCCTTCGCGGACCACCTGGGACTGAACTTCCCCTTGCTGAGCGACTACGGCCGGCAAGCGCTGCGAGCGTTCGGCGTGGAGGATCCCAAGCCCTTCGCGGGTGTGTTCCCGGGGCTGGCGCGGCGGGCGGTGTTCGTGCTCGACCCGGAAGGCCGCGTGGTCTACCGGTGGGTGTCCGAGGACCCGAAGGTGGAACCTCCCTACGAGGAGGTCCACGCGGCGGTCGCGGGCTTGCGGCAGCCCGGCGCGGCCCGTTGAACGGGGAGTCCCTGGCGCGAAGCAACTCACGGGGGGTCAAATCCACGGTGGAGGATGGCGGAAGGGGGGTCTCTGCGGCCGGAGAAGCCCCGCGCCGCGTTGAGAGGGACGGCGTCGGCCTGGTAGAATGCTGGTGACCGCGGGGGCGACGTAGCCAAGAGGCAAGGCAGGGGTCTGCAAAACCCCGATCCCCGGTTCGAATCCGGGCGTCGCCTCCAGCTCAGGCTTCCCTGCGCCACAAAAGCCACAGGAAGAACGGGACTCCTAGCAGCGCGGTGATGGCCCCCACGGGTACCTCCAGCGGAGAGGCCGCGGTGCGGGCTACCACGTCCGCCCACACCAGGAGGCCCGCGCCCAGCAAGGCGGAGGCCGGGAGGAGGACCTGGTGGACGGGACCCACCACCCGGCGGGCCGCGTGCGGCACCAAAAGTCCCACGAAGCCCACGAGGCCCGCGGAGGCCACGGCGGCCGCGGTCATCAGGGTCGCCGCGGTCACCACGGCCGCTCGCACCCGGGGGACGTCCACCCCCACGGCCCTGGACTCCTCCTCTCCCAGGAGGAGGGCGTCCAGCTCCCGGGCGTGGAGCCGCGCCAACAGGTAGCCTACAGCCACAGGCACGGTAGCCAGGCGCACGTGTTCCCAACTCCGGCCTCCGAAGCTCCCCAGCAGCCACGCCAGGGCCTGCGGTAAGGAAGCGTGGGACAGCACCAACACCACGGACAGGACCGCGGCGAAGAAGGTGCCTGCGGCCAGACCCGCTAGGAGCAGGTCCTCTGGGGCCCGCCTGCGGGCGCCGGCCAGACGGTACACCAGGAAGACCGCCAGCAGCGCGCTCCCGAAGGCCGACGCCGACACCGTCACCCCCCCGGCGCCCGCAGCGATGGCGACCACCGCACCCAGGGCCGCCCCGGGGGCGACCCCGATGACGTACGGGTCCGCCAGGGGGTTGCGGAACAAGCTCTGGTACACCGCCCCGGAGGCGGCCAGGGCTGCTCCCACCAGGGCAGCCAGGGTGGCCCTGGGGAGGCGGAGTTCCACCACGATGGCGTACGCGGGGCCCGCAGCCTCCGCGGGCAGCCCGGAGGCCCGCAGCAGGGCCGCCAGGACCTGCCCCAGCGGTACAGGGACCGAGCCCAGGGCCGCCGCGCTGGCCAGGCTCAGGCCGACCCACGCCCAGCCCGTGAGGAGGAACCAGCCACGGCCCGGGTGCCGCACCGAGGAGGGCAGGTCAGCGGGGCCGAATGAGGGACAGGAACTCGGAACGGGTGCGGGCGTCGTCCCGGAACAAGCCCCGCATGGCGGAGGTGACCATGACGCTGCCGGGCTTCTTCACTCCCCGCATGGTCATGCACAGGTGCTCCGCCTCGATGACCACCGCCGCCCCCTTAGCCTGCAGCTCCTCCAGCAGCAGGTCCGCGATCTGGGAGGTCAGCCGCTCCTGGACCTGCGGCCGCCTGGCCAAGGTCTCCACCACCCGGGCCACCTTGCTGATGCCCACGATGCGCCCGTTGGGCACGTATCCCACGTGGGCCACCCCGTGGAAGGGGAGGAGGTGGTGCTCGCAGAGGGAGTAGAAGGGGATGTCCTTGAGCACCACCATCTCGTGGTGGTGCTCATCTTCGAACCCCACGCGCAGGTACTCCCCCGGGTCGCGGTGCAGGCCGCTGAACAGCTCCGCGTACATGGCCGCGATGCGGCGTGGCGTCCCCCGCAGTCCTTCCCGCTCCGGGTCCTCCCCGATGGCCCTGAGGATCTCCACCACCGCGGCCTCGATGCGCTCGCGGTCCACCGTCCCCCGCCGGGGGTGCGGCACGAGCTGCGCCGTAGGTTCCCGCCCGTCCATGTTTCCCCCCTACCCGGTCTGCCGCACGAAGGACTCCGTGGTGTCGGGCACCGGCACCAGCCCCAGCAACCCCTCCAGGGCGCGGGCCAGCCTCGCCGTGAACCGCACGTCGTGGGTACGAACGACCCGGGCCCCCCGCTCGATTCCCAGGACCACCGCCGCCGCGGTGGCCTCCAGGAGCTCTTCGGGCGGCAGCCGCAGGATGTCCCGGAGGTAGTTCTTGCGGGAGGTGGCCAGGTACACCGGATACCCCAGACGCAGGAGCTCGTCCAGGCGCCGCAAAAGCTCCACGTCGTGCGTGGGCGCCTTCCCGAAGCTGAAGCCGGGGTCCACGAGGATGCGGTCCGCCTGGACCCCTGCCCGGCGGGCCACCGCGGTCCGCTCTGCCAAAAACCCGTACACCTCCGCGAAGACGTCGTCGTACCGCGGGTCCACCTGCGGGACCTTGTGCGGGCCCCGTCGGTGCATCACCACCAGCCCCGCGCCGTAGGACGCCGCGACCTCCGCCATCTCCGGCGTGGGGAGCCCGCTCACGTCGTTCACCGCCACCGCGCCGGCTTCCAGGGCCTCCCGGGCCACCTGCGGCTTCACCGTTTCCACCACCACGGGCAGGCCCACCTGGGAACGGATCCCCTCGATCACGGGCACCACCCGGCGGATCTCCTCCGCCGCGGGCACCTCCGGCCCCGGCCGGGCGGACTCGCCCCCCACCTCCACGAGGTCCGCGCCCTCTTCCGCCATCTCGTGGGCCCGCGCCAGGGCTCGGGCGGTGTCCGGGTAGCGGGCCGCGGCGTAGAAGGAGTCCGTGGTGACGTTCAAAATCCCCACCACGTACACCCGCCTGGTCAGGTCCAGGACCACGTCCCGGAGGCGCAACACACCCACAGGCTCCACGTCACCCCATTGTACGGCGGGTTCCTCGTTTACGGACGGCCGCGCAGAGCCCTCAGGGCTGCAAAGGCCCGGTCCACCTCTTCTGGGTCCGTGTAGAAGTGGGCGGAGAGGCGGATCCCCGCGTGCGGCCGGTAGTCCACCAGGATCCCCTGCTCCCTCAGCTGCTGCACCGCCCTGTCCGCTCCCGGAAAGTCCACCACCACCAGGCCCCCTCGCTCCTCGGGGGCCCAGGGGGTGCGCGAAGTCAGTCCGTACTCCGCGGCCAGTTCCAGCATCCGCTGCGTCAGCCGCAAGGACTTCTCCCGGATCGCCTGCACGCCGACTTGGTGCACGATTTCCAGGCCCGCGCGGGCCGCGAACAGCCCGGCGACGCCGGGCGTGCCCGTGGCGAAGCGCGCCGCGCCGGGCGCGGGGTCGAACTCCAAGGAAAAGGCGAAGGGGTCTCGGTGGCCGAACCAGCCTGCGCCCAGGGGCTGTAACTCCGCCGCCCGGTCCGGCCGGACGTACATCCACGCCGCCCCCGGCCCCCCGCACAGCCACTTGTGGGAACCGCCCAGGACCGCGTCCGCTTGCCAGTGGTCCACGTCCACGGGCACGCAGCCCACGGTCTGGTACGCGTCCACCACGGACCAGGCTCCCACGCGGTGGGCCAGACGCGTGATGGCCGCCACGTCCTGCAACGCCCCGGACCGGAAGATCCCGTGGTCCACCACCACCGCCAGGGTCCGGTCGTCCACCGCCTCCTCCCACGCCCCCAGGGGTACCGAGATGCCATCCGGGCTGGCCAGCAGCTGCAGCTCGACCCCCAGCGGCGCGTGCGCCCGGGCCGCGTACAGGAGGGAAGGGAAGTTCAGCTCCGTGGCCACCACCCTCCGCCGGGCGGTCCGGGGGACCAAGCTGCCCAGGAGGAGACCGAAGAGGGTGGAGACGTTCTGGTGCAGTACCACCGAGCCCGGGGGTGCGTGGATGAGGGCTGCCACGCGGTCCGCGTGCTCCCGTAGGTACGGCTCCCACTCCTCCCACGCCTCCACGCCCTTTTCGCCCCACGCCTGGGCGTACCGGTCCAGCCAGGTGCGGGCGGACCGGGGCATGGCTCCCATGGAGTGGGACACCAGGTACGTCACCCGCTCCAGGATGGGGAACTCCGGCCGCCACCGGAGCAGGGGGTCGGTCACGGCTGCCGCTCCACGAAGGTCCTGGCCTCCCACAGCAGCGGGAAGAACTTCTTGGTGAGGGTCTCCCGCAAGTAGCTCACCCCCGTGAAGTACTGCGGGTCCTGGGCCCGGTCTTGGAGGACCTTCCGCACGTCCGCCTCCCCGGTCCCCGGCCGGGCACCGATCATGCGCTCCACCATGAGGAGGTGGCGGTGGCGCCAGTGCGCCACGGCCTCGTCGTACGCCACCAGGGCCTCGCACAGCTCGTCCAAGTCCCGCAGGGCCGGCTCCCGGAGGACGCGGATGAGGGTGTGCAGCAGGTCTTCTTCGGAGTCCACGGGAAGCCCCCGTCGCCGGAGGAGGCCCACGAAGGCGTCCCACACCGTGGGCTCCTGCAGGCGGCGCTGCAGGACCCGCAGGTCCTCGGGTTCCCCCTCGAAGCTGGCCAGGTACCGCGGGTCCTTGGCCCCCGAGAGGAACTCCAGCTCCCGGAACTGCCGGCTCTGGAACCCGCTGGCGGGCTTCAGCTCCGAGCGGAACTCCAAAAAGTCCCAGGGCCGCATGGTCTCCAGCACGTCCAACCCACCCAGGGCCGCACGGGCCACCTCCACGGCGCGGCGCAGCCACCGCACCGCGTCCGGCACCCGCCCGTCTTCCAGGGCCTCCCGGACAGACTCCAGCTCGAACAGGAGGAGCTTGAACCACAGCTCGAACACCTGGTGGACCACGATGAACTGCAGCTCGTCGTGGGCGGGACTCAGCCTGCGCTGCAGCTGGAGGAGTTCCGCCACGCGCAGGTAGCTGCCGTATGTGAGGGGCCGCCTCGCGACTTCCATCCTGCCCACCCTCCCCGCACGCTCTCACGCCCCGGAGTTCGACCCGCCGCCGCCTCTCTCCTGCGGAGGAGACCGGGGAGGCTGCGGTGAACTTGGCCGCAGACCGCGTGTCCAGGAGGCGGAGATGGACAGCGCACCACCAGGGGAGCAGGCCCGAGAGTCGCCCGGCGCCTTTCGGGGTGGTCTGGACCCCAGGGCGCGGCCCGCGGTACAGCACATCCCCCGGTACGTCGCGGGGGACTCCCCGGAACGGGTCCGCCGGTCCCTGGGCCTGCTCTCCCCCGTGAAGCTGGCGTCCAACGAGAACCCCCTGGGCCCCTCTCCCCTGGCGGTGGAAGCCCTCAGGACCGCCAGCACGGAGGTCGCCCGGTACCCGGAGGACGACGCCTGGCCCCTGCGGCAGGCCCTGGCGGCCCGCCTGGACGTCCCCCCAGAGTGGGTGGCGGTGGGGGCGGGCAGCAGCGCGCTGCTGAAACTCCTGGCGGAGGCATACCTGGCACCGGGGGACGGGGCGGTGTACGCGTGGCCCAGCTTCATCCTTTACCCGGTGGTGGCCCGGCTGCAGGAAGCACGGGAGGTGGCCGTCCCCCTGGACCCCGAGGGCCGGCACGACCTGGATCGGATGGCCCAGGCCGCGCAGCAAGCGCGTCTGGTGGTGGTCTGCAACCCCAACAACCCCACGGGCACGTACGTGGCGCGGCGAGACCTGGAGCGCTTTCTGGACCAGGTGCCTCCCGAGGCTCTGGTGGTCCTGGACGAGGCGTACGCGGAGTTCGCCCGGGACGCGGCAGGGGAAGACTACCCGGACGGGGTGGCCTGGGTGCGGGACGGCCGGCGGGTGGCGGTGCTGCGCAGCTTCTCCAAGGTGTACGGGCTGGCGGGCCTGCGGGTCGGCTACCTGGTGGCGGCCCCTGAGGTGGTGGAGGCGGTGCACCGCGTGCGGGAGCCCTTCCAGGTTTCGTCCCCCGCACAGGCCGCGGCCCTGGCCGCCCTGCAAGACCAGGCCCACGTGGAGCGCACCCTGCGCGTGGTGGCGCAGGGACGACGGGCGCTTTCGCAGCTGGCCGCGCGGTGGGGGCTGCGGGCCTACCCAAGCGTGGCCAACTTCGTGTGGATGGACGTGGGCCGGCCGGCGGAGGCGGTGGCGCAGGCCCTCCTCCGGCTCGGGGTCATCGTCCGGCCGGGGCCCCGCGGGGCCACGTGGATCCGGGTGTCCGTGGGCACGCCGGAGGAGGTGGCCAGGTTCGCGGAGGCCCTGGAGGCGGTGCTCAAGGACACGGGCTGAGCCGGGCAGGGGTCGCCTTCTGCCCGGCGAACTCTTCCCTACTGCCAACTACGCCATCCGAAGGGGGGAAAGCACGATGACGGATCGCAGGTGGCGGGTCCTGGTGGCGGCGGTGGTGGCTGTCTCTGCGGTAGCCGGGGCAGGGGCAGCTCCCGCGGTGCGGTTCGACCGGAACATCAAGGTCGGGGTGGTGGACACGTACAGCGGCCCGCCCGCGGTGTTCGGGAACGACGCCCTCAACGGGTTCAAGCTGGCGCTGCAGGAGATCAACCGGGACGGGGTGCACGGGGCCCGGATCGAGTTCGTGACCCGGGACGAGAAGTTCAGCCCCGAGATCGGGCTCAGCATGGCACGGGAGCTGGTGCTGCAGGAGAGGGTGGACGTCCTGGTCGGGACCATCAACAGCGCCACGGCCCTGGCCATCTCCGCCTTCGCCCGCGAGCAGAGGGTCCCCTTTATCGTGTGGATCTCCAAGAGCGAGGACATCACGGGCGCCAAGGGGCACCGGTACGTGTTCAGCACCGGGGAGAACACCGCCATGGCGGGGAAGGCCCTGGCGGAGGCCATGGCCCGGCGCGGGTTCACCCGGTTCTGGCTGGGAGCGGAGGACTACGAGTACGGCCACCGGATCACCAACTCCTTCTGGAAGTTCATGAAGCGGGCCAAGCCCGAGGCCACCCTCCTCGGGCAGACGTGGTGGCGGACGGGGGAGCCGGACCTGGTCCCGTACCTGACCCAGATCCAGCAGGCCCGGCCTCAGGCGGTGTTCTTCGGGACCGGCGGCGCGGGCATGGCCAACGTCCTCCGGACCATGAAGGTCATCGGGTTCAACGTCCCCACCGCCATCCACACCGCCATCGACGTGACGGTCCTCCGGCCCCTGGGCGCGGCGGCGCCCGAGGGGGTGTTCGGCACCACCGACTACCTGTTCTACTACCCCGACACCCCCGCCAACCGGAAGTTCGTCCAGGACTTCCAGGCCGCCTACGGCGGACCGCCGGGGTTCCCCGCCTTCCACGGGTACATCACGGCCTACTTCATCGCGGAGGCCTTCCGGAAGGCCCGCTCCCTGGACCGGGACCGTTTCGTGGAGGCCCTGGAGGGGCTGCGCATCCCCACCCCCGTGGGGGAAGTGGAGATGCGGGGGTGTGACCACCAGGCGGTGCTTCCCATGATCTTCGGGGTGACCCGTCGGGACCCCCGGTTCCCGTTCCTGGTGGGAGCGAACCTGGTGACCATTCCGGGCCGGGACGTGATGCCCACCTGCGAAGACATCCGGCGCGCCCGGGAGCGGGCCCAGTAAGGACATGGACGCGGGCGCTGTTCTGGGCCAGCTGGTGGTGGGCCTCAGCCGGGCCATGATCCTGTTCATCGTGTCCGCGGGGCTCACCCTGGTCCTGGGCGTCCTGCGGGTGCCCAACGTGTTCCACGGGTCCCTGTACATGGTGGGCGCCTTCGTGGCGTGGTCCGTGGCGGAAGCCCTGGGCGGCCACCCCGCGGGCCTGTGGCTGGCTCTCGCCACAGCCCCCTTGGTCACCGCGGGAGTGGGCCTGGCGCTGGAGCGGCTGCTGCTGTGCCGGCTGTACCACCGGGAGCACCTGATGCTCATCCTGTTCACCTTCGGGGTGATGCTGGTGCTGAACGACCTAGTCAAGCTCCTGTGGGGCCCCACGTACCGGTCCCTGGTGCCGCCTCCGTCCCTCCAGGGCGCGGTGACGGTGTTGGGGGTCGCCCTGCCGCGTTTCAACCTGGTGTTGTTGGTGGCGGGGCCGCTGGTGGCGGTGGGGCTGTGGCTGTTCGCGCACCGCACCCGGGCGGGGAAGGTGTCCCGGGCTGCGGCCACGGACCGGGACATGGTGGCGGCCCTGGGAGTGGACGTGGGCCGGGTGTTCGCCCTGGCCTTCGCGGTGGGCTGCTTCCTCGCGGGCCTGGGTGGGGCCCTGGTGGCTCCCACCACCAGCATCACCCTGGGCATGGACCACAGCCTCCTCATCGACAGCTTCCTCATCGTGATCGTGGGCGGCCTCGGGAACCTGTGGGGCGCCCTCGTGGGCTCCCTCCTGTTCGGGGTGACCCAGTCCGTGGGCCTCCTGGTGTGGCCCCAGTTCGCCATCGCCTTCCCGTACGCGGTCACCGCGGCGGTGCTGCTGGTGCGGCCCACGGGGCTGTTGCGGTCCGCATGGTGAACGGCCGGCTCGTGGCGGGGCTGCTGGTGGCGGCAGGGCTGGCCGCCGCTCCCGCGGTCTTACCGCCCTTTTTCCTGTACCTGCTGGCCCTGATCTTGGTCACGGGGCTGCTGGCCACCAGCCTCAACCTGGTCTTGGGCTACGGCGGGTTGTACCAGTTCCACCACGGGGTCTTCTACGGCATCGGCGCGTACACCGCGGCGGTGGGCATCACCCGGCTGGGCTGGCCTGCGTGGCTGGCCCTTGTGGCCGGCCCCGTGGCGGCCGCGGCGGCGGGCCTCGTGATCGGGTTCTTCTGCGTCCGCCTGTCGCGCCTGTACTTCGGCATGCTGCAGCTGTCCTTGGGTTCCCTGGTGTGGATCGTGGCCCTCCGGTGGTACCCGGTCACGGGCGGGGACAACGGGATCCACGGGATCCCCCTCCCCGCGGCGCTGCAGACCCTGCCCGGGGCCTACGCCTTGGTGGCCTGTACGGTGGCCGCGTCCTTGGGCGTCCTGTGGGCGGTGGTGCAGTCTCCCTTCGGCCTGACCCTGCAGGCCATCCGGGACAACCCGCAGCGGGCGCAGGTCATGGGCGTGGACGTGCGAGCCCACCAGCTCGCGGCCATGGTGCTGGCGGCCTTCTTCGCGGGGGTGGCGGGGGTCCTGTACGTGGCCCTGGAACGGTCCGTGTTTCCGAACATGCTCTTCTGGGTGCTGTCCCTGGAAATACTCGTCATGTGCCTGCTGGGCGGCTGGTTCACCTTCCCGGGTCCCATGGTGGGGGCGGCGGTGCTGGTGGGCCTGCGCACCCTGGTGGGCCGGTACACGGAGTACTGGACCCTGGTGCTGGGCGTGCTGCTGATCCTCCTGATCTTCTTCCTGCCGGAGGGGATCATGGGCCACCTGCAAAGGCGCTGGACTTGGACACGGGCGCCCTCGCCCCGCCCGGCGGCCGCGGGAGACGCGCGTGGCTGAGCTCCTGCGGGTGGAAGAGGTGCACCGGTCCTTCAGCGGGTTCCCCGCGGTGCGGGGGGCCTCCCTGTCCGTCCCGCGGGGCCAGGTGGTGGCGGTCATCGGGCCGAACGGTGCCGGCAAGACCACCCTGTTCAACTTGATCACGGGCGTGCTCCTGCCGGACCGCGGACGCGTGGTCCTGGACGGTGTCGACGTCACCCGCTGGCCCGCCCACCGTCGGTGCCGCGCAGGACTGGGCAGGACCTTCCAGATCGCCAACGTGTTCCCGCGGTTGTCGGTGTTCGACAACGTCCACGCCGCGTGCCTGGCGCAGGCCCGCAGGGGCTTTCACCTGGTCCGACCCGCCCGCCGCTTCGCGGTCCGGGAAGCGTGGGAGATCCTGGAGCTCACGGGGCTGGACTCCCAGGCGGACCGGTTGGCCGGCACCCTGTCCCACGGGGACCAGCGCATCCTGGAGATCGCCCTCGCCCTGGCAGCCCGGCCGCGGCTGCTGGTCCTGGACGAGCCCACCGCGGGAATGTCCCCGGAGGAGACGGCCGCCACCCTGCAGCTCATCACCCGCCTCAACCGTGAGGCGGGACTGTCCGTGCTGTTCTGCGAGCACGACATGGAGGTGGTGTTCTCCACCGCCCACGTGGTGGTGGTCATGCACCAGGGCCGCACCATCGCCCAGGGGACCCCCGAGGAGGTGCGGGGGAACCCGGAAGTCCAGCGGGCCTACCTGGGCGGCGAGGAGCCCGGAGCCGAGGTGGCGGCAGCCGCCACTCCCCGTCCCCCCGCGCCGCCCCTGCTGCAGGTGCAAGGTCTCAACACCTACTACGGCCTGAGCCACGTGCTGTTCGACGTGTCCCTGGAAGTGCGGGAAGGGGAGGCAGCGTTCCTCCTCGGCCGCAACGGTGCCGGCAAAAGCACCACCCTCAAGAGCGTGGTGGGGCTGGTGCCCCCACGGCGGGGGACCGTACGGTACCGGGGACGGGACCTGCGGGGCCTTCCACCTCACCGGGTGGCCCGGCTTGGGGTCGGCTACGTACCCGACGACCGGCGGATCTTCCCCGACCTCACGGTGGAGGAGAACCTGGAGGTGGCCACCCGGGGGTCCGGGCCCTGGACCCTAGATAGCGTCTTCACCCTGTTCCCCGTCCTGCGGGAGAAGCGCCGCCACCGGGGCAGCCACCTGAGCGGGGGAGAGCAGAAGATGCTGGCCATCGCCCGGGCCCTGGTGGGGAACCCGGAGCTACTCTTGCTGGACGAGCCCATGGAGGGCCTGGCCCCCCTCCTGGTCCGGGTCCTGGAGGAGCGCATCCGGGAGCTGAAGAGCAGGGGGCTCACCGTGCTGCTGGCGGAGCAGAACGTCCCCGCCGCCCTGCGACTGGCGGACCGGGGCTACGTGATCGACGACGGCCGCATCCGCTTCGAGGGGTCGGTGCAGGACCTGCTGGCAAACCCGGAGGTCCGGCAGCGCTACCTGCTGGTGTGAGGGAGTTCGCGGAGCTCTCTTGGCCTCAGGTGGCCTCCCTGCGGGAAGGTCCCCGGGTACCCGTGCTGCTCCTGCCCCTGGGCGCGGTGGAGCCTCACGGGCCCCACGCGCCCCTGTCCACGGACCTGCTGATCTCCGTGGGCGTCTGCCGCAGGGTGGCGGAGCGGTTCGCGGACGACCCGCAGGTCCAGGTCCTGGTGCTCCCGCCCCTCCCGTACGGGGTCACCCGGTGCGCCGCGGCGTTCCCGGGCGCGGTGGGCCTGTCCGCGCAGACCCTGCAGGCGGTCCTGGTGGACGTGTGCACGGACCTCATCCACCAGAGCTTCCACGTGGTGGTGGTGAACAACCACTTCGAACCGGAGCAGGTGTCCGCCATCCACGCGGCCCTGGACGTGCTGGAGGAGACGACCGGAGCGGTGGTGGGGTTCGTGGACCTCACGCGTCGCCACCGGGCCCGGAGGCTCCCTGAGGAGTTCCAACGGGGAAGCTGCCACGCGGGGCGGTACGAGACCTCGTTGGTGCTGGCGGAACGCCCTGAACTGGTGGACCACCGGATTCTCCCCACCCTGCCGACGGTGTTCGTGGACCTGCCCCGGGTCCTGTCCGAAGGGCACCGGGACTTTCAGGCCATGGGCCTCTCGCAGGCGTACTGCGGCGCGCCCGCGGAGGCCACCGCGGAGGAAGGGGAGCGGACCTTCGCGGTGCTCGCCGACCTGGTGGAGGAGGCGGTGCGGGAACTGGTGCAGGGTACGGGAGGCCGGGACCGCCCCTCACGCAGGTCCGGCTGACTCCCGCAGCCGCTTGCGGTCCACCTTGCCGGAAGGAGTGCGGGGGAGGCCGTCCACGAAGACCACCTCCCTCGGGTACTTGTGTGGGCTCAGGTGCCTCCGCACGTGGTCCTGCAGTTCCCGCGCCAACGCCTCGCCGGCCCGGCCTGGGTCCCGCACCACCACGTAGGCCCGCGGCACCACGAGGCCTTCCTGCTCGCGCGGCACCACCGCGCACTCCGCCACCAGGGGGTGCTGCAGAAGACAGCCTTCCACCTCCGCGGGGGCGACCCAGATCCCGCCCACCTTCATGAGGTCGTCGGCCCTGCCCTGGTACCAGAAGCGCCCCTCTTCGTCTTCCCGGAACAGGTCTCCCGTGCGGACCCAGTTCCCGTGGAAGGTCCGGACGGACTTTCCACGGTCCTTCCAGTACAGCAGGCCCGCGGTCTCGCCCCACACCCACAGCTCCCCCACCTCCCCCCGGGGAAGGGTACGGCCCTCCGGGTCCCGGATCTCCGCGCGGTAGCCGGGACACGGCCGGCCCACGCTGCCGGGCCGCACGTCCCCCGGCCGGTTGGAGATGTAGATGTGGTACAGCTCCGAAGAGCCGATGCCGTCGACCACCTCCACCCCGAACTTCTGCTTCCACCGGTGGTAAAGCTCCGCGGGCAGGGCTTCGCCCGCGGAAGTGGCCAGGCGGACGCAGGAAAGATCGTGCTGGTCCGCCTCCGGGTGGTCCACCATGGCCTGGATCATGGTGGGAACCTGGATCAGGAGGGTGGGTCGGTAGGTGTCCACCAGTTGGAAAATGCGCTCGGGCGTGGACCGCTCCGGGAACACCACCCCCGCGGCGCCCACCCCGAAGGGGAACAGGGCCGCGCAGTCCCGGGCGTAGCCGAAGAACAGCTTGGGCACGGGCAGCACCACGTCTTCGGGGGTGTAGCGGAGGACCTCCTGGGCGTAGTTCCAGAAGCTCAGGTACGGGGCGTAATGGCAGTGGACCACCGCCTTGGGGCGGCCCGTGGTGCCCGTGGTGAACTTCCACAGGGCGAAGTCGTCCTTGGTGGTGTCGGCAACACGCAGGTCCTCGGGCGCCTGCGCCACCGCGGCGTGGAAGTCTACCTCCCCTTGGGACAGCTCGCCCACCCCCACCGCCAGGATCTTGCCCTGAAACCCCACCTCCGCGGCCGCCTGGCGGACCTTCGGGTGCGTGGCGGCGTCCGTGACCACCACCCGGGGCTGGGCGTAGCCCAGGTAGTAGGCGTAGTCGTGGGGGTGCAGGAAGGTGTACACCTCCGCGGACACCGCGCCCACCTTCAGCACCGCGTACCACGTGGCCACGAACTCCACCCCGTCCGCCAGCGCCAGGAGCACCCGGTCCTCCGGCTCCACCCCCAACTCCCGCAGGACGTTGCCCACCCGGTTGCTCAGGGACACGAGTTCCCGGTAGGTCACCGCGCGCTCCCCGCAGTACACGGCCACCCGGTCACCCCGGCCCTCCTCCAGGTTCCGGTCCAGGAAGTACCGGGCCGCGTTGAACCGTTCCGGCACGTCCTCGTAGCGGACCATCCTCGCCCTCCTACGACAGTACCCGGCCGCCGTCCAGGACGATGCCCTGCCCGTTAATCCCCCGGGCGGCCTCGGTGCACAGGTACGCCACCAGGGAGGCCACCTCTTCCACGGTGAACAGCCGCTTCTGGGGGCTCGCGCCCTCCAGCAGACGCCGGACGTCCTCCTGGGGTCTGCCCCAGCGGTTGCTGAGCTCCGCGATGTTTTCCCGCGTCATCTCCGTGTCCAGGTAACCGGGGCACACCGCGTTGGCGGTGATCCCCCGGCCCGCGTACTCCACCGCCACCGCCCGCACCAGGCCCAGCAGGGCGTGTTTGGATGCGGTGTAGGCCGCGGTGGTGCGGAAGGCGGTCTTGGAGACCACGCTGGCCACGGCCACGATCCGCCCCCACCCCGCCTCCAGCATGTCCGGCAGCACCGCCTGCATGGCGTGAAAGGCACCCGTGACGTTGGTCCCCAGGTGCAGCTCCCAGTCTGCCTCCGTGGTCTCCAGGAAGGGGATGCCCCGGGCCACCCCCGCGGCCACCACCAGCACGGTCACGGGGCCCAGGGCCTCCCGCGCGGCCTGCACCGCCTGGCGCACCTGTGCGGCGTCGGTCACGTCGCACGGACACGCCACCGCCCTCCCGCCCCCGCGGACGATCTCCTCCGCCACCTGGGACACCTGGGACACATTCCGCGCCGCCACCGCCACCGCAGCACCCCGGCGCGCCAGCTCCAAGGCGCACGCCCGCCCCACACCTCGCCCCGCGCCCGTCACGAAGGCCACGCGTCCTGCCAGGCTCCCTTCCACAGCCCGCTCCTTAGACCACCCCAAAAATCGCTGCGCGATTTTTCCTGGACAAGCCCCTAGGGCGGCGCCCCCTCGTCTCCCACCCGCACGCTCAGGTACCTCTCCCACAGGCCGGGGTCCTCCCGGAGGGCCCGGGAGGAGCCGGACCACACCACCCGTCCCCGCTCGAGGATGTAGTGGTAGTGGGCCAGCCGGGACACCTGCTCCACGTACTTGTCGATGAGGAGCACCGTGAGGCCTTGCTGGTTCAGCCGCTGGAGGGACCGCCAGATCTCCTCCCGGACGAGGGGGGCGAGGCCCTCCGTGGCTTCGTCCAGGATCAGGAGGTGGGGGTTGGTGACCAGGGCGCGGCCGATGGCCAGCATCTGCTGCTCCCCTCCGGACAGCTGCGAGCCCAGCTGGTTCCACCGGGCCTTCAGCCTCGGGAACAACTCCGCTACCCGGTCCGGGTCCCACGGGTCGGGGGAACGGTTGCGGTGCGCCTGGAAGGCCACGAGGTTCTCCCGCACCGTGAGGTTGGGGAAGATCTGCCGTCCCTCCGGGACCAAGGCCACGCCGCGGGCTGCCACCTGCTCGGGCGGCTTCCCCTGGATCTCCTCGCCGCGGAACACCACCCGGCCTGCCTTCGGGGGCAGCAACCCCATCACCGCGCTCACCGTGGTGGTCTTCCCCATGCCGTTGCGGCCCAAGAGGGTCACTAGCTGCCCTTGCCGCACCTCCAGGTCCACCCCGAAGAGCACCTGGCTGGTGCCGTAGGCCGCCTGCAGCCCTTCCACCCGGAGCAGCACCTCTCGGTGGCCGTTTCCACCGGGAGCCTCCGCGGTGACCTCCCCGCGCCTCCTCCGCTCCCCCAGGTAGGCCCGGTGGACTTCAGGGTTGGACCGCACCTCCTCCGGGAGGCCGCTGGCCAGGACCCTGCCGTCCACCAGCACCGTGACGCGGTCCGCCACCCGGAACACCACGTCCATGTCGTGCTCCACCAGCAGGATGCCCACGTCGCCCCGGAGGCTCCGGAGGAGGTCCACCATCCGGCGGGACTCCTCCGCGCTCATCCCCGCGGTGGGCTCGTCCAGGAGCAATAGCCGTGGTTCGGAGGCCAGGGCCATCCCCACCTCCAGCTGGCGCCGCTCGCCGTGGGAAAGGCTGGCCGCGGGCACGTCCAGGCGGCCACCGAGACCCACCCGGGCCGCGTACCGCTCCGCTTCCTCCCGCAGCTCCAGGTCCGCTTCCACGGGCCTCCAGAACCCGAAGGCGCCGCCCTTCCTGGCCTGCACCACAAGCTGCAGGTTCCCCCGGACGGTGTCGTGGGGGAAGAGGTTGGTCACCTGGAAGGTCCGGGCGATGCCCAAAAGGGCCCGCCGGTGCGCGGGGAGGCTGGTGACGTCCTGCCCGCAGAACACGATCCTCCCCTCGTCGGGCGGGAACACCCCGGCCACCAGGTTGGTCAGGGTGGTCTTGCCGGCCCCGTTGGGCCCGATGAGGGCGTGGACCTCCCCCGGCCGGACCTCCAGGGAGCACCGCCACACGGCCACCACCCCGCCGAAGCGCTTGCTCAAGCCTTCCACCTTCAGCAGGCTCACCGCAGCTTCCCCTCCAGGAAGCCCGCCAGTCCCCGCGGCGCCGCCAGCACCACCCCGAGCAGGACCAGCCCCACGAACAGCTGCCAGTGCACCGTGGCCGCGTGGAAGAGCTCTTCCAACGCCACCAGGGCCGCCACCCCCAGGACGGGGCCCCAGAAGGTCCCCACCCCGCCCAAGATCACCATGAACATCAGGTGGCCGGACTGCTGCCAGCTGAGCATGGAGGGGGAGACGTACTGCGTGTGGTGGGCCATCAGCACCCCCGCCAGGCCCGTGATGGCCCCCGAGAGCACGAAGGCCAACAGCTGTACCGGGTACACGGGGAAGCCCACGGCCACCGCCCGCGCCTCGTTGTCCCGGAGGGCCTGCAAGGCGCGTCCGAAGCGGGCGTGCACCAGCCGCCACAACACCCACAGGCACACCGCCAAGACCACGAGGCTCAGGTAGTACAGCTCCCGCTCGCCCAACGAAAACCCGAAGTCGGTGCGGGGTGCCCGCAGGCCGTCCTGCCCCCCGTACTGCTTGAAGGACACCACGCCGTAGTACACCATCTGCGCGAAGGCCAGGGTGATCATGATGAAGTACAGGCCCCGGGTGCGCAGGCACACGGCCCCCACCAAGAAGGCCACCGCCGCCGCCACCAGGACGGCCGCGGGCCAGACCAGCCACGCCTGCCGCACCCCCTCGCGGCCCAAGACTGCCACGGTGTACGCGCCCAGCCCGTAGTAGGTGGCGTGGCCGAAGCTCACCAGCCCTCCGTAGCCCAAGACCAGGTTGAGGCCCGCGGCCGCCAGGACCAGGATGAAGGCCCGCGTCACCAGGCTCTGGTAGTACCCCAGGTCCAGGGCCTCCGACAGGTACGGGAAGAGCAAGAGCACCGCCGCGCCCACGGCCACGGCCGGCCCCCGGATCCACAGCACGCGGGGGGAGACCCACCCGGGACGCCGCACCGACGAAACGGACAGATGGCGCACGCCCGCCCCCTCAGACGGTCTTTGCCCTCGCCGCCCGGCGCCGCGGGGTCCCGGTTTTACCTCCCCCGAGGGTCTTCATGCGCACACTCCTACCCGTGGACCGGGAACAACCCCCGCGGGCGGAAAAACAGCACCACCGCCATGAGCAGGTAGATCAGCACGGAGGCCACCGTGGGCCCCAGGTTGGACGCCACCTCCGGGGCCATGAGCTCCGCGAACAAGGGGGGCAGGAAGGCCCGGCCCGCGGTGTCCACGACTCCTACGAGGAGGGACCCCACCAGGGAGCCCTTCACGGAACCGATACCCCCGAGGACGATGACCACGAAGGCCAGGATGAGGATGTCCTCCCCCATCCCGACCTGCACGGCCAGAATCGGGCCCAGCAGGGCACCCGCCACCGCGCTCAAAGCCGCGCTCACCGCGAACACCAGGGTGAACACCCGCCGGATGGGGACCCCCATGGCCTGCGCCATGCGGCGGTTGCTGGCACCCGCCCGCACCCACATCCCCAGGCGGGTCCGGTGGATGAGCAGGAACAGCAGCGCCGCCAGAGCCGCCCCCACGGCCAAAAGGACCAGGCGGTAGGCGGAGTACGGGAGGCCCGGCAGGACCTGCACGGGCCTTGCCAGCTCCTGCGGCACCGACATGTGGAGGGCCTGAGGTCCCCACACCATCCGCACGGCCTCGTTGAACACCAAGATGAGGGCGAAGGTGGCCAGCACCTGGCTCAGGTGGTCGCGGGCGTACACCCGGCGCAGGACGGACACCTCCAGGAGGACGCCCACCGCGGCGGTGAGCAGCACCCCTGCCGCCACCCCCGCCCAGAAGGAGCCCGTGGCGGACGCCACGGTGGCCGCGAAGTACGCGCCCAGCATGTACAGGGAGCCGTGGGCCAGGTTCACCACGTCCATGATCCCCAGGACGAGGGTGAGGCCCGCGGCCAGCAGGAACAGCATGAGCCCGAACTGGACCCCGTTGAGGAGCTGCTCCACCACCAGGACCGCGGGCACCGGATTCCTCCCTCACTCCGGCAGCCGGCAGCGGGACACGTAGGCGTCCCCGTGGTTCCGGAAGATGGTGCCCCGGAGCCGGTTGACGATCTCCCCGTTGGGCAGCTCCACCACCTGCCGCAGGTAGTAGTCCTGGATGGGGTAGCCGTTGCGGTTGAACCGCACCTTGCCGCGGGTGCTGTCGAACCCGGACAGAATGGCCTTCCGGAACTCCGCCTTCCGGGAGATGTCCCCGCGCGTGGCCCGCAGGCCGTGGTCGATGGCCAGGGCGGTGTCGTACCCCTGGGCCGCGTACAGGGTGGGGGTCCTGCCGTAGGTCCGGCGGAAGTCCTCCACGAACCTCCGGTTGATGGGGTTAAAGAGCTCCAGGGCCCAGTGGGAGCTGTTGTACACCCCCACCATGGGCTTGCCCACGGCCCGGATCACGTCCGCGTCCGCGGAGAAGCCGGGCACCAGGAGAGTAATTTGCTGCATCAGCCCGGCCTCCGCGTACTGCTTGATGAAGTTCACCCCCATGGCCCCGGGGTAGAAGGCGTACACCGCCCTCGGCCGGGCCGCCCGGATCTGGGCGATCTCCGCGGAGTAGTCCAGCTGGCCCAGGCGGGTGTACACCTCGTTCACCACCCGGCCCTTGTAGAACCGCTTGAACCCGTTGAGGGCGTCCCGGCCCGCGGGGTAGTTGGGAGCCAGGATGAAGGCGGTCTCGTACGCCTTCAGGGTGGCGTAGTGCCCCATGGCTTCGTGCATGTTGTCGTTCTGCCAGGCTACGTTCAGGTACAGGGCGTTGCACTGCTCCCCCGCGTACTCCGCCGGGCCCGCGTTCGGGCTGATGTAGAACACCCCGCTCTGGAACACCAGGTCCCCCACCGCCAGGAGCACGTTGGAGAAGATGATCCCCGTCACCAGGTCCACCCGGTCCCGCCGCAGCATCCGCTCCACCGCGGTGCGGGCCACGTCGGGGTTCAGCTGGTCGTCCGCCACCACCACCTCCACGGGAAGCCCACCCAGCCGGCCGCCCAGGTGCCGCAACGCCAGGTTGAAGGCGTCCAGCACGTCCGTCCCCAGGGCGGCCCCTCCCCCGGAGAGGGTGCTCACGAACCCCACCTTGAGCTGCCGCGGCTGGGACTCCGCCCTCCAGGGAAGCGCGGCCACCGCCGCAGCAGCCACCACCGCGAATGCGACCCGCCAGTTCATCCTGCGTTCCCCCCTTCCTGTGTTGTTTCCTGTGGGACGGCAAGCCTTCCGGGACTCGGCTCTGGGTCCGGGACGACCGCGGTGGCCTCGATCTCCACCTTGGCCCCGGGCTCGATGAGCCCCTTCACCTCCACCACGGACATGGCCGGGTAATGCCGGCCGATGACCTCGCGGTACGCCCGGCCCAGGTCCTCCAAACAGCCCAAGTACTCCTCCTTGTCCGTCACGTACCACGTGAGGCGGACCAAGTGCTCCGGACGGGCCCCGGCCTGCTCCAGCACCTCCACGATGTTCTGTAGGGCCCGCCGGGCCTGGCCCACGAAGTCGGAGTCCTCGAACTCCCCCTCCTCGTTCCACCCCACCATGCCCGCCACGAAGACCCAGGTGCCCCGGGCCGCCACGCCGTGGGCGTATCCCTTGGGCCGGACCCAGCTGGGCGGGTGCAGGAACTTCACGGAGCACCTCCCGTCCGTGCCGCCATCTCCCGCAGCCGGTAGCGCTGCAACTTCCCGGTCTCCGTCCGCGGGAGGCTCGAACAGAACTCCACCTGCCGGGGGTACTTGTACGGCGCGATGGTCCGTTTCACGTGTTCCTGCAGCTCCCGCGCCAGCGCCTCCCCGGCGGAAAACCCTTCCCGCAGCACCACGTATGCCTTCACCACCTGCCCGCGGTCCGGGTCCGGGACGCCCACCACCCCGCACTCCGCCACCGCGGGGTGGGTGAGGAGGGCGTCCTCCACCTCCGCGGGAGCGATGTTGTACCCCGCGGACACGATGAGGTCGTCGGTCCGAGCCTGGTACACGAAGTACCCCTCCTCGTCCACCAGGTATGCGTCCCCCGTGATGTTCCACCCGCCCTGCACGTAGTCCCGCTGCCGTGGGTCGTCCAGGTACCGGCAACCCGTGGGCCCCTTCACCGCCAGGCGCCCCACGGTGCCGGGGGGCACAGGCTGCCCCGCGGGGTCCAGGACACAGGCCCGGTAGCCCGGGACGGGCTTGCCCGTGGCTCCGGGTTTGGCCTCTTCCTCCCGGTGGGAGATGAAGATGTGCAGCATCTCCGTGGACCCGATGCCGTCGATGATCTCGATCCCCGTGGCATCCTTCCACAGTTGCCGGGTGGCCGCGGGGAGGGCCTCGCCCGCGGACACGCACTTCCGCAGGGAAGCGAGGGCTCGCCCGTGGACCAGGGGCGCCATGGCCCGGTACGCGGTGGGCGCGGTGAAGCACACCGTGGCCCGGAACTCCTCGATGCCCTGCAGCAGCTGCTCGGGGCCGGCCCGTTCCAGGAGTACGCTGGAAGCGCCCAGGCGCAGGGGGAACAACACCAGTCCTCCCAGCCCGTAGGTGAAGGCCAAGGGCGGGCTGCCCACGAACACGTCCTCGGGGGACGCCCGCAGGATGTGGCGTCCGAAGGTGTCGCACACCGCCAGGACGTCCCTGTGGAAGTGCACGCACCCTTTGGGCTGTCCGGTGGTCCCGGAGGTGAAGGCCACCAGCACGGGGTCCGTGGCCGCGGTGGGCACGTTCTCGAAGTGTGGGGCCTTGGTGGCCATGCGGGCCTCCAGGCCCTGCGGGACACCTTCGCCGAAGTACAGCACTTCCCGCAGGGACGGGCACCCTGCCGCGGCTGAGTCCAGCTCGTCCCGGAGCCGCGCGTCGCACAGGGCGTGGCTGACCTGCGCCTTGTGGATGACCTGGGTGAGCTCCTTGGCGCGGAGCAAGGGCATGGTGGTCACCACCACGGCACCCGCCTTCACGGCCCCGAACCAACAGGCCACCAGCAGGGGCCCGTTGAACCCCCGCAGGAGTACCCGGTTTCCGGGCCGCAGCCCCAGGTCCTCCACCAGCACCCGGGCCACCTGGTTGGCGCGGGCGTGCAGCTCCGCGTAGGTCCACCGCACCCCCGGAGCCTGCAAGGCAGTCCGCTGCCCCTGCCCGGCCTGCACCCACCGGTCCAGGAGGACCTCCGCGCAGTTCAGCCGCGGCGGGTACTGCAGCTCCGGTAGCTCGAACAGGAACTCCGGCTGCAGCTCGGGAGGCGGCAGCCGGTCCAACACAAAGGTGTCCTCATGGGCCGTGGGCCGCATCCTCCCTCCCCCCTTGGGAATCCTGGTACGCCCGCAACAGCTCCCGGGCCACCACCAGCTGCTGGACCTCGCTGGCCCCTTCGTAGATGCGCAGGGCGCGGACTTCCCGGTACAGGGCTTCCACCACGGTGCCCTGGGTCACCCCCAGCCCACCCCACACCTGGACCGCGGAGTCCACCACCTGCTGGGCGCTCTCCGTGGCGAAGAGCTTGGCCATGGCCGACGGCCCCGTCACCCGGGCCCCCTGGTCGTGCAACCACGCTGCCCGGTAGGTGAGCAGGGCGCTGGCGTCCAGCAGGGACCCCATGGTGGCCAGCCTGGCCTGCGTGAGCTGCAGGTCCGCCAGCCGCTTTCCGAACATCCGGCGCCGTACCGCCCGCCCCAGGGCTTCGTCCAGGGCCCGTCGGGCGAAGCCCACCGCGGCCGCAGCTACCGTGGTGCGGAACACGTCCAGGGTGGCCATGGCCACCCGGAACCCTTCGCCCGGAGCACCTACGCGGGCCTCCTCGGCCACCCAACAGTCGCGGAAGCGGAGGGTCGCCAGGGGGTGCGGGGCCATCACCCGGATCCGGTCCACCACCTCCAGCCCCGGGGTGTCTTTGTCCACCACGAAGGCGCTGATCCCCCGGGCCCCTTCGCCCTCCCCGGTGCGGGCGAAGACCACGTAGAAGTCCGCCACCCCGCCGTTGGACACGAAGGTCTTGGTCCCGTCCAGGGTGTAGCCGTCCCTGGCTGGGGTGGCCCGGCACTGCAAGTGGGCCGCGTCGGAGCCGGCCTCCGGCTCCGTGAGGGCAAAAGCAGCCACCAGACGGCCGGAGGCCACCCCGGGGAGGTACCGGCGCCGCTGCGCGTCCGTCCCGAACAGAGAGATGGGCCCACTGCCCAACCCCTGCAGGGCGAAGGCTGCTTCCGCCAAGCCGTGGTGGTACGCCAAAGTCTCCCGGACTAGGCAGAGAGCCCGCACCTCCAGGCGGTCTGAGACCCCTCCCCAGTCGCGGCCCGCCACCGCGTACCGCAACCACCCCGCTTCCCCCATCCGCGCCACCAGCTCGCGGGTCTGTGCCTCGGGGTCGTCCCACGCGCCGTGAGAGGCCAGGTGGGTGCGGGCCCAACGTTCCACCTCTTCCCGCAGCCTGCGGTGCCACGGGTCGAAAAAGGGCCAGCGCGGGTCCGTACCCCAGGTCACCTCAGTCCCCCTGGAACTCCGGCGGCCGCTTCTCCACGAAGGCCTGGTAGCCGCGCTGGAAGTCGCGGGTGGCCATGCACAGGGCCTGAGCCTGGGCTTCCGCGTCCAGGGCCTCGTCCAGGCTCATGTTCCACTCCTGGTGCAGCATGGCCTTGGTCATGGCCAGGGCGAAGGTTGGCCCGGAGGCCAGCTGCTGCGCCAGTTCCCGGGCGGTGGAGGCGAGCTGGTCCGGCGGGACCACCCGGTTGAAGAACCCCCACCGCTCGCCCTCCTCCGCGTCCATCATGCGGCCCGTGAACAGCAGCTCCGCGGCCCGGTTCCACCCCACCACCCGGGGCAGAAGCGCGCAGGCTCCCATGTCACACCCCGCCAGCCCCACCCGGGTGAACAGAAACCCCACGCGACAGCGCGGCGTCCCCACCCGGAGGTCACAGGCCAGGGCCAGGGCGGCCCCCGCCCCTGCGCACACCCCGTCCACCGCGGCCACCAGGGGCTGCGGACACCGCCGCATCCGCCGCACCACCTCCACCGTCATGCGGGTGAATCGTAGGAGGCTCGGCATGTCCGCCTCCACCAGCCGTCCGATGATCTCCCGCACGTCGCCCCCGGAGGAAAACTCCCCCTCCGCGCCCGTGAGGACCACCGCCCGGACGTCCGCGGCGTACCGCAGCCGGCCGAACAGCTCCTGTAGCTCCCCGTACACCTCGAAGGTCAGGGCGTTCTTCCGGTGCGGGCGCCGCAGGGTCACCGTCCCCACCCCGTCCTCCACGGACCAGTCCACGTGCTGGGGACGGTATCCCCCGAGGGCTCCTTCCCCCGGCAGCGCCAGGGAGTTCATGGACCTCGTCCAAGTGGTCATGGCGAGCCTCCTCGTTCCCTCAGGCCCGCGGCCACGCTGTGCTTGAGGCGGGCCAGGAGTTGGTACAGCCGGTCTCGCTCCTCCCGGGACAGACCCGCGAACAACTCCACGATCCAGCCCTCGTGCACCCGGGCCATGGACCGGAAGCGCCGCAGGCCCTCGGGGGTGGGCCGCACCACCACGGTCCGCCGGTCGCCAGCGCGGGACTCCCGCCGGACCCACCCGTCCGCCTCCAGCTGGTCCACCAGGCGCGTGACGTTGCCCGCGGTGACCATCATCCGGCGGGACAGCTGGTTCATGGTCAGGCCCTGGGGCTGGCGGTCCAGCTGCGCCATGAGGTCGAACCGGGGCAGGGTGGTGCGGAAGGTCTCCCGCAGCCGGCGCGCCACCTCCGCCTTTACCAGGTTGGCCGCGGAGAGCAGGCGGAGCCAGAGGCGGATGGACTGGTGGTCCTCCTCCGTGGCTCGGGCCTCCAGCCCCAGCAGCTCCACCGCCTCCTCCTCCAGGGCCGTCCCGGAGGCCCGCCTCGCCTGCTTCAGACGGCTCACGGCCCCACCCCTGCCCGGACCCGGTCCTGCGCTGCCTGGGCCATGATCCGCTCCAGCTCCTCGATGGCGGCCCGCTCCCCCTGCTGGGCGGCCCGAGCCCGGGCCATGATGCGCTCCAGCTGCTCCTTGCCGTCGAGGTACTGTTTGGGCCACCACACCTCCGTGAAACCCAGCCGGGCGGCTTCCACCAGGGTCCAGTGGGGGTTGGCCAGGTGCGGGCGGGCCAAGGCGCACAGGTCCGCGCGTCCCGCGGCGATGATGGAGTTCACGTGGTCGGCCTCGTAGATGGAACCCACGGCCATGGTGGCGATCCCCACCTCGTGGCGGATGCGGTCCGCCAAGGGGGTCTGGTACAGCCTCCCGTAGGCGGGCTGGGCCAGGCGGGTGGTCTGGCCGCTGGACACGTCGATGAGATCCACCCCCACCTCCTTGAACATCCGGGCGATCTCCACCGCGTCGTCCGGGGTGATCCCTCCGGGAGCCCAATCGTGGGCGGAGATGCGCACGGACAAGGGCAGGTGGTCGGGCCACGCCGCCCGCACCGCCCCCACCACCTCCAGGGGAAACCGCATGCGGTTTTCCAGGCTGCCCCCGTACTCGTCCCTCCGCAAGTTGGTCAGGGGGCTGATGAAGGCCGACAGGAGGTACCCGTGGGCGCAGTGTACCTCCAGCCAGTCAAACCCGCACTCCACCGCCCACCGGGTGGCCCGCACGAACTCCTCCCGCACCCGTTCCATGTCCTCCCGGGTCATGGGCCGCGGCACCTGGTTGTGCGGGCCCCAGGGGACGGGAGAAGGCCCCAGCACCGGCCAGTTGCCCTCGGGGAGGGGCTCGTGGTAGCCCTCCCACCCGACACGGGTCGAGCCCTTGGGGCCGGAGTGGCCCAGCTGCAGGGCGATCCTGGCGTCCGTGTGCTCGTGGACGAACCGCACGATGCGGCGCCACGCCTCCACGTGCTCGGGCTTGTACAGTCCCGCGCACCCGGGGGTGATCCTCCCTTCCCGGGACACGCAGGTCATCTCCGTGAACACCAGGGCGGCCCCGCCCAGGGCCCGGGCTCCCAGGTGCACCAGGTGGAAGTCCCCCACGGTCCCGTCCTCCGCGGAGTACATGGCCATGGGTGAGACCACCACCCGGTTCTTCAGGCGCACGCTGCGGAGCTGGAAGGGGGTGAACATGGGCGGGACCGCACGGTCCAGCCCGCAGCGCCGCGCGAACCACGCCTCGAAGCGCGCCACGTAGGCGGGGTCCCGCTGCCGGAGCTCCTCGTGGAACAGCCGCTGGGAACGGGTGAGGAGGGTGTACGCGAACTGCTCGGGCTCCAGGTGGGCGTAGCGCCGGACGTTCTCGAACCAGTCCGCGGAGTTCCGCCCCGCGTGCCGCAGGCGCAGCAGCTCCACCTGCCGGTCCCGCTCGTACGCCTCCAGAGCTCGGGAAAGGTCCTCCCCGCGATGTCCGTGGGTGGCCAGGGCCTTCACCAAGCCGATGGCGTCCTCCATGGCCAGCCGGGTCCCGGAGCCCACGGAGAAGTGGACGGTGTGGGCCGCGTCCCCCACCAGGACCACGGGCACCCACCGGTCTCCGACCCGGATCCGGTGCACCCACCGCTGGCACCGGAGCCACGGGAAGCGCAGCCACTGCGCGGAGCCCCGCAGGTGGGCGGCGTTGGACAGGAGCCGGTGGCCGTTGAGGTAGCGGGCGAACAGGCGCTCGCAGAACGCGATGGACTCTTCCTTGTCCATCTCGTGAAGCCCCGCGGCCCGCCACACGTCTTCGGGGGTCTCCACGATGAAGGTGCTGGTGCCCCCGTCAAAGGGGTAGGCGTGGGCGGTAAACCACCCCCACGGGGTTTCCTCGAAGGCGAAGGTGAAGGCCTGGAAGTGCTTCCGGGTTCCCAGCCACACGTACCGGCACCGGCCCAGCTCCACGTGCGGCTGGAAAGCTTCCGCGTACCGGGCCCGGGTCCGGCTGTTCACCCCGTCCGCGGCCACCACGAGGTCCGCGTCCAGCTCCGCCGCCAGCGCCTCGGGGTCCTCCACCTCGTGCTGGAACACCAACTGCGCGCCCAGCCCTCGGGCGCGGTCCTGGAGGATGCGCAGGAGGGTGGTGCGGGCGATGCCCGCGAAGCCGTGGCCCCCGGACCGGATGGTGGTGCCCCGGAAGTGGATCTCGATGTCGTCCCAGTGGTAGAAGTTCCGCTGGATCTCCGCGTAACTCTCCGGGTCCGCAGCCGCCAGGCTCCCCAGGGTGCTGTCGGACAACACCACCCCCCACCCGAAGGTGTCGTCCGGGCGGTTGCGCTCGTACACCACCACCTCGTGGGAGGGCGCCACCTTCTTCCACAGCACCGCGAAGTACAGGCCCGCGGGCCCGCCTCCCACACAGACCACCCGCATGCCTCACCTCCTGCCCCGTGCGGGGACCCGAAGAAATGGTGAAGCATCAAAATTTGAAATGTCAATAGCTTTTCCCCCGCCCCACGACCCGGGCGGACTCCGGGACGCCCCGGCCCACCGCCGCCACCCCGGCCACCGTGAGGGCCAGCCCGACCACGGTGGAAGCCGTGACGGACTCCCCCAGGATCAGCCATCCCCAGAACACCGCGGTCACCGGGTTCAGGTACGTCACCAGGGCGGTCTGGGTGGGGCTGACGTGCAGGACCAGGTGGTAGAAGAGCAGGTAGGCCACCGCGCTCCCGAAGACGGACAGGGCCAGCAGGGAAGCCACCGCCTCCCACGTGGGGCTGGCGGGCAAGCCGCTCCACACCGCCAGGGGGAACAGGGCCACGGCCCCGCCTCCGAGGGAGCCCGTGGCCAGCACCACCGGGTCCAGGTGAGCGAAGTTCCGGCGCGCGTACAGGATGCCCCACGCGTACAGGGCAGAGGCCAGGACCACGGCCCCGGAGCCCAGCAGGTCCGCCCGGGCGGCCTGAGCGGGGTCCGTCAGCACCACCACCCCCGCGAACCCCACCGCCACGCCCGCTAGGCGCCACGGCCGGAGGGGCTCCTCCCGGGTCCAGGCGGTGAACAACACGGACCACAGGGGTGTGGTGGCGTTGAGGATGGAGGCCGCCCCGCTGGAGATGGTGCGTTCTCCCCAGGCGATGAGGGTGATGGGCACCCCGCCGCTTGCCGCACCCAAAAACAGCAGCTTGGCCCAGGTCCGGAGGCTGCGTGGGAACGGCCTCCTCTGAACGCCCGCCACGCCTGCCAGGAGGAGCCCGGCCAGCCCCAGCCGGGCCGTGACCAGGGTAGCGGGGGAGAAGTCCCGTACCGCGACCTTGATGAACAGGTACGAGGTGCCCCAGATCAAGCCCAGCCCAACCAGGGCCGCCCAGTCCTTCGGGCGCACGAACCTCCCCTCGCGCAGCGATTTCTGAGCGTGGTCGGCAGGCGCTCCTTCAGCGCAGCGCCTCCGTGCGGTAGTCCGGTAGCTCGTGGGTGCGGAGGTAGTCGAGGATCTTCCGCGCCGCGGCCCGGCCCACCACCGCGGCCACCTCCTCCTCGGAGGCGTCCCGGAGGCGGCGGACGGACCCGAAGTGGCGGAGCAGCTCCCGCTTCCGTTTCTCCCCGATCCCCGGGACGTCGTCCAAAACGGAGTACACCACCCGCCGGCTGCGGAGCTGCTGGTGGTACGCGTGGGCGAAGCGGTGGGCCTCGTCCCGCACCCGCTGCAGGAGCTGCAGGGCCGCGGAGTCCCGCGGCAGCCGCAGGGGCTCGTCCCGGCCGGGCTGGAAGACCAGCTCTTCCCGCTTCGCCAGGGCCACCACGGGGACCTGGAGGTTGTACTCGAAGAGCACCTCCAGGGCCGCGGACAGCTGCCCCCTGCCCCCGTCGACGAGGATCAAGTCGGGCAGCACCGACCACTTGGGCTTCACGGGTTCGTCCCGGTCCAGCTTCTCCTGCTCCTCCCGGGCGTTCTGGAACCGACGGCGGAGGGCCTCCTGCAGCATGGCGTAGTCGTTGGGCCCCTCCGTGAACTTGATGCGGAACCGCCGGTAGGCGTCCTTCTTGGGACGTCCGCCCTCAAAGGTCACCAGGGACGCCACCGCCTCCCCGTGCTGGAGGTTGCTCACGTCGTAGGCCTCCACCCGGAAGGGAGGATCCTCCAGCCCCAGGACCTGCTGCAAGGCTCGCACCGCGGCCCCCTCCCGCCCCGCCAGCCGGACCCGCTCCTGCTCCAGGTGCAGGCGGGCGTTGTCCCGGGCCATCTCCACCAGCCTCCGGCGGTCCCCCCGCCGGGCCACCACCAGCCGCACCGGGCCCCCGCGCCGCTCGGAAAGCCACCGGCCGATGACCCCCTGGCCCTCCACGGGTTGCGGGATCACCACCTCCGGGGGCACGGTGGGGGCGAACTCGTAGTACTGCTCCAGGAAGGTCCGCAACACCTCCGCCGCGGGGTGTCCCTGGGCGCCCGTGAGGAAGAAGTGCTCCTGGCCGGAAAGCCTCCCCCCGCGGACGAAGAACACCTGGGCGCAGGCGTCGTCCCCGTCCACGTGCACCGCGACCACGTCTCGGTCGTCCAGGCTCGCGGCGGCGGTCCGCTGCCGCTCCGCGATGGCCTCCAGCGCCTGGATCTGGTCCCGTAAGGCCGCGGCCCGTTCGAAGGCCAGATCCTCCGCGGCCTGTTCCATCTCCCGCCGCAGCTGCTCCAGGAGAGCTTCCTGCTTGCCCTGCAGGAAGAGGAGGGCCTGGCGGACTTGCTCCGCGTACTGCTCCCGGCTGGCGCCCCACGTCACGCAGGGGGCGGTGCACTGGCCGATGGCGTAGTCCAGGCACGGCCGCGGGAGCTTGCGCTCCACGTCCACGTCGCAGCTCCGCAGCTTGAACAGCTTGCGGATGGTCCGGATGGTCCGCCCGACCAGCTTGGGCTCGTGGTACGGGTAGGGGCCGAAATAGTGGCCCCCGTCCCGTACCACCCGCCGGGTCATGACGACCCTCGGGTACGGCTCGTGGGTGATCTTCACGTAGGGGTACGCTTTGTCGTCCGCCATGCGCACGTTGTACTTGGGGCGGTGCTGCTGGATGAGGTTGGTCTCCAGGATGAGGGCTTCCACCTCGTTGGCACAGGCCACCACGTCGAAGTCGAACACCTTCGTCATCAGGTGGCGCACCCGCGGGGAGTCCACCGAGGCAGGGTCCTGGAAGTAGCTCCGTACCCGCTGGCGCAGGGAGGAGGCCTTGCCCACGTACAGGACCTTGCCCGCCCGGTCCCGCAACAAGTACACGCCCGGCCGCGCGGGCAGGGCCCGCAGTTTCTCCTCCAGGTTGGCCACCCTTTCCATCGTCCCCATTCTACCGCCCCAGGGTGGGCGGACCGCGGGAGTCCGGTTTCCGGATGCCGGAAGGCGCTTCCACGCTTGCCCCGTGCGGGTAGACTAAGAGGAAAGCAACCCGTCGCCGGGAGGTCTTTTGGCATGTCCTGGACGTCGCGCCGCGCCCGCGCCATCCCGCAGTCCGTGTTCCTCCTCATGGACCGCGCCAAGCAGGAGGCCCGCAGCGCAGGCCTCGGGGTGATCGACCTGTCCCTGGGGTCCAGCGACCTGTCGCCGCCGGCCGCGGCCTTGCAGACCCTGGCGGAGTCTCTGGAGGACCGCACCACGTACCAGTACACCCTGCGGTCCGCCACCCGGCCCTTCCTCGAGGCCGCCTCGGGCTGGTACGAGCACCGGTACGGAGTCACCTTCGACCCGGACACGGAGATGCTGAGCTTGGTGGGCAGCCAGGAGGGGATCGGCCACCTGCTCATGGCCCTCACGGACCCGGGCGACCTGGTGCTGATCCCGGAGGTGGCGTACCCGCCGTACTGGGGGATGGCGGCCCTGGCGGGCCTGGAGGTGTTCCCCGTCCCGCTGCGGGAGGACCACCTGCCGGACCTGGAAGCCGTCCCGGAGGAGGTGGCCGGCCGGGCCCGGGTCTTGGTCCTCAACTACCCCAACAACCCCACCGCGGCGGTGGCGGACCTCGGCTTCTTCGCCCGGGCCCTGGACTTCTGCCGCCGGCACGACGTGTTCCTGGTCCACGACAACCCGTACGTGGACATGGTCTTCGACGGACCCGCGCCGTCTCCCCTTTCCCTGCCCGGCGCCCGGGAACGGTGCGTGGAGTTCTTCACCCTGTCCAAGTCCTACCACATGGGCGGGTTCCGCTTGGCCTTCGCGGTCGGCAACGCCGAGGCCATCGCGGCCCTGGAGGCGGTGAAGTCCGCCCTGGACTTCAACCAGTACCAGGGGGTGTTGCGCATGGGCATCACCGCCTTGCAGCAGCCCGAGGCGTGGGTGCGGGAACAGGTGGCGGTGTTCCGGGAGCGCCGGGACGTGCTGGTGCGGGCCTTGCGGGAAGTGGGCTGGGACGTCCCCTTGCCCCGCGCCACCATGTACCTGTGGGCAAAGGTCCCCGGGGACGTGGACGACGTGACCTTCGCGGTGGAGCTGTGCCGGAGCACCGGCGTGGCCCTCTCCCCCGGCCAAGGCTTCGGCCCCGGGGGAAGGGGGTACGTGCGCATGGCCCTGGTCCAGCCTCCCGAGCGGTTGGAGGAGGCCGCGGCCCGGATCGGCGTGTTCCTGCGGACCTCCGGCCGCTGACCGCGGCTTCTCCCAGGACACGCGCCTAGGCCCGCTGGGCCGCGAGCTTGCGGAGCAAGGCCCCCATGGGCCCCACCTCCACCACCGCGCCGTTCCGGTACGCGACCCCGAAGCCCGCGGGAGGCACCCGGGGGCCGGGGACCAGGATCCCGGAGACGTTGAGGGGGTCTGCGCCGTGCACCACCACCACCT
>Ga0197143_1000734_pt1 | contig 31968 bp, 35 predicted proteins | sample GBS70_MetaG_FD_148603 | JGI IMG/M metagenome (GOLD analysis project Ga0197143, IMG submission 148603) | Sediment microbial communities from Great Boiling Springs, Gerlach, Nevada, United States - GBS 70_MetaG | ecosystem: Environmental > Aquatic > Thermal springs > Hot (42-90C) > Sediment... | reverse complement strand
GGTTCTTTAGTTAACAAAAACGAAAGCAAAGTTATGCCGCCAATCCTCCCAAATAACATCGTTATTATTAACAAAATTTTGCTAAAATTATCAATATATGGAGTAATCCCTAAGGATAATCCTACTGTACCAAACGCTGATACTGTTTCAAAAAAAATCTCTCTGTAAGAAAACTTTGGAGAACAAAACGTATTGTTTATCCAATATATACTACAAGAAATTATGATAATCCATATAAAACACACAAAAAATATTACAAAACTCTTAACTACAATTTCTTGTGCTAATCGTCGTTTAAAAACACTTACATCATGTTCACCACGAAGGAAGTTATAAATACTAACCAGTATAACAAACACAGTAGTAGTTTTTATCCCGCCACCTGTACCACCAGGTGAGGCTCCTATAAACATAAGAATTGTTATAAGAATTACAGTTAAACCTGAAAGTTGTCTGATAGGGAAAGTATTAAATCCTGCGGTTCTTGGCGTCACTGCTTGAAACCAACTTACTAAAAATTGTGTTTTTAACGGAAAATTATTTTCTGAAAAAATTTTTTGGTTTAATAAAAATATTAGCAATGTTGGTATTAGAATTAATATAACTGTAGTTAACAAAACGGCTTTTGTATGCAACTGCAAATTCCCCTTTTTCTTAAAATGTTCAAAAATGTTAATCCATACAAAAAATCCTAACCCGCCTGCGATAAATAATAACGGAAAAATAAAATTTATCACAACATCACTCTTATACCTTTCAAGACTATCTGGAAACAAACTGAACCCTGCATTACAAAACGCGCTAATAGAATGAAATATACCATACCATAAACTTTGGAAGAAACCAATTTTATCCACTAAAGTAAATTTAACCGTCAGCACAGCTATACCTAAAAGTTCAAAAATAATCGTAAGTATAACAATTTTTTTTATCAATAAACCAATTTGTGAAACCTTTGCAAATTCTGAAATACTTAATGATTCACTAACAATGTTTTTTTGCATTATACTTAACCTTCCTAATAAAATCATAACAATAGTTGCCATCAACATGTACCCAAGACCACCTATTTGTATTAACAATATCATTATCAGTTGTCCTAAAAAATTAAATGTTCTACCAACATCTACGACTGTAAGTCCAGTAACACACACAGCTGATGTAGCAGTAAACAATATGTCAACAAAAGAAATTTTGTTATTTGCAACTTGTGGTAAAGATAACAAAAATGTGCCTATAAAAACTAAAAATATAAAAAATAGAATTATGATCTTATAAGCGTGAGATTTCATGTTTTTATTATTGCAGAGTAGAGAAACTTATAGAGAAGCTTTTGCAGGGCTTTTATTGTTTTTATCAGAAAAAGTTTTTACAAACTCCACTATTTTATTTAACACTTGTGGTTCTTCAACAGCAAGGTAAGCAAGAATCTTACGGTCCAACTTAACATTTGCAATTTTCAAAAGATGTATAAACTCACTATATTTTAAACCTAACTGACGTACTGCAGCGTTTATCCTTGTAATCCATAAACGTCTAAAAACACCTTTACGATCTTTACGTGCTACATATTGAAATTTAAGCGATCTTAATACTTGTTGTTTGGCTTGTCTATAACAAGAACCTAATTTTGCATAGTAACCTTTTGCTAACTTGAAAACATCTTTTTTTCTTCTACGAGAATATGCTCCACTTTTTACTCTCATTTTATTTAATAACCTCCATTTTTAAAAATCTTCAAAGTATACAAAACACAATTTATAAAATCAATAGTTTATTTACAAAATTCTTATTTATTCTTTAACAGGATAGATTTCTTTTAATATTTTTAATGCTTCAGGACTTCTTAACCTACGGATAGCTTTTGCTTCAATTTGTCTAACTCGTTCTCTAGTAATTTTGAAGATTCTTCCAACTTCTTCTAAAGTATATTCTTTTCCATCAAACCCGTAACGCATTTTTAATATTTGTCGTTCACGTTCATCTAAAAATTTTTCCATAACTTGTTCTAAAACTTCGCGTTTATGTTCTTGTAGAAGCAAGTTTATTGGTAGCTCATCTTCTCCTGCCGGAATAAAATCCTGTATAGTAGAATCTTCATCATCACCTCGTGGCATATCAGCCGAGATTGGTTCTAACAAAACAGCAAGTGTATCAATAATTTTTTTATGTGGTACTTTAAGGATACGAGCATAATCTTTTGTAGTAATTTCTTCATCAGATTTCTGTTTAAATGTTTTGTATACTTTAATCATCTTTGACACAAGTTCTCTTATATGCACAGGCAACCTTATTGTTTTAGTATATTCTGCCATATACCTACTGATTGCTTGTCTTATCCACCAATGTGCATATGTTGAAAACTTGTATCCTTTCCTCCATTCAAACTTTTCAACAGCTTTTGCAAGACCTGTTGCACCTTCTTGTATTAAATCGTTAACATCAGCACCTGTCAACATTGCAAATTTTTTTGCAAAAGATACAACTAAACCAAGGTTAACTTGTATAATCTCAAGTTTATCTTTCTCAATTTCACTTTTAATTTCACTAATTTGTTTGTTAAGTTGTATAATTTCCTCTTCTGACATATTAAGTTCTTTTTTATAGTGTAACAATTTTGTATGAACTTTTTGAAAATTAGCAAACAATGTTTGTGCTGCTGTTACATTATAGCCTGTTATACGTTTAAACTGTGATGGAGTAATCTTACGAGATTTCAAGTTTTTAAACCAATTTGCTACTGTGTCATAACTTGCGGAAAACATACTCTCATACCTTTTTTCTTCTTTTATCAACTGGATAACTTTATCAGTAACCGTTTGTGTTTTTTTAATCAAACGTTTCACCTTTTCAGGATTAAGATTTAAAGAATTTATTTTATCAACAACTTTTTTCTTTATTTTATTAAACTTTGTTTGATATTCCATCTTCTTTTTCAACGACAATTTTTTACTTTCTAATTTTCGCTGTAATTTAGCAAGTTTTTTTATCAACTTATTAACAGTTTTTACTGTAGAAGCAAGTTTTCTACGCATTTTTTTTAATGTACGACGTGTCTTTCTACCACGTTTCATCAATTCCTTTGGTGACATCTCTCTTTGTTTCACTAATTCTACCCAATGGTTTATCTCACGCAACGCAATCGGTGAACTTAAAACCAAAGACAACAATTTTGCTTCATTCGCTCTTATACGTTTAGCAATTGCTATCTCTGTCTCTCTATCCATTACACCAAATTTATTAATTTCATTTATAAACAAGCGAAGCGGCTCACCTTGAATTATTTCTTCTGATACTGCTTGAATATCCTTAAGCAAATTCTTTTCTTCTTCAGCACCAATAATTTTTATACCCATCTCTGTTAACTGTTCAACAAAATCGTCAACTTTCTCTTTATCAATTTCGTATTCGTCAAAAGTTTTATTAATATCATTAAAAGTGAGATAACCGTATTTCTGAGCTAAATCTATTAAATGTTTGATAATTTTATTTTTGCTGCTCACTGTTAGGAAACCCTCCGTGAAAGTTTTAAAGTTTCTACAACTTGTTTGAATTCGTTAATAATTTGTGGATTAAACGGAATTTTTTCTTGCAACATATCTTCAACAATAGGTTTTAATTCTTGATAGCGTTTTTTCATTTTTATCTTATAAATTTCTGTAAATAATTCTTTAATTTTTTTCTCTAAAGACGTTGTCAACTTTCTTTCAGTATCAAAAACCAATTTTATTACAATATCTTTAGAAGGCGATTCTAATTGTGAAATGACCTCGTTTATATCTTTTGATATCAAATAGGAATTTTTAAGAACTTTAAAAATTTCTAAATAAACTTTATCGTGTGAAAACGCATCCTCATCAACTTCGTTGATCATCTCAGGATAATGAATACAAATCCATAAAAGTTCTTCTTCAGAAGTATAAGGTCTGTTTAAAACAACTTGTTGTAAATCAACTGATTTTGCATAAAATTTGGTATATTTCTTTTGTTCTGAACGAATAATTTGTTCATCTATCTTAAGTTCAAAAGATATTTCTTTTATCAACTCTGATTTTACCACAGGATTTGTAATAGAATTAATCAATTCTATAAATTTGTTCAACAACAAAATTTTATCTTGTACAGACAACTGCGATTTTTCTTTATGATAATGTTGAACCACATGTTTAACTACTGAGACAGAGTTAGTAATTAGGTTTCTAACATGTTCTGCTCCATACTGGAGGACATACTCGTCAGGATCTTTTTCTTCAATCACCACAACTTGTGGATAACCACCTACTGAAAAAATACTTTTAGCAGCTGAAAGTGTTGCTTCAACACCGGCTGTATCCGGATCAAACAACAAATATATCTTTTCAGCGAAACGTGTTAAAAGTTTTGCTTGTTGCTCAGTTAATGCTGTTCCTAAAGGTGCAACAACTGTGTTTATCCCTTCTTGATAAAGTATTAACACATCCATATAACCTTCAACAACACAGACACTCTTTTCTTTAACAATATACTCTTTTGATTGGAATAACCCATACAAAACATTTCCTTTATGAAAAACAGGTGTTTCAGGCGAATTAATATAAGTAGGGACTTCGTTGTTTTCAGCATAAAAAGGTTTTTTAGATGGTATTATTCTGCTTCCAAACCCAACGACTTTGCCTGAAATATTAAATATTGGAAAAACTATCCTATCTTTGAAATAATCATAAACATGCTCATATTTTTCTAATCCCTTTTCAGTTGAAGAAAAATTTAGAACACCAGCTTTATGCAACGATAACAAGTCGTATTTTGCTAATTTTGGAATTAATTTATAATTTTTTGCAATATAATCACCTGGTGGTGCATATCCTAATTTAAATTTTAGAACTGTCTCGTGTTTTATACCGCGAGAGACAAGATACCTCCTTGCTTCAACAGCTTCTTCAGAATTTAAAAGTAACTCATGATAAACATCAGCGACATCTGTCAAAAGTTCTGTTAATAAACGTATCTCATCATATTTTTCTTTTAAAACTTTTTGTTGTTCATCATTAATATATTCAATTTGAACATTATATTTTTTTGAAAGTTTTTCCACAGCTTCATAATAATTAATATGTTCTATATCTTGAACAAACTTTATTGCATCTGCAGTGTAATTACAACCAAAACAATGAACAAAATTATGTTGTGGAGAAACAGAAAAAGATGGTGTTTTCTCACTATGAAACGGACATAAGGCAAAAAAGTTTTTACCAACACGTTTTAAATTAGGAATATAATCACGGACAACATCTACAATATCTACAACCTCTTTAAGTCTTTTTATACATTCAGGTTTTATCATAGTTATTTTAGTTTGCAAGGCTAAAGCCTTGCCCTACAATATATTCTTTTTCAGCAATTTACTTCTCAACTTCTATTATGTTTAAATCTTCTAAATCCTGAAACAGCAGTAACCTGTAGTTTACCAAATTTTTCTTCAACAGCATCTAACATAAGGTTAAGTCCTAACGTATCAGAAGCTATATGTCCCGCAATAATTACATTTATATAATACTTCTGAGCATTTTTATAATGTTCTTCACTTAAATGCATTGCTACTATTGTTGAGATACCAGCAACAGCAAGTTTTTCAAAAACTTCGGTAGATCCTTCAGTACCGCCTGTCATGTCAACAAAAATTTTTCCTGCTTTTCTATCTTTGTTACCTATAAGTATATGGGGGCCGCTGCCAACTTTAGCTGCATAATCGTATTCAGGCAAATCTAACAAAATGTCCATAACATCACCTAAAAACTTTGGCTTCTTTTTATCAAACAACTTTTGTAAATATGTTGTAACACAATTGTCAGCTGGTGTATGACAACACATAAAAGGTATTCCTAAAACAGAAGCAACATCTACAGCACGAGTATGGTTTATTGGCATAAGTTTTCTTTGTACCTCTTTCATCCGTGGCTCTAAAATACCTTCAGCAATGTTTATAGGTAGTCCAAACTTGTTAAGAATATCAGCTTGCATCTGCATAACTTCATAGAAATCTTTGTATCCTGCTCCTTCAGGATGGTGTGAAATAACCAAGTCAATTTTTTTCCCTTGTAAATTTAACAAATATGCTAACAATATTTCTGGCATCTCCATATCTATCCCTACAAGAACTGATTTAACTTCTGTATCAGGATCTCCAAACAATATTCTTGTATCATTATACGGATTTCTTAATTTTTCTGTATCAAAATATTTTTTTTCTTTTTCTGACAATTTTTCATATTTTTGTTTTTGTTGGTTCAAATGTTCTTTTACTTCCTTTTCTCCACGAGGATCATTCTTTATCCCATAGGAAACCATAAATTCATAAAGCTGTCTTAATTTCATGTTTTACCCCTTTTTTTTAATTGCTGTTTTTTCTTTTTCAACTCAAGTTTTCTTTTTAATTGAGCCATTCTTTCCTTTTTTATCACGCTTGGGGATTTATAAAACATCTTTTCACGAGCAAGTTTTAAAATCCCTTCTTTCTCAACTTCTTTTTTGAACCTTTTTAACGCGTCTTCCAATTTTTCTCCTTCCCTTACTTTTACTTCAACCATTATTTTTCACCCCCTTTCTTTTAATAATCAACGAAACTATTTTTGTACTCAACATATTTTCATCCTGGAGGCCAGGAAAATTCTCGTCCTGCAAGAAAATGAAAATGTATATGAAAAACAGCTTGGCCAGCAAACTTACCTGTGTTAACAACAATACGATAGCCATCTTTATCAACATTAAACTTTTTTGCAATCTCTTTTGCTACAACAAAAACATGTCCAACTAATTCTTTATCTTCACTATTTACTTCGTTCACATTCTCAATATGTTTTTTAGGAACTATTAGTAGATGCAGTGGTGCCTGTGGATTTATATCTTTAAACGCAATCACTATATCGTCTTCGTATACAATTTCACTTTTTATCTCTTTGTTTATAATTTTACAAAAAATACAACTATTCATCTTTTTACTCTAAATGATAAATTTTTAAGGTAAGATTCAGCAAAAGAAACTAAAAAGAATAAATAACAAAGTTATCAATTTATATAATAGTAAACAAAAATGTAAATTTGTCAACAAAATTTTTAAAAAAATAAAAAATGATTTTAAATATATCTGTTTTTGTTTAAAAAATTAATAATTTTTAAGTTTTACACTTCTAACAATCTTTAAAACTTCCTACCCCCCTTCCATTGGAAAAAGAATATGTTTAACAACAAAAATTGTCTGTTGTATCTCTTCTTTAAATACATAAGTTATGATTGCTAAAATTGTTAAAATAAACAAAAATATAATGATGTGGATTCGCCTAATTATCATAAGAATATTGTGTAATCCATTTGTGGAAAGATATTATTTTTGTATTCTAACCAATCTAAAAATCCAATATCAACTCTATTTTCTTTAAGTTGATAATAAAGTTTTAAAAAGTTACTAACATGCTCTTTTGTTCTTCTATGAGCGTATTCAACCATAGTTCCAGTAGTCATTATAAACGCCCAATCTGACGATTGAGCTAAAAAAAGTTCCCTTGCAAGTTGGTTTAAAACACGTTTTTTCAGATTATCTCCAGATAAAACATCATTATGGTAAGTATCTACAGCAGCGCACATAAGTTCTTCACATTTATGCAAGTGTCTATAAATCCAATCATTAGAACCGTTAAGCCATACTTCGTAGTACCCTTTATCACCCCAGGAAGATGCTGCTGGTTGTAAGATTTGGTTTTTAGGATACCGGTCTAAATACTCAGTTGGCAAAATTGGTTTGAAAACATTTTGATCATAATGTATTTTTCTAAACAAATAATTCAAAAAATCTGGTCCCTCAAACCACCAATGACCAAAAAGTTCTGCATCATACATAGATACAACTATTGGTTCTCTGTCAAAAATATTTCTTAAATATCTTATTTGATGTTCACGGTTAAACATAAAATTTCCAGCATGTATTGCAGCTTTATTTTGTGCCCATTGGACAACATATGGTTCTTTTTTATCAAGTCCAACCCTGCCTGTCACACGATAATATTTTATCCCAACATTTCTTCTTACTCCATCAGAATGTAAATATGGACGAATGTATTCATATTCTAAATCATATCCAACATCTCTGTAAAACTCTCTATAATCAGGATCGCCTGGATAGCCAACATCTGCTGACCATACTTGATGTGCTGTTTCCATATCACGAGCAAAAACTGCAACACCAGCTGGTGTATAAACAGGTGCAAAAATACCATATTTTGGCCTTGGTTCACCGTATAAGATTCCATGGGATTCTATAAAAAAGTATTGTAATCCACATTCTTTAAGAATTTTGTCAATCCCGTAATAATATGCGCATTCAGCAAGCCAGATACCTTTTGGTTTCCTACCAAATTTTGTCTCATAATCAATTATTGCCATTTTAATCTGTGCTTTTCTGACCCTATCAGAACTCATTAACGGAAGAAACCCATGAGTTGCATTACAGGTGATTATCTCAATTTTTCCAGTATCCATTAGTGTTTTGTAAATATTTAACAAGTTTCTATTTGCTTGTTCATATATCTGCATACAATGAGTAAATTTTTGTAAGTACATCTTTGCAGTAGTATAAAAAGGTTCCTGGTTATGTAGTCGCCAGACTTCTTTTTCTGCAAGTTCAATAAGTTTTGATAAACGTTTATAATATCTATCTTGAAGAAGTTTATCAGCCATCATGTTTGCTAAAGGCGGGGTTAAGGACATTGTCACTTTGAAATCAACACCTTCCTGAAGCAGCTGTTGCCAAACAGAAATTAGTGGGATATAAGTTTCGGTCATTGCTTCATAAAACCAGTCTTCTTCAAGAAAATCTTCGTATTCTGGATGACGAACAAAAGGAAGATGGTGATGCAAAACTAAACACCAATATCCGTCCGGCATGTAGTGTCTCCTTTGTTAATTCATAAAATATCTATTGAAAAGAATTCTAAGGGAAGGTTTTTATACAAATTTAGTTTCAGAAAATCAATTAAAATTAATATAAAATTTTAATTTTGATTATTAACATTTTAGTCTATTTATAATTTCTTTATGTTTCTTACAAAATTCATTTTTAGAATATATCTGTGACTGAATTACTTCTTGTTGCCAGTGAGAATTATAAAGACGACAATTTTTATCTTCGCAAAAAGGATCCCCTGTCATCTGATAAAATACTGCTTGCAAAACATAACCTTTCATAACTTCTGTCATACGAGGATCATCATAGTCAATAAATTTGCCACAAAATTCTTGTTTAAGTATATTAATATCAACACCCATTTGTTTTTTTAGATAAAACTCTCTTGGTTTAGCAGGCGCTTCTACTATACCAGTAGTAGAAATAATTGATGGAAAACCATAGATACTCACACGGAGATGATATCTTTTGTCTGTCTCATCATAACTACCAAAAAGAATATTAGTAAAAACAATATGACAATGATTAAGAGATGCTTCCTCTTTAGGAATCAATCTAGAAATAATTGCCATGTATTCAAAACCATCGTATAAGATGCCAAAAGATTTGTTATCCGGGTTTAATAACCTTCTTTTTTCATATTCAATTTCGCCATATAATGGCTCAAAATCTGTAAGTTTTTGTTCTATTTTTCTGACTTTAATTTTTGCTATTTCTTTTGCTAGCTGATTTATAAGTTTTTCTTTTTCTTGAGGGTTTAAATTTTCTGTATAATGTGTTACAAATTCCTTTCTTATTTTTATTTTGCTAATTTTAAAAATATTTGCTAAATATTGAGAAATTTCGTTGAGATTTAAACTTTCTGTCTTACCTCCATCGTAAAGATAAATAAACGATGGTATCTTCATTAATAGTTATTTAAGTTTTTGCAATATAACCTCTGCTGCTTTTTTACCAGAAAGCAACATTGCACCAAATGTGGGCCCCATCCTTGGAAGACCATATGTTGTAGTTACAGACATTCCACAAACAATTAACCCGGGATGAACTTCGCCTGTATGTTCTACTACTAGATCTTCAGAACGTTCAACCCACATTGCTCCAAACCCAACAATTTTTACTATTCCACGTTCTGCTAATTTTCTTACAACACAAGCATCATGTCCTGTTGCATCAACAACATATTTTGACTCCAACGCAACAGGATCTACACAAGTAAGCTCCCTTGGTAATGCTTGCACCGGTGTCCAATTAACAACTACACCTGCAACACGGTTTTCTTCTTTTAACACAACATCATCAAATACAGTCATATTAATAAATTTTACGCCTGCATCACAAGCTGAAGCTATAAGTTTTGAACAAGCATGTGGTGCATCAGCAACATATAGCCCTTTTGAAACTTCCTCAAATGGTACACCTAACTCAGCAAGGACTTCCTGCGCAGGTTCTCTTACAGTAATTTTATTCATTAAATACCCACCAATCCAAAATCCACCACCTAAATAATTATTTCTTTCAACAATTAAAACTTTTAATTTATGTTTTGCTAACTGCATACCTGCCATAAGTCCTGCAGGTCCCGCACCTACAATTATACAGTCACTCTCTACATATTCTGCAAACTGTTTAGCAAACTCAGTTACGATTGCTTTTGTAACATCTTTTTCTCCAACTGGACTAAAAATTTTGTTTCCCATATATTTATCCTCCTATGATAAAATATTATACTACTGAAAACACTGAATTATATCACTGAAGACATTGAATTTTTTAATAAAATTCTTTCTGTGTAACCAGTGGTTAAACCTCTGTGTCCTCTGTGGTCTATTTTTAATAGTTAACTCCTTACATTACTTTTTTAAATACATCATAACAAATTTTAATCTGAATTACAAGGTTTTTCATTAGGATATGATGAAAATGTTTTTTTACAAAAGAAAAGATTTTTTAGATTACCTACATTTTTTTAGGAGTAACTAACTTAGAAAGAAAAATACTTATTTCGTATAATAACAATGTAGGAATTGCCATTAAAAACTGTGAGAAAATATCAGGTCCCGGAGTTAACATTGCTGCTAATATAAAAATTATAAGTATTGCATATTTACGATTTGTAATTAACCATTTTGGTGAAACTATACCAAGTTTTGTAAGAAGTAAGATAACAAGCGGTAATTGAAAAATAATTCCAAATGCTAACAGAAAAATTGTTACAAAAGAAATGTAGCTGCCAATAGAAATCATTGGTTGAATGTTTTCTGTCCCATAATTAAGTAAGAATTTTATACCAATTGGTAATACAACAAAAAAAGCAAATATTACACCAAAAACAAACAATAAATATGAAAATGGTACTATCCAGTATAAAACGCGTCTTTCTATTTCAAGCAAGCCAGGATAAACAAATTTCCATATTTGATAAATTACAACCGGCATAGAGACAAAAAGTCCACTATAAAATGATACTTTTATTCTTGCAACAAATGCTTCAGTTGGTTTTAAAAAAACAAATTTATCTATCGATGTTGAAAGAAGCATTAAAATTTTGTCTGAATAAAAATAACAAACTACTGCACAAATAAAAATTGATAGTAAACAAATAATAATACGTTTTCTTAGTTCTTCAAGATGTTCAACTAAAGTAAGTGGTTCGTTGTGTGTGGTTTGTAGTTTGTGAGCCATTTGAGATTTTTTGAACTTTTGAGTAAGTTCCTAATTCAGTAACCACTAATCAGTTTTCTTATCTTCTTTATCTTCAGTGAGTTTTTTGATTTCTTCTTCTGATTCTTTTAATCCTTTCTTAAATGCGCCAATACTTTTACCAATTGACTTTGCTATCTCAGGCAACCTTGATGCACCAAAAATAAGCAATGCAATTATTAAAATCACAATTAGTTCAGGCATACCTAATCCAAACATAGTTTTTACCTCCTCGTTAAACTTTCACTAATTTTACTTTTGTATCATAAAATGAAACACTCCCACCAATTATATCAACAAGACAAGTATTTTTTAAATATGGGTCAACTCTCATAACAGGGTTGCAGTTAATTCCTTTACCTCTACGAGGATCTCCTTTTATTAACTTACCATCAATAATATAATCAGTGGATCCTGTTGCCCAATTGCCAAACCCAAGAGAAAAAGCAACTACGCCGGGACGGATCCCTTCAGTTAGTTTAACTTTTGCTATCATAGGAATTTTTCTACCATTTCTTAAATCTAATACACCAAGAGGATTTGAAGCAGATATCACTTTCACTTTAGAACCTTCTTTTAGACCAAGCAATTTTGCATCTACAGGATTAAGTAAAATAAAATTCTCTGGTAAAAGACCTAAAAGCCAATAGTTTGTTATTGTACGTGTTTTAGTTTGCGATATTTCTCTATAGGTAATAAGTGTGAAGTTATAACCTTCTTTTTCATCTTCTATAGGTCGTCCTAAACAATCAGTAATAGGAATATAGGTAGCTATACCAGAAAAATATTTTCCAGTCATAGGATTTTTCGTTTTAGCAACTTTTTCTGAATAAAGATTTATCAGTTTACCATATTTATTTTTAACTTGTTCACCTTCGTAAGCATCTTCATAATTCTGAAACCTTCCACCACGATTCAAAACATATACAACTTTTTTCCAGTATTGACTACCACAAGCTTTTTCCCATTTCACAGGGTCAAATACAGATTTAGGTAGATGTTTTCTTGCTTCATAAAAAAGTTTCATTTCTTTAAGATTAGCATCAGGAACTGCATCTTTTCCATCAGGTTTTTCACCATAGGCAACATTAGCTACCATTTTTAAATAAAAATCTTCCGGTCTTTTAAAATCTATCCCTGGACCAAATCCATCTTTACCAAATCCTTTCAAACCAAGTTTTTCAGCAATTGCCAAAAGTATTGATTCAAGACAAATTGGCATTTCTTCACCAAAAACTTTTACTGTCTCAACAAGAGAAGCAACAACTGGTTGGCGTATAGGTTGAACTTTTTGAGTTACTGAAGGATGTGAACCGTGAAATTCCCATCGTTCTAAATAAGAAAGATCTGGGAAAATATAGTCAGCATACATCGAAGCTACACCGATTGTTATATCACAGGCAATAATTAACGGTATCTTTTCTGTATCAACAAGAATATCTATATTTGTATTACCTGCGGGAAGAGAATATGTTGGAGCAGCCATATACATCATAAGTATCTTCACAGGATAAGGATAGGCATCACCTATTGAAGGTATGATTTCTTGGTAAACATCAGTTGCTATTGGATACCATGGTCTTTTTGCTGGATAACCGTTGAAAATAGTTGACTTTTCATATTCTCCGTGTCGGATTATATCAATACCGAATGGTGTCATTGTAGCCGGATGCATTTTTTTTAAATTGTAAGGCTGGCCTTCCTTTGTACCCATATGGTCGTAAGTAGAGAGTTGAACCATACCACCTTTCCAGTCATAGTTACCAATAAGAAGGTTAAGTGTAAGCCATGCATAGACATTGTAGAATCCGTTTGTATGCTGGGAAACACCACGATGGATATCACAAGCAGCTTTTTTACCATGAGAGGTGAACTCTTTTGCTAATTCAATTATATCAGATGCTGAAACACCACAAATTTCTGCCCATTTCTCTATTGTATTTTTTTGTGCTTCTTCATATAGAATTTGAAACGCACTTTTTACTCTTATACCGTTAATTTCAGTGTCTACAAACAAATCTCCTTCTACAGGATTTTTTTCATCATTTGGGTCAAAGGTTATCGGTTTACCATCTTTTAAAACAACAAAAGCATCAAATTCATAAGGTTTTTCTTCACCTGTTTCCTTATCCTTAAATACTCTTTTCTCTTTATCTACACCAATATCAGAACCACGTAGAAACGCACCAGGTCTTCCATCTTCAATTTTTACAAGCCATGTAGCATTACACCAAGTTGGCTCACCATCTTCTTTAGCAGCAGCTTTATTTGCATTAGCAAGATACCTGCTGTCATATCTTTTGTTCTCAATAATCCATCGAATCATCCCTAAGGCAAACGCACCTTCTGAACCAGGTTTTATCGGTATCCATTTATATGCTTTTGCTGCTGTTTTAGAAAATCTTGGGTCTATTACAGCAAATTTTAATTTATTATTAACAAGATTTTCTGTGATTTTGCTTACCCTTAATGGTGGACCATAGTTTGCTTCAAAAGGAGATGCTCCAACAAATATTATAAACTCGCTATTTGCTGTATCACATTGCCAGTAAAATTTCTTTTCTTTTGTCCATTTCATTTTTCCATCTTTTTCATCATAGTCCCATTGATAACTCATTACTTTACCAACAAAATACAGTGAACCTTGACAGACAGTTGTGTGTCCATGAGCATTAACTGAGCCAAAGGAATCCTTAACAAACCTTTTTACAAAATCACTTCTGCCAGCTTTCATTCTTCCCCACATAAAGACAAACTGGTTATTTTTTGGACCTAAATCTGGATGGTTAGGGTCAATTAAAACATTAAGATGATCTTTGAATTTTTTCTTAAACTCCTCAACGAGTATTTTCTTTTTTTCTTTATCTTTCTCATCAAGAATCTTTTTTACTTCTTTAGCCATTTCTTTTGCAAGTTTCGGATCTCGTAATGCCCAAACATCTTTGAATCCTTCAATATACCTATCTTCGCCTATATCGGCAAATAGTTTACCTCCGTTAACAATTTCTTCTATTGCTTGATCAAAAGAAATTGTTTTCCATTTATTAGATCCTCTTGGCCCAGCTCTCTTTAACACTTTTACAATTCGATATGGGTCATAAAGTGTCTGGATCCCAGATTGTCCTTTTGGACAAATTGCTCCATCTATTTTAGCAGATTCTACAATCGGTGTTTTATAGTCAATATGTGGCGTCATTGTCCATGGACTGTAAGGATTACCATCTATCTTTGCTACCAAACCATTAAGAAGTTTCACTTTTATCCCACAGCCAGTATTACACTGCAAACAAACTGTATGTAAAATATTTTCTGCTTTTGCTAACTCATATTGTTCAGTTGGTGTTAACTCACCTGAAGAAACTTTTTGTACTAAAGCATATGCTTTTTCAAATTCGCTTAGTAAGATCAATGATCCACCAAGTAATGCTGATGTTTTAATAAATTCTCTACGAGTAAGTTTCGCTTCAACAATTTTTTCACAGATTTCTTCAATTTGTGTTTTTTTGTCCATTGTATTAACCTCCCTTTACAGGCAATATTTTATAAAGGACATAAAACGCTGTTATTGTTAAACTAACAAGAAATATTACAACCAACCATTCAGTTGTTGATGGTATGTATTGGAAATTTAGACCGGGTTCAATAAATGATTGTTCAAATCCTTTAAATGGTTGTTGAAGTTGTGCTGAAACCAAAGAATTATATTTTGTAGCTAAAATACTAAATCCCACCAATAATCCACTAACTATTCTTATTTGTTTAGCATCTATAAGAAATAAAAGTATTGCTGCTATATTACCAATAAGCAAATACATTACTTTGAGTTGACTAAACCCACCACCAGAAACACCATCTATAATTTCTACAACAAAAATTACAACTAGTAATAAAATGGCAATCTTGCTAAGTGAATTTACAGAGTTTTCATCTTTACTGATCACCCCTGCTAAAAATAATAAAAAAGCAACTCCTGAAATAATCGATGTAATAAGGAAATGTAGTGGAAAAATAATTGTGTGCCAGTGTTTAGCAGGTGGTAAAGCAAATAACATACTTTCAATAACTATCACTGACAACGCGAATATAGCAGTAATCCATGAAAATGTCCTTGATAGTTTTTTCATAAAATTCAGCAAAAGTGTTATAAGTATTACTACAAAATAAACTCCATAAACAAATATCATCAATGCCATCACTGACGAAGGATTTGTCCTTAAAAACAACTCGTAAAACCTTTCGATTCGTCCAAGGTCAAGCAGAATACTTAAAAGTCCAACAGGAAGTGTTACCAAAGAAAGCAGTAACCCGATATCGGTAATTTTTTTTAATTGTTTGTTATTAGTAGCGTTTCCAAGAATTACAACAAAATAACTTCCAGCAGAGATTCCTATTAACCATGTATAAACACTTACCCATAATCCCCATGGAACAGCACTGCTTAAATTTAGCAGAGAATGTCCAATTGTCAAATACTGGTAAACACTTTTTCCGCCAATAACAAGTCCTGTTGCTAACAAAATTGGTAGTATGTAGTTCATAATTGCACCTCCTCAAGACCTATATAATAAACTCTTGGTTCAAGTTTAAGTTCTTCTTTTAATCTCTTTACTTTATGTTTGGATAGTAATTCTGCAACTAAACTTTTAGAATCCTCTTTATCACCAAAATATGTTGCTCTACCAATACAAGTAATAACACATGCAGGTAGCAATCCCGATTCTATTCTATGAATACAGAAATGACATTTTCTAGCGTTACCAATAGGCGATTTTCCTTTTTTCCTTAGCCATCTTTTTTTATACTCAAATGATGGTCTTGTTTCATAATCTTGAAATTTTGGTGTATTTAGTGTATAAAATTGACCAAAATCTGATGTTCTTGCACCATAAGGACAGGCAGTTAAACAAGCCCTACAGCCAATGCATACTTCATAGTCTATATCAACAATCCCATCTTCTCTTATAGTTGTTGCTTTAACGGGACAAACTTTAACACAAGGCGCTTTCTCACAGTGATTACACAATACAGGTACAAAATCCCTTTTGACATTCGGATATTTACCTGACTCAATATCAAGAACCCGACGATAGACAACACCAGGCGGCAAAACATTTTCTGCTTTACAGGCAATAGTGCAAGCATAACACCCAATACATTTCCTTAAATCAATAACCATTACCCATTTACGTTTTTCACGTGGTTTATTTAACGCTCTTTTTAAGTCTTCTTGCATCCTTAATAAAACATCTTTTTTTGTTTCTGTTAACATAATAGATTTACCTCCTCATCGGGCCTGTACTGTTTAATTGCTTGCCTATCTTAAAATTTTATCTGATAGCGGAAAGTAATAATATCGTTATCTAAGTCAGTTGGTTTCTCAATATTTTTGGTATAATCAATAAGCAATCGTGCATGCTTGCTTATATCATACACACAAGCAACACTTAACTGAGTTTCTTCGTTATCATCTTTATCTGTGTCAGGATCCCAAGAACTATATCTAGCAGCTATCTGTAATCCTTGAAGGAGAAAACCAAGTTTATATGCTGCCTGAAAATACCATCCAGCTTTATTTATTGTTCTACTTAAAACTTTCCTATCAGCACCGATTGGATCTTCACCAAGCATATATTCCGTTTAAATAGAAATATCATTTTTCGTAAAGAGGATTTCTACTCCAAACCTATTACGAGATAATGGTTCAATTGGTCCACCTTGAGCAGTACTAACAGTAGCTGTGCTAATAGCACCATTATAGTAAGAAATACCAACATCTAATCCTTTAACCAGAAGATCCTTATAGAGTAGCCTTAAAGCAATATCTTTACGATTATCCACTTTTTCTACTTCTGAGCCTTCAAACTTGCCATTATTAATTTCTGCGCCACCTTGGAAAATACCGACCCAAAAATCAACAAAATATTTTCCAGCAAAAGTTATTCCAATATCGCGATCCTGCAGACCGCCAATATCTCTTCCAGGAGCAAGCTGAGATGTTACTTTTGACCGCTCGGCAATTAATCGTTTAGAGCTAGAAATAAGATGGTCTGCACTGAAAGGTACAAGATGCTGACCAATAGTTAACTTAAGTTTTGCTGGACCGCCAAACTCATACCCAAGGTAAGCTTCACGAACACGCGGATGAGCAATTTTCTCAAGGTCAAAATATGCACGATAAAAAAGTTTCTCTTCTGCTAACTTCCCGTCGAAGGTGAGCCGAAATCTTCTTATTTTTAGATTATCCAGTTGATTTTCAAATTTCTTACTTCCTGTATCTGTGGTAATTTCATACTGAACCTGCCCATAACCTCCAATTTTAAGTTCCCATTTTGCTTCCTTTGATTTTTCCTTTTGAGCAAAAATTAATGTCGAGAAAACTAATGGAACAACAAAAATACTACTAATTAACCGACTTATGTTTTTGTAAGTAGATACTTTCATCTGACTCTCCCCCTTTTTCTTAAGTTTATTAACCATTCTTAATGATGCTAACGGATGTTTCAAAAATTCATCACCTCCTTTCCATACGAAGATTTTAGCATCATTTTTGGTTAACAGAGCCTGTTTTTATAACTTTTTCTATAACAAAGTCAGTTAAGGCAGATACTTCGTCAATACTGAAACAAGAAACATTTAAGTTTGTAATTTGTAGTTTGTTGGTTGTAGTTCGTATTTCGTAATTCGTAGTTTGTAGTTCGTTAAAAACAACTGCTAATAAATTATCATCTTTAGTGCACAACAATTCGCCAGAACGAGTTATTTCTATCTTTGGTTTATTTAGTCTTTTATATCCTTCAGTGATAATAATATCCACATCAGGGAATAGCCATAAAGCAATTTCATCTAAACAGGTGGTTTGTAGTTCGTTGTTTGTAGTTCGTATCATAGCTATTTTTTTATCTGAAACAATTGCAACAATATCAGCGCCTGCTTGTCTTATCCTATATGTATCTTTGCCTGGGTAGTCAATTTCAAATTGATGAACATCGTGTTTTATCACACCTACTCTATAGCCACGCTTTTTTAATTCAGGAATGATTTTCTCAATTAAAGTCGTTTTCCCACTATTTTTTTTGCCCACTATTGAAATTATTGGTATCATCTTAGTTTACTCAAAATATAGTTGTAGAGTTTGCAGTGTATGCTATTTAAATTAAAGCAGACCAAGGTTTGCAGCTACAATTAGTTAGTCCACAGTCTATGGTCCACGGTCCACAGCTACAATTAACCCTAAAACCTAAAACCCATAACCCTATAAAGCCTATTTAGCAGTATTTTCTTCAATAAATTCTGTTTCAGTTTTTACTTTTAGCTGAATTAAAACATGATCTACCAAATCATATAGTTTTTCTTTATAAATAGAACTTTTTAAATCCTTAATAGAAAGTTTAGCCATTGAGGCAAATTTATTAGCAAGGCTAAAGGCTCTCACTACGTTTTTAAGATTATCACCATCTATATAATCGTCAATTATTTGGTAAGCCATGCCAAAATTGAATCCATAATTTGCCAGTGCTTCAGACAATTTTTTATCTGCACCATTTAACATTGCACCACATTTACAACAAGCAGACATAAAAGATGCAGTTTTATCTCCAATTATTTTTAGGTATTCGGTAGTTCGTGGTTTGTGATTTATGATTCGTAGTTCGTTGAGTTCACCACAACACATTTCTTCTACACATTCTAATAAAATGTTAAATATTTTTTTATCAAGGTTATTTATAAGAAGTAAGAGTGCTCGGGTATATATCATATCACCTACAAGAACAGCAATTTGGTTACCAAATTGTTTATTTAAACTTAGCTGTCCTCTTCTAAAAGATGCATCATCAACTATATCATCGTGAATTAAAGATGCGTTATGAATAAGTTCAACTGCAGCAGCAAGTTGAATCAGTCTTCTATCTACGGACGATACTCCACTATTAACAGATTTAGCAGAAAGAATAACTAATGCTGGACGAAGACGTTTACCTGGAATTTTGAAAAAATGGTTAAAAATTTGTTCAACATTGAACTTCACTGCTGTGTGCAAGGAATGATTAAACTTTGAACATTGAACAATAATTGAACGAACCTGTTTTTTTAGCTCTTTCTCAACCTCATCCAATTCTTTTTTTATTGGCATGTAAATTTGTTTAAGATTTTTTTCATATGTAGAACAGTTAGTTAGCAAAATTTCCTCAACACTGTTGTGTTTTATTGGTTTATAAATTTTTTGCATAGTTTTTAATCCTTTATTTTACAAAATACTCTTTTTACCTTCAACATTTATTTTTTCTTTTGGTAATTCTAAAAGTTTTTCTACTCGGTGTAATAAATCGTCTGGTTGTATCGGTTTCTCTACAAAATCATCAACAGGTAAAAACTCACCATCTGTATCTGGAGAAAAAAGGAATCCTGTTTTTTGTGTTATAGCGGTTATCATAAGAATAGGAATATACTTTGTTTTTTCATCTTTACGCAAGTTTTGAGCTACATCAAACCCTTCTGTTTGGCGGTTCATCATCACATCTAAAATTATCAAATCAGGTCTTTCAGACTTTGCTTTCTCAAAACCTTCTTTTCCATCATTAGCAGAGATCACTTGATATTTTTTTGACTGCAGAATTACTTTCATTGTCTCAATTATGTCAAGGTCATCTTCAATAATTAAGATTTTTTTTTGTTCAGTCATGTTTTTTGCCTCCTTTGATTAAATTTGCTTTTGGCAAAGTAAAGACAAATCTGCTACCTTTACCAACCTGACTTTCTACCCAGATTTCACCTCCGTGAACTTCAAGAATTTGTTTAACAATTGACAAACCGAGCCCTGTCCCATTTTTCTCAAACTGTTCAGCATTTTTTGCCCTATAGAAATCTTCAAAAATATGTGGTAAATCTTCCTGAGGAATACCAATACCAGTATCAGTAATAGAAACCTCAACAAAACCCTCCACAGTTGATGTCCCACACTCAATAGTAATCTTGCCACCTTTGGGAGTATACCTGATAGCATTATCTATTAAGTTTATCAATAAATGTTCTATAGCATCGGCATTAGCAAAAATTACATAATTTTGAGCAAACAGGTCCGTTTCTACAGTTAAAACAAGTTGTTTCTGTTCTGCTTTTGGTTTTAATTGTTCAACTACTTTGTTTATTATTTCAGATAATGATATAAGTTTTTTCTCTATTTCTTTTGCAGCCCTAATTTTAGAAAGGTTTAAAAGATCTTTAACAAACTGTAGTAATTGTCTACTACGCTGCTCAGCGCGCGTGATCATCTCTTTTGACTTTTCAGAAATTTCACCTGTTAACCCGTTCAAAACAACCTCAAGACAATTTTGTATCGCAGAAAGAGATGATTGTATATCATGTGATACAGTTAAAACATATTGTGATTTTAACCTATCTTGTTCTTCTAATTTTAAGTTTGCTATAACAAGTTCGTTTTCTTCTCTTCTTAGACGATTAACAATATTGGTTGCCATATAAACAGTAATATAAAGTGCGCTAACAAAAACAGAAAATACACCTAAAAGATATTTAATAGACCTACTACCACACCAAAATTCTCTTTCTAAAGGAAGAAATCCGGTCAAATGATAGTGTGGAATAACTCCAAAATATTCACATATTACAACTGTTCCTAAAAGTAAAGTAGCTAAAGTAGCTATAAGATATGCTGCTTTGTTTGACAACAAAATGCTAGCAATAACCATATGAAAGACAAAGAAAAAAATAAATGGATTTTCTATACCGCCAGAAAAATGGATTAAATATGTAAGTATAATTAAGTCAACTAAAATTTGAAGAACAGCAAACTGATTTGCTTTTCTAAAAAATTGTTTGTCTTTTTCCTCATATGACACAAGTCGTTTATTATAAAAGAAAAACAAAATATTGCAAAAAACTAACACAAGATTCCCTGTATATAGGGGTAATAAAAATAAATCTATCTTTAAGATGTTTTTTGTAAAAGTTATTACAATAAACAAACCTACAACAGCTATCCATCTTAAGTTAATTAACCATTTTAGTTTTTCTTTCCATCTTAAATTAACAAACTCTACTAATCTTTCTTTGATTTCATTTTCTGATATAGTTTGTTTTAAGTTATTCATTATTATTTATTTTTGCACAAAACTTGCTATAAGCAATGACATGATTATTATATACAGAAATATTGTCCCTCGGATCGCTGAAATAAAAGTATTAGGTGTTTCATAGTTTCTTATTGCAATCAAGAAAAGCTTTAGTGCAATTGGTAAGGTTAGGAAAGCTAAAGATGAAACGCTTAAAAATATATTATTTAATACTATAAAAATTGCCAAAATTAAAAAACTAAAAAGTAAAGTAATAATGTACAAAATAACTGTTTTTTTTCTACCGAGCCGTACAACAATATTCTTTTTACCAACAAGTTTATCACTATAGTAATCTGGAATTTCATTGATTAAACATAATGACAAAATAAGAAAGCCAGGAATTAATGACGAGATAACAGCAATAAGGTCGACTTTTTTAGTCTGAAGAAAATAACTTCCAACTGTCATAAATGGACCATAATTTAAGAATATTATCATTTCACCAAACCCTCTATATGAGAGCTGTATTGGCGGTGCTAAATAAAAAATTGCTGATAGACCACCAATTATTGCAAAAATCATTATCCACAAACTCCTCGTCAATGTAAGATACACAGCTACACAAAAAGCAACTATAAATAGTAGTATTGCTATTTTTAATCCTGTTGTACTTCTGTTAGTAAAAGACATTGATTCTCTATTAGGAAGAAAAACTCTATCTCCACCTATCTTAAAATCAAAATACTCATTTAGTATTTCAACACCTATTAACACAGATACTATTCCAATAAAACCAACTAAGAAATAAAACAACTCAAACTTACCATCATAACGATAAGCAACCGCAGCACCAAGAATATAAGGAAGGACTCCAGCAAAAAACATAAAGCGATACCTAATGAAAGTCAATAGTCTACGGACCACTGTCCACAGTTTATCTTGTGGGCTATTAACCGTGGAGTGTTGACTTTCTAATATAGTTCTATCCATTTATTTGATTCAGCAAGTAACTCTGAATTATTTATAACACGTTTGGCATATTTTATAACTTCTGGACTTTTCCAGAATTTTTTATAGTTTATCCAGATTTGTTGTAAACTATGTTTTCTTAAATCTCCACATATAAACGGTAGTGGACCGATCAGTTTCACTTTTCCATTAGGAAGCACAAGAAGACTAGCAGCTGGATTTTCAAGTCGATATTTAAGTTCTTCAATTACATCATAAGGATAATAATAAACTTTCATTTTGCCTTCATAAAGAGCGGATTTTTGTTGAAGTGTCTCAAAGAATTTTTTGTATTCTTCATCAGAAGGACACAGTAAATTCCAATTTTTTGCTGCACGACCTATCCTCATTATTTTACCTGTATATACAGCAGATACTCCATAAGAATAAGCGAGGTCTATAACATCTGAAATCTCATGAATATTAAATTTTGTTGGGACAAAGACAACTTCAACATTAACTCCTTTTTTCACCAATAACTCTGTTGCCCTAAGTACCTTCTTCCAATTCCCACCAGCACGCAATTTCTGATGAGTTTCAGGAGTTGCACCATCCCAGCTTATCTGAACTGACCTAAAATTTAGCTCCGCAATTTTGTTAGCAACATTTTCGTCAATAAACTCGCCATTAGTCTCAACTTTAAAACTTATTTTATGGTTGTGAAAAAATTCGCATACTTTAAAGAAATCAGGATGAAGTAGTGGTTCACCACCAGAAATAGCAACATACGGTATTTTTAACTCAACAATCTGCTTACAAAAATCAAATATCTCATCAGTATTCAATTCATTAGGAATAGAATGGCCTGCTTCTTCACAACAATGTAGACATCCTAAGTTACATTCTGCATTTATTTGCCAGGCAATAAATAATGGTGCTGATAAATCTTCAATTTTTATACTTTTCATTTTTCACCTACCCTTTCAAAAAAGTTTTAGTTTACTTACACAATTGTATGTTCGCAAAAAATTATCTGCGGTCTCTAAAGTTCTCTGTGTCTGAGTAGTGAAAAACAAGGTCCGACCCTGCATTGGTTTAAAATGGAGTTATGGGTTAATTATAGCTGTGGACCGTGGACCATAGACAGTTGACCAATCTCTGCTTATTTAAAAATCTAAATTACTGGTCTTCTAAAATCCCATTCTTTTTAAGTTCAGCAATAAAATCAGTTACATCTTTAGATATTAATGTTTCGTCTTCGTTATACTCGTTTTTCAAGATATCAATTATCTCATTCAGTGATTTTCCTTTTGCAATTAAATCTAAAATCTCTGCCCCAATTTTATTGGTTATGAAAACTTTTTCTTTAAGTGTTTCAAAGATAACCGCGCCAAATTTTTCCTGTCTAACTTTTACATATTTAGTGAAATTCATATGATACTCCAAATTTTCTGTTGATTTAATTGCTAATTTTAATTAGCGTTTTAACGCTGATGTAAAGTCAGCGAACACAATTAACCTGTAAAAGCGAATATATTGGTTCAAATAAATCTGCTGTAAAGTATGGCTAAAAGTAGGGCTTATGTGAATCTAATATATGGTTGTGCCATGATTTTTGCCGAGACATCTTCTAATTTGGGTTTCTCCCACTTTTTATTTTTTGTAGTGGTGCAACATTTTACTTTTTCTTTTTTCTTTATTTTCACTTTATCAGCCATCTTTTAACTTCCTCCTTTCTTTTTAAGTCTTAAAGATATATGAATTTCACAAACTATTTTCAGAATTTGTCATATAATATATCTTCCTGTAACACTCCGTGTTTTGATAACACTTTTATAGCAGCATCTATCATTGGTGGAGGACCACATAAATATGCTTCAAGAAGTGGAGTACCATCTCTTTTTATCTGGTCAATATATTTTTCTACAACCTGCGTGATAAGACCGACATCACCATCCCATTTATCTTGTGGCAATGGTTCTGATAATGCAGGGATGAATTTAAAGTTAGGATACTTTTTCTCTAATTCTTTTAGCTCTTCAGTAAAAAATAAGTCTCTTTTTGCTCTTGCACCAAAAAAGAATGTTACTTTTCTTTTCATACCTTTTTCTGCAAGATGTAATATTATTGAGCGTATTGGTGCCATACCACAACCACCACCTATACATAAAATATCTTTTGTTGAATCTTCTCTTAAGAAGAACTCACCAAATGGTCCTGTAAAAAAAACTTTATCACCAACCTCTAGTACTTTATGTATATATGTAGAACATAATCCACCTGGTACTAACCGAATTAGTAATTCAATTTTATCATTTTGGCTTGGAGGTGAAGCAATAGAATACGCACGAAATTCTTCTGTCCCAGGAACTTTTATTTGAATATATTGTCCGGGCAAAAATTTTATTGTAGGTGGTTCTAAAAGTTTTAAAGTAATATGTTTAATATCATGTGTGACAGAAACTATTTTTTCTACTACCGCTAGATATTCTTTTGCTTCAAGTAAATGTTCTGGTATGTAAATTTCAATATCATTTTTTACTTTAACCTGGCATGCAAGACGAATACCAGACAATCTTTCTGACATAGGAATATAGACTTCTTCTGTTGGTAGGATTGGACCTGCACCACTTAAAACTTTTACTTTACAATGACCACAAGTAGCTTTTCCCCCACAGGCTGACGGAATATAAATTTTATTTTCAACAAAATAATTAAGCAAAAATCTGCCCCCTTTCACACGTAAAACTTTTTCTTTGTTTATCACAATATTACATTCTTTATAAGAAACAAGGTAATAGTCAGCAATAGCAAGTAAAACTGCAATAATTACTAAAATTAAATTCATTACAAGTATTGTTATCATTGTATTTTTACCATTCCTGCAAAACCCATAAATGCTAATGAAATAATTCCAGCAATAATTAATACTATTCCTGCACCTTTAAGTCCTTTTGGAATATCACCAATAAGTAGTAATTTCTCTCTAATTGCTGCAATAGTAATTATTCCTAAAGACCAGCCAACCGCTGAACCTAATGCAAAAAATATTGTCTGCAAGAAATTGTAATTTCTTAACACAACAAACAGTGACACTGCAAGAACTATGCAGTTAACAGTTATAAGTGGTAAAAATATACCAAAAGCTGACTGTAGTGCTGGGAAAAATCTTTCTAATATCATTTCCACAAGTTGTACTGAAGCAGCAATTGTGATAATAAAAATAATATAAGCAACTATTTCACTACCAGTAGGAATTAAAATTAAATAGTATATAGGCCAATTAATTAATGCTGTCATTACAACAACAAAGATTACTGATATACTCATACCAAAGGCAGTTTTAAGGTTTGACGAAATAGCAATTAATGGACACATACCAAGTATGTATGAAAAAGCTAAATTATGTGTAAAAATTGCAGCTATGAATATCATTAACGGATGTATGTTCACTTTATCCTCCTTAAGTTTCCTAAATTATGCTTATTCATAGACCCCAATATCTACCAATAGAAAAATTTAATAAATTCAAGTTTATAGCTTCCCTATCAAAAGATGGATAGTTTGTAATTACATATGAGCAAGAAATTAACCATTTATTTCCTTTTCTTCCTTTAAGCGCAACCCCAAATTTAAGTTTGGTATAATGTCCAGCTTCTCTGCCTTTGAGTTCTTTGTTCCATAATTGACTAAAGATTAATCCATAACCAAAAAATGGTTGAACAAGATGTTGTTTTCTATAGAAGTGAAAAAACTCAACACCATAAATTACTACCATATCTTTCTGTGCATGTTCTGTGCCAGCTACTAAAAATATATCAGTTCTTTCTGAAACAGTATAACCGTATCCAAATACCCATGCCAGCCGATTAGCAGGTTCAAAATGGCACATTTTTTTTATTAGTCAATATTGAGTATCCTAAATCTAAAAATATATTTCGCCTAATCTCTGTATTAGAGATCGTATGAATAAAAACAAATAAGACAATTAATAACAGTTTTTTTGAAATATAATTATTCATTATTTTCTAGGCTCCAATTTAGCAATACTTCTCATTATCCATAAATACAAAGCTAAAACAAAGAATGCGCCTGGCGCCATTGCCATTACTACCCAGTTTGTCCAACTTAAAGGTACAATACGATATCTCAATATTGTTCCAAAAGCCAAAACTTCTCTAATAATTGATAGTATTATTAAAGTATATGTATATCCTAACCCAGAAGCTAACGCATCTAAAAATGAATACTTAACAGGATTTTTTATTGCAAAACTTTCTGCTCTACCCATAATAATACAGTTTGTTATAATAAGTCCTACATAAGGACCCATAGCTTCGCTAATTGTAGGAAAATATGCTTTCAAAAATTGGTCAACAATAATCACAAATGTTGATATGATAACCATGTATGTTATCATTCTAACTCTAGCAGGTATTAGGTTCCTTATTGTTGAAACTATTGTACTTGTAGCTAAAAGACAAAATGTTACACCACAACCCATCGCAATAGCATTTTCTACACGATTAGTTATTGCCAACGAAGAACATATTCCAAGTATCATACAGAATATAGGATTGTCACGCCATAAACCATTTATCAAAATTCTACCAGCCCGTGTATAAAGTAATCTATTTATTTTTTTGAACATATACAATCTCCGCTTTAATTTAGTTCACTGCGCAAAATTTGTAAATATTGTTGTATTGTTTTATTCAGTATATCTTCAAACGCTTTTGAAGTCATCGTAGCACCTGTAATAGCATCAACTTCGTTTTCTTTTGTTGCTTTAGTAGCAGAAACAATTAACAATTTTGGTATAATTTTTTTATTTTTAAACTGGTCTAAAAATTCTTTTTCTGCTATTCTACCACCTAATCCGGGTGTCTCTGTTTGATGTAAAATTTTTAAGCCGTGAATTGTCTCTAAATCAGATTTTAAAGCAATTATTCCTGAAATACTGCCCCAAAGTCCTGCACCAGAAAATTCAAACGCTACTTCATTGTTCAATGATTTATAAAATGTAAAATTATTTTTATGATAAATCCTAATGTTTTCATCAAATATTTTTTCAATTTTATCTTTTGTATAGCTTAAATTAAAAACATCTAATAAAGATGACTTAAATTTTAATTCTTTGTTTTTGTCTATTTTTGGTCTAAGATAATGATTTACAGAAGTTAACAGTCCTGCAGAAACTGTTCCTAAAAATATAACAAAAATTATCATTAAAATTCGTTCTTTCATTTTACAGTTTTAAAACTACTTTTTAGAAGTAAGGCTACACATAATATTAACGCTGTGGAATCGGTTTATATTTTACACTTAATACCAAACTATCAATCAAAGGCGAAAAAGCGTTCATCAATACAATAGAAAACATTACCCCTTCTACATAACCAGAAAAACTGCGTATAAGTACTGTCAAAAATCCTAACATTATTCCAGCAATCCATTTACCTGTTTTTGTAAACGGTGTAGTTACAGGATCTGTTGCCATAAAAAATGCGCCAAACAAAACTCCCCCACTAAGTAGCTGAAACAATGGTGGTGCAATCTTTTGAGGTAAAAAAGTATGTCCAACAGCTGAAAATATAAAAACAGACAGAATATAAGAAAATGGAATACGCCAGTTTGCAACTTTCGTCCATATTAAAAACAAACCACCAAGAATTATACCTAACCTAAATGTTTCTCCGATACTACCTGCTGTTTTACCAATTAAAAGATCTAAATATGGAGTAATAACATTTTGTGTTTTCCAACTGATTAATGGTGTTGCTGAGGTAATTGCATCAGATGTATACTTTAGGAAACCGCCAAAACCTTTTAAAAAAGGTTGTTGCCACTGTGTTGTCATTATCGCAGGAAAACATACTGTAATAAACAGTCTTCCTACTAACGCAGGATTAAATATGTTTCTACCTGTGCCACCAAAAACTTCTTTACCAAAAAACACGCCAAAAATTATACCTACTGCTACAACCCATAAAGGAACTGTAGGTGGCAATAATAAAGGAAATATAAGTCCTGTAACAAGAAAACCTTCATGTATCTCTTTTTTCCTTACAACAGCAAACATTACTTCTACTATCCCACCAAATATATACGATACTAAAATAATCAAAATTACTCGGAAACCATAAAAATAAATAGATGCAATTGTTGCCGGTATAAGTGCAATTATAACTGTTGACATATATCTTTTAATATCAATATTGTCAAGAACATGAGGTGCAGAAGTTGTAGTTTTGTCAGTACCAAAAAAGAAACCATCAATAGCATCAATAACAGGTTTAAACTTTGATAATTTTCCTTTAGAAGATATTTGGTATAGTTTGTTAATTACTAATTTAATAAGTTTCATAATTTCTTTATACCACCACGATATTCCTCAAGCCCTTTAAGATTAAAGTATGGTTCAATATATAAAGAACGATCCCAACCACTGCTAATAAGTTTTTCTCGTCCTTGTTTGATAGATTCCATAATTTGTATTTTTGAAGGACAAACATAATCACATAAACCACATTCTATACAATTAAAAATACCATATTTTATAAGGTGTATACCAATTATATTATTTACTACATATTTATGCAATAAATGTGGGATGATATTAACTGGACAAACTTCTTCACAGTAATTACAAAATATACATGGTCTTTTCTCACCATGTATATTGGTGTCAAAAATTTTTTTAACATTAGGAAAAACAGAGCCTAAAAATGTTCTTGTATAAGAATCTTTTTTTAAGCCTGGTCTTAAAAATGCTAAGAATTCAGATTTATTATTTTCTTTTATTGCGATAAGTTGTGAACATGTACGATCTATCGGTAAAGAAAAATTGTTCAAAGTTACACCTGTTAGAATACTGTTTAAAACTAATCTTGTGTTGTCTAATAATCTATCTTTGACGATAAACTCAACTGGACTGCCTATTCTTACTTTTAGATGAATATTTTCTTTAAAGCCGGAACCACATAATGCTACTATTCGTTCTATTAGTGGTTTGCCCTCTGCAACTGCATCGTAAACATGTAAAACTGTTTGAATGCTTAAAACAACAACACCCAAATTAGCTGCTGAATAACCATAAGGGAATTTTTTACCAAGTATTGTCGGCACTAATACTTCATCGTACTCTTGTGGATATTTAGGTTCTAAAGGACATATTTCAACGAAGCGATACTCTGCTGTAAGTTTATATAATTCTTCAATCAATTTTTTGTTATATCTATTAAGCGCTAAATAAATTTTTGCATTTGGCATAACCGCATTTAGAACTCTTAATCCATAAATAAAATTAAATATTTTTTTACCACTAAGTAATACTGATAAAGACAAATTATACGGTTCTGAACCAATACCACGAACAATTATACTTTCTACTTCTTGAGGTGGAATTATTGAGCTTTTAAATCTGGTAGGGATTCCTTCTTTGTCAAGAGAAGTTACACCTGATAGATAAAGTAATTCTTCTAATTTTTCTACAGGAACTTTTTTCTTACCCAATGTATAACCGTCTAATAATTGAATATCAGTAGTTTTGTCTGATTTTATTATAACACAATTTATTTCTTGATTAAAATAATTGATTCTTTTTATTTCTTCTACTGTTCCGTTAACTGAAGAATGTATAGGAGTTGAAACAGAATTGTCATCTCTAGCAATTATTTGACCAGCTTTAACTTTATCATTAGGTTTTACGATAGGAGGAACTTCTGTACCAAAGCCTTGCTTTAAAGGAATAATAACTTTTTGTGGGATATCAAGTTCAATTAATTTATCTTCAGGCTGTCCTTCAAAATTCTTAAATCTGTAACCACCTTTGAATGTTTTATATTTTGTTATCATTTACTTTTAAATCTCATTAACTTGTTTCTAAATAATTTTTTTAGATAAACAAAAATTTGTTCAAATTGTCAAGATCTGTTTTAAAAATTTAAAAATATTTTTGCTTACTATTTAAAATAAATAGCAGAGCTAGCGCTCTGCAACTACATTAAATTTCTGGCAAAGCAAGTTCTGCAACTACAAACTTTAAATATCACTCAACACAACAACTCATTTTGTTCATATCACGGTTAAACGATTGGCAAACCATTTTTATACTTTCTGAAAATGTTGGAAATATATGTACAGTATAAATAATATCATCAATAGTTAAACAAAACTTTACTGCTAATGTTGCTTCATGAATTATTTCAGCGGCATTAGCTGCTACTATGTGCACACCCATGATTTTTTTTGTCTTATGATGGATCACCATAAAAATAAGTCCTCTTGTATCCTTTATCGCATGTGATTTTGGTATTTGTTCCATTCTGACTAAACTACATCTACAACTGCCATATAGTTTCATATACTCTTCTTCTTTCATACCAACACTTGCGACTTGTGGCGAAGTAAAGATAGCATAAGGTATAACAGAATAATCAATTTTTTTATGTGCATTTTGTAGCGCATTTTGACAGGCAATATTTCCTTCTTTTGCTGCAACTGTTTCAAGAAATGGCGCACCTATCACATCACCTGCAGCAAATATGTGTTTTTTTGGATGTTCTTAATTCTTCATCAACTTTAATGAACCCATTTTTATCAGTTTCAATACCTATTTTTTCTAATCCTAAATTGTTCGTATTGCCAATAACCCCACAAGCAACAAGAATTTCGTCTACTTCAAATGTTTCGTCTTTCCCATTGATTTCAACATTTACGACTTTTTTACCATTTTTTAATTCTACTTTTTTTTGTTTTGGCGTTTGTATAAATCTCAAATTCTTTCTCTAAATGTCTTTTTAGTTCTTTTGAGATAACAGGTTCTGCCTGCGGTAGAATTCTATCCATTAGTTCAACAAGGAACACTTTTGAACCTAAACGTGAAAAAAATTTGTGCAAATTCAAGCCCTATAGGTCCACCACCAATAACAAGAAGTTTTTGTGGTAATTTCTTTAATTTGAGCGCTTCTCTATTTGTAATATATCCTGCTTCTTTTAGTCCCTCTATGGGCAAAATTTTTGGTGATGAACCTGTTGCAATAATAAATTTATCTGCTTCAATAACGCTACCGTTAACTTCAACCTGATTTTCAGATATAAATTTTGCATAGCCCTCAAAATATGTTTCATTTTGAAGTTTTGTAATTAGGTCCTGATAATTCTTTTTTCTTAAAGTAAAAACAAGTTCGTCTTTTCTTTCATCGCTTCTTGAAAGTTTAATTTGATATCAGATGCGTAAAGAGACTGAAATCTTGGATTTTTACTTTGATGATATATCTCACATACATCAAGTAAAAATTTGGTCGG
>Ga0197143_1000732_pt1 | contig 32104 bp, 31 predicted proteins | sample GBS70_MetaG_FD_148603 | JGI IMG/M metagenome (GOLD analysis project Ga0197143, IMG submission 148603) | Sediment microbial communities from Great Boiling Springs, Gerlach, Nevada, United States - GBS 70_MetaG | ecosystem: Environmental > Aquatic > Thermal springs > Hot (42-90C) > Sediment... | reverse complement strand
GAGGAGACGCTGGAAGCGATCGTGCTGGCTGCCCGAACGGAAGGGCTCGTGCTCGATCCGGTGTACACTGGCAAGGCGATGGCCGCGCTGATCGGGCAGATCCGCCGCGGAGAGGTCGCCCCAGGGGAGACAGTCGTCTTTCTGCACACCGGCGGTGCGCCCGCTCTCTTCGCTCAGGCGGAGCGATTGGCCGCTGTCGTGGCGAGCCAGCGACCAGTGGTGGAACCGTGACGCAGCCGCGCTACGCGGACATCGTTCTCGAGCTGGAGCCAGGCGAGCGACGCCCAGTCCTGACGTACGGCGTGCCCGCTGAACTCGTCGACCGGATTCGCCTCTATCAGGCGGTCTGGGTGCCGCTGCGCGACGAGGTTCGGTTGGGGGTCGTGGCCAGCCTGCACGAGCAGGCACCAGCGTTCGCGGTGCGCCCCGTCGTGGGCGTGGTCGAGCCAGCATTCGAGCTGACCCCCGAACAGTGGGCACTCGCCGAATGGCTCGTCGAGGAGACGCTCTGCACGCTCTGGGAAGCTGTCGCGCTCTTCTTGCCGCCGCGATTGGCCCAGCGCGTCGAGGTGCTGTTGCGCCCGACCGGTGCGATACCGACCGGGAGACTCTCGCCCGTCCAACGCCGCCTCCTGGACCTCCTGGCGCAACGCGGGCCGCTGACGCTCGAGCAGGCACAACGGGCGCTCGGCCGCCCCTTGACCACCGCCTTGGAGCGCGCCGTCAGCGCCGGACTCATCGAGCGTCTCCCTGTCGTGCGTCCCATCCAACGCGTGGCGACCGAACAGTTCTTGCGTCCACGGTTGGACAACGATCTACCCGCGGATGCAGCGCAGTGCCGCGCCTACGAGACCATCCGACGGTGGTCCGAGGAGCACGACGGCGCACTGCTGCCGCGCCGGTTCCTCCACCGACTCGGGCTCTCCCCCGCGACCGTGCAGTCGCTCGTCCAGCGCGGGCTGGTGGAGGTCGTCGAACTCCCGCATGGGGGACTACCGACTGTCCAGGGTGGTTTCGATCGCCCGCTCACGCTCACACCGGAGCAACAGCAGGCGTGGGAGGCGATCCGGAGCGTGTTCGACCAGGACCCGCCGCGCCCGCTCCTCCTGCACGGCGTGACAGGGAGCGGCAAAACCGAACTCTATCTCCGAGCGATCGCCGAGTGCCTCCGGCGGGGTCGGCAGGCGATCGTCCTGGTACCGGAGATCGCTCTCGCGACCCAAGTCGTTCAGCGGGTCGCGGCACGCTTTCCCGGTCGGACAGTCCTGGTCCACAGTGGCATGCGCGAGAGCGAGCGAGCGGCGGTTTGGGAAGCGATCCACCATGGGCAAGCCGATGTGGTGGTCGGCCCACGCTCCGCGCTCTTCGTCCCGCTGCGGTCGATCGGCTTGATCGTCATCGACGAGGAACACGAGGCAGCCTACAAGCAACAGGAGCCGTCACCACGCTATCACGCGCGGGCGGTCGCGCAGCGGCTCGCCGAGTTGCATCGCGCGGTGCTTCTCCTCGGAAGCGCGACACCGGACGTCACGACGGCCTATGCAGCCGCGACGGGTCAACTGGCGGTTGCGCGCCTGCAGGAGCGGGTCGGACCGCTGGTAGTGGGACAACGGGGTGAGGTGGCACGAGCACGTCTCCAGCTCCCACGTGTCGAAGTCGTGGACATGCGACTCGAGCACCAGCTCGGCCATGCCGGGCTGTTCAGCCGAGCGCTGCACGAGGCGATCGCGGCAGCGCTGCAGCGGAACGAGCAGGTTCTCCTCCTCATCAACCGGCGTGGCTCGGCGACCTTGGTCCAGTGTCGATCCTGTGGGCATGTGGAGGTGTGTCCGCTCTGCGATGTCCCGCTCGTCTACCACGCCGATCGGCGCCAACTGATCTGTCACCGCTGCGATCTCCGCCGCCTCCCGAGCGCGACGTGCCCGACGTGTGGGCGCGCCGCGCTGAGTTATTACGGAGCGGGAACGCAGCGCGTCGAACGCGAGGTGCAGCAACGTTTTCCGCAGGCCCGCGTGCTGCGCTGGGATCGCGACGTCGTGCAGCGCGGCAATGACCCGCGATCGCTTCTCCAACGTGTCCTCCGTCGCGAGGTCGACGTCATCGTCGGAACGCAGATGGTCGCCAAAGGATTCGATTTTCCCGCTGTGACGACAGTCGGTATCGTGCATGCCGATACGGGCATCTATCTCCCGGACTATCGTGCTGCCGAGCGCACGTTCCAGCTGTTGACGCAGGTCGCTGGTCGAGCCGGCCGGCATCTCCCGGGTGGGCTCGTCGTCATCCAGACCTACACCCCGGAGCATTACGCCATCCGCGCCGCGAGCCGGCAGGACTACGACGCGTTCTACCAGGAGGAACTCGCCTTTCGCCAACGGCATGGTTACCCGCCGTTCCGGCGGCTGGTCCGGCTCGTGGTTCGCCACCGCGACGAGTTGGCAGGACGACTCGCCAGCGAGGAGATGGCGGAACGCTTGCGGGAGAAGGCGCGAGAACTCAGCGCACGCGATGTCGAGGTGTTGGGTCCCACCCCAGCCTTCGTCAGCCGGATCCGCGGTTTTTACCAGTGGCAACTCTTGGTCCGGGGTGCCGATGGGCCGCGGGTCGTGGCAGCGATACCGGTGCACGGCGGCTGGATCGTGGATGTCGATCCGGTGAGCTTGCTCTGACCGGTATAATCGAGAACCGGTGGAACGTGAGGTGACGAGAATCGATGGCAGTCCGAACCATCATCACAGAAGGTGATCCGCGGTTGCGCCAGAAGGCGATCCGCATCCGCGCGGTCGACCAGGAGGTGCGACAGCTCGCGCGCGATCTCTGGGACACCGTGCGGGCTGCCCGGGGACTGGGTCTGGCTGCACCGCAGATCGGGATCCTGCGCCGGATCATCGTCGTCGCGATTCCGCCCGACTACGTCGAGGAGGGCGACCCCGGAGTGGAACTGACGCTGATCAACCCGGAGATCGTGCGGGCGAGTGGTCGCCAGGTCGGGTTGGAGGGCTGTCTCAGCATCCCGGGCTGGTACGGTGAGGTTCCCCGTTTCATGCACGTGACCGTGAAGGCACTCGACCTCGATGGACGCGAGGTGCGCGTGAAGGGGAGCGGCTTGCTCGCCCGCGTCCTCCAGCACGAAATCGATCATCTGGAGGGTATTCTCTTCGTCGATCGGATCGAAGATCGGTCGACGCTGCGCTACATCCCGGACGAGGAAGAAGAGACCGCCGAAGCAGCGACCGGGACGTGAACCTCAGAGCACGATTTCGGCCTGGTGGACGCGACTCTGCTCCGCGAGGAGGATCGCGTCGATCGTGGCGAGAGTCTGCTCGAGCCGATCCGTCTCGTTGAAGACGACGTAGTCGAACTCGTAGACCTGTGCGAGTTCCCGGGATGCGGTCGCGATCCGCTCCATGAGCGTGATCGGATCGTCCGTCTTGCGGCTGCGCAAGCGCTGCATCAGTTCGGACATCGAGGGTGGTGCGAGAAAGATCAGGATCGCCTGCGGCACCAGCCGCCGGATCGACGCTGCTCCCTGCACGTCGACTTTGACGACCACCGTCTTTCCACTGCGCAAGGCGCGGCGCACACGCTCCTTGGGGACACCGTACAGATGTCCGTAGACCTCCGCCGACTCGAGGAATTCGCCACGATCACGAGCAGCCAAGAACTCCTCGCGCGTCATGAAAATGTAGTGGACACCGTCGATCTCACCAGGCCGGCGCGGACGCGTGGTCGCGGTGACTGCGAAATGGAACTCGGGATGCACTTGACGCATCCGCTCGATGACGGTGTCCTTGCCGACACCGGATGGTCCGGAGATGACGATCAACTTGGGGCGGACACGCTGCCGGAGTTCTTCGAGGAGTTCATCGGCCTGCGTATTCAATCCGAGGTCGTCCGTCACCGGCCCGGACCTCCCCTGCTGTCCGCTCCCACCCTGGGGTGGCTCGGATCGGCCACCTGTCGTCATTGTGCCATAGTTGAGAACGCTCGACAGACTCGAACTCGAAAGGAGCAGGCGTGTTCGACGTTCTGACGATCGCGGCACTGGTCGACGAGTTGCGAAAGACGCTCCTGCGGGGACGCGTGCAGAAAGTCGTCCAGACCGCACCGCTCGCCGTCGCCCTGGAGTTCTACGCAGGGCAGCGCTGGGGACTGATCATCGACGTGAATGCCCAGGAGCCACGCTTGCACCTTGCGCAAGCTGTTCCGGCCGGTGATCCGGAGCAGGTGACGCCGTTTCTCTTGCTGCTCCGGAAATACGTCCGCGGCGCACGCCTCGTGCAGGTCGAGCAGGTACCACTGGAGCGGATCCTCCGCTTGCGCTTCGCGACCGTTCTCGTGGAGGAGCAGCGAGGACGAATCGAGCGTCTACCAGTGGAGACCGAACTGGTCATCGAATTGATGGGGCGGCACAGCAACGCCATTCTGGTCGCAGCCGACGGGAAGATCCTCGATGCGCTCAAGCGCGTGACCCCAGAAATGAGTGCTGCCCGACCTGTCCTGCCGGGTCGGCCCTACCAGCCGCCTCCTCCACAGTTGAAACGCGATCCGCGCCGCCTGAGCGCCGACGCCGTGGACTCGCTGCTTCTCGAAGGACGGCCGGACCAGGAGCTGGCGACCGCACTCGTCCAACAACTGACCGGCTTCAGTCCACAGATGGCTCGCGAAGCGGTCTACCGGGCATTCGGGACAACAGCGGTGACGGTCAGTGAGGCACGGGACGCTTCCAGCGGGTCGGAGCGACTGGCGACCGCGATCGCCAGCGTCATCGAGCCACTGGTGACTGGCCAGTTCGCGCCGACGGTGTACTGGAGCAACGGCGTTCCCGTGGCATTTTCGGCCATCCCTCTGCACTACGGTCAGGGGCTCGAGGCAGAAGTGTTCCCCAGCATGTCGATGGCGATCGAGCGATTCTTGGCCGAGCGACCACAGGGTGAAGAGACCGGTCGTGACCGGTATGCGCAGCGTCGTCGCCGTGTCCTGACCGCGATCGAACGGGAGCGAGCACGGGTCGAAGCGCGCTTGCATGCGTTGGAGCAGGAGCGAGCGCGCGCGGCGGAGGCGGAGCGCTGGAGGAGAATGGGAGAAGCGATCCTGGCCGCACTCGGCGAGCTCGTGCCGGGACAACGTGAACTCGTGGTCGATGACCTTACGATCCCGCTCGATCCGGACCGTACGCCAGTGGAGAACGCACAGGCGTATTTCGAGCGCTATCGGAAGGCGAAAGCTGCTGCCGAGCAGATACCCGTGCGGATCGAGGAGACGCGCTTGGAACTCGAATACTTGCGGCAGCTCGAAGCACTCGCGCAGGTCGCCGATACAGCGGAAACGCTGGAGGCTCTGCGCCAGGAGATCGGGCTCGCCGAAAGGAACCGGAACGCTGGCGAGCGGACGAAGCGCGCAAGCCAGCGCAAGTTGCGCGTCTGGCGGACACTCCGCGGGGACCGGATCGTCGTCGGACGCAATGCACGCGAGAACGATTGGATCACCTTCTCGCTCGCGCGTCCGGCGGATGCGTGGCTGCATGCCCGTGGTCTGGCTGGTGCGCACGTGATCGTCCAGTGGGCTGGAACAGAGGACCCCGATATTCTCGAGCGCGCTGCAGCGCTCGCAGCATGGTACAGCGAGGGACGCGCAGGCACGCGAGTGAGTGTCGATGTCACCCAGCGACGTCACGTGCGTCGCATTCCAGGAGCAGCGCCCGGATTGGTCCGCTACCGCAACGAGCGGACGCTGGCCGTTCGACCGCGCCCTCCCGAAGAACTCGGACTCCTGGAGGGGTGAGACGCCTCACACCGGCTTGGCGAAGCGAGCCAAGAGCACACCGAGCTCGTAGAGAAAGTACATCGGGGCGGCGACGAGAAACATGTTGAAGGGATCCGGCGTCGGCGTGATCAGAGCTGCAGCCACCGCGATGATCAGGATGGCGAACTTGCGCAGCGAGGCGAGTCGCTTGGCAGAGACGATTCCGAGCTTAGCCAGGATGAAGATCACCACGGGGAGCTCGAAGACGACCCCGACCCAGAGCAGGAGGGTCATGTAGAAGGAGACCACTTCTTCGGCCCGGAACTGGGCCTCGAAGACGCTGCCACCGAAATGCGACAGGAAGCTCAAGGCGCGCGGCACGAGGACGAAGAAGGCGAAAACCACACCAGCGACGAACATGATGGACACGAACGGCAGAGCACGGTACAGGTAACGCTTTTCCTTGCGCGTCAAGCCGGGAGCCAGGAAGCGGACCAGCTGATACACGATCATCGGCATGGCGAAGCCGATGCCGAGATAGAGCGCGACCTTGGTGTACGTGATGAACGACTCGGTCGGGGTGATCGCGTAGAGGCGCTCGATCCCGGACATGCGGATGATGAGCCGCATCGTCGGGAAGGCGAGCGCCAAACCGATGACGAAGCCGACAGCGATGGCGAGCAGGGCGTAGATGAGCCGCGTGCGGAGCTCTTCCAAGTGCTCCTGCAGCGTCATCTCCTTGTAGAACTCTTCCGGTTCGGGTTCGGGCTCGTTCGGCTGCGGCGCCGGCTGACCGCGGACACGATCGAGAAGGCTGACCATGGTTCCCTCGCTGCTCCGCTGCGCGCTCCGTTCGCACGCTAAGCGTAACAGACAGGCGCGGGCACGACGAGTCCCGCGCCTGTCTGCGCCGCGTCAGCTCGCCGTCACTGCTTGCCGAGGTGCTCCTCGATGAAGTTGATCGCGTCACGCACGGTGACGATGTTGGCTGCCTCTTCGTCCGAGATCTCGATGCCGAACTCTTCCTCGAGCTGCATGATCAGCTCGACGAGGTCCAGCGAATCAGCATTGAGATCCTTGACGAACTCGGCATCCGGAGTCACCTCGCTCGGATCGACACCGAGCTGCTCGGCCACGACGGCCTGCACCCGCTCCAAAATCGACGACGACACGCCAACCACCTCCCCAGCGACCGAATCCTGACCCGCGGGTATCCAGCTTTCCCCGGTAGTATGACTGAGCGTGCCTTCCTATGCAAGTGATCGGCACCAGTGCACACGCCATCGATCGTCGCTCCTCGATCGCCATCCGTGCAGGTTGCGACCTTCAGCAAACGTAAGCACACGCACCGAGCCTGCAGCCCCCACCCGAGCACGCAGCGCTCGGTGTCCGACTCGATCCCTCAGGTTGGAGATTTGCCCGGTGCCCACGAGGGAGTGCCTCGGTGATTGCTCGCCCTGCTCTCCGGTTCGGCTGGTCACACCGACCGTCCAGCACGCCGTCGCGGCCGGGCACGCCACCGGTTGCGCGGTCACTGGAAATGCATGCTGTACCGGGTGCCTTCCCGCTCACTGCGGCCGAGCGCGGACAGCGACGAGCAGCGTCACCGGAGATCGCGCACGACGTACTGCGGGAGGACCGTCCCGCCAGTCGGCCCTGCCGCCAGCTCGAAGCTCGGCACCCACAGCGGTTCGCGGCAGCGAGTCAGCTTCCCGAGGATGCCAGGTTGGCAGCGATCGTTCCCAGTACTCCGTTGACGAAGCGGCTGGAGCTCTCGCCGCCATACTGTTTCGCGATTTCGACGGCTTCGTTGATGGCAGCCTTCAAAGGGACATCCGGCTCGTGCAACAGCTCGTAGATCGCGATGCGGAGGATGTTGCGATCGACTGGCGGAAGCTGGTCGACCGGGAAAGCCGGTGCTGCCTCAGCGATCATCCGATCGATCCGCTCGCGATCGGTCCACACACCGGTCACGAGCCGCTCCGCATAGCGGCGCACGGGCTGGGCAACACTCGCCTGGCTGCGATGCCGCTCGAGCACCTCCTCCAGCGAGTGGTTGGCGACATCGACCTCGTACAGGATCTGCAGAGCCAGGATGCGTGCTTGGCGTCGGATTCGCGCGAGTGACATGTCCAGTTCCTTCTGGTTCCCTCGTCGCTGCGGCGAAACGACGGCACTCGTGATCGTGATCGCGATCGGAACCGAATCCATGGGATCCTCGCGGCGAGCGGAACCGTAGCACCATCGAGAGGACTGCCGAGCAGCCCCCACGGATCGATTGTACCCTGCTCAGCCCTGCTGGCTGGCGAGGTACTCGGCCAGGAAGGTCGTCGTGTGCCGACTAGCCCGGAAATCCGGGTGCTGCAGGATGCGACGGAGAAGCGGGATCGGAGTTGGCACGCCGCTGATGACCGTTTCGCGGAGGGCGCGGTCGAGTCGCTCGATCGCTTGCGCCCGATCGAGTCCCCAGGCGATCACCTTGCCCAAGAGCGAGTCGTAGTGCGGCGGGACGACGTAGCCAGCATAGGCATGCGAGTCGACGCGGATTCCGGGGCCACCTGGCCAGATCAATTGCTCGATGCGGCCAGGACGCGGCGCGAAGTCGCGGTCGGGATCCTCGGCCGTGACGCGCACTTCGATGGCGTGCCCCCGGGGTGCACGATCGCGCTCGCGCAGTTCGAGACGCTCGCCGGCCGCGATGGCCAACTGCCACTGGACGAGATCGAGGCCGGTCACGGCTTCGGTGACTGGATGCTCGACCTGGAGACGCGCATTGGCTTCGGTGAAATAGAAGCGGCCTTCCCGATCGACCAGGAACTCGAAGGTGCCTGCACCGACGTACCCGACCGCCCGTGCACCGCGAACAGCGGCCTCGTGCAGCGCATCGCGCACCTTCGCTGGCAAATCGGGTGCGGGAGCCTCTTCGATCAGTTTCTGGTAGCGGCGCTGGATGGAGCAGTCGCGCTCACCGACTGCGAAGATGTTCCCGTGCTGATCGGCCAAGATCTGCACCTCGACGTGCCGCGGCCGCTCCAGGTAGCGTTCCAGATAGACAGAGGGATCACCGAAGGCTGCCTGCGCCTCCTGCTGAGCGACTTGGAGAGCCGTGGCGAGCTCGCGCTCCTCCCGCACGATCCGCATGCCGCGCCCGCCGCCACCGGCCGCAGCCTTGACGAGAACAGGATAGCCCAGCTTGCGCGCGATGCGCCGGGCCTCGCTCGCATCGCGAACGGGCGCCTCGCTCCCCGGGACGATCGGGAGCCCAGCGCGCTGCATGAGGCGGCGTGCTTCTGCCTTGTCGCCGAGCGCACGGAGCGTCTGCGGTCGAGGCCCGATGAAGGTGATCCCGCATTCCTCGCAGATCTCGGCCAGGAGTGCGTTCTCGGCCAAAAAACCGTAACCGGGGTGGAGGGCATCGCAGCCGGTGACGATCGCCGCACTGATGATGGCGGGAATATGGTTGTAGCTCCGCTCAGCTGGCGCCGGCCCGATACAGATCGCCTCGTCGGCCAAACGCACCGGCAACGATTCTCGGTCGGCCTCCGAGTAGGCGACGACGGCTGGGATACCCAGTTCCCGGCAAGCGCGGAGGACGCGGAGCGCGATCTCGCCTCGGTTGGCGATGAGGACCTTGCGGATCATGCCGCTCACGATGCCATGGTGAGCCCGCCGTCGACCGCCAGGACGGCTCCTGTGATGTACCGTGCGCCCGGCGAGACGAGGAAGGCGATCGCCTCGGCGACATCCTCCGGTGTGCCGTAAAAGCCCATCGGAATCTGCTCGAGGAGCTTTTGCTGGAGTTCAGCCGGTAAGGCCTCAGTGAGGCGCGTCTGAATAAATCCGGGGGCGACGACGTTGACAGTGATGCCACGGCTCGCCACTTCGCGGGCCAGCGCCTTGCTGAAGCCGATGATACCGGCCTTGGCCGCAGCGTAGTTGGTCTGCCCGATGTTCCCGATGAGCCCGGATACGGAGGAGAGATTGACGATGCGTCCATACCGCTGACGCAGCATCGGCCGCAGGGCGGCTCGGCAGCAATAGAAGACGCTCGTCAAGTTGGTCTCGAGGACGGCATGCCAGTCCTCGTCCCGCATCCGCAAGAGGAGCGTATCGCGCGTGATCCCCGCATTGTTGACGAGCGCATCCAAGCGGCCGAACTGGTCGATGGCCGCCTGCACCATCGCGCCCACTTGTTCTGGGTCCGTCACGTCGGCTCGGAAAGCGATGGCGGTTCCGCCAGCTGCCTGAATGTCCTCGACGAGCGCCTGAGCCAGCGTCTCGTCGCCGCGGTAATTGACGACCACCTTGAAGCCGTCTCGGGCCAACCGCAACGCGGTCGCACGACCGATCCCACGCACAGCACCGGTCACGATCGCTGCTCCGTGTTCTCCGCTCATCGCTCCTCCTTCGCCACCCGCTCGTGTCGGACGAGCGAGCCATCCTCCGCTCGCAGGAGCTGTTCAGCCGTGGTGGTCTTGGCAGTGGGTGCAATGCGCCGGATCAAGCCGGTCAGCACCTGGCCGGGACCGATCTCCCAGAAGTGCGCGACGCCGAGGTCGAGCGCGCGCTGCACGACCGCAACCCAGCGAACCGGCGCCGCGATCTGTTCGATGAGCTCCCGGCGGAGATCCTCCGGATCGGTGAGCACGCGCGCATCCGAGCACGCGATCAGCGGCGCTCTGGGCGATCGAATCGGAACATTCGCCAATTCGAGGGCGAGCGCATCGGCAACCGGCCGCATCCAGCGAGAATGGAAAGCGGCGTTGACCGGCAACCGGACGACACGCCGCGCACCCGCAGCGCGGGCGAGTTCGGCTGCGCGATCGAGGGCCTCGTCCGGCCCGCTCAGCGTCAGTTGGTTGGGAGCGTTCTCGTTGGCCAACTCGACGCCGGCCTCGCCAGCGATGGCGGCCAGTCGCGCGCGGTCCAGGCCGATGACCGCCAGCATCCCACCGCGCCCGTAGGTTTCCATGAGTTCACCGCGGCGCCGGACGAGCCGCAGGGCATCGGCCAACGTCAGACTGCCGACTGCCACCAAGGCCGTGTATTCGCCCAGTGAGTGGCCAGCGACGACGCGCGGTTCTGGAAGCAACCCGCGAGCCTCGAGCACACGGAGGTACGCGATGCTGGTGGCGAGGAGCGCCGGTTGCTGATTGCGCGTCGCGGCGAGTTCCTCCTCCGGCCCCTCGAAGACGATGCGGGAGAGCGGGAAGCCGAGTACCGCATCCGCTTCCGCGAAGACTGCGCGAGCCAGCGCATCCTCGCTGGCCAGTTCACGACCCATGCCCACCCATTGGGATCCCTGTCCGGGGAAGACCCAGGCATCCTGCATGCACTCATCCTCCGCGTTGCACGCCACGCGCACCCCAGCGGACGACGCTGGCGGCCCAGGCGAGTCCGGCGCCGAAGGCGACCAGAACGACGTTCATACCCGGGCGGAGGACACCCTGGTCTGCGGCCTCGGCCAGCCCGATCGGCACCGAAGCGGCCGACGTGTTCCCGTAACGGTCGAGGTTGACCCAGACCTTCTCCCAGGGCAGGCCGAGACGCTCGACCGCTGCCTCGATGATCCGCCGGTTCGCCTGGTGCGGGATCAGGAGATCCACGTCCTCGAGCGAGAGGCCGGCTCGCGCCACTGCCTCCAGGGCAGCTTCACCGATGATCCGCACCGAAAACCGGAACACCTCGCGGCCAGCCATGCGGATGACCGGTCGCTTGGGTGCGACCGTGCCGTTCGCGCGAAGGAGGTCGGGAAAGCCTTCGAGATACAGATGGAGAGCGCCGGTGCCGTCCGACCCGAGCACGGTGGACAGTACACCCTCGTCGGCATCGCTCGCTTCCAGCACCACGGCCCCGGCGCCGTCACCGAAGAGGACACAGGTCGTCCGGTCGGTGAAGTCGAGCCAGCGGGTGAGCGCGTCGACGCCGATCACCAGCACCGCGCGAGCAGTTCCGGCCATGATGAACTGGGCACCGACACCGAGCGCGTAGACGAAGCCCGAACAGGCCGCAACCAAGTCGAAGGCTCCGGCTCGGGTCGCTCCCAGCGCTGCCTGTACCAGCGACCCGGTAGCTGGCATCAAGTAATCGGGGGTCGTGGTCGCGACGATGATCAGGTCGAGTCGCTGCGGATCGAGCTGAGCCGCCTCCAGCGCACGCTGCGCTGCGGCCGTAGCCATCTGGACGGTCGTCTCGTCGGGGCCGGCGATACGGCGCTCGCGGATACCGGTCCGCGTGACGATCCATTCGTCCGAGGTCGCGACCATGCGTTCCAGGTCGGCGTTGGTCAGTACCTGGGCGGGGACGTAGGCACCCCACCCGGTGATCGCGGCACGGTACGCCATCGCGCTGCCCCCTACCCTGCAGCGCCGTCAGGCCTCGGGACGTCGCTGCCGCTTCTTCTTCTGGACATCCAAAACGAGGCGACCGCGGTAATGACCGCAGTGTGGGCAGACGTAATGGGTGCGATGCTTCTGCCCACAGGTCCGGCAGGTCGTGAGCGGCGGTACCTCGATGTACTGGTGTGCGGCGCGGAATCCTTGTCGCCGCTTGCTGACTTTGTGCTTCGGTACAGCGCCCATCGGGTCGATCCTTCCATGTCTCGTTCGACGACTCGGTGCATGCCGAAATTCCTCCGCGAGGAGGTCGATGCATGCTGACTGCAAGTTGTCGCACAATCACGCTCGTTCGTCAAGGAGCGACTGCAGGACAGCCAGCCGTGCGTCGATCACCTCTTCCTCGCGCTGCCAGAGCGACTCCGGCCCTGGGCACTGGGGGCCACAGACCGGGTAAAGGGGGATAGCCAGGATCGCATACTGACGGAGCATTTCCTGCAAATCGAGGTGATGGTTCTTGTCGATGGTAAAGATATCCTCGTCCGGTGGGGGTGGGAGGGGGAGACCGGTGAGGATATCGACAGTCGGCCAGAACTCGGCCTCGAAGGTCTCGCTGTAGCGGCCGTCGAACTCGGTGAGGCAGCGGACACAGGTCTGGTGCGCCGTGACATGGAGCTGGCCGGTCGCCAGGATGCCGTTGGAGGTTCGCAGCAATCGCACCGAGGCGGTGAGATCGCGCGCTTCGAGGTCGCTGTCCAGCACGAGCTTATCGAGATGAACAGTAAAGTATCGCTCGGTACCGACAGGAGCCTTGAGGAGCTGGGAAACGTTGATGATGGTGTCGTTCTCGAGGTGCCTGATGCGCATGGGACAGTCCTCCGGTCGCGTCCCTCGGGGGGTGCGCAACTTCTTAAGTGTAACAGGCGCGCCCAAGAGTGCCCAGAAGGGCTTTCCCCGTCTGCGCTCCGCGGAGTAGAATGCCCCCGCGGGCTCGCTGAGCAACGGGGAGCGCGGCGATGCGGGAGAATCGAGTGAAACGGCGACTCCAGGCGGGTGAAGCGGTCATCGGCTGTTTCATTCCCTACCCCTCCCCGGAGTTGGCGGAGATTTGCGGCTACCTCGGCTTCGATTTCGTCCTGCTCGATGCCGAGCATGGCCGCATCACCGAGGAGACAGCGTACCACATGGTCTTGGCCGCCGAGGTCGCTGGGACGGTCCCGATCGTCCGCGTCCCGCTCAATCACCGGCAAGTCATCCTCCGCTATCTCGATCTCGGTGCCGCCGGCGTGATGGTTCCGCAGGTCAACACCCCGGAGGAAGCAGCCGCTGCAGTGGAGGCATGCCGCTACTACCCACAGGGTCGGCGGGGTGTCGCGGGGGTGCGGGCTGCGAACTTCGGGCTGACGAGACCACTGAACGAGTACGTCCAGCATGCCAACGAGGAAACGCTCGTCATCGTCCAGATCGAGCATATCGCGGTGGTCGAGCAGCTGGAGGAATATCTGGCTTTGCCCGGTATCGATGTCCTCTTCGTCGGACCGAACGACCTCGCACAGTCGATGGGCTACCCGGGACAGCAATTCCATCCCGAGGTGCAAGCAGTGATCGACGACATCGTGCGGCGCGTCGACGGTCGTCTGCCACTTGGGACGACCGCACCGACCGCTGAACTGGCGCAACGCCAGCTGGAGCGCGGTTTTCGCATGCTGGCGACCAACACGACCGCGCTGCTCGCAGCGGGAGCGCGTTCCATGCTCGCCGCGGTCAGCGCGCGAGCCTGAGGAGGCGAGCGGAGGATCACGGACGGGAGGCTCGAGCGATGGCTGGGACAGAACTCTTGCCGATCGCGTTCTTCGAGGGGCGCTTCGTGCCGATCCAGGAGGCGAAGGTCAGTATCGCGACGCATGCGCTCCAGTACGGGACGGGAGTCTTCGCCGGTATCCGCGGCTATCTCGATCGCGATGGGCAGACGATCAATATCTTCCGCCTGCCGGATCATACCCGTCGTCTGCTCCAATCGGCCCGCCTCCTGCGGGCAGAGCTGCCCTACGACACCGAGTCGCTCGGCGAACTGATCGTGGAACTGGTGCGGCAAAATGCCCCACGCACCGATGTCTACATCCGCCCCTTCGTCTACAAGGCGGATCTGGAGATCGGCCCCAAGCTCAAGGGAGTGCGGGACGAGCTGGCCATCTACATGCTGCCGATGCAGGAGTACCTGCCCATCACCCACCCGATCCGCTTGATGACCACCTCCTGGATGCGCACAGTCGACGTCGTCATTCCCAGCCGGGCCAAGGTCTGCGGCGCGTACGTCAATTCCGCCTTCGCCAAGGACCAGGCGATGGAATGCGGATTCGACGATGCCATCATGCTCAATCACCACGGCAAGGTGGCGGAAGGCAGCGCAGCCAACCTGTTCATCGTCCGCAACGGCACGCTCATCACCACGCCGGTGACGGCCGACATCCTGGAAGGGATCACGCGGCGAACGATCTTGGAGTTCGCGCACGATCTGGGAATCCCGGTCGAAGTGCGGGAGATCGATCGGAGCGAGCTCTACATCTGCGACGAGGCGTTCCTCTGCGGTACTGGTGTCCAGATCTCGCCGATCGGGAACATCGATGGGCGCACGGTCGGGACGGGCGAGATCGGCCCGATCACGGCACGCTTGCAGCAGCTCTATCTGGCCGTGGTGCGTGGTGAGGACACGCCGTACCGGCACTATCTCACCCCCGTCGTGGTCACTCGCGAAGCGGAGGCACGTTGAACCGCCGCGGATATCTCGGGATCCCGGATACCCGGTACGGTCACCGGGCGATGGACGCCTGAGTGGAGCGGAGCGTGCGCCGGAGTCTCTGGATCGTCAGCATCGTCCTGGCTTGCACGGTCGTCATCGGCTGTCGCGCGCGCCCCACCCCCACACCGTATCCGGCTTCTCCGCCGGCCGAAACGAGCGCGCCCGTCGCGCCAACGACCGTTCCTGCTCCGGTCGCTCCGGCACCCGTCGTGCCCAACGCGACGGCGACGGCCAGCGAAGTCGCACCGGGAAGCATGTCCGACCGCGGGATCGTCGAGGCTGGCTTCGAGGAACCCCGCACCCTCAACCCGCTCTTCGTGGCCGATCCGCTCTCTGATACCTTGAGTCGGCTCGTCTTCGACGGACTGGTCACGCTCGATCCCAAAACCGCCGAGCCGGTTCCAGCCCTCGCGGAGTCGTGGGAGGTGAGTCGCGACGGGACGATCTACACCTTCCGACTGCGCGAGGGGGTGCGCTGGCACGATGGTCAGCCACTAACCGCCAACGATGTCGTCTTCACGTACCAGCGGATACTCGACCCCGACGTGCGCTCTCCACGCTACCCGCGACTCGCCGAGCGCATCAAAGCGGTCGAACTGGTCGATAGCCGGACCGTTCGGATCACGCTGATCCGCCCCGATGCCTCGTTCTTGCCGGTGTTGGGGACGATCGGAATCGTGCCTGAGCATGTGCTGGGAACGGTGCTGCCGCAGCAGCTGGTGACCGATCCTTTCGGACTCTCCTCCGCAGTCGGCACAGGCCCCTTCATCCTGACCCAGTGGCTGCGCGGTGTCTCGCTCACTTTTCGGGCCAATCCGGACTATTACCGGGGTGCCCCGCAAGTGCCCCAGTACACGTATCGGATCGTGAGCACGCTCGAGGAATTGGAACGAGGCCTGCGCGACGGCACGATCGACTGGGCCGTGATCGATGCAGCACAGGCAGGCCGACTCCCGACGATCGATGGGGTGACGATCGATCGGCTACCGGGGTACGAACTCGTCGTCGTCGCGCTCCAGCTCGATCCAGCCAAGAGCAAGCTGTTCGCTGACGAGCGGGTGCGCCGAGCGCTCTTGCTGGGGACCGATCGGGCTGCGCTGGTCGAGACCGTCTGGGGCGGACGCGCTCGAGTCGCCGAGGGGCTCCAACCACCGGCTTCTTGGGCTGCCGGTGAACCGGCGATCCGCTACCCCTACGATCCGGAGGAGGCACAACGTCTGCTGAGCGAGGCGGGATGGGTGCCGGGAGACGACGGAGTGCGCACCCGGGAGGGGCAACGGCTGCACTTCCGCTTGCTGGCGACCGGTGCGGACCCGAGTCGCCGAGCAGTGGCCGAACTCCTGCAGCAGCAATGGCGGGCCCTGGGTGTCGACGTGGAACTCGAACTCCGGTCCTGGGCCGAAGTCCGACGACGCGCGACGCAGGAGCGCGACTTCGATGCCTTGTTGATCGGCATTCTCTGGGATGTCGATCCCGACCAGAGCGCGGTCTGGTCCAGCGATTCGTTCTTCGATGGCCTCAATTTCGGCCATTATCTCGATCCGGAAGTCGACCAGAAGCTGGTGGAAGCGATCGCCACCACGGATCGCCAGCAGCGCGCCGCGCTGTACCGAGAGATCGAGCAGCTCGTCCTGAGCGATTTGCCCATGTTGCCGCTCGTCTATCCCGATGTGATCGTCGTGCGGTCGGAGCGGCTAGACATTCCGGTGCTCGATGCGCTGGTGGTGCGGACCCGAACCGGGATCGAGCTGTGGCGGTTCCGAACCGGGGGTTGAAAAGGGGAAGCGACTGCGCCTGGTTCCAGGTTCAGCCCGTGCGGTCCGGCTGACGCAGGCAGCGAGACCGGCCGGGTTCGTCGCCTCCTGTTGACGGTGTAGAGCAGAACCGGTAGACTGGGCGCGTAGCCGCAGCGAGCGGGATTCCGGCGTGTGAGCGTTCGACGAGCCAGGTGGATGTAAGGGGGCACGATGGAACCGCTGCTCGAGGTACGCGATTTGCGTACCCAGTTCTTCACCCAGGATGGCGTCGTCAAGGCGGTCGATGGGGTGTCGTTCCACTTGAAGCCCGGTGAGACACTGGGGCTCGTCGGGGAAAGCGGATGCGGCAAGAGCATCACGGCACTCTCCATCATGCGCTTGATCCCCAGCCCGCCGGGCAAGATCGTCAGCGGCGAGATCATTTTCGAGGGCGAAGACATCCTGAAGATGAGCGACGACGAGGTGCGGTCGATCCGCGGCCGGAAGATCGCGATGATCTTCCAGGATCCGATGACCTCGCTCAACCCCGTCTTGACGATCAACCGGCAGATCAGCGAAGCCTTGGAGCTCCATCTTGGGATGAGCAAGCAGCAGGCACGGCAGCGGGCGATCGAGCTCCTCAAGATGGTCGGCATCCCCAACGCCGAGCAGCGGGTAGATCAGTATCCTCACCAGTTCTCGGGTGGGATGCGCCAGCGCGTGATGATCGCGATGGCGCTCTCCTGCAACCCGTCCCTTCTCATCGCCGATGAGCCCACGACCGCATTGGACGTGACGATTCAAGCCCAGATCCTCGACTTGATCCGGACGCTGCAGCACGAGCACAACACGGCGCTCATCCTGATCACCCACGACCTCGGGGTCGTCGCCGGCATGACCGACCGGATCAACGTGATGTATGCCGGTCACATCGTGGAGACAGCGCCGACCGAGGAGCTGTTCGAGAATCCGAAGCATCCGTACACGGTCGGCCTGTTGAATTCGATCCCGCGGCTGGACGCGCCGCGCAAGGAACGACTCAATCCGATCCGTGGGCTTCCGCCTGACTTGATCGATTTGCCCGACATGTGCCCGTTCGTCCCACGTTGCGATTTCGCGCGGGAGAAGTGCAGCGAAAAGAATCCGCCGCTTTTCGATGTGAACCCGGTACACCGATCAGCCTGCTGGTATTGGGAAGAGGTATCGCTCGCCGGTCCACGACGGCACGGAGAGGTGAGGGCTGACGATGGCAACTGAACTGCGTCCGGCACCGACGACGAGCGGTCGGCATGATCGGGAAGTCCTGCTCGATGTCCGCAACCTCAAGATGTACTTCCCGCTCACCCGGGGAATCATCTTGCAGCGACGCGTCGGCTGGGTGAAAGCGGTCGACGATATCTCGTTCCAAATCTTCCGGGGCGAAACGCTCGGGCTAGTGGGAGAGAGCGGCTGCGGCAAGAGCACGACCGGTCGGGCGATCCTCCAGCTCTACAAGCCGACGGCAGGAGAAGTCCTGTTCAACGGCATCGACCTGACCAAGCTCCCGCCCGGCGAGATGCGCAAGATGCGCCGGCACATGCAGATGATCTTCCAGGACCCCTACGCCTCGCTCAACCCACGCATGACGGTCGGGAGCATCATCGCTGAGCCGATGCAAATACACAATCTCGTCCCCAAGGAGCAACGGAACCAGCGGGTCCAGGAGCTCCTCGAGGTCGTCGGGCTCAACCCCTACTTCGCCAACCGCTACCCGCACGAGTTCTCGGGTGGGCAGCGGCAACGGATCGGTATCGCCCGTGCCCTGGCTGCCAATCCGGAGTTCATCGTGGCCGACGAGCCGGTCTCGGCGCTCGACGTCTCGATCCAAGCCCAGATCATCAACCTGCTCGAGGAGCTGCAAGAGAGGTTCCATCTCACCTATCTCTTCATCGCGCACGATCTGAGCGTGGTGCGGCACATCTCGGACCGGGTCGCCGTCATGTACCTCGGCAAGATCGTCGAACTGGCAGACCGCAACGCGCTCTACGATGATCCGCTGCATCCCTACACCAAGGCACTGCTGAGCGCAGTCCCGATTCCGGATCCCAAGATCGAAAAGAAGCGCGAGCGGATCATCCTGACCGGCGACGTTCCCAGCCCGATCAACCCGCCGAGCGGCTGCCGGTTCCATACCCGCTGCCCGTACGCCATGGATGTCTGCGCCAAGGTCGAGCCCCGGTTCGTCGATCAAGGTGGCGGTCACTTCGTCGCCTGCCACCTCTATCCCGGCTGCACGCCGTAACGCGCCGTGTTGGGACGACTCGACTCCCAAACGATCCTGGCCACGCTTCTCGCCTTCGTGATCGCCATCACGGTGCACGAGTTCGCGCACGCATGGACCGCCTTGCGCTTGGGCGACGACACGGCTGCCCGACAAGGCCGGGTGACGCTGAACCCGCTGGCACACCTCGATCCGATCGGCTCGATCGGTCTCTTGATGATCGTCTTTTTAGGCTTCGGTATCGGTTGGGGGAGACCGGTACCGGTCAACCCCAATCGCTTGCGCTGGGGGCATCGCGGGATGGCGCTGACGGCGCTGGCCGGGCCACTTTCCAACGTCATCATCGCCTTCGCCTTCGCGCTTCCCTACCGGTTCGGTCTCCCGGCAGCACCCGAACTGGTGACGACGTTCGTACAGCGCCTCATCCTGGTGAACCTGTTGCTCGCGGCGTTCAACCTCATCCCGATCCCGCCGCTCGACGGTCTGAAGATCCTGCTCGGGCTGTTGCCAGCCTTTTGGTACCCGGTCCTGGCACCGCTCGAGCGCTACGGTGTCGGCATCTTGCTCGTCCTGATCGTCTTCGGCAGTCTGGGTGGCAGCATCCTCGCCGCGATGTACCTGCCCGTTTATCGCCTGCTGTTCCGCCTCGTGGTCGGCGAGGCACCGCTCTGAGCACGGGGACAGCATGCGCCTGATCTTCCCCTCCACGCGATTGCGGGACGTTCCAGTCAATGCCGGGCCGTTCAGTGGGCCACTGGATCTCCTGCTGCACCTGGTCGAGTCGCGGCAGCTGCCCATCACCGCGGTATCGCTCCGCGCCGTGACCGAGCAGTTCCTAGCTGCCGTGGAGACGCTGGAAGCACACCAGCCCGAACTCCTGGCCGACTTCCTGGTCGTCGCCAGCCGTTTGACCGTTCTCAAAGCGCGAGCGCTCCTCCCGCACCACGACGTCGCGGACGAGGATGCCGAGTCACTCGTCCAGGATCTGGAGCGGTATCGCGCCTTCCGGGACGCGGCAGCGTGGCTGCAGGCGCGAGCAGCCGCCGGGCTCCGCTGCTGGACGCGACCTGCCCTCCCGCGTGCGCCGCGCGCTGCGCCCACCGGCGACCCGACCCAGTTGCAGCGTGCGCTCGCGCGCTGGGCGCGACGGCAGCGCCCCGCGGCACTGCCCCTCCGCTGGACACCGGTCATCTCGCTCACCGCGATGATCGCCCGCATCCGCGAGCGACTCGCTGGGCGACGTACGTTCCGCGAACTCCTGGGCGCGCGGCCGACTCGACCGGAAGTCGTGGCCGGGCTCCTGGCGCTCCTCGTCCTGGCCCGACGACGACTGGTCACCCTCGAACAGCCAGAACCGTTCGGCGAGATCTGGGTGCAGCGGAGGGACGAATATGGCACGAGCTGATCGCGTCGCCGCGCTCGGCGCGCTCCTCTTCGCGGCTGGAGAGCCGGTCGCGCGCGAGCGACTGGCTGCCCTCCTCGAATGTACAGCGGAGGAACTGGAAGCCGCACTGCGGGAACTGGCCGAGCGTGCGGCTGAACTGGGGCTGATGCTGCTCGCACACGGCGACGCGGTGCAGTTGGCCACGGCGGCTGAATACGGGCCACTGATCGCGCAGCTCTTGGGCGGCGAAACGGGACGCCTCTCGCCGGCCGCACTGGAGACCTTGGCGATCGTCGCCTACCTGCAACCGGTCACGCGCGCGGAAATCGATACCGTGCGGGGCGTCGACTCCAGCGCGGCGCTCCAGACGTTGCTCGCCTACGGGCTGGTCGAGCCACGCGGTCGACGGCCGACACCTGGGCAACCGGTGGAATACGGAACCACCCCGCTCTTCCTGGAGCGATTCGGTCTCCCGAGCGTGGAGGCGCTTCCACCATTGCCGGACGAGTTAGCGACCCTCATGGCCGAGCGGCGGCGCGAGAGCGAGCGCGTGCCGGCCAACTCGACCCGCCGGGTGACCGGCGACAGAGCCGCCACGGGGTCGGTCACCGCTCGACCGTGACCGTACCCCCTCGAACGCGCCGCGCCGCGGGGACGCCTCACCGGCGCCGTCGGAACGACGGGCGGTGTCGCTGGCCGCAATGGCGTCGCGCCGAATACCGTCGCCGTTGCCCCGCGGTGACCGCGACCGCACACCGGCGATCGGCGACGGTGTCGTTTGCCGGCCCTCCGGGCCGGCGGGTCAGGCACCGCCTGACCCCTACAGGATCGGGCGTTCTGCCGAACCTCGGCCCGCAGGTACCCTGCCGGGAAAATCCGCCCCACCTTGTAGGGGCGAGGCGCTGCCTCGCCCGCCGCGCGCCAGCGCGGCAATTCCTCGCGGCCGGCCGCCCGCACGATGATCGATAACGGCACTGCACTGACCATCGGCGCGGGTTTGCCGCCCTCCGGGCCGGACGGGTCAGGCACCGCCTGGCCCCTACGCGACGGGGATGGCGCCCAACCGTCGCACGCGTGTGCTGCACCGGGGATGCGCCGGCGAACCTGTGTACGGGCGAGGCGCTGCCTCGCCCGCCGCGCGCCAGCGCGGCAAACATCGTGCCGCACAAACGTGGGCGTTGACGACTCGGGTGACACGGTCCCCACCGCGCCAGCTATGAATTCCCGGCCCTTCCGCGCCGGCTGGGTCAGGCACCGCCTGATCACTACAAGGCGGGGGTCATGCACCGCCCCCTGGGCATGCCGATCCCACCGGTCATGCGTCGCCCACCTTGTAGGGGCGAGGCGCTGCCTCGCCCGCCCCACCTGCGGCGCGGCAAAACCTGCGTGGTACCAGCACCGCGCGGCCACTCGCCACGACACCCCGACGACCAGCCGCGGTCTGGTTGCCGGCCCAGCGGGTCAGGCACCGCCTGACCGCTACGGGACGGGGCCGCTACCCATCCATGGCACCATAGGCCGTCCCGTGGCGACGTCAGGCAACCCTTGTACGGACGAGGCGCTGTCCCGCCCACCTGTGGCGCGGCACCGCCCCATCGAACGGTGGGCGGGTGTCCATCCATCGCTCGGGCCCCGATCAGCGCTTGGCAGCACGGGTTTCTCGTGACCAACGGATCGCTGGCCACCGATGCGGTCATCGCCGGCCCTCCAGGCCGGCGGGTCAGGCATCGCCTGACCGCTACAGGATGCGCGCGGCACGCCCCAACCGTGGTCCTCCGATACCCGACCGGGGATGCGCCGACCAACCTATGTAGGGGCGAGGCGCTGCCTCGCGCGCCGCGCCGCATGGCGCGGGAACACGGATCGGGACACACGTGCGCGCGGATTTGGTGTGGCACACCGGTCGATCGGCGACGGGGCGGTGATCTGCCGGCCCTTCCGGGCCGGCCGGGTCAGGCGGCGCCTGACCCCTACAAGACGGGGGTTGCACCCGACCGTGGCCCACCCATGCCCGAGCAGGATGGGTTGCCTCACCGTGTAGGGGCGAGGCGCTGCCTCGCCCGCCGCGCCGCATGGCGCGGCAATCCTGGTCGCATGCGGCGGGAGGCGATGATCCCGACCAATCGCCGCCGAGCAACGGTGGTAATGGGCCGGCTCTCCGGGCCGGCGGGTCAGGCACCGCCTGACCCCTACGGGCTACAGGCGGGCACCGTACCGCCGGCCTCTGGTCGGTATCCGCCGCACCACCGACGCGCCGGCCCACCCTATCGGGACGAGGCACTGCCTGACCCCTCACGGACCAGGGCACCGCCCGATCATCGCAGCGACGTGGGCCAGCATCCGCGGGATGCCGTCCCGGACTGGGGCGCCGCACCTAGCCGCCTGATGGGGAGGCGACGGGGCTCGTCGTCCGGAGGCTAGCGCGTCCGTGCACCAGCCAGCCTGCGCAGCCGGGCGACCGTTTCCTCGAGCACGTCGAGCGTCCGCTCGATCTCGCTCGCGGTATTGTCCTTGCCGAGTGTGAGGCGCACGCTGCTGCGGGCTTGCTCGGGTGTCAGGCCAATGGCGAGCAAGACATGGCTCGGCTCGGTGGAACCGGTCGTGCAGGCCGATCCAGAGGAGGCGGCGATCCCGTGCAAGTCCAGGTTCAAGAGCAACGTCTCGCCATCGACGCCCGCGAAGGTCACGTTGACGTTGTTGGGCAGCCGTCGGTGACGATGCCCGTTCAGGCGACTGTCCGGGATGCGCTGGAGAATCCCCTCGATCAACCGGTCGCGCAGCGCCTGGACATGCGCGTTGCGCTCGTCGAGTTCCTCGTACGCCAGTTCGAGCGCTCGCGCCATGCCGACGATGCCGGGGACGTTCTCCGTGCCCGCTCGCCGGTTGCTCTCCTGCGCACCGCCGTGCTGCTGCCAAAGGATGGGCGTCCCGCTGCGCACGTAGAGCAACCCGACTCCCTTCGGCCCATAGAACTTGTGGGCACTGATGGAAAGCAGGTCGACGCCGAGCTCCTCGACATCGAGCGGCAACGTACCAGCTGCCTGGACGGCATCGGTGTGGACGGTGATGCCGCGCTCGCGACACACGTGGGCGATCTCGCGGATCGGTTGGATCGTGCCGATCTCGTTGTTGGCGTACATCACGGAAACGAGAATGGTATCCGGACGAAGCGCTGCCTCGATCGCTTCCGGCTGGACGATCCCATCAGCGTCCGGTGCAACGTAAGTGACGTGGAAGCCGAACCGCTCGAGGTACTCAGCGCTGTGGAGAACAGCATGGTGCTCGAAGGCGGTGGTCACGATGTGCCGACCGCGTCCGTTCACGAGGTGCCAGAACGCGACACCTTTGACGGCGAGGTTATCGCTCTCGGTGCCGCCGCTGGTGAAGACGATCTCGCGTGCTTGGCAGTTGAGGAGACGGGCGATGCGAGCACGCGCCTGATCGAGCGCAGCGCGGGCCTCGCGTCCCGCCGCGTAGATGCTCGAGGGATTCCCGAATCGTTCGGTAAAGAAGGGAAGCATAGCCTCGAGCACGCGGGGATCGACTGGGGTGGTCGCCGCATGATCGAGGTAGATCTCGGTTCGGTTCACGCATCCCTCCCAGTATCGACGACCGCGTCCGGTATCAGACCGGCTGCTCGGCGCGTGGACGCGGCGCGTGACTGATCAGATCGGCCAGCGTCGTCGAATCTAAGACCTCGACGATGCTGTCGCGCAGCTTGAGCCAGACGATCCGCGTCGCGCAACCGTCGATCATCGGGCAGATATCCTCGTCGGCGTCCTCGCGCACGCAGTCCATGGGAGCGATCGGCCCTTCCATCACGCGGTAGATCTCGCCGACCTTCACCTGCTCGGGTGGGCGAGCCAACTCGTAGCCTCCGTGGGCGCCGCGGGTGGAAACGACGAGCCCGGCCCGCCGCAACGGCAGCATGAGCTGCTCCAAGTACGCCAGCGGCACGGCCGAGTCCTGGGCGATGACGCTCAACGGCATGGGGCCGCGCCCGTACATGCGGGCCAGCGAGACCATCGCTCGCAATCCGTACTCGCCACGTGTCGAAACCTTCATGGCTCGTGTCCTATCGCTGGAAGCAGGCGAGACGACCTGCGACTTCCTCGCAGCTGAGAATGATTCTCGTCCCGCGCTCTTACCTTACCGCACCGCTCGGGATTCGTCAACCGGATGGTGTTTCTGCTATACTAGGACAGAGGCTGGCCATGTGGCCAGCCGCTTTTCCGTGGGAGGTGGTGGACGATGGCACAGCCAATGCTCATCGATTTGGAAGAACTGGTCGAGCGGCTCGATCGGATCGGGGTGCGTCTTTGACCTGCCCAGCAAGCGTCGGCAGATCGAGCAGCTCGAGCACGAGGCCGCTGATCCGGACCTCTGGCAGGACCCGCAACGCGCCCAATCGCTGCTCCGACGCCTGAGCCAGCTGCGCGACCTCGTCCAGGAATGGGAGACGCTCTCCCAGCAGGCGCGCGATCTCCTCGAGTTGCGCGCGCTGGCGAGCGACGACCTGGAACTGGCGGGACAGGTCGAGCAGGAGGCAACGGAACTCGCCGAGCGGGTCCGGCAGCTGGAGCTGCGCTTGCTCCTCACCGGCCAGTACGACGGACACGACGCCATCCTGGCGGTCCATGCCGGAACCGGCGGGGTCGACGCCCAGGACTGGGCCGAGATGCTCTTGCGCATGTACCTGCGCTGGGCACAGCGGGTCGGCTTCGCGGCCGAAGTCGTCGATCTCCTGGAAGGAGAAGAGGCGGGAATCAAGAGCGCAACCGTCGAGGTGCGTGGCCCCTACGCGTACGGCTACCTGAAAGGTGAGGCCGGGACACACCGCCTGGTGCGACTCTCTCCGTTCGATGCCGCGCACCGGCGACACACCTCGTTCGCGCTCGTCGAGGTCCTGCCGCTCGTCGAGGAGGATGACGACGTCGAGATCCGCGACGAGGATATCCGCATCGATACCTTCCGCGCCTCCGGACACGGTGGCCAGCACGTCAACAAGACCGAATCGGCGGTGCGGATCACGCACCTGCCGACCGGGATCGTGGTCACCTGCCAGAACGAGCGCTCGCAGATCCAGAACCGCGAGACAGCGATGAAGATCCTCAAGGCGCGCCTCCTGGAGCTGAAGATCCGGCAGCGCCAGGAAGAGCAGGCTCGTCTCAAGGGGAAGCCGGTAGTGACCGGGTGGGGGAACCGGATCCGCTCCTATGTCCTGCACCCGTATACGATGGTCACCGACCACCGCACCGAGGTCAGCACGCCGAACATCCAGGCGGTCCTGGAAGGGGAAATCGATCCGTTCATCGAGGCTTACTTGCACCAGCAGGCAGCCGAGGGTGAGGAGACGACTGCGGCGAGCGATCGCTAGTCTCCTGCTCCTCGCGTTCCTGACGCTCGGCCCGAGCGCGAGCCCGGCCGCACCACGGGTCCAGTTCCAGGACCTCGGTGCGGTCGTGGCGTTTCCCGAGCGGATCGTTTTCACGCTGGTCGCCGAGGCCGAGCAGCCGATCGAGCGGGTGGAGCTCCGTTACCGGCCGGTCGATGGCGAGGTCACCTTCGTCGCCCGTCCACCGGTGGAACCAGGAACCACCATCAGACTCCGCTACGCGCGCGACATGCGCGTCAACTACTTGCCTCCGTTCATCGACCTCGCTTATCGCTGGCGGCTCGTCCTGGCTGACGGCAGGGTCGTCGAATCGCCGGAGCAGCGGCTGGCGTATCGCGACACCCGCTACCGGTGGATGGAGCAGAGCCGCGGACCGGTCCAGCTCTTCAGCGCCGTGGCCGACTACGATTACGTCGAGACAGCGCTCGCGGTGAGCGAGCGCGCGATCAGCCTCTTCAGCCAGCGCTTCGGCGTCGCGCTCGCCGGCCCGGTGCGGATCGTCCTCTACCCGTCACCACAAGCACTGCGGACCGCCTTGCCGCTCCAGAGCGAGGAATGGATCGGCGGGGTGGCAATCCCCGAGTATCGGTTGGTACTCGGCGGCGTGGCACCAGGGCCGTGGGCGAAGGAAGAACTGGCACGCTTGCTCAGTCACGAAGTGCTGCACCTGGTCGTCGCCGAGGCGACCGAGAACCCCTTCGGCACTCCACCGGCCTGGCTCGACGAGGGCTTGGCAACGCTGTATCAAGAGGTGGCCGATCCGTGGCTGGACGCTGCACTGGAACGCGCTCGCCGATCGGGGACGCTCCCCTCGCTCCGGGCGCTGGGCGCGAGCTTCGGAACCGATCCGGAGGCAGCCCTGCTCGGCTATGCGGCCAGCCGAAGCGTCGTCGAATACCTGGTGACGACCTACGGCGAGGCGGGGATCGCTCGGCTGCTGGCGGCCTATCGTGAGGGGGTGAGCGACGACGAGGCACTCACCCAAAGCCTCGGGATCGATGTCGACCGCCTGGACCGCGCGTGGCAGGCCTGGCTCGCTCGACGCGCGACCCGCCCAGCGGAGCCGCTCGCGGCGAGCCCGCTCCTCCTGGTGAGCGCGGCTGGCATCGTGCTCCGCCAGCGCGCCGGCTGGACCCGCCCCAGGAGCCAGCCTCCGTGCGCCGGACCATCACCGTGTCCCTGATCGGACAGCCACCCCCTTCCCCCGTCTCGACCTTGACACGATTCGTAGCAAGGCTTATCCTTGCCGTAGGCTAGCACTCGGCGGGAGCGAGTGCTAAGCGAGGTGCGATGAGCGTGCAGCTGACCGAGCGACAGCGACAGATCTTGCGTCACGTGGTCGAGGAATACCTGCGTTCGGGCCGCGCGGTGGGCTCGAAGGCGCTGGTCGAGCGTGCATCGCTCAGCGTGAGCCCGGCCACGGTGCGCAACGACATGAGCGTGCTGGAGGCGCTGGACTTCCTCGCCCACCCGCACACCTCGGCGGGTCGCGTCCCCACCGAGCACGGGTTGCGCTACTACGTCCAGCACTTGATGGAGGAGAGCCAGCTCACGCCGGAAGAGCAGTTGATGATCCGGCATCAGTTCCGGCAGGTCGAACAGCAGGTTCCGAGCTGGCTCAAGCTGGCGGCCTCCGTGCTGGCGGAGACGAGCGGCAACGTCGGGCTGGTGACGCCGCCGCGCGCCCGCGTGGAGCGTCTGCGCCACTTCGAGCTGATCAGCCTGCGCCGGCGCGTGGTGCTGCTCGTCCTGGTGACGCAATCGGGAACGATCCACCAATCGCTGCTCGAGCTGCCACGACCGCTGGAGCAGGAGGAGCTGAGCGCGCTCAGCCAGCGCCTCAACCCGGAGTTGCGCTGGCTGGACCGCGCGGCGATCGAGCGACGAGCACAGGGTGCCGAACCGATCGCGGCGCTCGTCCTCCAGCGCATCGCCGAGGCACTGCACTTCATCGAGCACCAGCAGCGTTCGGAACTCTATGCCGAAGGGCTGGAACACGTCATCCGGCAGCCGGAGTTCGCGCAGGCGAATCTGGCGCACCTTTTGCTGGAAGTGCTGCGCGGTGGCATGCTCTTGACCTGGCTCCTGCCGCAGCTTGACCCGAGCGAGGAGGTGCGCGTGCTGATCGGTTCGGATCTGGCGCTGCGCGAGCTGCGTCCGTTCAGCCTGGTCCTCACCGCCTATCGCTCGGGAGCGGAGAGCACCGGTTGGCTGGGCGTGCTCGGTCCGCAGCGGATGGCTTACGCGCGCGCCGTGGCGGCGGTGCGCTTCCTGGCGTCAGTCGTTTCCGAGTTGATGAGCGAACTCTCCGGTGGGCCGGATCGGGAGGGAGGATGACCATGGACGAGCGACCAGAACCGATGGAACAGGTGCAGGAAAGCGAGCGAGTGGCCGAGGCAGCAGCCGAGCCGGTGCCGGTGGCCAGTGAGGTGGCGACCCCGGAAGAGATCCAGCCGCCACCGCTCGGCCCGGCTGACGAGGTTGAAGCGCTGCGACAGGAGATCGAGCACCTCAAGCAGCTCAGCGAGGAGTATCTCGACCAGGCGCGCCGGGCACGCGCTGAGTTCCTGAACTACAAGCGCCGGGTGGAGCAGGAACTGGAAGAGTTCAAGCACCTTGCACACATGGAGCTCATCGCCAAGCTCCTGCCGGTCCTCGACGACTTCCATCTGGCGATCGCCCACCTGCCGCCGGACGTCGCCGACTCCCCGTGGGTGCAGGGGCTGCTCCTGATCGAGCGTAAGCTCTGGAACGTGCTGGAAGCCGAGGGAGTCCAGCCGATCGAGGCGGTCGGCAAGCCGTTCTCGCCCGAGGAACACGAGGCAGTGGCGGTCAGCGGCGAAGGACCGCACCATGTGGTGGTCGAGGAGATCCGGCGCGGGTACCGCTTGCGTGGGCGGGTGCTGCGCCCGGCGCTGGTCCGCGTCGAGCGTCGCGCGAGTCCACCGGAAACGCTGGCAGAAACCACGACGGACGGAAAGCGAGGTGAGGAGTAACTATGGGACGGGTCATCGGGATCGACTTGGGAACCACGAACTCGGTGATGGCGGTGATCGAAGGCGGTGAACCGGTCGTGATCCCCAACGCAGAGGGAGAGCGACTGACGCCCTCGGTCGTGGCGATCACGCCGACCGGCGAGCGATTGGTCGGCCGCTTCGCCAAGCGCCAGGCTATCACCAATCCGGAAAACACCATCTATTCGATCAAGCGCTTCATGGGTCGGCGCTTCGACGACCCGGAAGTGCAGCGCACCATCAAGCTGGTGCCCTACCAGGTCCGGCGCGCCCAGAACGGCGGTGTCGAGGTCAAGATGGGTGACCGCTGGTACACGCCGCAGGAGATCTCGGCCATGATCCTGCAGAAGCTCAAGCAGGACGCCGAGGCCTACCTGGGTGAAAAGGTCGACAAGGCGGTCATCACCGTGCCGGCCTACTTCGACGACAGCCAGCGGAACGCGACCAAGGACGCCGGCCGGATCGCCGGGCTGGAGGTGCTGCGCATCATCAACGAGCCGACCGCCTCGGCCCTCGCCTACGGGCTGGACAAGAAGGGCGAGGAGAAGGTGGCGGTCTACGACCTGGGTGGTGGGACCTACGACATCTCGATCCTCGACATCTCGGAGGGGGTCTTCCAGGTCCTGGCCACTAACGGTGACACCCACCTGGGTGGCGACGACTTCGACCAGCGGATCATCGACTGGCTCTGTGACGAGTTCAAGCGCGAGACCGGGATCGACCTGCGCCAGGACCGGATGGCGCTCCAGCGCCTGAAGGAAGCGGCCGAGAAGGCCAAGATCGAGCTCTCCAGCGTGCAGCAGACGGAGATCAACCTGCCGTTCATCACGGCGGACGCCACGGGGCCGAAGCACCTGGTCAAGACGCTGACGCGCTCCAAGCTGGAGCAGCTGGTCGCCGATCTCGTGGAGAAGACGATCCCGCCGATGGAGCAGGCACTCAAGGACGCGGGACTCTCGCCGCGCGACGTCGACGAGGTGGTGCTGGTCGGCGGACAGACGCGGATGCCGCTCATCCAGCGCAAGGTCCAGGAGTTCTTCGGCAAGGAGCCGCACAAGGGGATCAACCCGGACGAGGTGGTGGCGATCGGCGCAGCCATCCAGGCGGGCGTCCTGGCCGGTGAGGTCAAGGAGGTCCTGCTGCTCGACGTGACGCCGCTCACGCTGGCCATCGAGACCCTGGGTGGAGTGGCAACGCCGATCATCCCGCGCAACACGACCATCCCGACCCGCAAGAGCCAGATCTTCACCACGGCGTCGGACAACCAGACCCAGGTGGAGATCCACGTCGTGCAAGGCGAGCGGCCGATGGCAGCTGACAACAAGACGCTCGGCCGGTTCATCTTGGACGGGATCCCACCGGCACCGCGTGGTGTGCCGAAGATCGAGGTGACGTTCGACATCGACGCCAACGGCATCCTGACCGTCTCGGCGCGGGACCTGGCGACCGGCCGCGAGCAGAAGATCACCATCACGGCCTCGACCGGCCTGACCGAGGAAGAGATCCAGCGCATGATCCGCGAGGCGGAGGAGCATGCCGAGGAGGACCGCCGCAAGCGGGAGGCGATCGAGCTGCGCAACCAGGCCGAGGCGCTCCTCTACCAGGCCGAGAAGACGCTGAACGAGTTCTCGGACCGGATCCCGTCCGAGCTCAAGCTGGAGCTCGAGAACAAGATGCAGGCGGTGCGCGAGATCGTCGAGCGCGACCCGATGAACACGGCACGCCTGCGCCCGGCCTACGACGAACTCGCGCGGACCCTCTCCCAGGTCGGCGCCCGCATGTACGAGCAGGCCGGCGCGACTGCCAGCGCCGGGCCGGACGGCGGTGGGCGCACGAGCGGCGCGCCCGGCGAGGAGACGGTGGAGGGCGAGTACCGCGAGGTGTGAACGAGCGTCCCACACCCTCGGTGCATGCTGGGTAACTTCGTGCATCCTCACCCCCGCCGAGCGGCGGGGGTGAGGGTGGTTCTGTCCGCTGACGAGCATCGTCCTGTAGGGGCGAGGCGCTGCCTCGCCCGCCCCACCTTCGGCGCGGCACCGTCCCATCGAACGGTGGGCCGGCGTCCATCCACCGCTCGAGCACCGATCAGCGCTTGGCAGCACGGTTTTTACGTGACGAACGGATGGCTGGCCACCGCTGCGGCCATCCCCGGCCGTCGAGGGCCGGCGGGTCAGGTACGCCCCCTCGGGCACTCGACCATCGCCGCGGCGTCGGCGTGCATCGGTATGGGGCACGGTCTCGGACGCGAAGCGGTGCACGGTACTCCGTGTAGGGGCGAGGCGCTGCCTCGCCCGCCGCGCAGCTGTCACGACCACCTGTCCGTTCCACCATCGGGGCCATGCCGTGGCCATCGCGTTGCGCCGAGGTGCGCCGGCCCGCGCGGGCCGGCGGGTCTAGGCATCGTCTGATACCGACGAGACCGGGCCAGCACCGCCCGTTCGAGGCACCTGGACGCCTGACCAGGGACGCGTCACCGAACCTTGCAGGGGCGACGCGCTGCGTCGCCCGCTGCACGCCAGCGCGGTAAATACCGCGGCGACGAATCCTGGGCATCGAAGGATCAGGCAACACCGCACCTCCAACACCGGTCATGGATGCCCGGCCCTCGCGGACCGCCGGGTCAGGCAACCGCCTGCCCCCTACAACACGGGCGGGCCGCTGACCCGTGGCAAATAGATGTCGGATCGGCGATACGGCGCCCCACTTGTGTAGGGGGAGGCGGCGCCTCGCCCGTAGCGTGACAGCGCGGCAAACCCGAACGTTCTGCGTGTCACAGTGCAAATCCATGGGGCAGCATGGTGGCCGCATCATCGTCCGCCCGGCCGCTTCCCCAGGCCCCCCACGCGGTCATCACCGACCGCGTGGGGTGAAAACCGCCGGGCTCAATCCTCGAGCCGTCTGAAGCCGGGTTTTCGAGCGGCGGTCTCCCGGCGGCGTGTCGGCCTCGGCCGACAGCACGGGGCGAGGCCCATCCCAGCCCCCTTCAGGGGGCTTGCGGATTCAGCCCTGGGTTTCAGCCCAGGGCGAGCGATGCCACCCGCCGACACGGTGATTGCAACCGTTACAGCGGCGCACGACCGGAACCGCGGGCTGTGCCGGCCCTGTCGGGCCGGCGGGTCAGGCACCGCCTGACCCCTACCAGTCGGGGGCAGTGGTGCCGACCCGTGACACACACGAGCCGCACCGGAGAACAGCGCCCCCATGTAGCGGCGAGGCGCTGCCTCGCCCGCCGGGCTGGAGGCCCGGGAACCGACTGTGCGGTACGCTCCCGCGCCGTACTTGGGACGGCCCAACCTAGACGACTGGCCGAGGTGGACTCGCCTGGCCCGTCGGGGCTAGCAGACCAGGCAATGCCTGACCCCGGCACGTCGGCGTTCTACCGGAGACATCGCGGCGGCAGGCACAGCCGCCGGTCGGGGGACCGCGTCACGACGTCCT
>Ga0197143_1000731_pt1 | contig 32128 bp, 28 predicted proteins | sample GBS70_MetaG_FD_148603 | JGI IMG/M metagenome (GOLD analysis project Ga0197143, IMG submission 148603) | Sediment microbial communities from Great Boiling Springs, Gerlach, Nevada, United States - GBS 70_MetaG | ecosystem: Environmental > Aquatic > Thermal springs > Hot (42-90C) > Sediment... | reverse complement strand
CTAACCACAAGCTCATGCAATGGAATTTCTTTGAATGTGTTTAAAATAATAGGCACCCGCGGAGAAGTCATAGGAAAGGCTGTGCTTGATAAGACCAAAAAGGTGCTCCTCTTATGGGGACCAATTGACCTGAATGATACTCCAGAAGGAGGACAGGAGTTTGAACATAAGGGAGGAAATCCGAGACAATCCATCGGAATTGGTGTGAAAATAGAATAAAAATCATTTGGGGGCCTCAAAAAGAGGCTCCCTTTCTTCTTTAATTTTATTTTTACACTAAAGTGAGATATAATAAATAAATGAAGCCTTCAACAGCAAAAAGAGCATACTGCCCGAGCTGCGGAGAGGAAGTGGATGTATTCATTATGATTGCAGGAGGGGAGGAAAGACCGCATTGCTCACAGTGTGGATTAATCCTTGATGAAAAATCCCTTGAGGGAAAGAAAAGAACACTGGACACGGTTTTCATTGCAGAAGATTCATATTCCCTGAGAAGTGCCCTGTCAGAAATCCTTGTTTCAAGAAAAATAGCAAAGAATGTGGTTGAGGCAGGTGATGGAAGGGAGTTCCTTGCCAAAATAACAGATGCTTTCAAAAAGGGGGCGAATGTAAGCCTTGTCATTCTTGATGTAAACATGCCAAACATTGATGGAATAAATGCAGCAAAAACCTTAAGGGCACTTGAGGAAGGGTTCAGAAGACAGTCAAAGGTTCCCATCCTGTTCTTCTCGGTTGTAAAATGTGATGAAAATTTCAAAAGGTTTTTACAGATGTTAACCCCGTCAGCCTATCTCAATAAGGGAAAAGAGGGGACACCCGAACAGCTTGCTGAAAGAGTTTATCAAATAATAAAAAGGCTCCTTGAAAAATGAAAAAATTTCCCCTTATTATAATATTTCCAATTATCCTTTCCATTTCCCGTGCAGATGAAACGAAATCGCCCGATGAACTATACAATGAAGGCATCAAAAAGCTCAGCGGCGGTGCTTTCAGGGAAGACCCTGATAAAGCCATTGAACTTTTCAGAAAAATAATGGACCTGTATCCTGAAAGTGAGTACGCTGTGCTTGCGGAGATAGGAATAGGAGATGCCTATTACAAAAAGAAAGAGTATCTCTCTGCAGTTGAAGTATACAAAAGATTTTATGAAAAAAAATCAGATCATGAAAAGGTTGATTATGTGCTCTTCAGAATAGGCGAGTGCTTTTACAGGTTGACTCCCTCACCGGATAGAGATCTCACGCCTGCTCAGAACGGGCTCCTGTACCTGGATATACTCTTAAAAAAATATCCTCTTTCTCCCTATAGAGAAAAGGCTGAAAAAATGGCGAAAGTGTTGAAGAACAAACTTTCAAAAAGGGAGCTGATAATCGGGGAGTTTTATCTGAAGAGAGGAGATATAGGCTCTGCCGAAAAACATTTTAAAATGGTTCTCGAAATGTCAGAGGACGATTCTTTGAGGAAAAAGGCTGAGAAATATCTGGAGAGGATAAGGGAGAAATAATGCCAGAGATCAAGGTGGGCGAAAACACAATTTATTACAGGGAGGTTAAAGGAAACTCCATACCTCTGGTGTTTGTTCACGGAGCTGGCGGGGATGGAAGGCTCTGGGGATATGTCATGAAAAATTTGAGGGGAATACATTCCATTGCTCTTGATCTGCCTGGGCACGGAGAATCTTCCGGTAATCCTCTGGAAAGAATAGAACTTTACGCAGATTTCCTCCAGCAATTTCTGGAGGTTATGGGCATTCGAAGATGCGTTCTTGCGGGTCATTCAATGGGAGGGGCAATAACCCTTGAAATGGCGGTAAGAAAAAACCAAAAACTTAAAGGCATAGTTCTCGTATCCACTGGAGCAAAACTGAGAGTTTCTCCCCTTGTATTTCAAAGTCTTTCAAACCTTAAGTCGCACATAGACGAGTTTGTGGGGTTCCTTTTAAAAGATGAAAGGTTGAGGGCGCTAATGAAAGATGTCCTTCTCAAAGGAGGAGAGGAGGTTTTGAAAACAGATTTCACCGCCTGTAACGGATTTGACCTCATGGAGAGGATTTCAGAGATAGAGATTCCAGCATTGCTCCTCTGCGGAGATGCCGATTTCATGACTCCCCTCAAATATTCGGAATACATGCATGAGAAGATAAAAAATTCAAGGTTTATTCCATTCAAAGGGGCAGGACATATGCTTATGCTTGAAGCCCCTGAATTCGTAGCAGAGGAGATCTCCTTTTTTATGAGGGATATAAATGGAGAAAATTGAAACTGGACTCAGGAAGATAAAATCCCTTTTTGGAAAAAGGGCACTTTACTCAATAGAAGACCTTCTTGTGTATGCATACGATGCCACAAAAATGAAAGGTGCTCCCTACATGGTGGTGTATCCGGAAAATGAAGAGGAGGTGCGAGAGCTGGTGAAGATTGCTTCCCAATATGAAATCCCTCTCATTCCCAGAGGAGCGGGGAGTGGATTTGCAGGAGGAGTCGTGCCATCGGCTCAGGGAGGGATAATCCTTTCATCAGAAGGTATGAGGAAAATAAAGGATATAGACGAAAGGAACATGATTGCCATCCTTGAACCCGGCGTGATAACAGGAGATTTCCACAAAACGGTTGAGAGCATGAACCTTTTTTATCCTCCTGACCCCGCAAGCCTTGAATTTTCAACCATGGGAGGAAACGTCTCCACGAATGCAGGGGGATTGAGGGCGGTAAAATATGGGGTGACCAGGGATTATGTGCTTTCACTAAAAGTTGTGCTCGCTAATGGATCGGTTATAAGGACGAGAGCAAAGACAATTAAAGATGTGACCGGATATGACATAACAGGATTGTTTGTGGGTGCGGAGGGGACGCTCGGGTTTGTTTCTGAAATAACTGTCAAACTCCTTCCAAAACCTGAAAGGAAAGGGACTCTCCTTGCATTCTTTTACACTCCCGTGGATGCGATCAATGCAGGAATAGAAGTGATAAGAAACGGAATTCTTCCGGTCACAATGGAATTCATGGACAGCACGGTGATTGACCTCGTCCGTTCCAGTTCCCCTTTACCTGTTCCATCACGCACCTCGGCAGCCCTCCTTCTTGAAGATGATGGGTTTGAAGAGAGTGTGCTGAGAAGTCTGAGAATTATGAAGGAAGTTTGCTTAAAAAATGGAGCGATAGAAGTAGAGGGGACAGTAGAAAAGGAAAGGGCAGATGAGATGTGGAAGATAAGGAGAGCAATTTCTCCAGCCCTTGCAAGAATTGCACCTTTCAGGTTCAATCAGGATGTGGTGGTATTGAGGACAAAAATTCCTGAGTTGCTGAAAAGGGCTGAAGCGATCGCTAGTTTAAAAAATTTAAAAATTGCAAACTTCGGTCACATGGGAGACGGAAACATACACGTGAACTTCCTGTACAGAGATAAAGAGGAAGAAAAAAGGGCAAAGGAGGCTGTGAGAGAACTTCTGGCAGAAGTGGTAAGGCTTGAAGGGAGTATCACAGGAGAACACGGAGTGGGAATGGCGAAGCTTCAGTTTGTCAAGGAGTTTATGCCAGGAGAAGTCATTGAATTGATGAGGGGCATTAAAAAAGTCTTTGATCCGAAAAACATATTCAATCCCGGAAAGCTCATTCCCTATGACTAAATCGGAGCTTTTTGAATACCTTAAAGATTACGCGATCTATACCGCTTTCATCTGTGCAAAATGTGGTCAATGCAGGGTTTTGTGTCCCATATATGAAAGCACAGGGAAAGAGTTTTCTACAGCTAGGGCAAAGGTAAGTCTCGTTGAAGTGGCGCTCTTCACGCATTACATTCCCGGGGAGAGGTTCTACGAAATCATGTCTCAATGCACGACCTGTATGGGATGCAGGGAAAAATGCACAAACGATGTTCGGATGGACCTCATTATCGCACTTGGCAGGTGGATGTGGAACGAAAGCAGGGGTTCTACGTTTTTCCCGCTTTTGTTTGAAATCTTAAAAAGTTCAAAAAGGCTCGGTTTTATCTTAAAAATTCTCAGACCCTTTCAAGACCTCGTTCTCAATGGCAATTCACCCAGATTTAAAAAATTGCTCAAGAGAAGTTACATCCCCAGAATAGAAAAAAAATTCATAAGGGAGGAATTCGACGAAATAGTAGTAAAGGCTGAAAAAGAGAGGGGGAGGGTAATATTTTTTCCAGGATGTTTTCTTGATTTCTTTTTTCCCGAAATAGGGATTTCTTTAATAAAACTTCTGACCTCCTTTGGAATAAGTGTGGTTTTGCCAAAAAACTGGGCATGCTGCGGAATCCCTGCGATAGGTTTTGGGGAACTCATGAGCGCCTACAGAATGGTATCCGTGAACGCAGAAATTTTTGAAAAGATAGGAGGGGATTTGATAATAACAGCCTGCGGTTCGTGCGGAGCCACTTTCAAGGACCACGCCCCGCTCCTTTTTGGATGGAAGGACAAAAAAATTGAAAGGACTGGAAAAAGGGTTAAGGACATCATAGAGTTCATATACTCGGATGATGAATTCAAAAAAATAAGAGAGATGAATTCTAATCCCGTAAAAGTTTTCTATCATCCTTCCTGTCACCTTAAAAGGGGAATGGGCGTCCATAAGGAAGTGGTTGAGGTTTTAAAATATCTTAAAAACATAAAACTCACGGAGATGGAGGATAAATGCTGTGGATTTGGAGGAAGTTTCAACATAAGATGGTATGATTTCTCAACAGAAATTGGGGAAAGGAGGATAGAAGCAATAAAAAACGATCCCCCTGATTATCTTCTCACAGGTTCACCGGGATGTATGGTACAATTCAGAGACATAATTTCAAAGGAAAAAATAAAGACAGAGGTGACCCACCCGGTGGTCTTTCTGTGGAGGGAAATAGAAAAGGAAGTAAGGTAAATTTCGCCTCCCTTATTTTTGGAAAAAGAAAATTCCTGTGTTATCATTTCACAAAAATGGAAAAAAGGGTTCTGTTAACATCTGTCTTTAAACCCTGTGGAATTGATGACCAGTTTAGCAGAAAAGAGAACATTCCAGAACTTTCTCATAATCAGCTCACCCATTATCAGGGGATCTTCAGTTTCAGAGAAAGATATCCTTCTCTGAGCCTCCACATTATAGGAGCCAACATTGATACACCTGTTACACTTCTTGATTGGCCAACTCTAAAAAGGTTTAAAGAAGAAATAAAAAAGGGGTATGATTACATCGGCATAAGTTTTATCCAGCCCAACTTCCTCAAGATGAAAAAAATGGTGGAAATAATAAAAGAGGTCGCTCCCAAATCAAAGATAATTATTGGCGGGTTTGGCACGATGATCGATGACATTGAAAGGATAGTTGATGTGGATTATGTATGCAGGGGTGAGGGAATAAGGTTTATGAGAGACCTTCTTGGTAAACCCGCTCAGTTTCACTTTAGACATCCTCCTGTCTTCATGTCTGTACTGGAGGTAATGGGTATTCCGGTTCATTTGATAGGGGAAATGTTGAGAAAGTTGCGAATACCCGCGGAGAAAAGCCATCTTGTTTCTATGATAGCCACCGGGGTGGGATGTTACGAAAAATGCGATTTCTGTTCCACAGGGCAGTTTTTTGAAGGAGGGTACATACCTTTCCTTAATACCGGAAGGGAAATTTTTGAAATAATGGAAAGTCAGGAAAAAAAGTTCGGAGTGAAGAGGTTTGCCTTTGTGGGAGATGAAAACTTTTTTAAAGAGGAGGAAAAGGTAAAGGAACTTCATTCATTAATAGTTGGAAAGGAAAAAGATTACGAAATCTCCCTCTCTTTCAGTTCTGCAAATCACCTTGTCAAATACGACCCCCAATTTCTTGCGGAACTCGGGCTTGGAATAGTGTGGATCGGAATTGAATCAAAATTCAGGCTTTATCCTAAAAACATAAACGTGGACCTCCCCACCCTTGTCAAAGAACTACAAAATTTTGGCATAAAAACTGTGCTTTCCTCCATTCTCTGTCTCGAGGAACATACCAGAGAAAATGTGTGGGAGGACATAAACTGGCACCTTTCAATGAACCCCACCTTTAGCCAGTTTGCCCATTTATCAATCGCTCAGGGAACCATTTTGTGGAAAAAGATGATAAAGGAAAACCGGATATTACATGCTATTCCTCTTGAAGACAGACATGGGTTTAAACAGATCTGGTTTAAACATCCCCATTTCACTCCCTATGAATCAGAAATACTTCAGAAGGAAGCCTACCTGAAGGATTATTACGAATTAGGACCAACCCTTGTAAGAGCAATTGAGGTGGAATACAGAGCTTATCCGAACCTCTTAAATTCAAAGAGTTCCATCCTGAGAAGAAGGGCGGAAAGAATCAAAAGGAGAATGAGACTTTATAAACCCATCCTGTGGGCCGCGGAAAGACTTGTTCCCAGAAAAGAGATGGCAGAAAGGATAAAGGGTTTGAGGAGGGAAATTGAGAAAGATTTCGGAAGGATGGGATTACTTGATTATCTCATGGGAACTTCTTTGCTTGTTCTTGGAAAAAGAAAAGAAATTCAGATCAAGCTTTTTGGAGATGTCATTCAACCAAAAACAAGTGTTACATTTTATAATACGGTATGAAGGCAAAGATTTGTGGCAGAAGAACTGCATTCAAAAATCCTTGAAACTTAAAATCCAGAAATGTAAAATTTCACAGAGTGTAATGAATGGAAAAAGTTATGTGGTTGGATTGAAAAGGCTTGCGAAAGAGGAACGCGGAGTGATTTCTGATTCGATGTCTCTTTTGAACGGAGGTATACTTTGAAAAGGATTTTGGTGGCACTTCTTTTTGCGGGTTCTGTTTTAGGATACGAAATAATTTCTTTTGAGGTGAATCATATACCCCCTGAAAAGCCAGAAGAGGGTAAACCACTTCAGTTGTGGATAGAGGTAATGCCTCTTGATAAAGTGAAGAGCGCCTATCTTTTTTACAGAAAGATAGGAGAGGAGAGATTTATACGCCAGAAGATGATTCTAAAGAAGGAACGATTTTATGGAACCATTCCGGGTGATTATGTTTCAGAGCCAGGTTTTGAATATTACATTGAGGTCATAAACATTTATGAAGGAAGGCATAATGTTTTTGCGAGTCCGAGAAGACCTCAGAAGGTTCTGATAGGTGAGGTTGAGGAGTTTGAATATCTTCCAGCCCTTGAGGAAGAGCTAGCCGTTTTTGAAGCAGAGAAAATCGTTTTCGCAGCTGCGAAGAAGGAGCAGAAGGTAAGGGAGGCACCTGTAACCGTTTCTGTTATTACTTCCGACGATATAAGAAGGTTACCCGCAATTTCTATTACAGAAATTTTGAGGCATACGCCGGGAGCGGAGGTGTTTAATCTCTATCCAAGCTTTACAGTTGTAGGGATAAGAGGTTTTTCGGACGAATTTAATAATTTGATAGTGGTTCTCATTGATGGAAGGGAAGTGAATGTGGAGATGGTCGGGGCTCCCTTATGGGAGTTTCTTCCTGTTGCTCCTGAGGACATAGAAAGGATAGAAGTCATAAGAGGACCTGCGGGCTCCCTTTACGGACCCAATGCCTTTTCTGGTGTTATAAATATTGTGACGAAGGACCCCGAAAAATATAAAGGTTTTCATATAGATACGAAATTGGGATATGCTCCGTTTACAAGCGGGGGGAGTATCTCATACGCAGGAGTCACGGAGAAATCACAATACAGGTTTTCAATCTTCCATCGTTCATCCTACTTTTTTGAATCAACCACTGGAAACGACCTTTTAAATGAAGGGTTGCTGGTAAAGTTCAAGAGAACAATTGGAGAAAAGGGTTTGATCTTTTCTGATTTAAGTTTCACCTACGGTAAGGGAAGCTATTTTACCCCCTTTTCTGTGTTCAGGGAAGATCCGCTTATGACATGGCACTTCAGGCTCGGTAGCGGGACCGAGTTTTTAAAAGCGGAGGGATACTGGAACAGGACATCATTTTATATAAAACCGAAGGAGAAGGTGTTTTATGATAATGCTTTTCATGAGACAACAATGGATAACGATACAGCAGATATAACCGTTCAGGGGACATGGGACTATCCATTTGGAACCCTCATAGGAGGGTTAAACTATAGATTGAACAGTTACAGGTGTGAGCATTTTTCCTTCGGGTCACAGATTGAACATAGGATAGGCGTATTTCTTCAGAACGACACGGAGGTCCTTAAATGGCTGAGGATTACCCTGGGCGTAAGATATGACTATAACGATAAGGTTCAGCCCGGAATAGGATATTCAATCAGCCCGAGAGGAAGTTTTGTTTTTCTTCTCGGTGAGAATCATGTCATGAGGCTTACAGGGGGAAGGGCATATAGAAAACCATCGTTTCTTGAATATCAAATGAGATTTACTCTCAAAAATGTAAATGTAAATATTCCAATTTCCGATTCCCTTCTCATGGAATATAACGAGGTCTTCAATTCAGGAGAGATAGGATATTCAGGAAGGATTTTGAAAAATCTGAAGTTTGATGTTTCAGTATATTACAGCAGGTTTGAGAATGCGATTGGATTTGATTACAGGGACAAGCAGTTTCACAATTTTAAGTTTGACGCGAGTTCTATTGGAGGGGAACTTTCTATTGAGAGCATAATAGCAAAGAGGTTTACCATATTTGCAAATTACTCTATTCAGTACATTACGGCACTGGATGATAACGCCGATATGATGGTGAAAAAAGGAGAAATTCTAAAGGAATATCCGATGCACAAAGCAAATGCAGGATTCATACTGAGACCTATGGACTGGTTTCTTTTTTCCCTTTCGGGAAACTTCATTTCAAGCAGAGAGTTCAAGGTTTTCAGAGATCCTGCAAAGGGTATTGAGTCTACAGAACCTGTAAAAAGTTATGAGCTTCCTGACCTCATTATTCTCAATTTGAGAGTTTCCCTTTTGCTTTCAAAGGAAAGATTTGAGCTCGGTATTATAGGGTATAACCTTCTCAACCAGCAGGAAAGACAATACCCGGGAGGGGCGGCCACTTCTGCCACAAATCAGTCTTACATATTTGGTGGAGAAACACAGCCATTGAGAATAATGGGATATATTTCAGGATATTTTTAGAAAGGAGGTGAAAAAATGGCAGGAGCATATGTTTTAATCAAAGCATCAGGTTCCATAGAAGCACTGGTAGAGGGATTAAGAAAGATAAAAGGAGTGAAAAGCGTCTCTCCCGTGACAGGTCCCTACGACCTTATCGTTGAAGTAGAGGCAGAGGATGTGAACTCTTTGGCGAAAGTGGTTGTGGGCAAAATAAGGAAACTCAAGGGAGTTTCAGACACCCTTACCTGTATCAGGGTGGAACTGTGAGAATAATAGCAGACCTTCACATTCATTCAAAATACTCAAGGGCTACATCAAAAGATATGGAGGTTCAAACTCTCTCAAGATGGGCTGAAATGAAAGGGATAAACGTTCTTGGAACAGGAGATTTCACCCATCCCATATACTTTTCCGAGTTGAAGAAGGAACTGGAAGAAGCAGAAGAAGGGCTATACAAGCCGAAGGGTAAAAACACACCTGTGAGATTTATGCTTACTGCGGAGGTATCAAACGTATTTACACAGGACGGACTGGGGAGAAGAATTCATTCAATAATCCTTTCTCCTTCTTTTGAGACAGCGGAGAGGATAAACAAGGTCCTTTCAAAGAGGGGGGACCTCCTTGCCGATGGAAGACCTACATTTACCTTTCCTGTTAAAGACCTTTTAAAGATGCTCCTTGAGATAGACGAGAGATGCATGCTTATTCCAGCGCATGCCTGGACACCATGGTTTTCTCTCTTCGGTTCCAATTCGGGATTTGATTCTATTGAGGAAGCCTTCGGAGACCTTTCAAAACATATATATGCCATAGAGACAGGACTTTCTTCTGACCCGCCGATGAACTGGAGGTTGTCAGCCCTTGACAGGATTACACTCGTTTCAAACTCCGATGCCCATTCACCCTCAAAGATAGGAAGAGAATGTAATGTGTTTGATTGCGAATTTTCATATTCAGCAATTACCGATGCAATAAAGAAGAAGGATAAAAAAAGGTTCCTTTGCACAATAGAGTTCTTTCCCGAAGAAGGAAAGTATCATTACGATGGGCACAGGGCATGTAATGTTTCGTTGAATCCAAAAGAAACTATAAAACTGAATGGAATATGTCCAAAATGCGGAAAAAAACTTACCATAGGGGTCCTTCACAGGGTGGAGGAGCTTGCTGACAGAGAAGAAGGAGAAAGACCGGAGAACTCCATTGATTTTAAACATCTCGTTCCTCTTGCAGAAATTATCGGAGAGGCTATAGGCGCTGAACCTTCTTCAAAGGCAGTTGAGTCCCATTATGAAAAACTCATCTTAAACGGAGGCAGTGAGATAGAGGTTCTTCTTGAAACTCCTCTTGAGGAGCTTAAGAAATTTGCCCTCCCCAGAATAATCGAAGGGATAAGGCTTGTCAGGGAAGGAAGGGTGAAGGTAGAACCGGGTTATGATGGAGTTTATGGAAAGATAAAAATTTTTGATGAGGAAAAGAAAGAAGAATCAAAGCAAATTTCCCTTTTTGGATGAGATAGGATGATCGATAAGGTGAAAAATTTATTGATAAACCCTACAAAATTCTGGAAAGAAATAGAAGTTACTTCTCTGAAAAAAATTCTTTTTCCCTTTGCATTTGTTCTCGCAGCAATCTTGCCGGTATCCTCTGTTATCGGTCTTTTTCTGTTCAGAAATTTCTTGCTCCACACCATTGGATTATTCAGGGTTATTCTTTTTCTGGTGGTGTTGAGTTATTGCGTTGCCATCCTCGTTCCTCTGTTAACTGGTTATGCAATTTCCTATCTTCTCCCCTACTTCGGTTCAGAAAGAAACACCATAAAAACGATAGCAATGACAGTTTATTCAGTGACTCCCTTCTGGCTTGCTTCCTTCCTTAACATATATCCTCCCCTTTTCCCCCTTTCCTTCCTTGGCTTCCTTTACTCCCTTTACATATTTTTTATGGGTTGTCTTTATTATCTCGGGATGAATCCTGAAAGGGCAATAGGTTTTACCCTGATTTCTGCCGGGATATGGGTGATTATTACTTACATATTCGCCTTCGTTCTCGGGGTCCTTACTTTTGGTGGACTTGTGATAGGGGTTCCTTTAAGGATTTAAGAAACAAAATTAACCTTTTAGCCATTCAGAAAGAGGAGGGAAAAAGGAAGATGTTTTTTCAAGCTTTAAAAACACTAATCTGAAGGAGGAGGGATTGAAAATAAAAGAGGGAAAGATAAAATGATAATCCCACCATGGTTTTGAAAATCATAATCAGGAGAATTTTTCTCATCTTCCCCATGCTCATAGGGATAACCTTCATCTCGTTTGTTTTTATATCCATGGCTCCTGGAGATTATTTATCAACGCTCAAAATGAATCCTCTGATATCTCCTGAGACGATTGAAGAAATGAGGAAGAAGTTCGGACTTGATAAGCCGTTTTACCTTCAATATCTGTACTGGCTCTGGAGGGTTGTTCACCTTGATCTGGGAGAGAGTTTTTTTTACCGTGCAAAAGTGATAGACCTTATTTCATCAAGGGCATTTAATACACTCATCCTTTCCTTATCAAGTATCTTCTTCGCATGGCTTATAGGAGTTCCCCTTGGAATAATTTCTGCAATAAAAAAGGACACCTTCATTGATCGTATGATCCAGTTCTTCTCCTTTATATGGATGTCCTTTCCTTCCTTTTTCCTTGCCTTTTTACTCCTTCTTCTCGTCGTTCAAACAGGAATTCTTCCCCCCGGTGGGACAATCTCTTCCTATTACTATCTTCTTTCACCTGCAGAAAAGGTTTACGATAGAATTTTGCATCTCATTTTGCCAACTGCAGTTCTTTCTTCCATATCAATGGCTGGTATTGTGAGGTTGATGAGGGGTTATTACATTCAGGCTTTAAGCGAGAACGCAGTCCTCTTTGCAAGGGCAAAGGGGCTCCCGCTTTTGAGGGTTTATTTCGTCCACGCTTTGAGGCTTGCCATAAATCCATTTATAACACTTCTCGGTTATGAAATAAGCAGTTTATTAAGCGGTGCTGCGCTTGTGGAAACGGTGTTGCACCTTCAGGGACTGGGAACTTTGATGCTCAAGGCTGTTCTGAGTCAGGACATATATCTGATAATGGGAGGAGTTCTCACAAGTTCTTTGCTTCTCATGCTCGGAAATCTGATTGCTGATATACTTTTACTTTTTGCGGACCCGAGAGCGAGGATGGAATGAGGAGGGTGTTTTTTTTCTTGAGCATATTTATCCTTTCCCTCCTCTACATTTCAGCAATTTTTGCGCCATTTATTTCTCCTTATGACCCTTCTCATCAATTCAGGGAATTTCCGCTGGCGCCGCCCACAAAAGTCCATCTTTTTGAAAGATGTGGAAGGTTATTCTGCTTTCGTCCCCATGTATTTAGATACTATCTTGAGGATCCGTTGACGAAAACATATAGAGAGGACAGGGGAAAAAAGTTTTACATTTTATTTTTTAAAAACAAAAAACTGATTTCCGTTGAAGAGGGCGGTTACATATTTCTTTTAGGGTGCGATGACCTTGGAAGGGATATATTTTCAAGGCTGATTTACGGAGGGAGAATAAGCCTGTCAGTGGGACTTGTTGGTGTTTTTATAAGCTTCTTGATAGGGCTTTTCGTTGGAAGCATATCAGGGTACGCTGGAGGGTTCATTGATACTCTAATAATGAGATTAACAGAGGTCCTCATGTCAATACCTACTTTCTTTCTTCTCATTTCCCTCTCCGTGGTTATTCCTGCGAATATATCCTCTGCCATGACTTTTCTTCTCATAGTTTCCATAATGAGTGTCATAGGATGGGCTTCCTTTGCAAGGGTCATTAGAGGGATAGTTCTGAGTTTGAGGGAAGCAGATTTTGTGCTCGCTGGAAAAAGCCTCGGAGGGAGTACTTTCTGGATAATTAGAAAGCATATAATCCCTCAAACCATGAGTTATACAATCGTTGCGTGCACGTTGAGCATTCCATCCTACATACTTGGTGAGTCTGCCTTAAGCATGCTCGGGTTGGGAATAAAGGAGCCAGATGCCAGTTGGGGGAACATGCTTGCGCGGGCTTTGAACATAACCCTTTTATCCCAGCATCCCTATCTCATAACTCCGGGATTTCTCATCTTTGTGGCTGTAATTTCCTTTAACTTACTCGGCGATTATTTAAGGGATATAATTGAACCAAAGAAACTGTGATTAAGGACGGGTGGCAAAGGATTTTTTCAAAATCCTTTCATTTTTTCCATGTAATCTTCGTAATAACTCTGGGGCTCTGTTCCTTCAATAAATGCTTGAAGGATGGAGTTTTCGTCTCCGGGTTTTGCGAGGTGACCTGTGAATGGGTCTATCCTTCTGAAGAGGATGTTATCTGGAAAGGAAAAATCAGAGGGTGGGACGTTTTTGAGAATCTCCTTCATGAAATCAACCCATATAGGAGCAGCAACAGCACTTCCTGTTTCTCCTTCTCCAAGGGGAGTTAGGTCATCGTAACCCACCCATACACCTACTGTGAAGTCGGGTGTAAATCCTATAAACCACGCATCTCTGAAATCGTTAGTCGTTCCTGTCTTTCCTGCAACGGGTCTTCCGAGGGCTTTTGCCTTCCATCCCGTTCCATGTTTTACAACACCCTGGAGGAGTGAAACCATTATGAATGAAAGGTCGGGAGGATAAACTGTTTTTGGTTTGTGATAAATTATGGTAGTTGAATTTGAGGGATAAGAGTCTGAATCCACAGGTATATTTTCAAGGAGTATTTTTCCCTCCGAATCCTCTATTTTTTTGAGCAACATCACATCCCTTAGAAGTCCTTTGTTCGGAAACACGCTGTATGCCCTTGTTATCTCCAGAAGGGAGAGAGATGCTGAGCCCAGAGCAAGTGTGAGTTCGTAGGGAAGTGGAGATTCAATGCCAAAGCTTCTTGCCAGTTCTATGACATTTTTCACACTTATTTTTGAAAGGAGTCTTATTGTTGCAAGATTAATTGACTTTGCAAGGGCTTCCGCTATTGTCACCTCTCCTCTGAAACTCATGTCATAATTAAGCGGTTTCCACTTTTCAGGGATTTCTTCGGATTCTTTTTCATCAACTGGCATTTCATATGCCACTGGCATGTCTTCGATCACGGAGGCAGGGGTGTATCCCTGAGTAAGGGCTGTGGCATAGATTATGGGTTTGAATGCTGAACCGACTTGTCTTTTTGCCTGAATTGCCCTGTTGAACTGGGTTTCGATAAATTCATATCCTCCCACAAGGGCTGTGACGAACCCGGTTGAGTTTTCGATGCATAACAGTGCCCCTTGAACCATCGGTTTTTGATAGAGTGAAAGCAGGATGTTTTCTCCTTCTATTTCTTCTATTTTCACATTTATTAAATCTCCTTTTTTGAACAGAGCCGATGGTTCTTTTCCATCTTTCAATGCCCAGGAAAAATTGTCATAAGGTATTCTCCCTTGGAAAAAGCCAATCCTCACTTCTATTTCTTTTTTCTTTTCGTTCAGACCCGTGATCAAACCTGTATAAACTTCTCCTGTTTTTAATCCCTTTTCAGGGTACTCCACCTTACTGCCATCAGATAATATGTCAAAGTAGTCTGCCCTTTCGATAATCTCTTTGTTTTGGACTTCTTCAAGGAATTTACTCCACTCTTCTTCCTTCACATTTCCGATGACTCCTCTGAACCCTTTCTTTTTATCAAAATTTTCAAGTCCCTTTTTCAAAGCCTTTACACCCGCGAGTTGATGTTCTACATTCATTGATGTCCATATTCTTAACCCTTTTGTGTAAACTATGTCCTCCCCAAATTTCTGCACACTCTCCTTTCTGATTTCCTCAGCAAAGTAGCCCCCTTGGGTAAAAAATGGGTTTTTGTAACTTCTGTAAATCCTTAAAGGTGTCCGGACAGCGGTTTCATATTCTTTTTGGTCTATAAATCCTTCTTTCAGCATTCTTTCAAGCACATAAATCTGCCTTGATTTTGCTCCGGAGGGATTTTTCTGAGGATAGTAGTAAGAGGGTGCCTTCAGAAGACCTGCTAAAAGCGCAGCTTCTCCGACGGTGAGTTCCGAAAGGGATTTTCTAAAGTATGTCCTTGCCCCTTCAGCAACTCCGTATGCCCCTCCTCCGAGGTAGAGGTGATTTAGATAGAGTTCAAGAATTTTCTGTTTTGACATTCCTTTTTCAATTTTTAGGGCAAGGAAGATTTCTTTTATTTTTCTTGATATTTTCTTCTCGGGGGATAGGAGAAGCATCTTTGCTAGTTGCTGTGTGATTGTGCTTCCTCCTTGCACGAAACTTCCTGCCTCAATGTTTTTAAAGGCTGCCCTTATTAAACTTTTCAGGTTTATTCCCCTGTGTTTGAAGAAACTGGCATCCTCTGAAGCGATAAAGGCATTTATTACATGGTCTGGAATTTTTTCAATCGGAATGTAATCCCTTCTTTCACGGAAAAGTTCTGCTACTACCTTTCCCTCACTGGAATAGATTTTTGTTGTCAGAGGGGGTTTGTAATTCTGAAGGTATTCAATAGATGGAAGGGAGAGAGAAAGAACGAGGATATAAATCAAGATACCAGCGAAAACTGCCAAAAACATGCTGATGAATAGGGCTTTTTTCATCCCCAAGATGTTTTATAAAATTAAGATGCGGGGCTGACGGGACTTGAACCCGCGACCCCCGGCTTGACAGACCGGTGTTCTAACCTGGCTGAACTACAGCCCCGGCTTTTATAAAATTTTATCTCTTATTTTTTAAAATTCAACTTTCCGCATTGCCTCTTTAAAATTTCTCGCTGAAAATTTTTAATGGAAAAGAGAGGAGAAGACATAGCGTAATTAGTGTATATTATTGGGGGCAAGAGAAAAAAAGATTTTTCCTTTGTTTAGTGTTTTCTTTTTCAGAAAATCCATCTCTTTCATGGCTGAAGGAGCTACCTTGCGTGCTTCCTCGCAAACTTTTCGTCCCTTCAAAAATATAGCCCTTAAAAGAAAAGACCTCTGAAAAAGCGGGGCTATTTTTTGAGAGTTTTTTGGAGGGATTTTTGATTTTTTGACACTTGACATTTGGTTTTTGTTCAGGAGGATAGTTAAGGAGATAAAAGAAAACCTTTTTGCTGCCCGGGGGAGTATATCCTTTACATAAAATGGGGGTAAGAAGGGGTTACAGGCATATATTGAGGGAAGCACTTCATAAGCCTGAAAATTATGGCAAATGGACCATAAATATAGAGATTAAAGATAGGAAAATGGGAGAAAAAATCCAGAAGAAAAAGCAGAAATAAATCCAACACAAAACACCTTAAAATTAAACCAGAGGTTTTTCAGAAAGCACTATAATGTTTTGTTGATTTTCTTTGAAAAAATTGATAGAGTAAAAGCATGATTCTGGATTCTAATGTGTTAGTGTTGAATAAACTTTTTGTGCCCGTTCACATTACAACTGTAAAGAGGGCACTATGTCTCCTTTACGCCGGGATAGCAAGGGCGATGGATAAAAACTTCAGGTTGTTTGATTTCAAAAGCTGGTCGGAGTTGTCGGTGGAGGTAGGAGAGGAAGGGATAAGAACGGTGGACAGGATAATAAAAGTTCCAAGGGTTATTGTACTCGTGACTTATGATAGACTCCCAAGAAGACATGTGAGATTTTCTCGCTATAACATTTATCTCAGGGACAGGAGCACGTGTCAGTATTGCGGAAGGGTTCTGCCCAAAAGCGAACTCAACATAGACCATGTGATTCCCAAGTCAAGGGGCGGAAAAACGACATGGACAAATGTGGTTTTGAGTTGTATGGAGTGTAACAGGAAGAAAGGGGGAAGGCTTCCAGAAGAGGCAGGAATGCGACTCATAAGAAAACCACAAAAACCAAGATGGTCCCCAATTTTTATGCTGAAAGCCGAAAATTTAAAATATGAGGAATGGAAGCCTTTCTTCAACCTTGTTGATGCAGCTTACTGGAATACAGAACTTGATAATGAATAATAAAAAAGAAAAGCCCTTTACTCTGGCAATAGGGGGTGGAAAGGGAGGAGTGGGAAAGACATTTGTGGCGGTTTCACTGGGATTTTGCACCGCGGAAAGAGGGATGAAGACCATTCTTATTGACATGGATCTTGGTGGTGGAAATCTTCACACCTTTCTGGGGCTGAAACCCACCGAGGTTTCTCTTGACGAATTCTTCTGCGGGACGGTGAAGTCAATTGATAAATTTGTAAAAGAAACCCCCGTTCCTGATCTGTATTACATACCAGGCATAAGAAAGTTATACAAGAGCATGAGCGTTAGTACAGGGTTGCGGGAAAAATTTCTCAAACAGGTGCAACTCCTTCCCGCTGACCTTGTGATAATGGACCTCGGAGCAGGTACTCATCTTTTTACACTTGACATTTTCGCTTCAGCGGATAGGGGAGTAGTGGTTGTGACTCCTGATGCAGCATCTGTTGAAAATGCCCTTCGGTTTCTGAAGTGTGCTTTTTATCGGAAAGTGGAGAGGTTGTGGCGGAAGTATAAAAAATTTCTTCCCCAGGAGGAAATAAGCATAAGCGATTTTAGATATCCTGTGGATCTGATAAAATATATTCTTTCCTGTGGAGAAGAATGCACAAAAATGGCTGAGGAGCTATCTCAAACGAGATGGGATGTTCTTGTAAATTTCTTCAGGGAAAAAGGAGATTTGATGGCGGGCGAGATAGTCACAAGACACTCAAGGACAAATCTTGGAATAGAAACCAAATGCATCGGTTTCATAAATTTTGTTGAAGGTTTAAAGCCCCTTTTTAATGGGGGAGAGCCGCTTCCCAAAAAGATACATCCTTCCATTTTGTTTAAGGCTTTTCACGCATTGATTCAAGAGATAAAATCTTTTCATGAAAAACTGGCTCTTTAAAAACTATTACCATCTTCTAAATCTTGAACCAGGAGCAACGAAAGATGAAATAGAATCTGCTTTCAGATTCTCTTCTGCCATGATAGAAGGAGAAGTGGAATTTGGTCCGGTTATGAATGAAGAGGAAAGAGAAAGGGTTTTTAAGTTGTTGAAAGAAGCATATGAAATTCTTATGGATGAGAGAGCGCGCTTTTTTTACGATTCATACCTCATATGGAAGAAGGAGGCATTCGTAAGGATTGAAGAAAGAAAAGAAGATGGAAGAGAGGTCGATATAAATGCACAGGAAATCTCCGGAAAATTTTTAAGAGAGGTGAGAGAAAAAATGAGAATGAGCCAGAAAGAGGTTTCATTAAGAGCCTGCATAACTTTGAAAGTTATAAATGCCATTGAAGAAGAAAACGTAAATTTGCTGCCTCCGCTTCCCTATCTTAAGGGGATTTTAAAGGAATATGCAAGGGTCCTTTCCCTTCCCGAAGATTTGGTTATAGATAGATACCTGAAAAGGATAAATGAAAAAAAGAAATCCTGAGAAGGTTTTAAAAAATCTAAAAATCGGATTGGCACTCGGAGGAGGAGCAATAAGAGGAGCAGCCCATTTGGGAATTTTGAGCATATTTGAAGAGGAGGGGATTAAAATAGCAAAAATTGCGGGGACAAGTGCCGGAGCTATTGTTGGTGGAAATTATGCGAGCAATCCGTCAGCGAAAGATATATTTAAAAAATTGAGCGTAGCCCTTTATAAACTGGCAAATGAAAAGGAAAAGTTCAGTTTCCTCTTGAGGACAGATGAATCCGCTCCTTTCACCAAAAAGATAAAAGAGGCTTTCTTCAAAGGTCTTTTCTACGGGACCGCCATTACAAAGGGGGCAGTGGTAAAGCTGGAAGAATATGAAAGTATGATGGGAGAATTGATAGAGGATAAAGAAATAGAGACACTTCCAATTTCTTTTATAACCACTGCAGTGGATGTGAGAAGCGGGAAAGGGGTTTATATAAAAAGAGGTTCTTTAAAGAAGGCTGTGATGGCAAGTTCTGCTATCCCGGGAGTCTTTCCTCCTGTGGAAATGGACGGAATGATGCTGGTGGATGGAGGATGGCTTTATCCGGTTCCGGTTATTCCTCTTCTGAAAGAAAAACTTGATATGATAATAGGGGTTGATATATCCCCGGAAATAAAAGAGGAAACTGAATTTTTAACGGGAATAAATATAATTATGAGGACGAATTTTATCACCCGCGAACATCTGAAGAGGATGCAACTTAGATACGCGGATATTGTAATAAGACCTGAAGTAGGGGATGTTCATCCAGGAGATGTGTCAAAGTTTGAGTATTGCTATACAAGAGGAGTTGAGGCAGCAAGAATTGCGTTACACAAAATTTTAGACCTCGCTGAGAGAAAAAAGAAAAAAGCACCCTATGAAGGAGAAGAGGAAATTTCTCTTTGAAGGAGATAGGGTAAGGCTTGACATATTTTTAAGAGATAAAAACCCGGACCTTACAAGGAGTCAGATCAAACTTCTGATCGACGCAGGATATGTGCTTTTGAACTCAAGAATAGCAGAAAAGGCTGGCATATTTCTCAAAAACGGTGACGAAGTGGAAATAGAGATCAACGATGAAATAAGGGAAGAGTTAAAGGTAGAGCCTCAGGATATTGAGGTTCCTGTAATCTATGAGGACAAGGATATCGTAGTGGTAAATAAACCCGCAGGAATGACTGTCCATCCTGCAATTGGACACCGAAAGGACACCCTCGCAAACGCTCTCGCTTACAGATACAGAGAGATTTTAAAGATGGATAAGGTAAGACCGGGAATAGTTCACAGGCTTGATAAGGAGGTTTCCGGTGTAATGGTTGTGGCGAGGAATTACAGGGCAAGGAACTTTCTTGCCGAGCAGTTCAAGAACAAACTTGTAAAGAAAACATACATCGCCTGCGCCGTGAGTGGAAGGGAGAACTTGCCTTCCGAAGGAATTATAAACAAGAACATAACAAGGCATCCCACACACAGGATAAAGATGTGCGTGAGCGAAAACGAAGGAAGGGAATCTATAACGAAATGGAAAATCCTCAAAAGAAAAGAGAAGTACCTTTTTCTCCTCGTCAATCCGCTGACCGGAAGGACCCACCAGATAAGGGTTCACCTTTCAAGTGAGAAAATGCCTGTGATAGGAGATAAACTTTATGGAGGGGCTAAAATTTTAAAAAGCGATTCAGGGCTTGCAGAAATCCTGAGCGGATATGATGGGATACTTCTTCATTCTCTCTCCCTTTCCTTCATCCATCCTTCTACTGGAGAGGAGATGACATTTAAAGCCGAACCTCCTTCTCCGTTTTCGAAAGCATTTCGTTATCTCTTCGGTGAAGAAATTGAAATTTCTTGAAACCTCTTTTCTGTTCCCCGCAAGGGCTATTTTTTTTCTGGGAATGGATTTGAATTTTGACTTTGAAAAGAAGTCAAATGGATGGGACTACCTTGAAGCCCATTTTAAGGTAAACAGGGAATCAGTGCTTCTTCCCTTTCAGGAGCACACCTCACGGATAATTTTTGAGGAAGAATCTCTTAGCCCTTCCGACGGTATTTTTACATCAATGAAATGTGCAGGAGTGTTGACGGCTGACTGCGTACCGGTTTTGATTCGTGCTGGAAACAAAGCAGTTGGAGCAATTCATGCAGGATGGAGAGGACTTAAGGACGAAATTATAAGGAAGGCAATAAGGCTGGCATGCGAAAATTACAAAATCCGTCCCGAAGAAATTTCTGTTTCAATAGGACCTTCAGCAGGAGTATGCTGTTATGAGGTCAAGGGGGATGTTTTATCCATTTTTTCCGAGAAGGGAGCTGAGGAGTTTTTTGAGAGAAGAAACGGAAAATTTTATCTCGATCTCAAGAGGATAGCAAAAAGCCAGCTGGAAAAGGAAGGGGTAAATAAAATTGAAGTTATTGATTTCTGCACTGTCTGCAATAAAAACTTTCATTCATATAGAAGGGGTTCGAAGGAAAAGATGTTGAATTTTATCTTTTTCAGAAAATAGCCACCAGTTCTGGTAAATGGATGACACTTTTTCACAGAGGCGGAAGCACTTATTTTGTTAAGTTTTCAAAAATTTAGACCATCCCTCTCTCATTGACAAAAATATAGCACAGAAAATGTGAAAAAAAATTTATTATGCTCTCAGGGAGTGAATTGGTGAAGAATTAATCCCCCGCAATCGATGAAGTCGAGATGGACTTCCATTCCTATTTTGAGGGATTCAAAAGGCGCATTTATTCTTGTCAAGATTTTTCCAATTCCTTCGAGTTCAACAATTCCTATCACATCAGGTTTTCCGAACCTCAATGACCTTTCCTGCTGTGTGAATGCGTACAGTTTTCCTTTTTTCGGCATGTCGATCCATTCTACGTCCTCTCCGAGGCAGCGGGGACAGAACGGTCGGGGCGGAAAAAACGGTTTTTCACACTTTTTACACTTAGTTGTCTTAAATTCTTTGTTTGAAAGAAATTCGTAAAACTTCTTTGTAGCACTATCTCCGTAGTGTTCAAGTGCTTTCTGTGTATATGTCTTTATTATCTCGGCCAGGTCCATTTTTTTACCCCCTCTCAAGTATAAAAACTATTCCTCCGTTAAGCATTCCATGTTCAGCATGGACCAGTCCTATCCTGGCGTCTTTCACATTTCTTTCACCCCACTTTTCCGATAGATGCCCGTACACTTCTACCATTTCAGCAAGAGGTGTTACTGCTGCGGGATGCCCTAATGAGAGCCTTCCACCAGATGGGTCCACCACTGTTTTCCCGCCGTATGTCCAGCTCCCATCTTCAAACCCGATCCATGCCTTTCCTTCTTCGGCAAGACCCAGTCCTTCAAGGATCATAAGTTCTGTGGCGGTGAAAACTCCATAAATTTCAGCGAGGTCAAGGTCATGAGGTCTTTTTCCCGAAAGTTCGTAAGCCTGTTCGGCTGCCTTCCTCACAGAAATGAACCTCGTGATGCTTTCAGCGGAGTTTATGAAATGGGAAGGATGGTGAAACTCTCCGCATCCTGTTATGTATACCCCCTCTCTTCCGTCATCTCTGCCCAATATTATGCATCCCGCTCCACTTGAAAAGGGCGAACAATCAAGAAGTCTAAGAGGTGGACTCAATTCTCTCGAAGATTTCACATCTTCAATGGTGATCGGTTTTCTGTATTCTGCGAGTGGATTTTTTTCTGCATGTCTTCTCAATACAACTGCTACATTGGCAATTTTTTCGTAAGGAACATTGAATTCATACATATACCTCTGGGCACTCATTGCATAATATGGGATCGGGGCTCCAACTCCATAAGGGGCGTCATAGACTCCGTAAAGGCATGTCTGGAGGAGCACGCCGTATTTGAGAAAATATTCGAAGTCTTCCGGAATATCTGCTGTCCTCCAGTCAAGGGCAATTACACAGGCTGTCTCTATTCTGCCAGAAAGAACGTCTTCTGCCGCAGCCCTCATTGCTACTGCGGATGTACATCCTCCGCATTCAATCATGGAGAGGGTTTTTGCCGGAAGTCCGAGATATTCAAGAAGTTCGCAGGCGTGCATGAAAGACGGAGGTCCCGCAAGTCCTGGAGGTGTCACATAAAGCCCCTCTATATCCTCTTTTTGAATTCCTGCATCTTTCAGGGCGTCTCTGAAAACTTCAAATGTGACTTCCCTTATGCTTTTGGGAAGGCTTTTCTGGAATTTAGTGTAAACTCCACCGAGAATCTTTACTCTACGGTTTTTGCTTATCATTGGTTAATAGGGTGTTCCTTCTTTGCAAGTTCTCTCAACTCCCTTTTCAGGATTTTGCCCATAGGATTTCTGGGGAAGTCCTCAACAAAGGAGATGTATTTCGGAACCTTGTGTTTTGCCAGTTTTGATTCAAGGTATTTCCTCAGCTCCTCCTCCGTAAGTGAGGGGTCTTTCTTTCGGACATAAGCCTTTACTTCCTCTCCCATTATGGGGTCAGGAACTCCTACGACTGCTGCTTCAAGAACCTTGGGATGCTCCTGAATGAAGTCTTCAATTTCTTTCGGGAAAATGTTTTCGCCTCCCCTTATGATCATGTCCTTTTTCCTTCCGACGATGTAGAAGTAGTTATCCTCATCATAATATCCCATATCTCCAGTATGGAGCCAGCCCTGTTCATCTATGGTTTCTCTTGTAGCCTGTTCGTCTTTGTAATATCCTTTCATGACATTCTCGCCCCTTATGACAATTTCTCCTATCTGTCTGGGACCGAGAAGGTTTCCTTTCTCATCCATTATTGCAACTTCCTGTCCAGGAAGAGGTTTTCCGATGGAGCCTATTTTCCTTTCACCGAAGGGATTCATGGTGCTCGCTACCGTACCTTCGGTCAATCCATATCCTTCATAAACCATTACTCCAAATTTCTCCTCAAACCTTTTTATGGTTTCTGGAGATATCTCTGCAGCCCCTGTTATTGCTAAAACAAATGAACTCCTGTCATATTTTTTATAATTCTCTTCGTCTTTTAGTAAGATGTTATATACAGCGGGAACAGCGCTCATCACATTTACCTTGTATCTCTCCACCACAGCCCAGAATTCCCTTGCCGAGAACTTCTTCCTGAGGCATATGGTGAAACCGTTGTTGATACATGCTATACTCGTCATCATTGCATTCACATGATAGAGGGGAAGGATTACGAGAAACACAAGATTGAGGGATGCTCCTAAAGCCATTCCACCACCAAGGATTCCTCCCTCCCTTGCCTTGTAATAGGAGAGTATGTTTCTGTGAAGGAGCGGTACTCCTTTTGGTTTTCCGGTTGTTCCAGCGGTATAGAAGAGAAATGCCATGTCTTCAAGGTCTGCAGCAAGTTCCCAGTCTCTCGTTGGTGAGGCTTCCTCCATAAGAGTTGTGTAATCCAGTGCTCTTCCAGCGGGTATCTTTTCCACAACTATTATGTGTTTGAGATTTGGAAGCCTGTGTTTTATGTTTTCAACGATGGGCAAAAAGTCTTCATGGACTATCACACCTTTTGCTTCCGAGTGAGAAAGTTGATGGTGGACCTCTTCTTCTTTCCACTCTGTGTTTATAGGCGAAGCCGCCACTCCTATTTTATGGGCGCCGAAGAAGGAGATAAGGGTTTCGGGAGAGTTGTAAAGGAATACGCCGAGGATGTCTCCTTTTTGGAAACCGAGTTTTCTCAGGACATTTGCGAATCTTGTGGCCTTTTCATTAAGTTGAGCATAGGTGTAGGTGTCGTCATAGTAATAAAGGGCTATTTTGTCTTTGAGTTCTTCAGCCCTTTTTTCAAGCATTTCTCCTAAACTTCTGAATGGGTACTCGCTCATTTTTTCCTCCTTTTGGTTCTTTAGTTATCATTTACTATAGTAATACCATTTATTACAATAATAATAAATTTTTCAAGTGTCAAGCGTTTTTGAACTCTTTGAAAAAGAGGGTAATTCCCCGGAAAAGGGTTTAAAGGTTTAGAAACTTTCCGAGAGATGTGGTTTTGCCTTTTGCTTGAAATTAGATTTTTTAGGGTTATGATTGGAAAAGGATGACGATAAAATTAGCATTTATAGACTGGGTAATCATTGCCTTTTACTTCGGCTTCATAATTGGCATAGGGGTGTATTTAAGAAAATTTACCGTCACAGGGGAGGATTTCTTCCTTGCAGGAAGAAGGAGTAGTTCATGGGTGGCAGGACTTGCTTTTCTCTCAGCCAATTTAGGGGCTCTGGAAATACTCGGATGGACGGGTGCCACATATAAGTATGGAATTTACACAGCCCATTTCTACTGGATAGGTGCTATTCCTGCTATGCTATTTCTTGCACTCTATATGATGCCATTTTATTACAGCAGCAAGATTTATTCAGTTCCCGGATATCTTAAACACAGGTTTGATGAAAAAACGAGGGTTTTGAACGCAGTTTCTTTTGCTATCATGACGATTCTTATGTCTGGCATCAACATGTATCTCATGGCTCTTATTTTCCGCATGTTTCTTGGATGGAACTGGGATATTTCAATATGGGTTTCTGCTCTTACAGTGGCTATTTATGTGGCTCTCGGAGGTCTCACATCAGCCATATTTACAGAGATCGTTCAGTTTTTCCTCATATGGTTTGGACTTTTCCTCGTTGCAATTCTTGGAATAATTGAGGTAAAAGGGAATCTTCTTCAGGAACTCCCTTCTTCAATGGCTTCTCTGTGGGCAACTTCTGCTGATCCCACAAAAAATCCTATGGGTGTTACATGGCCTGGAATAGTTCTCGGTCTCGGGTTTGTGCTTTCTTTTGGATACTGGACAACGGATTTTCTCGTTGTTCAGCGTGCTTTTTCTTCAAGGGATTTAAGAGCAGCCCAGATGTGTCCCATAATCGCCTCATACTTTAAAATGGCTTTTCCCATTATTGTGGTAGGAGGAGGGCTCATAGCGTGGAAGCTTTCTTCTGAGAAGGTGATTTCACTTTTCGTAGATGAAAACGGGAATATAATCCACGATTCAGCCTTGCCAGTTCTTATTGCGAGATATTATCCCCACGGTCTCATCGGACTTGGCGTTACCGCTCTTCTTGCCGGTTTCATGGCGGGTCAGGCAGGAAACATAAGTGCCTTCAACACGGTATGGACGTATGACATCTATAAGGCAGTGATAAAAAGAGACGCGAGCGAATCCCATTTGGTGTGGATGGGAAGATTTGTTACTGTGGTAGGAATTCTGTTAAGTGTAGGAGCAGCCTACTGGGCAAAGCAGTTTCCCACAATCATGGATTACATTCAGGCTATCTTCTCCTGGGTCAATGCTCCCCTTTTCGCTACCATTCTCCTTGGGATGTTCTGGAAGAGGACAACGCCGGACGGGGCATTTTATGGGCTTCTTGCCGGAATGCTTTCTTCTTTCTTCATGTTTCTGGCATTGAAGTTTGAATGGATAAATCCTTATTACCTGACGTTCTCTCAAACCCCGAGTGAGATGAGCAACAATCTCTGGAGAGCATGGTGGGCTTGGCTTATATGCTTTGTGGTGACAATTTTGGTAAGTCTGTGGACAAAACCAAAGAGCGATGAAGAACTGAAGGGACTTGTGAGAGGACTTACCCCTATTCCCGATGCAAAATCGTATCCTCTTTTGAAAAGACCATCTTTGTGGGCTTTCATATCCCTTTTGATACTTATAATTTTAAACCTCTACTTCTGGTAAAAATGAAGATGCTACCTGTATGGTTTTGGGTAGGAATTGTTTTGATAGTATACGGGCTTATTATTATAGGGAGTGGAATATATTATGTTCTTCATCCTCCTAACACTGCGCTTTCCCATCTTCATCCAAGTTTATGGTGGGGAGGAATTATGTGTGCAAGTGGTATAATTTTCCTTATCATGGGAAAAAGGGGGTGAGTTAGATAAAGGATGAAATCAGAAATAAGGCTGAGGAGTTGTTTGGGAAAGGGGATTTCGTTTTTACCTCCGCGCCGGGAAGGGTCAATCTGATAGGCGAACATACAGACTATCACGAAGGTTTTGTTCTGCCCGTGGCAATTCATCTCAAAACCTTTGCGATAGGGAAGAGGAGCAGGAGAATAAGGATATATTCGGAGAACTTTGGGGATTTCGCAGAGGGTGAAGTTTTCACACTTTCTCCTCCAGAAAAGCCCGACTGGAAATCCTACTTACTGGGTGCGGGATATATCTTAAGAGAAAAGGGGTATAAGATAGAAGGGATTGAAGGGGTAGTGAAAGGTTATGTGCCTTTAGGAGGAGGGTTGAGTTCTTCTGCTTCGGTTGAGGTTGCAGTTACTGCTCTGTGGAGTGCTCTTTACGACTTGGGACTTTCTCCATGGGAGATTGTCCACTTTTCAAAGGAAGTGGAAAACAAATTTGTAGGGGTTCCCTGTGGAATAATGGACCAGACAGCGGCTGTGTTTGGTAAGAAGGGATTTGCTATTTTTCTTGATTGTAGAACCCTTCAGTTTGAGTATGTAAAAATTCCCGAACAGTGGAATATTGTGGTATGTGATACGAGGGTAAAGCGCTCTCTTGCTTCGTCGGAATACACGAAGAGACAGATTGAATGTGGCGAATGCCTTTCAGCTATCAAAAAGAGACATCCGGAAGTTAAAAGCCTGAGGGATGTAAAACGGGAGTGGATTTCCGAAGTGGCGAACGAGGTTTCGCCTGTGGCCATTAAAAGGTGCAGGTATGTTCTTGAAGAAAATGAGAGAGTTGTAAAAGCAGTTTCTGCCTTTGAAAAGGGGGATGCTGAACTTATAGGTGAACTCTTTTTAAACTCTCACAAAGGATTGAGAGATGAGTATGAGGTGAGTTGTGAGGAACTGGATTTTCTTGTAGAAAATGCGTACAGGATAAAAGGAGTGATCGGTGCGAGGATGACAGGAGCGGGATTTGGAGGAAACACTGTAAATCTTGTTGAGTTTCAGTATGTGGATAATTTTGTTGAGGAAATAAAAAAGAGGTACAGGGAAGGAATGGGAAGGGAACCTGTTGTCAGGGTTCTTTCGTCATCTGATGGGCTTCTTATAGAAAAATAAAGTTTTTATTCCCTTATGTTCCCCCTCGCAAGGGAAGCGAATATCCCTGCTGTGCAAAGAGCCGTTGAGATTCCCATAGAGATGTTGATGCTTTTCATCAAAAGGTGAAAAGTGGCAGGAGTGACCTTTTCCCTTCCTGCTATTGCAGAAATGACAAGGGTTGCTATTCCCATGCTGAACATCTGTCCTGTTAACCTCATGGTTGCCAGGGTTGCGGAGGCGACTCCATAATTTTTCTTTTCCACAGCACTCATCACAGCATTCGTATTGGGAGATGCGAAAAGCGCAAATCCTATTCCGTGGAGAAGAAGGTTGAGCATGATGAGGGAGACAGAGGTTTCTTCTCGAAGGAAGGCGAAAAGAAAAAAGCAAAAGGCAGTTAGTGCCATTCCGGATGAAGCGAAGACCCTGGGTTCAATTTTATCGGATGCCCTTCCAATAAACGGAGAAAATATAGCCATCACTACAGGTCTTACCATAAGAATGAGCCCAGCGGTTCTGGCGTCAAGTCCTTTTATAAATTGAAGGTACAGGCTCAACAAAAATCCTACAGAATAGGAGGCACTGTAGTGGATGAAGGTGGCAAGATTGGAAAAGGAAAAGACCCTGTTGTTTTTGAAAAGTCCTATATTTAACATCGGATTTTTTTCTCCTTCTTCCGTCTTTAAAAATATCCAGAAACAAACCGCGCTTAAGACGATGAAAAAGATTCCCTCCCTTTTTGACATCGAAGAAAACCCGAGCATAAAAGTGACGATAAAAATCCCGTATATTATAGCACCCTTTATGTCAAACCTTTCTTCTTTTGTTTCAACTTCTATTCCTTTTAATTTCCACAGGAGGACAGCAAGGGTTATAAATCCAAGTAGAGCGTTAAAGAAAAATATACTCCTCCATCCTGCATGTTGAGTTAAAATACCACCTATGAATGGACCTGCTGAAAGTCCGATATAGGTTGAGGCAGTGGTAATTCCGAGAGCCTTTCCTCTTTCGCCTGTTCCAAAAACCGAAGAGACAAGCGCGACGCTTGTTCCGAAGATCATCGCACTTCCAATTCCATGGAGAGAACGAAAAAGGAGAAGAAGTTCTGAAGAGTTAGCGATGGCGGTGAGAAAGGAAAAAATGGTATAAGTTATAATTCCCCATTTGAAGACCTTTTTCTTTCCATAAATATCTGAAAGTTTCCCAAAGGGCAAAAGAAAGACAGCAGAGGAGAGGAGATAGGAAGTGGGGATCCAGGTGAGTAAGAGGGCATTCATTGAAAATTCTTTTGCCATTGCCGGAAGTGCCACATTTACGGATGAACCCATAAATGGAGTGAGAAAGGCTCCAAGCGTGGCAACTATCAGGGTTGCGGTGCGGATGGATTTTTTAGAATCTTCCATTTTTTAAATTGGAAGGACGAGCCCGCCCCTGGGAATTATTGATACTGGTGCATTTTTTCCGACAATTTCGCAGGCTTGATGAAGTGCTTCTTCAAGAGAAGGAGCGTATCTGCAGAATGTCTCCTTTACTTCCTTTTCTTGCATAGAAGAAACGAGGAAGATCCAGTGCTTTTCAGGAAGGTAGTGGATGAGTCCGATTCGGTAAATCATCTCGTTTATCACGTTCAGTGATGCTCCATACCCTTCGTCGCATTCAGCACACACTATTACTACTCCCGATTCTCCGCTTAAAGTTTTCCCTGCCGGGGGAACAAGTTTGGAAGCCTGATAGAGGTTTATACTCGTTGGAACTCCGTCCGAGACAATGCATATCTTTGCCAGTTTTTTTGTTTTCACTTCACACACCTTTCGTGCCCACACTACACCCTCTCGATGTGCTTTTACGAGGTCACCTGCTACTGCCCTTACTACTTCCTTTCTGTCGTTCATGACCACATTAAAAATGAAGTCAATCCCTGCCATTCTTCCAGCCTCTTCCATGTCGTTTCTTACAGGGTTTCCCTCAACAGTTCCAAGTCTCGCATCTGGAAGGGGTTTCATTAAGTGGTTGTGGGCAATGGTATAAAATCCACATACTCCGGGGAGAAGGCTCTTTGCACCTCCAGAATATCCTGTAAAATAATGGGGTTTTATCTGACCGATCAGAATTTTTACATCCGCTGATGCAACTTCTTTGTTAACCCAGACCTCGGTTCCCCTTGAGGTTTTTCCGATGTGTATGAGGTTGCTCTCATCCATTGAGTTGTGCTGTACTATTCTGAACCTTTTGCGTATTTCCTCACCGAGATGATGCAGACTCCTTTCATCTGCTGGATGGTTTCCATTTGCTATCACAATGGTGATGTGTTCGTCAGGTATGCCTTTTAACTCTTCAAGAAGTGCTTCGAGCATCTCTTTTTTTGGATATATCCTTGTCCTGTCGCTTACCACAATTGCTATGCTCCTTTTGCCTTTGACTATTTCCGAAAGTGGTTGAGTGCCTATCGGATTTTTCAAAGCCCTTCTGAATTCCTCATGAATATCTTTTACCCCATCTACGGGATTTGCTCGTAATATTTCAATGGTGTTTTCGGGTTTCTCAATTTCAAGAGAATGGAGTCCATATTCCAGTTTTATTTTTTCCATTTTACCCCCTTTTCATTCCTACAATTGCTTCTGTATTTACTGGCGGGAAATCGTATTTGTCCACCGGAATTTCTACGATGCACGGATTTTTTTCCATGATCACCTCTCTTAAAATTTTCTCCACCTCTTCAGGTTTTTCTATTCTGTAGCCTCTGGCTCCAAATGCATCGGCAAGTTTGGGAAAATCCGGATTAGTATGTTCTGTGCCGTAAGAGATTCCGAGAGCCATCATCTGGGTTGCGAGGAGAACTCTGTAGGAATTGTCATTGAGTATAAAAGCCTTTACATTTATCTTTTCCCTCACCGCTGTTTCCACGTCCTGAAGCGTCATCATAAAATCGCCGTCCCCAAGAATACTCACAACTTCTCTTTCGGGGAAGAGGAGCTTTGCAGAAAGGGCAGCAGGGTATCCGAAACCCATGGCTCCAAAATTATTGGAAGAAAGAAAGGTTTTTGGTTTATAACAGGTAAGGTAATAATTGGCATATAGGAGATGGGTGCCCTGTCCCGTGGTTACTATTGCGTCTTCTGGAAGCATTTCCCTCAATTTTCTCAAAACCGATGCAGGGGACAGGGGCTTCTTTTCGGAGTCGGCGAAATTTTTGAGAGTTTTCTCCCATTCCTTCTTTTTCTCCTTCAATTCTTCAAGCCACTCCTTACTGGATGAAAGGGGAGGAAATTCTAAAATTTTCTCCACGAAAACCAAGGCATCCGTGTGGATTTTCACTGAGATTTCTACGGGATATTTCTTTTTAAAGACGGATTCGTCCGCGTTGACCATAATGATATTCTGTGCCGATGGTAACCATGTATCCTCATAAGTGAGGGTATCTGAAAGGGTGCATCCGAGAAGGAGTATGAAATCGGCATGTTTGAAGGCATAATCTGCTGCAGGATTTCCTCCTGCAAATCCTGCTCTTCCCATACAAAGGTGATGATTTTCGGGAACGCATCCCCTTCCATTTCCTGTGGTTACTAAAGGTATGGAATTCTTCTCAATAAAATTTATAAGTTTTGCAGAAATTCTTTCAGAGTTTACCCCTCCGCCTGCCACGATCAAGGGTCTTTTTGAGTTTTTGAGAGAGGAATAAAAATTTTTGACTTCTTCCTCACGAGGAACGGGAGGAGGAGGGATGGTGAGGTCAACTTCTACCGGACCTGTGGGTTTGTCTTCCAGCCAAACATCTTCAGGAACCTCTATCATCACAGGACCTTTTGCCTCTTTGATGGAAGTTCTGTAAGCCCTTGAAAAAATCTCTGGAATGTCTTCAACTTTCTCTATGTAAAGCACTTCCTTGCATATTTTTTCGAACACCCCTTTGTGGTCGATCTCAAGGAATCCGTCTCTTCCCCTTTTTTTCCTCCTTTTTCCACCTGTTATTGCAATTAAGGGGGAGCAGTCTTTGCTTGCAATGGCAATAGGAAGGGCTATGTTGAGTGTTCCAGCCCCTGAATGAGTCAGGACAATGCCAGGTTTCCCTGTCAATCTCCCTTCAGCATCAGCCATTGAACAGGCAGTCTGTTCATGCCTGCAGGAGATATATCTTATTTTTTCCCTTTCTTCATACAGGGAATTGACAAAATCCAGTACCGATGTTCCGACTACACCATAGACCCTTTTTACACCAGCCTTTAATAAGCACTCAACAAAAATTCTTCCACCGGTCATGATAAAAATTATACACTTATTAAAAGGGAAATAAAAGGAGAATGTCTACTTTTCTCTTCTAAAACCCCTATCAAAAACATGCTGTGTTGAATAATTGACCTTCCAGAGAGTTTTTTGGGGTTTTTAGAAATTTAAATTTATCCTACCTCCATTCTTTATCATTTGAAGGCGTTTCTCAGATGGTGTGGGAACATATTTGGGGGAGTTAATATAATTTTGTGTAAGATGAGATATATTATATACACTGTAATTATGATCACGTAAAAAGGAGGATGAAATGATGATAAGAGGGAGAAAAAAGCCCTGCCCCCCAAAGGGAGGAACAGGACAAAATACCTGTGAAAGGAGGTCAACATGAAGTATGAAGCCCTAAAAGAGATCCTAGAAAAGATAACACAAATTGAGAAAACTTTTCAGAAT
>Ga0197143_1000730_pt1 | contig 32138 bp, 31 predicted proteins | sample GBS70_MetaG_FD_148603 | JGI IMG/M metagenome (GOLD analysis project Ga0197143, IMG submission 148603) | Sediment microbial communities from Great Boiling Springs, Gerlach, Nevada, United States - GBS 70_MetaG | ecosystem: Environmental > Aquatic > Thermal springs > Hot (42-90C) > Sediment... | reverse complement strand
TGCTGGCGCTCGTCCTCGGGGTCGGTGATGGGGACGTAGTAAAAGGCGTTGTAGAGCTGCTCCGGGGTGGCGAACTGGGTGATGACCCGGCGGTGGTCCACGTTCCAGCCCAGGCGCTTGGCCGCCTGGTACATGTAAGACCCGTCAATGAAAAGGGCAACCCGCATGCTGGCCTAAGTTTAGCGGAAAAAGGAAGCTAAGGAGCCCTCTTTCCCGGTCCCTAGGGACCGCACCTTGGGCCTGGGACGTGGGACGTCCAAGTCGGGGCTAGGGGAAGGCTTTTCTTTGGCCCCCACCGCGGCGAAAGCCGCGGTGGGGTGCTTAGGCCGGGGCCTTCTCCTCCGCCTTCTCCGAGGAGTGCCCAGGGTTCACCTTGAGGGCGGGGTTGGCGTAGGCGGCGGCGTGGTTGGCGGCGATGGCCGCCTCCCCAAAGCCCAAAACGATCAGGGGAAGCTTGCCCGGATAGGTGACGATGTCCCCGCAGGCAAAGACCCCGGGGATGCTGGTGGCCATGGTGGTGTCCACCTTGATCTTGTTCTTCTCCAGCTCCAGGCCCCAGTTGGCCAGGGGGCCCAGCTTGGTGAGGTAGCCCGCCAGGATGAGGACGGCGTCCACCTCCAGCTCCATCTCCTCCTGGGTCTGGTTGTGGAAGATGACCGCCTTCCTCACCCAGGCGTCCCCCTCGAGGCGGCGCACCTCATAGGGGGTGAGGACCTTGAGGCGGCCCTCCTCGTGGGCCCTTAGGAGTTCCTTCACGCTGGCCTCGTGGGCCCTAAACTGGGGGCGGCGGTGGATGAGGGTGATCTCCTTGGCGGTGTCCAAGAGGTTCAGGGCCCAGTCCACGGCGCTGTCCCCGCCCCCCACGATCAGGACCCGCTTGCCCTGAAACTCCGCCTTGGCCTTCACGGCGTAGTAGACCCCCTTGCCCTCCAGCTCCTTCTCCCCCGGGGCCCCCAGGCGCCTTGGCTCAAAAGCCCCCACCCCGGCGGCGATGATGACCGCCTTGGCGGTGTAGGTGTTCCCCGCCGAGGTGGTCACTTTAAAGAGGCCATTCTCCTTGGCGAGGGTCTCCGCCCGCTCCCCCAGGCTGTAGATGGGATGGAAGGGGGCCACCTGCTCCACCAGGCCCCTGACCAGATCCTTGGCGTAGACCTTGGGGAAGCCCGCCACGTCGTAGATGTACTTCTCCGGGTAGAGGGCGGATAGCTGCCCCCCAGGCTCCGGTAGGGGGTCTATGAAGCGGAAGGAAAGCCCCCGCATGCCCACGTAAAACCCCGCGAAAAGCCCCGCGGGCCCGGCGCCGATCACGATCACGTCCGTGTGCTCCATGGTCGCACCCCCACGCATTCTAAGGCTTCGTCCCCTTCTAGGGGCGCTCCCTTTTGGGAAGGGACAAACCTCAGCCCACCCTCAGGACCACCTTGCCGAAGACCCGCCTTTCCTCCAGAAGGCGGTGGCCCTCGGCGGCGGCCTCGAGGGGAAGCACCTGCCCCACCACCGGCTTCAGCTTCCCCGCCTCCACCATGCGCAGGATGGGGAAGAGGCGGCTTTTGGAGGCCATGGTGGAGCCCAGGATGGCGAGCTGGCGGAAGAAGACGTGGGCGAAGGGCAGGGTCCCCTCGTACCCCGAGGAGGCCCCGGCGATGGCGATCTTCCCCCCGTTCGCCGTGGCCTTGATGACCCCCTCAAAGTAGAGGGCCCCGGTGTGGTCCACCACTTTGTCCGCTCCCTTCCCCCCCGTGAGGCGGCGCACCTCCTTGAACCAGTCGGGGTGGGTGTAGTTGACCACCTCGTCCGCCCCAAGCTCCAGGGCCCGCCGCAACTTGTCCTCCGAGCCCGCCGTGGCGATGACCCGCCCGCCGAAGAGCTTGGCGATCTGGATGGCGGCCACGCTCACCCCGCTTCCCGCCGCCATCACCAGGACGTCGTCCCCGGGGCGCACCCTGAGCTTATCCACCACCATCTGCCAGGCGGTGAGGAAGGTGAGGGGGATGGCGGCCGCCTCCTCAAAGGAGAGGTTTTGGGGCTTCTTGAGGAGGTTCACCTCGGGCACCACCAGGTACTCGGCGTAGGCCCCGTGGCGGTGCTCCCCCAGGATCTCGTAGCGGGGGCAGAGGTTGTCCTCGCCCGAGAGGCACCGCTCGCAGTGGCCGCAGGAAAGCCCCGGGTTCACCACCACCTCGTCCCCGGGGGCGAAGGCGGTGACCCCAGGCCCCACCGCCTCCACCACCCCGCTGGCGTCCGCCCCCAGGATGTGGGGCAGGGGAAGCCTGGGGCTCGCCACCCCCTTGCGCACCCAGATGTCCAGGTGGTTCAGGGCCGCCGCCTTGACCCGGAGGCGCACCTCCTTGGGACCCGGCTCCGGGGTGGGCATCTCCGCTAGCTTCAGGACTTCTGGGCCGCCTCGAGCCTCCATCACCACCGCTCTCATGCCGCCTCCTTATGCCAGGGATTTTCCCACGGGCCCACCCCTGGGTCAAGGCCGGGCCTTGACAGGCCTCTGAGGGAGCGGGTACCTTTACCCCCGTAAGACCTTTGGAGGAGGTTGGCATGAAAAAAGCTTTGGTGCTGATCGGCCTTTTGGCCCTGGCGGGCGCCGCCAGCGCCCAGACCTTCGTCTGGCCCCAGAAGTGGACCGTGGCCAAGCCCCAGGAGGCCAAGCGCGGGGGCACCCTGCGGGCGGCGGTGATCTCCGACTTCCGCACCTTCAACCCCTTCATCACCGCCGAGGCGACCAACGTGCCGGACCTCCTCTCCGGAGGGCGCGGCCTCGTGACCCGGGACCCCACCACCGGGGACTGGATCCCCTACATGGCGGAGTCCTTCACGGTGAGCCCCAACAAGCTGGAGATCACCTTCAAAATCCGCCGGGGCATGAAGTGGTCCGACGGCCGCCCCATCACCGCCGACGACTGGATCACCACCTGGCGCATCCACACCGACAAGGCCGTGGGCTCCAACAGCTACGACACCTTCTTCCTGGACGGCAAGCCCATCGTCCTGAGGAAGATTGACGACTACACCATCCGCTTCATCTACCCCAAGACGGACGCTGAGGCCTTCAACGTGGCCATCTTCGCCCCCTGGCCCGCCCACATCTTCGGCCCCGTCTACCAACGGGAGGGGGCGGAGGGCATCAAGAAGATGTGGCCCCTGAGCGAGGACCCCGCCAAGATCGTCTCCGGCGGCCCCTGGCTCATTGAGAGCTACCGCCCCGGGGAGCGCCTGGTCCTCAAGCGGAACCCCGCCTTCGGGGAGTGGAACAAGGACGAGGCGGGCAACCCCCTTCCCTACCTGGACCGCTACGAGATCAAGATCGTGAAGGACACCAACGCCCAGCTGGCCGAGTTCCTGGCGGGGAACATTGACCTCATGGCCCCGGCCACCGTGGACCACATCTCCCAGATCCGCCAGGCCATCCAGCAGGGCCGCCTGGACGCCACCATCAAGGTGAACGCCTCCCCCGTGGCCTCTAGCCAGTTCATGGTCTTCAACTGGAACAAGGCCTCCGACCCCTTCAAGCAGAGCCTCTTCCGCTCCGACAAGTTCCGCCGGGCCATGAGCCACCTCGTGAACCGCCAGGCGGTCATTGACATCGTCTACGGGGGCCTGGGCACCCCCATGTACACCAGCGTCTACCCCGTGCTCACCCAGTGGGTGAACCCCAAGGTGCCCAAGTACGAGTACGACCCCAAGCAGGCGGCCAAGCTCCTCGCCGAGCTCGGCTTCACCAAGAAGGACAAGGAAGGCTACCTGGTGGACTCCAAGGGCCGGAGGCTTGAGTTCAACCTGGCCACCAACGCCGGCAACAACCAGCGGGAGCAGATCGCCAAGCTCATCGTGGACGAGGCCAAGAAGGTGGGGGTCAAGGTCAACTTCCAGGCCATTGACTTCAACACCCTGGTGGGCCAGCTCCTTTCCTCCGGCCCCGACCGGCCCTTTGACGCCATCATCATCGGCCTCACGGGCGGGGGTTTGGACTGGCCCTTCGGCGCCAACGTGGTGCCCTGCAAGGGGAACCTGCACATGTGGAACAAGTCCGGCCAGTGCCTGGACCCCCGGGAGACCCAGCTGGACGCCCTCTACTCCCGTGGCCGCGCGGAGCTGGACTTCAAGAAGCGGGTGGAGATCGGCTACCGCATGCAGGAGATTGAGGCAAGCCTCCTCCCCGTCATCTACATCGCCGGGCCCAACTACCACCCCGCCTGGAACAACCGCCTGGGCGGCGAGCACCCCGACGCCATCATCTCCAGCATCTGGGGCCAGCGGGAGCTGGAGCTGACCTTCATCAAGAAGTGAGCTAGACTGGGCGCGCCCTGGGGCCTGGACCCCGGGGCGCCTTACACCACCATGACCGCCTATATCCTCCGCCGCATCCTCTACCTCATCCCCACCTTCTTCGGGGCCACCTTCCTGGCCTTCCTCATCATCCAGATGGCCCCGGGAGACTACCTGACCCAGCTGGAGCTGGACCCCAAGATTACCCCCGAGACCATCGCCCGCCTCCGGTCCCAGTTCGGCCTGGACCGGCCCATCTACGAGCAGTACCTCCTCTGGATGAACAACCTCTTTCACCTGAACCTGGGCTACTCCTTCGCCTACCAGGCCCCCGTGCTGGACGTGATCTGGCCCCGGGTGGTGAACTCCATGGTCATCGTCATCCCCTCCACCATCCTCCTCTACCTGGTGGCCATCCCCATCGGGGTTTACGGGGCGGTGCGCCAGTACTCCCTGGGGGACCGGATCCTCTCCTTTTTGGCCTACGTGGGCCTTTCCGTGCCCAGCTTCTTCCTGGCCCTCATCGCCATCTACGTCCTTCTGCAGATCAAGTTTAGGACCGGGGTTCTCATCTTTCCGGTTTCCGGGATGACCTCTAGCGGCTTTGAGCAGATGCCCCCCCTCAAGCAGTGGCTGGACATCGCCTGGCATGCGGTGGTGCCCATCCTGGTGGCCACGGCCAACGACATCGCCGGGCTTTCCCGCCTCATGCGGGGGCAGATGCTGGAGGTTTTGGGGCAGGACTACATCCGCACCGCCCGGGCCAAGGGCCTCGCCGAGCGGGTGGTCCTCTACAAGCACGCCTTCCGCAACGCCGTCATCCCCTTCGTGGCCACCCTGGGCGGGCTCCTTCCCAGCCTCATCTCCGGGGCGGGCTTTGTGGAGGTGGTCATGGCCTGGCCAGGCATCACCCCCTTCTTTCTGGACGCCATCGCCAACCAGGACCTTTACGTGATCGCGGGCTTCCTCACCGTGAGCCTGGTGCTTCTCATGATCGGCAACCTGGTTTCCGACCTGCTCCTCGCCTGGGTGGACCCCAGGATCCGCTACGAGTAGGGGGTGGCCCGTGGAACGAACCTCCGCTTCCCAGTTTGCTATCGCCCTGCGCCAGTTCCGTAAGCACCGCCTGGCGGTCTGGGGTGGGCGCATCCTCCTGGTCCTCTACCTCATGGCCGCCTTCGCGGGCTTCTTCAGCCCCTACGACCCCAACTACTACGAGCTCTTCCCCCCCAAGGGCCACCACCCTCCAAGCCGCATCCACTTCGTGGACCCGGAGACGGGCCGCCTAAGCCGCCCCTTTGTCTACGCCACCAAGAGGAGCATTGACCCGGTCAGCCTTCAGCCCCGCTACGAGGAGGACCCCAGCCAGGGGAAGTTTTACATCCGCTTCTTCGTGCGCACCCCAGAGCAGCCCTACACCATCTTCCGGGTCTTCCGCTCCGACCTCCGCCTCCTCGGCGTGGACCCTCCCGGGCGCATCTTCCTCATGGGCACCGACAACTTTGGCCGGGACCTCTTCAGCCGCGTGGTCTACGGGGGGCAGGTCTCCCTCACCATCGGCATCCTTTCCGCCCTGGTCTCCTTTGCCCTGGGGCTTCTCCTTGGGGGCATCGCCGGCTACTTCTCGGGGAGGTCCTTCCGGCTCTCCCTGCCCCCTTCCGCCTGGCGGGGGGTGGGGCTCCTCCTGGGGCCTTTGAGCCTCCTTCTTTGGCTTGCGGTGGGAGGGGCGGCTCTCTTTCTGGCCCTTTCCTTCGTCCGGCTGAGCCCTCAGGACAGATTCTTTTCCTACACCACCCTGGTGGACGGGGTGGTCCTCCTCCTGGGGGTGGGGGCGGTTCTCCTCATCCTCCTCCGCCTCTTCCGGGAGCCCATCCGCCTGGACCCCGACGACCTCATCATGCGCACCGTGGAGATCATCGCCGCCATCCCCTCCCTCTTCCTCCTCATCTCCTTGCGGGCGGTCTTTCCCACCAACATTGACCCCCTCCTCACCTTCTACCTGGTGGTGGGGCTTCTGGGCTTCATCGGCTGGGGGGGGCTGGCCCGGGTGGTGCGGGGGATCGTGCTCTCCGTGAGGGAGATGGACTACGTGCAGGCGGCCAGGGCCCTGGGGGCCTCGGACGGCCGCATCATCGCCCGCCACATCCTCCCCGCCACCGCCAGCTACGTGATCGTGAGCCTCTCCCTCACCATTCCCGGCTTCATCCTGGGGGAGTCGGGGCTTTCCTTCCTGGGCCTAGGGGTCACGGAGCCCTACACCAGCTGGGGGCTTCTCCTGCAGGCGGCCCAGCAGGGGGGCTTTGCCTCCTTCACCGACCGCCCCTGGGTTTTGTGGCCAGGCTTTTTCATCTTCCTCTCCGTGCTTTCCTGGAACTTTTTAGGAGATGGCCTTAGGGATGCCCTGGACCCCAGGCGGAGGCAGTAGGCCCTTCTCTTTTGACCGGGTATGGCGTATAACGGATGAGGTGTTTTCGGGGCAAGGCCCGAAGGAGTTAGCATGGACGAGAAGCGGCTACTGGAGGTGAGAGACCTCAAGGTCCACTTCTTCACCGACGACGGGGTGGTGAAGGCGGTGGACGGGGTGTCCTTCCACGTGGACAAGGGGGAGACCCTGGCGGTGGTGGGGGAGTCGGGCTCGGGGAAGAGCGTGACCTCCCTGGCCATCATGCGCCTCATCCCCACGCCCCCGGGGCGGATCGTGGGGGGGGAGGTCCTTTTTAGGGGCAAGGACGGGCAGGTCAAGGACCTCACCAAGCTCCCCGAGGCGGAGATGCGGCGGATCCGGGGCAACGACATCGCCATGATCTTCCAGGAGCCCATGACCTCCCTGAACCCGGTGTACACGGTGGGGGACCAGATCGCCGAGGCCATCATGCTCCACCAGGGGAAAAGCCGCAAAGAGGCCATGGAGCTGGCCGCCCACATGCTGGAGCTGGTGGGGATTCCTGAGCCCAAGAAGCGCCTCGCCAACTACCCCCACCAGATGTCCGGGGGGATGCGGCAACGGGTGATGATCGCCATGGCCCTCTCCTGCAACCCCTCCCTCCTCATCGCCGACGAGCCCACCACGGCCCTGGACGTGACCATCCAGGCCCAGATCCTGGAGCTCATGAAGAAGCTTCAGGAGGAGATCGGGATGAGCATCCTCTTCATCACCCATAACCTGGGGGTGGTGGCGGAGATGGCGGACCGGGTGGTGGTGATGTACGCGGGGCGGGCGGTGGAGCAGGCGGACGTGGTGCCCCTCTTCAAGGACCCCCTGCACCCCTACACCCGGGGGCTTTTGCACTCCGTGCCCCGGCTGGACCTGGCGGCGGAGCATAGGGAGCGCCTCGAGGCCATCCCCGGCAACGTCCCCAACCCCCTCTACCTCCCCCCTGGGTGCGCCTTCCACCCCCGGTGCAAGCACTACGTGGAAGGCCTCTGCGACCGGGAGGTGCCCCCCTTGGAGGATGTGGGGGACGGAAGGCGGGTTAGGTGCGTGCGCTGGCGGGAGATCCGGGAGGTTCGGGCATGAACGGGAACGGAGTTCTCCTCGAGGTCCAGGACCTCAAAAAGCACTTCCCCATCCGGGGCGGGGTTCTCTCCCGGGTGGTGGGGAGCGTGAAGGCGGTGGACGGGGTCTCCTTCGCCATCCGGAAGGGGGAGGTCCTGGGCCTGGTGGGGGAGTCGGGGAGCGGCAAGACCACGGTGGGCCGCACCCTCCTCCGCCTCATTGAGCCCACGGGGGGACGGATCCTCTTTGATGGCCAGGACATCACCCACCTGCCCAAGAACCAGCTCCGCCCTTTCCGGCGCCGGATGCAGATCATCTTCCAGGACCCCTTCAGCTCCCTGAACCCCCGGATGACCGTGGGGGACATCATCGCCGAGCCCCTGATCATCCACGGGATCGGGAAGACGCCCCAGGAGCGCACGGAGAGGGTGGCGGAGCTTCTCAAGCTGGTGGGCCTTTCCCCGGACCACATGCGCCGCTACCCTCACGAGTTCTCCGGGGGGCAGCGCCAGCGCATCGGCATCGCCCGGGCCCTGGCGGTGGCCCCGGAGTTCATCGTGGCGGACGAGCCCGTTTCCGCCCTGGACGTCTCCATCCAGGCCCAGGTGGTGAACCTCCTCCAGGACCTGAAGGAGGAGCTGGGCCTCACCCTGCTCTTCATCGCCCACGACCTGGCGGTGGTGGAGTACATCTCCGACCGGGTGGCGGTCATGTACCTGGGGAAGGTGATGGAGATCGCCTCCTCCCGGGAGCTCTACCGCAACCCCAAGCACCCCTACACCGAGGCCCTGCTTTCCGCCGTGCCCATCCCCGACCCCACGGTGAAGCGGGAGCGCATCGTCCTCCAGGGGGACATCCCTTCCCCCATCAACCCGCCTTCGGGGTGCGTCTTCCGCACCCGGTGCCGCTACGCCCTGCCCGAGTGCGCGGAGGTGGTCCCCGAGCTCAAGGAGGTGGCCCCCGGCCACTACAAGGCCTGCATCCGGGACGACATCCTCTAAGTACCCCACCGCGGCGAATGCCGCGGTGGGGGCCCCAGAAAAGCTCTCCCCCAGTGGGCATCCCATGTTGCGAAACCAAAGTGTGCACACTTAGCCTAGGGGTTTCGCTGGGTTCAGCTTTCCCTGGCCCCGGTTTTCTGGGCGTATACTGGCCCCATGCTGGTCAGGGATGTCATGAAGGGTCCGGTCCTCACCGTGGGGCCGGAGACGACCCTCGAGGAGGCCTATAAGCTCCTCCTGGAAAAGGGCATCCGCCACCTCCCCGTGGTGGCGGAGGGAAGGCTTTTGGGCATCATCACCGACCGGGACATCCGCCTGGCCACCAGCCACCTGAACCCCAAGGGCCCCTGCCCCGGGTGCACCCAGGTGGGGGAGGTCATGACCCAGGAGGTGGTGACCGCCCACCCCTTGGATCCTGTGGAGGAGGCGGCCTTCGTCATGCGCCACCGGAAGATCGGCTGCCTGCCCGTTTTGGAGGACGGGGAGATTGTGGGCATCGTCACCGGGATTGACCTCCTGGATGCCCTCCTCAGGCTCACCGGGGTCACGGAGCCCTCGGGGAGGCTGGAGGTGCGCCTGCCTGACCGGGTGGGGGAGCTGGCCCGGCTCACAGGCTTTCTGGCGGGGCGGGGGGTCAACATCCACTCCCTCCTCTCCTACCCCGAGGAGGGGGAGCACGTGCGGGCCGTGGTGCGGGTGAACACCCTGGAGACCCACCTCCTGGCCCAGGGCCTTCGGGAAGCGGGCTTTGAGGTCCTCTGGCCCCCCAAGAAGCCATGGTGATCTACCGGGACGCGTACCGCCTCTACAACTTCGGCCCCCAGCACCCCTTCAGCCCCGTGCGCCTGGAGATGCTCACCTCCCTCCTCGAGGCCCTGGGGGTCTGGCGGGAGCCCATACCCCCCCCGGAGGCCACCCGGGAGGAGGTGCTTTCCGTGCACTCCGAGAGGCTGGTGCGGCGGGTGGAGGCGGCGAGCCGCGGGGAGAGGGTGCCCGATCTGGAGCACTACGGCCTGGGCACGGGGGACACCCCGGTCTTCCCGGGGATGGACCGGGCGGCCCGCATCCTGGTGGGGGGGACCTTGGAGGGAGCGAGGCGGATCCTTTCCGGGGAGAAGCGGGTTCTTCAGCTTGGGGGCGGCCTTCACCACGCCCAGTACGACCGGGCCTCGGGGTTTTGCGTTTACAATGACCTCTCCGTGGCCATCCGCCACCTCACCCGGGCCGGGCTTAGGGTGGCCTACCTGGACATAGATGTCCACCACGGGGACGGGGTCCAGTGGATCCACTACGAGGAAAAGGAGGTCCTCACCCTAAGCCTCCATGAATCGGGCCGCTACCTCTTCCCCGGGACCGGCCACGTCCACGAGATGGGCCGGGGGGAGGGCCTGGGGCGGAAGCTCAACCTGCCCCTGGAACCCTTCACCGAGGACGCAAGCTACCTGGAGGTCTTTGAGGCCCTTTTGCCTTGGGCTCTGGGCGCCTTCCGCCCCGATGTTCTGGTGGTGCAGGCGGGGGCGGACGCCCACTTCCTGGACCCTCTCGCCGACCTCCTCCTCACCACCCGGGCCTACGAGCGCCTCTTCCGCCTCATCCTGGAATACGCTGAAGCCTTCGCCGAGGGCCGGGTCCTCTTCACCCTGGGGGGCGGGTACAGCCTGGACGCGGCGGTGAGGGTCTGGGCCCTCCTTTACCACGTCTTCCACGGCCTTCCCCTGCCCGAAAGGCTTCCCGAGGGCTGGCTTAGGGCCTGGGAGGGGAGGCTGGGCCGGCCCCTCACCCCCACCCTCCACGACCCCGAAGGGGGCTACCCCGAGATCCCCAGGAAGCCGGAGATAGAGAAGCGGAACCGCCTCACCCTGGCGAGGCTCACGGAGCTGGTCTCCCCCTACCTGCTACACTAGCGGGGTGAGGGTGATTCTGCGCCTGCCGGAGCGCAAGGAGGTGGAGGTGCGGGGGGGTAGGCCCCTCAGGGAGGTCCTGGAGGAGCTCGGCCTCAACCCCGAGACCGTGGTGGCGGTGCGGGGGGAGGAGCTCCTCACCCCGGACGAAAGGGTGGGGGAGGAGGAGACCATAGAGGTCCTCTCCGCCATCTCCGGAGGCTAGATGGTCTGCAAGGTCTGCCGCAATAAGGCCCAGGTGGAGCTTAGGAGCAGGGGCTTTGCCCTCTGCAAGGAGCACTACCTGGACTGGTTCGTCAAGGAGACGGAGCGGGCTATCCGCCGCCACCGGATGCTTCACCCCGGGGAAAGGGTTTTGGTGGCGGTCTCCGGGGGAAAGGACTCCCTGGCCCTTTGGGACGTCCTCCACCGCCTGGGCTACCAGGCCGTGGGCCTCCACCTGGAGCTGGGCATCGGGGAGTACTCCCGGCGGAGCCTCGAGGTCACCCGGGCCTTCGCCGAGGAGCGGGGGCTTCCCCTTTTGGTGGTGAACCTCAAGGAGGCCTATGGCTTTGGCGTGCCGGAGCTCGCTACGCTTTCCGGGCGGGTGGCCTGCTCCGCCTGCGGGCTTTCCAAGCGCTACCTCATCAACCAGGTGGCCGTGGAGGAGGGCTTTAGGGTGGTGGCCACAGGCCACAACCTGGATGACGAGGCCGCCGTCCTCTTCGGCAACCTCCTGAACCCCCAGGAGGACGCCCTCACCCGCCAGGGGCCGGTCCTGCCGGAAAAGCCTGGCCTCGCCGCCCGGGTCAAGCCCTTCTACCGCTTCAGCGAAAGGGAGGTCCTCGCCTACACCCTGCTTCGGGGCATCCGCTACCTCCACGAGGAGTGCCCCAACGCCAAGGGGGCCAAGAGCCTCCTCTACAAGGAGGCCCTGAACCTGGTGGAGAAGGAGATGCCCGGGGCCAAGCTCCGCTTCCTGGAGGGCTTTTTGGATAAGATCCAGCCCCGCCTGAAGGCCGAGGAGGAGGTGGCCCTAAAGGAGTGCGAGCGGTGCGGCTACCCCACCACGGGGGCGGTCTGCTCCTTCTGCCGCATGTGGGATGCCGTTTACAAAAGGGCCAAAAAGCGCCGCCTCCTCCCCGAGGAGGCCCGGTTTTCTCCCAGGACCCAGGCTGTCCGAGTCTAGGGGCCCGCCCTTTGGTTTCGCAACATGAGACGCCCAAGGCGGGGCTTTGGGAGGGCTTTCTGGGGCCCCCACCGCGGCGAAAGCCGCGGTGGGGTACTTAGGCCCCATGGGCCTTCCTCCTCCAGCGCGCGAGGATGCGCTGGCGCATGGGGTGCTCCTCCCGGAGGAGCTGGACCTCGGACCAGCGGAGCATAGCGGCGATCCAGGCTTCCTTTTCGGGCGGGGGGGCGTGGGCGGCGCTCTGCCAGGCCGAAAGGAGGGCTTCCTCCAGAAACTCCCCCACCTCGCTCCGGAGTTCCCAGGGGATTTCCTCCGAGCCTTCCCAGGCCAAGGCCACTGCCCGCTCCAGGTCGTAGGCCAGCCGGGCTAGGTCCTCCAAGGGATGGCCACGTGCCCGGGATCCCAGGGCCAGGAGGTAGACCTCTCCCGCCACCTCTAGGAAGGCTCCCAGTCCCCGGCCCAGGAGGGGCTGCCCTCCCTCTTCCCCTTCCACTTCCGCCAGCGCTTGGTGGAGGAGGGCGAGGCGCACGCCCAGGAGGCGGGCCAAGGCCTCCAACTCCCGCAGGGCCTCGGCCAGGAGCCCTCGGCTTTCCACGGGCAAGGGGTGTCCCTGAAGCCGGGAAAGCCCTTCGGCGGCCATGGCCTGGACTAGGGCAAAGGCTTCCCGAGGCTGGCCAGGGGGCAGGGAGCCGGTGAGGGCTAGGACCCGCCGCTGGCTGCCTCGCTCCCATAAGAGCCGGCCTTCGGGGGGTAGGATCCAGGGAAAGGGGAGACGGGTCAAGACCTCCAGGGTACGTTCCAGACCCCCGTCCTGCACCAGGCCCAACTGGAGCCAGGCTCCCTCTCCGGCGGCCAGCCCAGGGCGGAGGAGGTCCAGGTGTTTGGGGGACGGCCCCGGATGGTGGCCCCGGTAGTAGGCCTTGAGGCTTCGGCCCTCAAAGCCCCTGGACAGCCTTTCCAGGAGGAGGCTGTAGAAGTCCGCGTCCTGGGATAGTTCGTAGAGGTAGCCTTCCTTGGGCCGGGTGCGGGCAAAAAGCCCCGGTGCCTGCTCCAGGGTGGGTTGGAAGCGGATGGGGAGAAAGACATCCTGCACCCCCTGGCCCTCGAGGCGGAGGAGGGTGAGGTAAAGGGGAGGGTCCCTTTGCAGGCGCAGGGCGTCCAGGAGCTCCGCCCGCTCGGGCCTCAGGGCGAGCCAGCTCCGGTTTCTCAGGCTCTGGGTCAAGGCCTCCAGGAAGGCCTTGCGGGAACCCTCCTCTACCAGGGTTTCCACGAAGAGGATCTCGGGGCCTTCCCGCAAGGGCACTTCGGGGACGCTTTGGGGGATGGTCTCCTCCTTCCAGTCGGGGGTCTGGACCTGGAGAGGCTCCTTGGGGGCGAGGGCGAAGAGGGCGAACCCGTGGGGACCCAGGCTGAAGCGGTAGGGGCCCTCTATCGGGGGAAAGGGGCTTTGGGAGAAAAGCTCCACGGGCACCAGGCCCCTGTAGGCCTCGAGGGGGATGTCAAGGATCTGGGTGTAGCGGGAGAGGTTGGCCACCACCAGGATCTTCTCCCCTTGGTGTTCCCGCACATACGCCAGGATCCGGCGGTTTTCCACGGGCAGGAGGGTCAGGCTCCCCCGGCCAAAGGTCTGCGCGTGCTGCTTTCTCAGGGCCAGGAAGCGGCGGACGAAGTTCAGCAAGGAGTGGGGGTTGTCCTGCTGGGCTTCCACGTTGACGAAGTGGTAGCTGTAGGGCCCCTCGCTGATGGGGGGGAGAAAGAGGCGGTGGTAGGGGGCGCGGGAGAAGCCGGCGTTGCGATCGGAGGACCACTGCATGGGAGTGCGAACCCCGTTCCGGTCCCCTAGAAAGGGATTGTCCCCCATGCCGATCTCGTCCCCATAGTAGATGATAGGGGTGCCCTTCAAGGTGAAGAGCAGGGCGTGCAGGAGCTCGTACCGCCTGCGGTCCCCGCCCAGCAAGGGCATGAGGCGCCGCCGGATGCCCAGATTGATCCGGTACTGGGGGTCTGGGGCGTAGACCTCCCAGAGGAACTCCCGCTCCTCCTCCGTGACCTTCTCCAGGGTGAGCTCGTCGTGGTTGCGCAGGAAGAGGGCCCACTGGGCTGTTTCGGGGATCCCCTCCGTCTCCTTGAGCATGGCCTCAATGGGCCTGCGGTCCTCCCGGCGGAGGGCCATGAAGATCCTGGGCATCAGGGGGAAGTTGTAGGCCATGTGCACCCCGTCCCCCTCGCCGAAGTAGGGGAGGGTCTCCTCCGGCCACATGTTGGCCTCGGCCAGCAGGACCTTTCCCGGTCCGTAGCGTTCTTCCAGGGCCTTACGCAGGCGTTTGACTGCGGCGATGGTCTCAGGAAGGTTTTCGCAGCTCGTGCCCTCCCGCTCGTAGAGGTAGGGGACGGCGTCCAGGCGGAAGCCGTCCACGCCCAGGTCGCCCCAGAAGAACATCACCTCGTGGATGGCCCGCTCCACTTCGGGGTTGTCCCAGTTCAGGTCGGGCTGGTGGTGGTAAAAGCGGTGCCAGTAGTAGGCCTGGGCCACGGGGTCCCAGGTCCAGTTGGAGGGTTCAAAGTCCTGGAAGATGACCCGGACTCCCTTGTACTTCTCCGGAGTGTCGCTCCAAACGTACCAGTCCCGCATGGGGCTCCCGGGCTTTCTGGCCTCCTGAAACCAGGGATGGTCCATGGAGGTGTGGTTCAGGACCAGCTCTATGAGAACCCGGATCCCTCGGGCGTGGGCCTCGTCCAAGAAGGCTTTGAAGTCCTCCAAGGTACCGTGGACGGGAAGGATCTGGTAGTAGTCGGAGATATCGTAGCCGTCGTCCCGCAGCGGGGACTGAAAGAAAGGCATGAGCCAGAGGGTGTTTACCCCCAGGGCCTCCAGGTAAGGGAGCTTTTCCTTGAGGCCGGCGAAGTCCCCGTAGCCGTCGTTGTTGGCGTCAAAAAAGGAGCGCACGTGAAGCTGGTAGATAACGGCATCCTTGTACCAGAAGGGGTCCACACCCCCAAGTTAGGGGGTTAGAGGTAGGTTTTCAAGTAGGCCAGGACCGCCTCCGTGTCCCTGAGCCGCCCCTGGGCCGCCGTGGGCCCAGGCCCCACCTTGAGGGTGAGGCCCCGGCCCTCTAGGGCCCGGAAGGCGGCCTCGTCCGTGGCGTCGTCCCCGATGTAGACCGGCGTCCTCCCGGGGTGGCGTGCCAGAAGCCGGAGCACCGCCTCCCCCTTGTTCACACCCCGGGGCTTGATCTCCAGGACCTTCTTTCCCTGGAGGACCTCGAGGCCCAGGGCCCGCAAAAGCTCCTCCACCTCCCTGAGCCAGGCCTTTAGACAGGCCAAGGCCCGGGCCTCATGCCTCGCCTCTCGGTAGTGTAGGGCCAGGGAAAAGCCCTTGTCCTCCACCCTGACCCCAGGGCACTGGGGCAGGTGTGCCCGCAGGGGGGCCAGGTCCACGGGGAAGAGGGACCGCTTCTCCCCGCCCACAACCCCTTCCTCCAGACCGTGCCCGCCCACCACGGGGAGGCCCGCCAGCGGGAGAAGGCGTTCCAGGTCCTCCACCCGCCTTCCCGTCACCACGTACACGGGGTAGCGTTGTCGGAGGGCCTCCAGGACCCTTAAGGCCTCCGGATGGGGGAGGGCCTCCTCGGGCCTCGGAGCTATGGGGGCCAAAGTGCCGTCGTAATCCAGAAAGAAAACCGGGTTCTCCGCCTTCACGCCGTCTCCAGGGAGGCCAGGAAGCGCTCCGCCCAGGTCTTGGCGTCCAGGGCCTGGATGCGTTGCTTGAGGCTGGTGAGACGCTCTCGCCTTTCCCCTACCGGGGTTCGTAAGGCCTGGTCCAGGGTCTGGGCCACCCCCTCAAGGTCGTAGGGGTTGACCAGAAAAGCCTCCTTTAGGTACTGCGCCGCCCCTGCCAGGTTGGAGAGGACCAGGGCCCCGCTATCGGAGGTGTAGGCGTACTCCAGGGCCACCAGGTTCATCCCGTCCCGCAGAGGGGTGATGAGGGCCACGTCCGCCGCCCGGTAGAAGGTGGCCAGCTCTTCCTGGGTATAAGTTTGGTAAAAGTAGCGGAGGGGTACCCAGTCCGCCCGCAGGAAGTTGCCCAGAATCCGCCCCACCACCTCGTCCACCGAGCGCTTGAGCTCCCGGTAGGCGCCCACGCTCGTGCGGCTGGGGGTGGCGATCTGGAAGAGGCTCACCCGGCCCCGCCACTGGGGGTAGGACTGGAGGAAGCGCTCATAGGCTAGGAGCCGTTCCAGGATTCCCTTGGTGTAGTCCAGCCGATCCACCCCTAAGATGAGGCGCTCGGTCCCCGCCAGGTGTTTCAGGCCCCGTGCCTGGAGGCCGATGTGGGGGTCCTGGGCTAGATTCCTGAAGCGCTCCGTGTCAATGCCCAGGGGGTGGGCCTTCACCCTCGCCCAGCGGTCCCCAACCCGGATCCGGTCTTCCTTTACGGGAAAACCGTAGTAAGCCGCGGTCCTGAGGAAGTTCTCCGCATACTCCTGGGTGTGGAAGCCGATGAGGTCGGCCCCCAGGAGCCCCTCCACCAGGGCCCGGCCCCAGGGGAGGATGCGGAAGACGCCGCTGGAGGGCCAGGGGATGTGGTAGAAGAACCCAATCCGCATCCTAGGTGCCCTTTCCCGAAGCAACCTAGGGAGGAGAAGGAGGTGGTAGTCCTGGACAAAGACCACGTCCCCCTCCCGCCACACCTTTAGCACCTTATCGGCGAAGCGCCAGTTGACCCGCTGGTAATCCCGGTAGAACTCCCGCTTGAGCTCAACCCGCTCCAGGAAATAGTGGCAGAGGGGCCAGAGGATCCGATTAGAAAAGCCCCCGTAATAGCCCCGCCATTCCTTTTCTGGGATTGAGACCAACTCTAGGTGGACTGGTCCTTTTACGGCGGCCGGGGCTCTCCTCTCCTCCTCCTCCCTTGCGGCCACCCAAGTGCCTTCCCTGGCCTCGAGGACGGGGAGGAGGGCGGTGGCGAGCCCGCCCACGGCGGGCACCGGCCCCTCGGGGGTGAGCCGGAAGGGGGCTCGGTTGGCCACGATGATAAGTCCCACGAACTCCAGGATACCTTTTCCCAGGCCCCTGGGGCCAAGGGTCATGGGACCGCTCTCCCTCCAGGGGATTGGGGGCGCGCCTTGGGGGGTAGACTGGGGCCATGTGGTGGAAAGAGGCGGTCATCTACCAGGTCTATCCCCGGAGCTTCCAGGACACGAACGGGGACGGCATCGGGGACTTAGAGGGCGTGCGGCGGCGGCTTCCCTACCTGAAGAACCTGGGCGTGGACGCCCTCTGGCTTTCCCCCTTCTACAAAAGCCCCATGAAGGACTTCGGCTACGACGTGGCCGACTACACGGAGGTGGACCCCATCTTCGGCACCCTCGAGGACTTCAAGGCCCTCCTCGCCGAGGCCCACGCCCTGGGGCTTCGGGTCCTCATAGACCTGGTCCCCAACCACACCTCAGACCAGCACCCTTGGTTCTTGGAGTCCCGCTCCTCCCGGGATAACCCCAAGCGGAACTGGTACGTCTGGGCGGACCCGGGGCCGGATGGCGGCCCCCCCAACAACTGGCAGAGCTTCTTCGGCGGTCCCGCCTGGACCCTAGACGAGCGGACCGGCCAGTACTACCTCCACCTGTTCCTCCCCGAGCAGCCCGACCTCAACTGGCGCAACCCCGAGGTGCGGGAGGCCATCCACGAGGCCATGCGCTTCTGGCTTCGCCTGGGGGTGGATGGCTTCCGGGTAGACACCCTTTGGATCTTGGGCAAGGACCCCCTCTTCCGCGACGAGCCGGGAAGCTCCACCTTCCGTCCGGGCCTACCCGACAGGGCCCGGCACGAGCACCTTTACACCGAGGACCAGCCCGAGACCTACGCCTACGTGCGGGAGATGCGCTTTGTGCTGGACCAGTTCTCCGAGCCCGGGCGGGAGCGGGTCATGGTGGGGGAGATCTACCTGCCCCTCTCCCGCCTGGTGCGCTACTACGCCGCGGGATGCCACCTCCCCTTCAACTTCAGTCTCGTCACCCAGGGGCTTCCCGACTGGCGGCCCGAGAACCTCTCCCGGATCGTGGAGGAGTACGAGAGCCTCCTCACCCCCTGGGACTGGCCCAACTGGGTCCTCGGCAACCACGACCAGCCCCGGCTCGCCTCCCGCCTGGGGGAGGCCCAGGCCCGGGTGGCGGCCATGCTCCTCTTCACCCTGCGGGGCACCCCCACCTGGTACTACGGGGACGAGATCGGCATGGTGAACGGGGAGATCCCCTGGGAAAGGGTCCAGGACCCGGCCGCCCTCCGCCAGAAGGGCCGCCTGGGGGAGCACGGCCTCCCCCCGGGGCGGGACCCCGAGCGCACCCCCATGCAGTGGGACGCTTCCCCTTACGCGGGCTTCTCCACCCGGGAGCCCTGGCTTCCCGTGAACCCCGACTACCCCCATCGCAACGTGGCCCTTCAGGAAAAGGACCCCCGGTCCATGCTGAACCTGGTGCGGCGCCTCATCGCCCTCCGGAAGGACCCCGGGCTCCTTTACGGGGCCTACCGCACCCACCGGGCGAGGGAGGGGGTCTACGCCTATTTCCGGGGGGAGGGCTGGCTGGTGGCCCTGAACCTCACGGACAAGGAGAAGGCCCTGGACCTCCCCAGAGGGGGGCGGGTGGTCCTCTCCACCCACCTGGACCGGGAGGAGGGGGTGGAGGAGAGGCTTCTCTTAAGACCCGACGAGGGCGTGGTGGTGCGGCTAGACTAGGGGCGTGGACCCCTTCGCCCCCCTCGCCGAGGCCTACGAGGCCTGGTACGAAACCCCCCTGGGGGCCTATGTGATCGCCGAGGAGGAAAGGGCCCTCCTCCGCCTCCTTCCCCCGGGGGAAAGCCTTCTTGAGGTGGGGGCGGGCACGGGGTACTGGCTCAGGCGCCTCCCTTACCCCAAGAAGGTGGGCCTCGAGCCCTCGGAGGCCATGCGCCGCCTGGGGGAGGCCCGGGCCCCGGAGGCGGTCTGGGTGGCGGGCCGAGGGGAGGCGTTGCCCTTTCCCGAAGGGAGTTTTGACGTGGTCCTCCTCTTCACCGTGCTGGAGTTCGTGGAGGACGTGGAGAAGGCCCTTTCCGAGGCCAGGAGGGTCCTCAAGCCCGGAGGGGCCCTCCTCGTGGGGGTCCTGGAGGCCCTCTCCCCCTGGGCCGCCCTTTACCGGAGGCTTTCGGAAAAGGGGGTCCTTCCCTGGACCCAGGCCCGCTTCCTCTCCCGGGAGGACCTCCTGGCCCTCCTGGGGCCTCCGGAAGCGGAGGCGGGGGCGGTCCACCTGGCCCCGGAGGCCGCCCCGCCCTTCCCCGAGGCCGAGGCCGCGGGGAGGCGGGCGGGGAACCGCCCCGCCCTATACTTGGGAAGATGGCGGTGAAGGCCCTCTTCGCCCTTTACCCCCTCCTCCAGGGGGACTACAAGGCGGTGGAGAAGGCTCTTTTGGCCCTGGAGGGAAGCGGCTTGGACTACCGGGTCTTTCCCACCCACTCGGAGCTTTCCGGGGAAGAGGAGGGGGTCTTCCAGGCCCTGAAGGAAGCCTTTCTTTCCGCCTCGGAGGAGGGGGGCCTGGTCATGTGGGCCCTCCTCACCAACGCCTGCGAGGCCAAAGACCCCTTCCGCAAGCCGGATCGCCTCCTGCGCTTTCCCCCATCCCGGATCGCCGAGGAGGCTCTCGAGGGCCTGGAGGCCAAAAGCGCCCTGGACATCGGCACCGGGACCGGGGTTTTCGCCGAGGCCTTCGCCGAGCTGGGGCTTTTCGCCGTGGGGGTGGACCCCCGGGCGGACCGGTTGGAGGTGGCCCGGGCCAAGGTGAAGGGGGCCCGCTTCGTGGAGGCCAAGGCGGAGAGCCTCCCCTTTCCCGAAGCGAGCTTTGACCTCGCCTTCTTCGGCCTTTCCCTCCACCACCTGGAGGCGGAAAAGGCCCTGAAGGAGGCCGCCCGGGTGGCCCGGCGGGTGGCGGTGCTGGAGTGGCCCTACAAGGAGGAGGCGGTGGGCCCGCCCCTCGCCAGGAGGTTTTCCCCGGAAAGCCTCGAGGCCCTCTTCCTGGAGGCCCTGGGGAGCCCGCCCCGCCTCCTCTTGGAAGAGGGCTACGTCCTGGCCCTCTGGGACAAAGCCTAGGCCCCCCGGAGGGGGCCTTCTGGTGCCGGGGGCGGGACTCGAACCCGCACGCCCTTGCGGGCAGCAGATTTTGAGTCTGCCGCGTCTACCGATTCCGCCACCCCGGCAGACGCACCCTAAGGATAAGCCCCAGGAGGAAGAAGGTCAACGCCACCCCTACGGCCCAGTCCCCCAGGCGCGTATAGGGGGTCTTGCCCGAGAGGAGGGCGTAGGGGGCAAGGAGGTAGCCTTCTTGGTGCGGGGGGATGGCGGCCACCACCCTCCCGTAGGGGTCTACGCTGGCGGTGATGCCGTTGTTCCCCGCCCTTAAGAGCCAGCGCCCCGTCTCCACCGCCCGGAGGCGGCCCAGGGCGAAGTGCTGCCTGCCGCCAAAAGAGGGGCCGTACCAGGCGTCGTTGGTGAGGAGGACCAGGACCTCGGCTCCCTCCCGCACAAGCCCCCGGGCCACGCTGGGGAAGACGGACTCGTAGCAGATCATGGCCCCAAAAGGCCCCAGGGGCCTGAGCCCCGCCCCCGGGGCGCGGTCCGCGAGCTCCCCCAGGCCCATGGCCCGGAAGAAGAAGGCGTAGACCCCCCCCAGGGCCTCCCGGAAGGGGAAGCGCTCTCCGAAGGGCACCAGCCGGGTCTTGTCGTAGTGGGCCAGGATCCTCCCCTCTTGGTAGAGGACCGCCCGGTTGGGGCCAAAGAGGTTGAGCCCGGTGAGGAGAGGGCGGCCCTGAAGGACCCCGTCCACCCCTTCCGGGATGCGCCAGACGGCGGTCTCGGGCCAGACCACCAGGTCCGCCTCGGGGTGGGCCCCAAGCCCCTCCGCCGTGAGCCGCAGGTAGACTGCCTCGTCCAGCTCCCCCTGGAACTTCCTGAGGGGATTGATGTTCCCCTGGACCAGGAGGGCCTCCTGCTGGGGCCTGGCCTCGGGGAGGGGGAGGAGCCAGAGGAGGGCCCAGGGGAGGAGAAGGTACCACCTTCGCCTTTCCAGGCCCCAGGCGAAGAGGAGGACCAGGAGGGAGAGGAGGTAGACCCCGCCCCAGGCGGCCAGGACCCGCCCCGGGGCCTCGAGGAGGGCGTAGCCCAGAAGGCCCCAGGGGAAGGCCAGCTCCCCCTGCTCCGAAAGCCACTCCAGGAGGACCCACCCCCCCACCCGGGAGAGGGGCGTGGGGGTGAGGGCGAAGAGGAGGCCGAAACTGAGGGCCTTGAGGAGGACCAGAGGCAAAAAGGGCACCGCCCCCCAGGGGCCGAAGTTTTGGGCGAAGCTTTGGGGAAGCCAGAGGAGGTGGAGGCTCCAGAACCCCAGGCCCACGAGGAAGCCCGCCCGGAACCCCCCCTTTAGGAGGAAGGCCAGGACCAGGGGGGCCAGGGGCCCAAAGGGGAAGGGGGGGAGGGTGAGGGCCAGGAGGAGGCCCAGGAGGAGGGGCCGCACCCTTCCACCATACGGGCTTCGCGTGAGGATTTCACGGGGTTTTCGCAAGCGAGGTGGGAAAATGGGGGCGTGCGCCTGGGTGTGATCTCCGACATCCACGCCAACCTCCCCGCCCTGGAGGCGGCTTTGGAGGCCCTCCGGGGGGAGGGGGTGGAGGAGGTCCTGGTCCTGGGGGACCTGGTGGGCTACGGGCCCCATCCCAAGCAGGTCATCCAGAAGATTTGGAAAGAGGGGCTTCCCGCCATCGCCGGGGCCTGGGACCTCCGGGTGGCCTACCCCCTGCCCGGCACCCTGCCCGAGGGGGTGGGGAAGGCCACCCTGGCGTGGACCCGGGCCCAGCTTTCTGAGCGGGAGCTCGCCTACCTCCGCTCCCTGCGCCTTTCCCACCGCAAGGCCTATGGGGAAAGGCGGCTTGTGGCCTTCCACGGCAAGCCCGGAAAGCCCGAGGAGCAATTGGACCTCCTGGGCCCCGCCAAGGACTTCCTGGAGCTTCTCTCCCAGTACCGGGCCGACATCCTCCTCCTTGGGGGGCGGCACCTGCCCCTGGCCAGGCGGGTGGGGGCGGGGCTCGTGGCCGACCCGGGGAGCGTGGGCCTAAGCCTCTCCGGGGAGCCCGGGGCCGACGCCCTCGTTCTGGACACCGACACCCTCGAGGCCCGCTTCCTCAAGGTCCCCTACGACCTGGGCCCCCTCCTCTTTGACCTGAAGGCCTGGGGGCTTCCTCCCATTTTGGAGAAGGTCTACCGCACCGGGCGCTTCCCCAAGGAGGGCTAGGGCCTCGGCCCGGACCAGCGGGTCGGGGTCCTTGAGGAAGCCCTCGAGGGGCCTTCCCGCCCGGAAGAGGGCGTGGAGGGCGGTGCGCCGCACCAGGGGGCTTGGGTCGTGGGCCGCCTCCGCCATCAGGGACTCCCCCAGGCCCAGGTTGCTCAGGACGATGAGGGCGTTCCGGGCCATGCGGGCCCGTCCGGGGCGCAAGAAGGCGGTGCCCGCGTACTTTTTGGCGAAGGCCCGCCCCGAGAGGCGGAAGAAGTCCAGGAGGTCCGGGTGGGCCAGCTCGGGCTCCGGCCTAAACCCCGGCCACACCTGGCCAAACCGGGTCCAGGGGCAGACCTCCTGGCAGAGATCGCACCCCAAAAGCCAGGCCCCCATCCCCGGCCAGAGGTTTGGGGGGATGAAGTCCTTGTGCTCCACCGTCAGGTAGCTCACGCAAAGGCGGGCGTCCAGGGTGCCGTCCCCCAGGAGGGCCCCGGTGGGGCAGGCCGGGAGGCAGCGGGCGCAGGCGCCGCATCGGGAGGGGTGGAGGGGAGGGGCCTCCACCTGCAAAGAGGTGAGGAGGACCCCTATAAAGGCGTGCACCCCGAAGGCCTGGGAGAGGAACATGCCGCTTTTCCCCACCCAGCCCGCCCCGGAGAGGACCGCCAGGGACCTCTCGGGAAGGGGGCCGTGGTCCACGTAGCCCCTGGCCTCCACGCCCAGGCTCCGGGCCAGGGCTTCCAGGCTCCTAAGCTCCTCTCCCAGCAGGAGGTGGTAATCCCGCGTCCAGGCGTAGCGGGCCACAAGGCCCACCCTTAGGCCCCCAGGGGGCTTCCCCGGGTCCCCATAGGCGTAGGGGGCGAAGAGGAGGAGGGCGCTTTTGGCCCAGGGAAAGCGCTCCCAGGGCCGGAAGCGCTCCTCTTTGCCCTTGGCCAGGTAGGCCATCCCCCCGTGCCTTCCCGCCTCCAGCCAAGCCAGGAAGCGCCCCTCGGCCCCAGGGAGGGGGCTCAGGGGAGCCCAGGCGGTAAAGAAGCCCCTCGCCCTGGCGGCCTCCTCCAGAAGGTCCTTCATTTCCTCAGTTTAGAGGCCGATATAATCCCGCCATGGAACCCTTGAAGATCGCTCTCCTGGGTGGGGGGACGGTGGGGAGCGCCTTTTACACCCTGGTCCTGGAGCGGCAGGAGGACCTGGCCGCCATGGGCTTCGTTCCCAGGTTCCTGGGGGTTCTGGTGCGGGAAAGGGCGAAGCCCAGGCCCATCCCCGAGGAGCTCCTTCGCACGGAGCCCTTTGACCTCCTCGAGGCCGATGTGGTGGTGGAGGCCATGGGGGGGGTGGAGGCCCCTCTGAAGCTGGTCCTCCCGGCCCTCGAGGCGGGCATTCCCCTCATCACCGCCAACAAGGCCCTCCTGGCCGAGGCCTGGGAGAGGCTCAGGCCCTTCGCCGAGGAGGGCCTCATCTACCACGAGGCCAGTGTCATGGCGGGCACTCCCGCCCTCTCCTTCCTGGAAACCCTCAGGGGGAGCGAACTTGTGGAGCTCCACGGCATCCTGAACGGCACCACCCTCTACATCCTCCAGGAGATGGAAAAGGGGAGGACCTATGAAGAGGCCCTAAGGGAGGCCCAGCGCCTGGGCTACGCCGAGGCCGACCCCACCCTGGACGTGGCGGGCATAGACGCCGCCCACAAGCTCACCCTCCTGGTCCGCCTCCTGGTGGACCCAGGCTTCCCCTTCGCCCAGGTGGAGGCCAGGGGCATCCAGGGCCTTACCCCCGAGGCCCTGAAGGAGGCCGAGGCCCGGGGAGAGAGGGTGCGCCTGGTGGCGAGCCTCTACGGGGAGGAAGGAGGGTGGCGGGCCCGGGTGGCCCCCGTGCGCCTTCCCCAGGATCACCCCCTGGCCCGGGCCCAGGGGAACGCCCTCTTCGTCCGCACCGCCCCCCTGGGGGAGGTCTTCGTCACCGGGCCTGGGGCGGGGGGCGGGGCCACGGCGAGCGGCCTCCTCGCTGACCTCTTCCGCTTCCTTTCCGGGGCTCCCGGGCACCTGCCCGCTTCCCGCAAAAAGGCCCCGCCCTCGGAGGGCGCTCCCTTCCCCGAGGTGGGATGAGGGTAAGCCCCTACTACAGCGCCTGAGCGCCAGGGTCCGGTCTTTGAGGAGGGAGAAGGCCGGGCTTTACCTAAGAAATACGGCCCTGGAGGTTCTGGTGGGCCCTTGCGGAAAGGGGGTGGATTTCGGGCGGGGAGCCCTTTGAGGAACCGGTGGAGGTCCCCCTGGGCTTCCCGGCTTCGCCCCACCCCTTGACCCCTAACCCGGTATCCCCGAGCATATTCCCATGCGCCTGCCCCTGATTGAGCGCTACCGCGCCTTTCTGCCGGTATCCCTCAACACCCCGGTGGTCTCCCTCCTGGAGGGCTCCACCCCCCTCATCCCCCTGAAGGGCCCCGAGGAGGCCAGGAGGCGGAGGGTTCAGATCTACGCCAAGTACGAGGGCCTGAACCCCACGGGAAGCTTCAAGGACCGGGGGATGACCCTGGCCGTTTCCAAGGCCCTGGAGGCCGGGGCCAAGGCGGTGGCCTGCGCCAGCACGGGGAACACCGCCGCCTCCGCCGCCGCCTACGCCGCCAGGGCGGGGATCCTCTCCATCGTGATCCTGCCCGCGGGGTACGTGGCCTTAGGCAAGGTGGCCCAGAGCCTGGTCCACGGGGCCAGGATCGTCCAGGTGGAGGGGAACTTTGACGACGCTCTGCGCCTCACGCGGGAGCTCACGGAGCGCTTCCCCGTGGCCCTGGTGAACTCGGTGAACCCCTACCGCCTCGAGGGCCAGAAGACCCTGGCCTTTGAGGTGGTGGACGAGCTGGGGGACGCACCCCACTACCACGCCCTCCCCGTGGGCAATGCCGGCAACATCACCGCCCACTGGATGGGCTACAAGGAGTACTTCGCCCTGGGGAAGGCCCAAAGGCTTCCCCGGATGCTGGGCTTCCAGGCGGCCGGGGCCGCCCCTTTGGTCCTGGGGCGCCCCGTGGAGAAGCCGGAGACCCTCGCCACCGCCATCCGCATCGGCAACCCGGCCAGCTGGGAGGGGGCCATCCGGGCCAAGGAGGAGTCGGGGGGGCTCATTGAGGCGGTCAGCGACGAGGAGATCCTGGAGGCCTACCGGTATTTGGCCCGGGAGGAGGGGCTCTTCGTGGAGCCCGCCAGCGCCGCCAGCCTGGCGGGGGTGTGGCGGCTTCTAAGGGAGGGCCGCCTGGAGGAGGGGGCCACCCTGGTCCTCACCCTCACCGGCCACGGGCTCAAGGACCCCGCCACCGCCGAGAAGGTGGCCGCGCTTCCCGAGCCCGTTCCCGCCACCCTCGAGGCGGTGGCCCGGGCCTCGGGCCTCCTGTGATAAGCTTGGGCCATGTCCGAGGCCAAGGATGCCCGCAAGAAGCGCAAGGAGCCCTTCCCCGGGGCCTACTACCTGGCGGGGGCCATCACCATCGGCCTCATGCTCTTCTTCCTGGTCCTTGGGGCCAGCCTCCCTCCAGGCGTGGCGGGGTTTCTCGTGGCCTTCGTTTTGGGCCTCACCGTGAACCCCAGGTACGTGCCCTTTTTCTTGGTGGCCGGGGTTTTCTCCGCGGCCATGGGCTTTTTGGGCCGGGAGCCCCAGGTGGCCTGGGGCGGGGTGGCCCTGGTCCTCTCCCAGCTTTTGGTGGCCCGCCTGGTGAAGGATTGATGGACCCGAACCGCCTTTCCCAAGCCCTCTCCCTCTTGGGCGTGGCCCTTTACATCTGCTTCCTCTGGCTCCGCCCTTCCCAAGAGGGGATCGCCCTGGCCCTGGGCCTGGCCCTGGGGGGGGCCTCCCTGGCCTACGGGGAGAAGCCCTTCCCCGTGCCCTTCTTCCTGGGGCTTTTCGCCCTTTTGCTCCTCCTTCAGCTTTTTTACGGCCACCTCCTCCCCTTCCTCCTGGGGGGCCTCCTCGGGGTGGGGCTTCCCTACCTGGCCTACCGCCTGCGGAAGCCTGCCAGGTAGAGGAGGGCTCCCAAGAGCATCCCCTCCCCCAGGGCGGGGAGGTAGAGGGTAAACTCCCGCACGTCCAGGCGCAGGTAGAGGAGGAGGGGCCAGGGGGTGAGGGCCCAGGCCAACCCCGGCCTGCCGTAGCCCGCCGCCAGGAAGAAGCCCATACCCAGGCCCCGCAGGTAGGCCAGCCAGCCCGAGCCCCACTCGTTCTGGTAGACGAACCAGAGGAGGTTGAGCCACACCCCCAAGGCGGCCAGGGGGAGGCTTTTTTCCAGCCGGAAGGCCAGGGCGAGGAGGAGGAGGAAGCCTAGGGCCTCAAGCACGGGCCGCCTCCTCCGCCTCCAGGTAGGCCACCAGGACCTCGAGGGCCTTCTCCACCGCCTCGTCTAGGTCCTCCCCGGGGATGGTGGGTATGCCCTCCTCCTGGGCCCAGAGGAGAAGGTGCTCCTGGATGAGGCGGATCTCGGCGAAGTGGGCCAAGTACTTCTCCTGGGGCCGGGCGTGGCCCGTCTCCCGGTCCCGCAGGAGGAAGCGGTCCCGGTGGAGCCTCTCGTCCTGGAGGACCACCAGCATGGGCACCGTGAGGACCTTGTCCTGGTGGGGGTGCTCCAGGTAGCGGGGCACCACGTGGACCCCTTCCAGGACGATGGAGGTGCCCTCCAGGGCGCTCCTTTCCTGGATGGCCCTGAGGCCCACGGCCACCTTCATCACCTGGTCCAGAAAGCCCCGCATGACCCTTTCCTCGTGGCTCTCCTCCCCCAGGCTGATCTCGGGAAGGAGGGCCTTCCAGGCCTCAAAGGTGGACTGGTGCAGGGTGGGGAGGAGGTCCTTGGAAAGGGTGGCCCTGAAGACCTCCCGCACCGCGTCCGAGGGGACGATGTGGGTGATGCCGAGCCGGTAGGCCAGGGCCGAGGCCAGGACGCTCTTGCCCACCCCCGTCACCCCTCCGATCAGGATGTGGACGGGGCGGGCGCTCCTTCTTAGCCTTCTCAGGAGCAGGTAGCGCCGGGCCATCTCCTCCCCCGCTTCCTTGAGGAGGGCCTGGTGCACCCTCGCCCTGAGGTCGCTGCGGCGGATGACCCGTTTGCCTTCCTGGCGGAGCTCCGCTTCCAGCTCCCGGGCCAGGCGGTAGGCCTTTTCCGGCGAAAGCCCGATGCCCATGAGGGACTGGGCCAGAATCCCCTTGGAGAAGGGCATCTTGGGCTCGCCGCCCTCCTCCTCCACGAAGAGCTCCCCGGCGAAGGCCTGGCGCTGGAGGTACCGCCTTCGGGCCGCCTTGCCCTTCAGCCTTTCCAGCTCCTGGGCCACCAGGGCCTCGAGGCGGCGGGCGGGGATGACTCTGACCCCCTCCTCCCTTAGGCGGCGCTCCACCTCCTTGGCCAGGTGGTGGGCCTCCTTCAGGGAAAGCCCGGCCTCCTCCAGGCTTCGGGCCAGGAGGCCCTTGGAGAAGGGCCGCTTTTTCCTGCCCTCCGTTACCAGGATCTCCTCAAAGGGGAGGGTCTGGCGGGAAAGCCTCTCCGCCACCTCCGGGCCCAGAGCCCGGGCCACCTCCTCCAGGAAGACCCGGCGGAGGACCCGGGGGGAGACCTGGGTCCGCCTCCCCGCCTTGAGGCGCTCCTCCACGGTGTGGGCCACCGCCTGGGCGGCCTCGAGGGGGACGCCCAGGGGCAGAAGGGCTTCCACCAGAAGCCCTTTGGAAAGAGGCCAGCGGCCCCGCCGGAGGCGCACGAAGACCTCGCCCATTCCCAGGCATCATAGCACTTTTGCCTTGGGAAGGGCGTTTCTTGACAGGCTTTGCCGGGGCGTGCTACCATACCTTACGGCTTGGCGCCGTAGCCAAGTGGTAAGGCAGAGGTCTGCAAAACCTCCATTCGCCGGTTCGAATCCGGCCGGCGCCTCCAAGACGCGGGCGCGTAGCTCAGGTGGCCAGAGCACTACCTTGACACGGTAGGGGTCGGTGGTTCAAGTCCACTCGCGCCCACCAAAGGGCCCCGGGAACCCCCGGGGCCTTGCCCTTGTATACTCAGGCCATGGGTGCCTCCCACGAGCGCCAACTCTACGAGGCCTGGGTGGAGCTTTTAGGCTGGATGCGGGAATACGCCCGGGAAAAGGGGGTCCGCTTTGAGAAGGAGGCGGACTTCCCCGACTTCATCTACCGCATGGAGCGGCCCTATGACCTCCCCACCACCATCATGACCGCTTCCCTTTCCGATGCCCTAGGGGAGCCCTTCCTCCTGGCCGACGTCTCCCCCCGGCACGCCAGGCTGAAGCGCATCGGCCTCCGCCTCCCTCGGGCCCACATCCACCTCCACGCCCACTACGAGCCGGGCAAGGGCCTGGTCACTGGGAAGCTTCCCCTCACCAAGGAGCGCTTCTTCGCCCTGGCCGACCGGGCCCGGGAGGCCCTGGCCTTCGCCTAAAGGGCCTCCCAGAGGGAAAGCACCACGGCGTGGAGGAGGGCGAGGCCCTTCCTTGTGGGCCTTAGGCGCTTTCCTTCCACAAAGAGGAGCCCCTCCTGGGCCAGGGCCTGGGCCTTGGCCTCCAGGACGGGCCAGAGGGAAAGGCCCGTGCGCCTTTCCACCTCGCCCACGTCCACTCCCTCCCTGAGCCTCAGCCCCAGCATCAGGGCCTCCTTGGCGTGTTCCAGGGGGCTTAGGGCCTCCTCCTTGGGGGCCTCACCCAAAAGCCAGCGGGGGAGGGGGGGGTTGGTGCGCCGGAGGGCGTAGGCGGGGCCTTCCCCAGGGTACTGCCCGGTGGCGGCGGGGCCCAGGGCCAGCCAGAACCCCGCCCGCCAGTAGACCAGGTTGTGCCGGGCCTCCTCCCCTTCCTTGGCGAAGTTGGAGACCTCATAGCGGAAAAGCCCCGCCTCCCCCAAAACCTCCTCCGCCCGCTCCATGGCCCAGGCCTCCCGCTCGGGGTCTTCCTGGAGGCCCATAAGGGCGAAAGGGGTCCCCTTTTCCACCTGGAGGGTGTAGGCGGAGACGTGGCCCACGCCCAGGAGGGCCGCCTCCTGGAGGTCCTTTTCCACGTCCTGCATGGGCAGGCCCAGGATGAGGTCTAGGGAGACCCGAAAGCCCGCCTCCTGGGCCATCTCCACCGCTCTAAGGGCTCCCCTTCTGCCGTGGGCCCGGCCCAGGAAGCGGAGGACCTCCTCCTGGAAGCTCTGGACTCCCAGGGAGAGGCGGTTCACCCCCAGGTCCTTGAGGAGGGCGAGCCTTGCCGGGGAAAGGGTTCCCGGGTTGGCCTCGAGGGTCACCTCCGCCCCTTCCTGAAGCCGCCAGGGGAGGCTTCCGAAGAGGGCCAAAAGCTCCCGGTCCCTGAGGTAGCTGGGCGTGCCTCCGCCTAGGTAGAGGGTGGAAAGGGGCTTTGGGTAGGCCTGGTGCAGGGCCTGGGCCTCCTCGGCCAGGCGCTTCAGGTAAGCCTCCACCCAGGCCCCGCCCCGGCGCACCACGTGGAAGTCGCAGTAGGGGCAGAGGGTAGGGCAGAAGGGGACGTGGACGTAGAGACTAGCCATCTTGAAAAAGCCTCTCAACCCAGGCCAGGACCTGAGGGCCTTCCGGGTCAGGCGGCATAGCGCGCCTCGCCGCGTTTGAGGGCCTCGGGGTAGATGGCGACCCGGGAGGCATAGCCTTCGGCGGGGTGGGTCACCGCCAGAGCCACAGCGAAGCTCTTCTTGAGCTGGCCTGGGGCTAAGTGGAGCTCAGCCAGCTTGTCTGCCCCCTGGGGCGCCGCCAAAAGGCCGTAGCCGCTTTCCGGGCGGGCCTGGCCCCCGGTGAGGACGCTCTTCTTTGCCGGGATTACCTGCGGGATGGCCTCGAGGGCCGGCCTAAGCCTCGGGTACCCCACCCCTTCAGTCTACGAAAAGGAGGCGGAAGTCGTTGAGGTTGGTGCCCGTGGGCCCGGTGATGAGGAGGGTGCCGGCTTCCTGGAAGAAGGCCAGGCTGTCGTTCTCCTCCAGGTAGGGCCTGGGGTCCAGGCCCCTGGCCCACACCTTTGGGGTGAGGAGGGCTCCGGCGGCGCCGCTAGGGCCGTCCAGGCCGTCGGAGTCGGCGGCCAGGGCGTGGAGGGGGGCCTTCAGGTGGGCGTAGAGGGCCAGGAGGAACTCCAGGTTCCGCCCACCCCTTCCTCCTCCTTCCACCCGCACCTGGGCCTCCCCCCCGGAAAGGAGGAAAAGGGGCTTGCGGAAGGGAAGGCCGTGGGTCCGGATGGTCTCCACCAGCTCGGCGTGGAAGCGGGCCAGGTCCCGGGCCTCGCCGCCGAAGCGGTCGGAGAGGATGACCGCCCGGTGGCCCTTTTCCCGCAGGAACCCCTGGGCCGCTTTGAGGAGGTCTAGGTTCCGCCCCACCATCCGCCAGGAAAGCCGCTTCAGGGCGGGGTCTCCGGGCTTCAGGGTTTCCGGCACCTCCCCCCTTAGCCCCTTAAGGAGCGCTTCCCGGGCCTTGGGGAAGGCCAGGCCATACCGGTCCAGGACGGAAAGGGCCTCCCCGTAGGTGCTGGGGTCGGGGTGGAAGGGCCCGGAGGCGATGACGCTGGGGTCGTCCCCGGGCACGTCGGAAAGGAGGAGGGCGTGAACCCGGGCCTTCGTGGCCAGGAGGGCCCTGCCCCCCTTGATGCGGGAGAGGTGCTTGCGCACGGCGTTCACCTCCCCGATGTCCGCCCCGCTTCTCAGGAGGGCCTCGGTGAGGGCCCTTTTCTCCTCCAGGGAGATGCCCAGGGGGGCGCACCAGAGGGCGCTCCCGCCCCCGGAGACCAGGGCCAGGACCCGGGCCCTGGGGGAAAGCCCTTGGAGGAGGGCGAGGACCTCCTCCGCCGCCTTCAGGCTCCCCTCGTCGGGCACGGGGTGGCGGGCGAAGCGGGCCTTAAGGCCCAGGGGGTCTTGGCCTTGGGGCAGGGTGAGGTGGTAGGGGACCTCCCCGTAGCGGTCCAGGGCGGCCTTCAGCATGGGGGCCGCGGCCTTGCCCACCGCCAGGATCAGGTCCGGCCGCCAGGGGGGGAGGGCCCTTTGGGTCAGGCGGTAGGGGTCCGTGGCCTTCAGGGCGTGAAAAAAGGCTTCCTTCAGGAGGGCTTCCACGCCAGGTCCGTCCCGTCAAAGTCCTGGCCCTTGTAGAGGAGGGGCTTCCCCTCCGCCCGGGCCAAGGCGTAGCTCAGGCAGTCCTCGAGGTGTAGGCGGGCGGGATGACGGCCTTTGCCATAGCGGGCGTAGGCTCTTACGGCTTCTCGGTCGTGGGCTTCGGTAAAGGGAACCACCTCCAAACCGAGTTCCTTGACCAGGGCCTCCACCAGTCCTCCCAAAGCTCATCCATCTCTTCCTTGGCGATACCTTTCCCCAAAAGCTCCGGCGGGATCTGGGGCCAGACCTCCTCCTCCAGGAAGCGGATCACCCGGTCAAAGTTTCGCTTCCTCTGGACCTCCCTAAGGCGCATCTCCAGGGCCTTCCTTACGGCCTCGGTCTTGGTCTCCCCGGCGAGGCGGGCCACCTCCTCCGCCAGGCGCTCCGCCTCCCGGTTGCGGATGGTGAGGGCCATGCCTTAAGCGTGGCTGTACAAAGGTATGCACGTCAAGCTATAGGCTCCCTCCCCTCGTAGAGGAGGGCCAAAAGCTCGGCGGTGTGGAGGACGGGAATGTCCAGGTAGGCCTGGATCTGGGTGAGGCAGCCGATGTTGCCCGTGGCCACCAGGTCGGCCCCCGTGGCCTTCAGGTTTTCCGCCTTCCTCCGCCCCAGGGCCTCGGCGATCTCCGGCTGGAAGAGGTTGTAGGTGCCGGCGCTCCCACAGCAAAGCTCCCACTCCCTGGGCTCCAGGACCTCCACCCCCGCCATCTGGAGAAGCCTCCTCGGGGCCTCCCGCACCCCCTGGGCGTGGGCCAGGTGGCAGGCGTCGTGGTAGGCCACCTTCAGGGGCCTTTTGAGGGGAGGGGGGGGAAGGAAGCCCAGCTCGTCCAGGATCACGGAAAGGTCCTTCACCTTGGCGGCCAGGCGCTTGGCCTCCTCTTCCTCGGGCTCCCCCAGGAAGAG
>Ga0197143_1000729_pt1 | contig 32158 bp, 30 predicted proteins | sample GBS70_MetaG_FD_148603 | JGI IMG/M metagenome (GOLD analysis project Ga0197143, IMG submission 148603) | Sediment microbial communities from Great Boiling Springs, Gerlach, Nevada, United States - GBS 70_MetaG | ecosystem: Environmental > Aquatic > Thermal springs > Hot (42-90C) > Sediment... | reverse complement strand
CCGGCGACGTAGGCGGCCGCCAGGAGCGGTCCGAGAAGGCCGAACCGGCCGCCGGTCAGGGTTGACGCCGCTTCGGGCAGGCTTCTCGGGTATTCGAGGCTGAAGGCCAGGTCGCCGGGGGCGGGGCGGCCGTGGAAAAAGAGCCGGCCCGCCGGGTAAACGTCCGCCTTGGACCGGAGGGCCGTTATGGCCCGGCCCCGGGCGGCCCCCGGGCTTTCGATTATTAAAAAGAGCCGCCGCCCGGCCACCCCGGATAACGGCCCGAATTTAACCTTCAAAAGCTCCCCGTCCTTCACCTCGGCCAGGGGCCGCCGGTAGGTTACCAGGTCCTCGGCGTAGCCCGGGTTGGCCTTGAGCCGGATTATAACCTCCCCGGGCAGGTCCGACCGCCCGTAGGTGGCCAAAACCACCCCGATGCCGCTCAGGCCGTCGGCGTCGGGAACCACCTCCTGGATGACGGCCGCCGGCCCGATAATTTCTCCCACCGGCTCCGCCTCAAACCCCGGGTTCGGCCAGCGGGCGGCCGGGCCTTCTACCCGCGGCCTAAACTGGGTGAGCATCTGCCAGCTTATAACCGCCGCCAGCACCGCCCAAGCCAGACTCCAGGCTACCGGCCGGCCCAGGATGCCCCCAACCGCCCCGGCCAACTCAGTTTCCGGGCGGCCCCGAACGCCTTAAGGTTTTAGCCAGCCAGGCTGACCCCGCCCAGGTGAGGCCCAGGGCAAGCCCCAGGCCCCCCAGAAAGCCCACCCCCTGGTGCCAGCAGACCCCGCCCGGGTCCATGCCGGCGAAGAGGAGCACCCCCGCCAGCGGGAGGCCCACGAAGGCCAGCCCGCTTAAGAGGGGGAAGAGCAAAAGCCCCAGGGTCAGAAGCCGGCCGGGGTTGTGTACCTCCAGGGGCGGGCCGAAGCCGAGCCTGACGTAGACCACCCGCCGGGGTCTCTCTGAGAGGGCGCCCGATTCCGGCGGCTCGGTGGCGATGGCCGCCCGGCGAAGGGATTCGGCGATGAACTCCCGCAGGGGATACCCGCACGCCGGGCAGCGCCGGCCGGGGTCGGCGAGCTGTCGGTTACAACCGGGGCAGACCATGGCTTTAGCCCCCCACCCTCGGGTTTTGACCACGGATATTATAACCCCGCCGGCGGCCCGGTGGTCAGCTCAGCCAGCGGCGCAGCTGCTCGTCGTCCACCCAGAGCCCGCCCCCGGCCGGGCCCTCCGCCCAAAGGCCGAGGGCCACCCGGATGCAGGCCAGAATCAGCGGCCGCACGCTCTGGCCGGCCCCGTCCCGGTGGGTCGATTTTAGCATCAGGGCCAGCCTGAAGGCCTCTTCGGGGTCCAGGCTTAAGGTGGTGGTTCCCAGGCCGCCCTCTTCGGCCTCCACCAGCCGCTGCAACACCTGCTCGGTGAAATCCCGGCCTAAGGGAAAGGTCCGGGCAACCGCCTCGGCCTCCCCGTCCAGGAAGATCAGGTCGTGGATGAGCCAGAGCTGCTCCCGGGTTACCGTAAGCTCGGCGCGGCTATTCATAGTCGGGAACTTCCCAGAGCGACCACCGGTTCGCCCGCCAGACCTCGGCCGTAATCCCGTAACGGTAAAGGACAAACCTTCGGGCTTCGGCCAGCCGCCGCTGCCGCTCCCAGGGCAGGTCGGCAAGCCTTAACCCGTAATCCTTCGTCCCGAACGGCCCGGCCCCGACGTGCCCCCGCCGGTTGGTCTCCCGGTCCACCTCCCGCTGGGCCGCCGCCATAATCTCCCCCACCCGCCCGTCGCTCAGGCCCTCGGTGCCGGGGAAAACTGGAATCTCCGGGGCGGCATCCCCCGCCCAGAACCACTCCAGGGCCGCCGTAACCCACCGGGCCCACTCCCGGCACATCCCCTCCAGCAGGGGGTGGAAGACGGCGTGGCCGGGCTCCTCCGGGGCCCAGCCGGCCACCTGGCCCGCCGGCGGAATCGCCTCCCCCGGCCCCCGGTTCAGCCAGACGGGCAGGTCGGCCAGCGCCTCCGCCAGCTCTGGGACCGACCGCAGAAACTCCCCGTAGCCCCGCAGGTCCTCGGCCCGGAGGCGGGCCAGGTCTACCCCGGTCTCAACGACGGCGACCCCCTGGGCGGTGGAGCGGTTCGGGGGAAGGGGCACCCGCCAGGCGTTGTCCGAAGACGACCGGTAAGGGGCGGCCAGGTAGCTCAGGCAGGCCAGGTAGGGCGAAGGCAGCCCCAGCCGGCGGCTGAACTGCCGGACCTCGTCCGCAACGGCGGCCCTCATGGCTCCACTTCCGGGGAGGCCAGCCGCCGCACCTGCTCGGGACAGTAGTCGTCCGGCTTGCGGACCCGCTCCGGCTCGATGTCGGGGCGGGGCCGGACGACGGGCGGGGCCGCCGGCGCGGTCGTATCCGTCCTTGTCCGCATCTTTTACCCCCCTTCCGCCCGGCCGGGAAGTTTCCGGCCGGGCCGATTTCGATCCGAGCTTAGCCCTTTTCAAAGCCGGGGAACTTAAGGGGCTTATCCTCGGAGTTTGTCCACCGGCGCCGGCCGGCCCGGTGGAAATCGGCCCGTTAACCAATTTCTAAGAGATTTTTTGGCCGGCGCCAACGAAACTCTTACCCGGTTCTTACCGGCGGGGTGTTATTTGCCTAAATGGAAACGCCGGTGAGGGCCGGCCAGGGCCCGCCGGCCGGTGAAATCACTGCCGAGGGAGGTGAAAGGCCATGCTGGAGCGCTATGACCCGTTCCGGGCCACCGTCCCGCTTCGGCAGGCGATTGACCGGCTGTTCGAGGAGACCCTGGAGCTGATGCGGCCCTTCGGCCTGCTGGCCCGGTTCGGCTTTGACGGCGGCTACTTCATGCCGGTGAACATCTACCACACCGCCGATGAGCTGGTCTGCCAGTTCATCATCCCGGGCGTCCGGCCCGAGGATATCCAGGTGGAGCTCACCGGCGACGCCCTGACCGTCAAGGCCGAGATTAAGCACCCGGCCGAGGGCCAGCAGGTGGACTGGATCCGGTGCGAGTGGCAGCCCGGTGTCTACAGCCGGACGCTGACCCTGCCCTTCCCGGTCCAGGCCGATCGGGCCGAGGCCAAGTATGAGCACGGCGTCCTGACCCTGCGCCTGCCGAAGGCCGAGGAGGTGCGGCCCAAGCACATCCGGGTCCAGGCGGTCTCGGCCTGAGGCCCTAACCTGAACCGTCGCCCGGCCGGCAGGGGATTGGCCCCTGCCGGCCGGTTTTTAGTCCCCCGTCCGGGCCGGTTTGAGGCGGCGCACCTGCGCCCGGCTCCGCACATCCACCCTTTTAAGGCCCAGCCGGTCGGCAATCTCCAGCGCCCGCTCGAACTCTTCCCGGTAAAGGTGGCGGTTTATCTCGGGGTAGTGCTCCGGCACCCGCCCGGCCGGGTAGTACTGGGCCATCACGTTCACGTAGGTGTTGGGGCCCAGCTCCTCGGCCACCCAGCGGAGGATGGCCTCCGTCTCCTCGAGCATCCCGGGCATCACCAGGTGCCGGAGGATGAGGCCCCGCCGGGCCAGCCCAAACTCGTCCAGCACCAGGTCGCCCACCTGCCGGTGCATCTCCTTGATGGTCCGGCGGGCCACCTCCGGGTAGTCGGGGGTCTTGCTGTACTTGCGGGCCCGCTCGGGATTCCAGAACTTAAAGTCGGGCATGTAGATGTCGACGATGCCCTCCATCAGCCGCAGGCTGTCGAGGCTGTCGTAGGCGCTGGTGTTGTAGACGATGGGCAGCCGCAGGCCCCCTTCGATGGCCGGGGGCAGGGCCTCGAGGATCTGGGGCACCACGTGCTCGGGGGTAACCCAGTTTATGTTATGACAGCCCCAGGCCTGAAGTTCCAGCATCATCTGGGCCAGCCGCCGGGGGGTCACCCGCTCCCCCTGAAGCTGCCAGGAGATGTCATAATTCTGGCAGTTGCCAACCGCCACCCCGTGGGCCACAAAGGAATGGTCGGGGTCATCAACCTCGAGGTTGTAAACCGGCCCCGCGTAGGGCTCCCGTTCCACCCGCCGCACCCGCACCCAGAAGCCGCCCTCCGCCCGGCAGTAGGCCCGCCGCCCCCGGGCGGCCTCCGGGGCTTCGTCCCAGCGGCACTTGACGTAGTAGAGGGTCGCCTGCTGCTTAACGACCCGGCCCTCGATGGTCTGATGGGCGGGCCTGGGTGTGGCGTAAAAGTACGGGAAAATTCCGAGCCGCAAAAGCAGCGCCGCAAGTCCCAGGGCCAGCTCCCGGGATACCGTGTTGGCCACCAGGTACGGGCCGTTGCGGGCCCCATCCCCGGCCCAGTAAGCCTCCAGGAAGGCCCGAACCACCCCGGGCGGCGCCCCAAAAAGGGGTGCCGGCACCCGCTTCTCGCCGGCATGGGCGCCGGCAAGGGCCTTAAAGAGCAGGGCCACCGAGGTGCTCCCCACCTCGACGGTCCGGGTCGTCCGCCGCACCACCTGCCGCGCCCCGACCCCGAAGACCTGCCAAATCAGCCGGGCCGTCTCCTCGGCCAGGGCCCCCTCTTTCTTGCCGAAGGAGAAAACCAGGACGTGGCTGTTAGGCCGGCTTGGGGCCGAGGCCACGTGGCCTTCGGCGCAGTAGAAGCCCAGCAGGCGGCCCAGGGCTTCGTCCAGGGGGATCCGTTCGGGCACGCCGGGCCCCTTTTCCGTCCGGAACCGGAGCCGGCCGCCCTGAACGACGACCAGGTCGTTGGGGGCCCGGCCGCCGTCGGAGACCTCCCCCCGACGGACCCGGGGGAGCAGGCTGCGGACGTAAGCCGGATGGTAGCCGAGGCGGGCGGCCACCTGGGCGGTGGTGACCCCCCGCCGGGCCGCGGCCTGGGCCAGCGGCTCCAGCTCGGCCAGCGGCACCCGCCGGGGCCGCAGGCTTATCCACCCGCCCCGGCCGGCAAGGACCGCCCCGGCGTCCAGGACCGGCGGGTCCGAACCGGGAACGGGGGCGGGAACAAACACCCAGTGGCCCGCACCGACCTCGGCGGCCGGGACCTTGCGGACCGGGCCGCCGGGCCGGTCGGCGATGAACACCGGATGCTCGGGGGTAAGCCGCAGGGCCGGCAGGCCGTAAGGCTTAAGAACCACCAGCTCGCCCCGGTACGGGTGGCAGAAGGCCTTGGTGGCCCGGGCAAGCCTGCCTGCGCCGGTAAACACCCGGACGTCCCGCAGCAGCCGAACCCGGCCGCCGTTCACCGAGACCTCGTGGTCCCCCACCCCGAACAGCCCTTCAAGGCTTTGGGGGCCCGCCTCCGTCCAGACTCGGGTTTCCGGGGTGAGGCAGAAGACGCAGCGCAGGTTACATCCACTGAAAAATATCGTCCCTGAGCCGTTCCAGCCCCGCAGGCAGTCCTCCTCCCCGAAGTGGGGAAAGTATGAGGCCACGTAGGCGTACCGGCCCACCTTGCAAAGGCCGAACTGGTCTGCCAGGCGGTCTACCGGGCACTCCCGGGGGCAGACCCGGCAGGGTTTTGCCAGCAGGCTTCGGGCGTACTCCACCCGCGCGTTAAGTTCGCCGCTCCGGTAAACGGCCAGATAAGAAGGCTCCCACCTGCTCATGTTCCCCCTCCCTCCCGACCTTCGGAGAGGAGGTCGGACACCCGCTTAAAAGCGCCGGGCTAACCCCAGCTTGAGGCCCCTTTGAGCAGCCCGAAGACGGCACCGGAGCAAGCTAAATAAGGCCGTAGCCGGACTCAAGAACGGTGGTGTCCGAACTGCGTTCTGAAGGTCGGCCTCCCTCCGATACCAGCAGAAAAGTCTGCAGGCCGAAAGGCCCCACGGCCAAAGCCACAAAACCGTCGGCGTCGGGCCGAAGCTCCGGGCCCGTCGGCCGGCCGAGGCCGTCGGCAAGAAGGGCCCGGCCGTAGCCGGCCGGCAGCCTCAGCCGGGCGGTTGCCGGGGCCGGTCCGGGGTTGTAAAGGCGGACCAACAGACCCTCCGGGGTAGCGAAGAGGGCCGAAAGGACCAGCCCCGGGGCGGCGATATCCAGAAGGGTCCCGGCCGGCGGCCGCTCCCCGGCCCACCGCCCGGCCACCACCCCCAGAAACCCGGCCCGAAAGGCCTCGGCCTCCCGCAAAAGCTCCGCCGGCCCGATACCCGCCCCGTAGGTCAGAAGCCCGAGCCGGAAGCGGTGCCGGCCGAGACCCTGGGCCTCCGGGGTCTTCACCGGCGGGCCCACCGTGTCTTCCCGGGTAAGAAGGTCCGCCCGGGCCAGCCACCCCACGGCCCGAAGGAGGGTGACCGCCAGGGTCACACCCTGCGGCCCCGGGACCGCCTCGTATTCGGGCAGCCCCTCGGTCAGCACGGCCAGGCCGACCCGGTCGTCGGCCGCGGCCAGAAGCCCCCGCTGGGGCCCCAGCCGCCCCGGCCGCTCCACCCAGTCCGCCTGGGAAGGGGGCTCTACCGGCCGGCCGATAAGCCCCAAAAGGTCCCGAACCAGCACCTCCCCCGCCGGAATACCGGTGGGGAAGAGCACCCGCAGGCGGTGGTCCCGGGCAACGTTTTCGGTTTCCACCTCCAGCTCCACCCGGCGCAGGCCGGCAATCAGGGATATCCGCAGGCTCAGGGGCAGCTCGGTTTTTAAATACCCCCGGCCCAGCCGGTGCTCGGCGATGGCCGCCGGGATGGGGAACCGCAGCCGCACCCCCAGGGTCGCCCGGACGGGCCCCGACTCGAGCAGGGCGGTCTCGGCGATGAGGTCCCCGGTGGTGAGGGTCCGGCTATTGGGGGCCGGCGACCAGGTGTAGAGGTCGCCGACATCCTCCGTATCTTCAAAGAGGCCCAGGCCCGGCCAGCTCCGGCCCAGGTCTTTATCTACCAGCGTAAAGGTGCCGTTGCGGCCGACCTCGATCCGGTAATGCTCGTTCTCGACGAAGGCTTTGCTCCCCTTAACCCCGGTGGCGACCGGCCGGGGCGTCGGGGCCAGGTCGAGGCCGAAGGCGCGGTAGCCCGGGCCGGGCACACCGTCGGCCTTAATCAGGAGGCGAACCCGCTGGTGGGTTGTGGGCGAGGGCACCCGGACCGGCTCCGGGGCCTCCACCTTCAGCTCCTGAACCGGCACCGGCCGGCCCTCGGCGTCGTAAACGACGGGGAAGGGCCGCCCCCGCAGCAACTCCACCGGAAGCTCCGCCTCCACCGCCACCGCCCCGGAGCGGGGCCCTGGCAGGGGGTTGACGACCACCACCGCCCCCACCCCCGGCAGCCGGGCGGTGTCCACCTGCCTTGCCAGCCGACCCAGCACCCCCTCCAGAACCGACCGGCCGAGCTGCTCGGCGGCGTCGAAGCGGCCGAGCAGCTCCCGGTAAACGGGGTCCGAGACGGCCCCCCCGATGCTGTCGTGGGCCTGGTTAAACAGGATCTGCCGCCAGCCGTATTCCACCAGCCGCCAGACCCCGGGAACCTCCGGCAGTCCCACCAGGGCCAGGAGGGGCTCCAGGTGGCGGACGTAAAGGGTCAGGAGCTCCCCGTTGCGCTGTTTTAAGGGCATCCGGGCCGAGAGGGTGCCCGATTTGAGGGGCGTAAACTTCGCCGCCCGGAACTCCCCCCGGTAGGTGGCAAGGCCTTCGGCCTGGCGGACGGCCTGGACGAAATCGGCCAGGCGGCCGATTTCGAATTCGGCCAGCTCCCCCAGCACCCCTTTCAGGTGGTCGACGACCCCGGGAAGCCCCGGGTGGGGGAAAAGGTGCTCGGCCCCGTGCATTAAGAGCAGATTGGCCGTCCGGGCGTAGCCTTTAAGCAGGTCGAGGCCCGCCCGGGCGTTCTGCTCCGCCCGGGTGCGGTCGGCCGGCTCCTCGGCCGGACGGAAGGGCTCCCCCTTCAGCCCGAGGCCGGCGCCCCGGTGCCCCCAGGGCAGCCAGACGGCCAGCACCCGGGACCCATCCCGGGCCTCCCACCAGAACTCCGAGCCCAGGGTTTCCGCCTCGGCCCCCATCCCCCGGCCGAAAACCACCGCCCCCAGGCCGCAGGCGGCCAGCAGGGTGGGCAGTTCGGCCGGAAGGCCGGGGCTGTCGGGCAGGTAGGCGACTTCCAGGGGCCGGCCGAAGGCTTCGGCCTGACGGACGCCCAGCTGAAGGTTGCGGATCAGGGCCTCGGCCTCGGAGAGGAAGGGGTCGGGCTGGGTGAACCACGGGCCGACTTCGAGCCGCCCGGCCCCGGCCAGACGCCGGATGCGGTCGGCGGCCTCGGGGGCGACCTCCAGGAAGTCGCCGATAAGGGCGGTCTGGCCGTCTAAGAGAAACGTCTTAAACCCGGGGTCCTTTTCCAGCAGGTCCAGGAGGGTATACCAGAACCGCACGAGGGCCACCCGGTACTCCTGGAAGGTGCCCAGCCACTCCCGGTCCCAGTGGGTGTGGGGGACGACGAAGACATTAACCATTCGCCGGCACCCGGTTTTAAGATTTCGGCCTTTGGGCCGCGCCCGGCCGAATTAGATTTTAAAACCTTTTGCCCACCCGCTCCCACCGGGTCCGGGGAGCGCCCCGGGCTTTATAATGGCGGGAAATAACCGGAAAGCCCCGGCGGCCGGCCTTTGACGCCCCAGGGCCCCGGTTGGTAGGATTATAATTGCCATGACGGACCTCGACCTGGCTACGGCCATCGCCCACTACTTAGAAACCCTGCCCGCCCCCGAGCGCCCGGCGGCCGCCGCCGAGCTTCAGCGCTTCGGCCGCTGGGTCGGGGCCCACCGGCCCGTGCGGGTCCTCAAGCCCACCGACATCGAGGCCTACGCCGCCGACCTCGACCGGGCCGGGGATGCCGGGGCCCACCGGGCCCAGATTTTAAAAGACTTTCTAAGCTACCTTTACCGCCGGAAGCTCACCCCCCAGAACCTCGGGGCCGCCCTCAAGGTTCGCCGGGCCCCCGGCCGGAAGGCCCCGGCCGAAAGGGCCGCCGAGCAGGCCGCCAACGGCCCCCGGGTGGTTCTGACCCCCGAGGGCTACGAGCGGCTTAAGGCCGAGCTGGCCGAGCTGGAGGCCGCCCGCCCCCGCCTTGCGGCCGAAATCCGGCGGGCCGCCGCCGACGGCGACCTCTCGGAGAACGCCCCCTACCAGTACGCCCGGGAGGAGCTCGCCCGAATCCAGTCCCGCATCCGGGAGATTGAGGCCCTGCTCCGGGCGGCCGAGGTGAGGGAGGCCCCCGCCGACGGGCGCGCCGACCGGGTAACCATCGGCCACCGGGTTCGGCTGGTCGACCTGGATACCGGCGAGCGCCTGGAGGTGACCCTGGTCGGGCCCGGGGAGGTGGACGTCCGGGCCGGTCGCATCTCCGTCCAGTCGCCCCTGGGCCGGGCCCTTCAGGACGCCCGGGTTAACCAGGAGGTGGTGGTCGAAAGCCCGGCCGGACCCATCCGCTACCGGGTCGAGGCCATCGAGTAAAAAAGCACCCGGCCGGCTTAATCATTAAGCCGGCCGGGTGTTCGGCTTTCCGAACCGTCCGGCTTACGCAGCCTGAACCTTGATGGCCCGCCGCCGCACCTCCGTCGCCTTCGGCAGCCGGACGGTCAGCACCCCGTTCTCATACCGGGCCTCGACCTTATCGGCCTCGACCGGGAAGGGCAGGCTGATGGTCCGGCTGTAGATCCCGGGCAGCCACTCCCGCCGCAGCCACTCCACATCGCCCTCAACGGGCTTGATCTCGGCCCGGACCGTCAGGGTGTCGCCGGTCAGGTCAACCTGGATGTCCTCGGGCTTGGCCGCCGGAATTATAAACTGGCAGTAGAGGTCGTCGGCGGTGTGGTACAGGTTGACCGGCATCACCTGCTCCCCGGTCGGGCCGGCCACCCGGTACCGGAAAGTGTAGGTGGGGGCAAGGGTCCGGAAAGCCTCGTCGATGAGCTCGTCAACCATCCGCTGTAGCGACCGAATCTCCCGGGTCGGATCCCAGCGCTCCAGCATTTTAAATCACCTCCCAGCCGGTTTTCGGTTTTCCGCCGGGGCCTTTTCCCGGCCGTTCCACCCTAGAAAGTTAGCGGGGGTTCATTCAAAAGCCGCCAAAAGAATCCTCAGAAGCCCCCAGAAAAATTCTTAAAAATCGGTTAGCGGCGGCCGGTTGACGGCCCGAAGGGGAGGCGGCGGTTTATTCGGCCGACCCGGGCTCGGCCGGGGCTTCTTCGGCCGCGGGCGGCTCGACCACCACGATGACCGCATCGGGGTCGGTGACGAACCGCACCCCGGGCGGGGGTTCCAGGTCGCCCACGCGGATGGCGTCGTGGAAACGCCCCAGGCGGGAGATATCTACCCGGATGGCTTCGGGGATCCGGTCGGGCAGACAGTGAACCTCAAGGGCCTCCAGCTGCTGGACGAGGACGCCGCCGGCCTTAACGGCCGGGGATTCGCCGGTAAGCACCACCGGCACCGAAACGGTGACCTCCTCCCGAAGGGGAACGGCCCAGAGGTCGATGTGGCGGAGCCGGTGGGTGATGGGGTCGAAAAATGCGCCCCGGATGAGCACCGGGATGGTTTCGGAGTCGACCTGGAGGTTGATGAGCCGGCTCGTTCCGGCCTGGTGGATGGCCTTAAGGGCCTCCTTTTCGGCCACCTGAATCAGCCTTGAGCCCACTTCCTTGCCGAAAACCACGGCCGGGACAAGCCCGAGCCGCAGCAGCCGCTTAATCTTCTTGCCCTTCAGCTCCCGGGGCTGGGCCTGCAGAACGGGACGCTCCGGCAACCTCATCACCTCCTTTTTAGTTCCGGGAAAAGGCCGGCAGGGTTCGGGCAGGTCGGGCGCTGGATGATAGTTCCTTGCAGAACATTATACCATCACCCGGGTAATCGCCGGCCCTACCCCGGCCGGGCCGGCATATAAACCGCTGGTTGTCGGGGCCCACGGCCGTGGGCCCCGGCTTCGGCGCCGAAAAACCGGAAAGCCCTGCCAGGCCGGTTTCCGGGGCCTAAGCCCCTGCGGCTTGGGCCCCCAAAAAGGCGGGGCGGGACCGGCAACCGGTCCCGCCCCCAGGGTTCGGGGCAGGTCCGGCCGACCTAGGCCTCTTCTTTGCCCTCGGCGATGTAGCGCTGGCGCAGTTCTTCAATGACGGCCGGGTCGGTCAGGGTCGTGGTGTCGCCCAGGGCCCGCCCCTCGGCGATGTCCCGCAGGAGCCGGCGCATGATCTTGGCCGAGCGGGTCTTGGGCAGGTCGGCGCAGAAGAAGACGTCGGCAGGCCGGGCGATGGGGCTGATCTTCTGGGCCACCCACTCCCGGAGCTCCTCTTTAAGCCGGTCGCTCGGCTCGTAGCCGGCCTTGAGCACCACGAAGGCCGAGACCGCCTGGCCTTTAAGGGGGTCGCTCCGGCCGATGACGGCCGCCTCGGCCACTGCCGGGTGGGCCACCAGGGCGCTCTCGATCTCGATGTTGGAGAGCCGGTGGCCGGCCACGTTCACCACGTCGTCTACCCGGCCGGTGATCCAGAAGTAGCCGTCCTCGTCCTTGCGGGCGCCGTCCCCGGTGAAGTAGCGGCCCGGGAACCGGCTCCAGTAGGTCTGGACGTACCGTTCGGGGTCGCCCCAGAAGGTCCGGAGCATGGCCGGCCAGGGCCGGGTGAGCACCAGGTAGCCGCCGACGTTGGGCGGGCAGGGATTGCCCTGCTCGTCAACAACGTCGGCCCCGACCCCCGGGAACGGGATGGTGGCCGAGCCCGGCTTGGTGGTGACCACCCCCGGGATCGGGGTGAGCATGATCATCCCGGTCTCGGTCTGCCACCAGGTGTCCACGATGGGGCAGCGGCCATGGCCGATGTGCTCGTGGTACCACATCCAGGCCTCGGGGTTGATGGGCTCGCCCACGGTGCCCAGAAGCCGCAGGCTCGAAAGGTCGTGCCGGGCCGGGTACTCCGGACCCCACTTCATCACCGTCCGGATGAGGGTGGGGGAGGTGTAGAGGATGTTGATGCGGTACTTCTCGACGATGGCCCAGAAGCGGTCCTTATCCGGCCAGTCGGGCGCGCCCTCGTACATCACCGAGGTGCCACCGTTGGAAAGGGGCCCGTAGACGATGTAGCTGTGGCCGGTCACCCAGCCGATGTCGGCCGTACACCAGTAGTAGTCTTCGTCCTTGAGGTCGAAGACCCACTTGGTGGTCAGGTGCACCCCCAACAGATAGCCGCCGGTGGTGTGGAGGACGCCCTTGGGCTTGCCGGTGGTGCCGGAGGTGTAGAGGATGTAGAGCGGATGCTCCGAGTCTAAGGGTTCGGCCGGGCAGACCGGGTCGGCCTTGGCCATAAGCTCGTCCCACCAGAAATCCCGGCCCGCCACCCGCCTCGCCCCGGACTGCTCCCCCACCCGCCGGACCACAACCACCTTCTCAACGGAGGGGCACTCCTCCAGGGCCTTGTCCGCAAACTGCTTCAGGGGCACGATGTTGCCCCGCCGCCAGGCCCCGTCCTGGGTGATGAGCACCTTGGCCTGGGCGTCCTGGATCCGGTCCCGCAGGGCATCGGAGCTGAAGCCGCCGAAGACCACGCTGTGGGGCGCCCCGATCCGGGCGCAGGCGAGCATGGCGATGGGCAGCTCGGGCACCATCCCCAGGTAAATCGTCACCCGGTCGCCCTTCTGAACCCCCAGGCCCTTAAGGACGTTGGCGAACTTCTGGACCTCCCGGTGCAGGTCCTGGTAGGTGAGCACCTGCCAGTCGCCGGGCTCCCCCTCCCAGACGATGGCCGCCTTGGTCCGGCGCCAGCTCTGGGCGTGGCGGTCGACACAGTTATAGCAGGCGTTGATCACGCCCCCCACAAACCACTTCGCCCAGGGGACGTTCCACTCCAGGACCTTATCCCACCTGCGGAACCAGTGGAGCTCGGCCTCGGCGTGCTTGGCCCAGAAGCCCTCCAGGTCCCGCTCGGCCTCCTCCCAGGGCGTCCAGTCTTTAACCCAGGCCTTCTCCCGGAACTCCGGCGGGGGCGGAAACCTTCGCTCCTCTTTAAGGAGGCTTTCGACCAGGATCCGATTCCGGACTTCCGCGCGCTCGTCGCCGTTAGCCATTCCGCATCGACCTCCTTCGGGCTAGTTATCCCCAATGGGGGCCTGAATCTCGGCCCGCATCTGCTGCCAGGCCTGGCGGGCCTCCTCCACCGAGCCCTCGTCTTCGATGGTGGTTATGTCGCCGGGGTCCCGGTTGAGGATCACGGCCTTAAGGACCCTTCGCATAATTTTACCACTGCGGGTCTTGGGCAGCATGTTTACAAAGTTTACCTCGCCGATGACGGCCACCGGACCCAGCTCCCGCCGGACCGTCTCGATGAGCTCCCGGCGGAGCTCCTCCGAAGGCTGGTAGCCCTGCTTGAGGACTACGAAGGCGGAGACCACCTCGCCCCGGACCTCGTCGGGCCGGCCGGTTACCCCGGCCTCGGCCACGGCCGGGTGCTTGAGAAAGGCCGTCTCCACCTCGATGGTGCCGATCCGGTGGGCGGCAATCTTGATGATTTCGTCGGCCCGGCCGGCAAACCAGACGTAGCCGTCCTCGTCCAGCTGGGCCGAATCGCCCGTAAAGTAGACCTGCCGGCCGGGAATCCGCTGCCAGTAGTCCCGGGCATACCGCTCCGGCTCCCCCCAGAGGGTTGGGGTCAGGCTGGGGAAGGGCCGCTTGATCACCAGAATCCCCTTCTCCCCGGGGCCGCACTCCTGCCCCTCCGGGGTCATCACCCCCACCTCCATACCCGGCAGGGGGATGGTGGCCGAGCCCGGCTTGATGGGGAGCATGGCCAGGCCGTAGGGGTTGCCGATGACCGGCCCGCCCGTCTCCGTCTGCCACCAGTGGTCGATGACGGGCACCCGGTCGTTTAAAACCTCCTTCTGGAGCCACTCCCAGGCCGGGGCGTTCAGCACCTCCCCGGCGCAGACGACCCGCTCCAAGGACGAGAGGTCGAACTTGCGGGCCGGCCCCGACCCGTAGCGCATAAGCAGCCTTACGGCCGTCGGCGAGGTGAAGATTCCCGTAACCCCGAAGTCCTCGACGATTTGCCAGAAGGTTTCGGGCCCGGGGTGGTCCAGGGCACCCTCGTAGGCGATGGTGGCGCAGCCCGCCAGGAGGGGGGCGTAGACGATGTAGCTGTGGCCCACCACCCAGCCGATGTCCGAGGTGGACCACCACACCTCCCCCGGCCGCAGGCCGAAGCACCAGAGGCCGGTGCTGTAAATCCCCACCTGGTAGCCGCCGTGGGTGTGGACGGCCAGCTTCGGCTTAGCCGTCGTACCGGAGGTGGCCAGGATGTAGGCCGGCTCGTTGGCCTCCATCTCAACCCAGCCGTCCGGCTGGCCCTCGGCCCGCCTTAAGAAATCTTCCCAGAAGAGGTCCCGGCCGGGGGTCATCGGCACATCCTGGCCGGTCCGGCCCCAGACCACCACGTGCTCCACGGTGTCCCCCGCCGTCTTCAAGGCCTCGTCGACGACCTCTTTAAGCCGGACATCCCGGCCCTTGCGGTAGGTCACATCGGCCGTAAAGACCAGCCGCGACCCGCTGGCCGCAATCCGGTCGGCCAGGGCCCCGGCCCCGAACCCGGCAAAGACCACCGAATGAATGGCCCCGACCCGGACCGCCGCCAGCATCAGCATGATCGCCTCGGGGCTGGTGGGCATGTAAATGGTGAGCCGGTCGCCCTTCCGGATGCCCATGCCCCGGAGGGCGGCCGCCAGCCGCCGGACCTCCCGCAGGAGCTGGGCATAGGTGTAGACTCGGCGCTCACCCCGCTCGTTTATGTAAATGAGCGCGGCCTGGCCGGGGCGGCCCGCGGCCACCTGGCGGTCCAGGCAGTTAAAGGCCAGGTTCGTCCGGCCCCCGATGAACCACCGGAACGTGGGGAAGTTCCACTCGAAAGTCCGCTCCCACTTCCGGAACCAGGGGAGCTTCTCGGCCGCCCGCGCCCAGAACCCTTCCGGGTCCTCCCGGGCCGTCTCAACCCACCGCCTGACGATGGGGTTAATCACCTGCATCGGTTGCACCTCCCGGCCAGATGTGCAAAAGGCACGCTCAGGGGACGGAACCGGTACCCGATCAATGCTAACGGCTTTAAAATCGGCCCCTCAACGGGGGCGGTGGCGTTCAACTCCCGGAAATTGCCGTTCGGCCCCCTTTTTCGGCCATTGGCCGCCGATTCCTGCCGGCCGCCCTAAATTCCCAGGAGATTCCGCAGACTGCGAACGTGCCCCCGGCTGACGGTAATTTCGGTGCGCTCCTTGTCGTCGACTTTAAGTAAATAGACCCCGTTGAAATACGGCCGGATCTCCACCACCCGCTTTAAGTTGACGATGAAGGAGCGGTGGACCCGCAGAAACGGGGGGTTGGGCAGCCGGGCCTCCAGCTCGTTCATGGTGAACCGGACGGTGTAGACCTGGTCGTAGGTTTTGACCAGGACCAGCTCGTCGTGGGCCTCGGCGAACCGGACCTCGGCCAGGTCGATGAGCAGGGTGCGGCCGGATTTTTCCACCGGGAGCCGGTCGATCAGCTGAAACCGGGGGGCTTCGGCCTTCGGCCCCGGGTAGCGCCGTTCCCGCACCCGTTCCAGGGTCTCGATGAGCCGCTCGACCCGGACCGGCTTCAGCAGGTAGTCGGCCGCCCGCAGTTCGAAGGCCCGGACGGCGTACTCGTCGTAGGCGGTGACGAAGACCACCACCGGCGGCCGGCTGAACTCGGCCAGGACCTCGGCCAGCTCCAGGCCCGTGAGGCCCGGCATCTGGATGTCTAAAAAGACCACGTCGAAGTCCCGCTGGCGCAGGAGCCTGAGGGCGTCGGTGGCCGTAAGGGCGATGCTCACCTGCACGGGCCAGCCGGTCTCCTGAAGCCGGTATTTTAGTTCGACCGTTGCCGGCTCCTCATCGTCCACGATGAGGGCCTTTAAGGTGGGCAGGCCGACGGTCGTCGGGCTAAGGCCGCTCATCGACGCCCCACCGCCACCCCGGCGTGGAATTTGGGTATGACGAACCGCACCTGGGTGCCCTGGCCGGGGGCCGACTGGACCTCAAGGCCCCGCTCCGGGCCGTAGATGCTTTTAAGCCGCTCGCTGACGTTGGCCAGGCCCAGGCCGCCCCGCTGTCGGGGGTCGGAGCTCAGCACCTGCTTTACCTGTTCGGGGGTCATCCCGACCCCGTTGTCGCTCACGGTGATGAGCACCTCGTTGCCCCGGTCCTCGGCGGTGATCACCACCCGCCCCGGCCCCACCTTCCGGCTGATGCCGTGGCGGATGGCGTTTTCCACCAGGGGCTGCAGGACCAGGACTGGCACCGAAACGGGCAGCACCTCCGGGTCCACCCGGTAGACCACCTCCAGCCGGTCGCCGTAGCGGGCCTTCTCCAAGGTGAGATACTGGTGGACGTATTCCAGCTCGTCGGCCAGGGAGGCGAATTCGCCCCGGCGCTTGAAGGCCCGGCGGGTGAAGTCGGCAAACTCCACCAGCAGTTCATGGGCCTGCTCGGGGTTCGTCCGGATAAAGGCGGCGATAGTGTTTAAGGTGTTGTAGATAAAGTGGGGGGAGATCTGGGCCTGCAGGGCGGCCAGCTCGGCCCGGGCCAGCCGCTCGGTCTGGCGGTCCAGCTCGGCCAGCTCCATCTGGATGCTCATCAGCCGCCCCAGGCTGTCGGCGACCCGGATCCGGGTCGGGGTGAGGGCCTGGTCGCCGTCGTAATAAATCTTCAGGCAGCCGACGGTCCGACCCCGGACCCGCAGGGGGACAACGACGGCCGACTGCAGGGGGCAGTTCGGGTTGTTGCAGCCGATGGTGCTGGGATTGGGGGCGACGATGGGCCGGCCCGTCCGCAGGACCTCCCGGGTAACCTGAGTGAGGGCCGGGGTCCCGGGCCGGTGGTGGTCGCTCCCGGCCCCGACAAAGGCCAGGATAACCCCGTTGCCCACCAGGGCCACCGCGCTGGGCCGCAGGTAATCGTAGATCAGCTTGACCGTCCGTTCGGCGGTGTGGGGATTAAGGCCGTGGCGCAGGTAGGGCAGGGTGTGGTTGGCCAGGTGGAGGGTTTCCAGCATCGCCTGCTCCCGGCCCTCACTGACCGTCCGGCTCCGGCGGGCAAGAAGGAGGGCAACCCCGCCCGCAACGGCGACCACCGCCATCAGCTCGGCCAGGACCAGCGGCAGGGTCTCCATCGGAACCCACCATTTTTATTCTCTAATATACTCCGTCCGCAACCCAAGCTGTTCGGGGACGTGCATCCGCAGCATCTTTAGGTTGATGTCCAGGGGCACCCGGTCCCGGGTCAGGCGGGAGACCCCCACCATGGTGCCGAAGGCGATGGGGATGGCCCAGATGGCCGGCTGGGCCAGGAGGGTCCAGAGCAGGGACTCCGAGGCCCCCAGGTCCAGGGGGGCCAGCCACATGGTGGCCAGGATGGCCACCGAGGCCGAGATGCCCCCGATTACCGTTCCGGCCATCGCCCCGGGCAGGGTGAGCCCCTTCCACCAGATTCCCAGGGTGAGCAGGGGGAAGAACGAGGCGGCGGAGATGGCGAAGGCCCAGCCCACCAGCATGTTGATGGCGAACCGCTCCACCTGGATGCCGGCGGCGATGGCGACGAGGCCGGCCAGGAGGGCCGAAACCTGGAAGGCCAGCCGCCGGGCCCGGGAGCTGGCCCGGGGCCGGAGGGTGCGGGCGTAGACGTCGTGGGCCAGGGCCCCGGCCACCGCCACCATCAGCCCGGAGGTGGTGGACATGAAGGCGCTGAAGGCCCCGGCCGCCACCACCGCCTCCAGCAGCCGGCTCAGCCATTCCGGCCCCACCGCCGACGGCAGGGTGAGCAAAAGCGTCTCCGTCTGGCCCGAGGCGTAGAGCTCGGGGACCAGCGACCGGCCCAGGGTGCCGATGAGGGGCGGGAACAGGTAGAAAAGGCCGATGAGGCCGATAACGATGATGGTCGTCTGGCGGGCGGCCTCCCCGTCCTTGTTGGTGTAAAACCGCACCAGGATGTGGGGCAGGCCGGCGGTGCCCAGGACGGTGGCGACCATCAGCGAGTAGGTGAAGATTAAGGGGTAGCCGAGGCCGCTGGTGAAGGGCCCGAAGGGCTTTGCCCAGCTCTCCCCCACCGGGGCGTTGGGAACGGGGGACCCCGCCTGGTACTCGAGCCTCCCCCCGGCCACCACCCGGCTCGGGCCCGGCGGGAGGGTAATGGCCTCACCGGCGGGTATCTGTCGGACCTCGCCCCCGGGAAGCTCAAGGGCTACGGGGTCCAGGGCCCGGACCCGGGCCGGCTCCGGGAGCCTTAAGACGGCCCCGGCCTGGTGGGAAACCACCTTGGCCTCGGGAAACCTCAAGGGTTCCGGGCCGCTCACCCGCTCGAAATGGGACCCGTACCAGCCGGCCACGGCCATCACCCCCAGGCCCAGAAGGGTCAGGGCGAAGAGCTTGACCCAGAACTGGAAGGTCTGGACGTAGGTTATGCCCTTCATTCCGCCCAGGGCCACGTTTAAGGTGATGACACTTCCCACCACCACGACCCCCACCCAGTAGGGGGCCCCGGTCAGGGCGTTGAAGGTGAGGCCGGCCCCCTTCATCTGGGGAAGCATGTAGAAGATGCCGACGACCAGGACAAAGACGACGGCGACCCGCCGGAAGGCGGGGGAGTCGAAGCGGCCCTCGGCAAAGTCGGGGACGGTGTAGGCCCCGAAGCGGCGGAGGGGGGCGGCCACGAAGAGGAGAAGAAAGAGATACCCGGCGGCGTAGCCCACCGGGTACCAGAGGACGTCGTAGCCGAAGGCCATTACCATCGCCGCCACCCCCATGAACGAGGCGGCGCTTAAATATTCCCCGGCGATGGCCGAGGCGTTAAGAAGGGGGCTCACCATCCGGGAGGCGACGAAGTAATCCGAGGTGGTCCGGACCACCCGGGTGGTGTAGAGGCCGACCCCGACGGCCGCCACGGCCACCCCGAAGAAGGTGAGGAGGGAAAGCCAGTGGATCCCGCCGGGGGTAAGCATCCTAGCGCAGAAGCTCCCGGAATTCTTCCTCGTAGCGGCGGGCCCGGCCGGCGTAGAACCTGGCCAGGACCCAGACGAAGGGGTAGATCAGGGCGGCCGGAATGAGCCAGCCGAGGGGCAGGCCGAAGAGGCGCAGGCCCATAAGCTCGGGCATGGCCAGGTAGGCGATGGGCAGGCTGAAAAGGACCCCGAGGAAGAGGGCGGCCACCCCCAGGCCGAGCCGGAGCTGGCGGCGGATCAGGTCCTCCAGGAGGATGGCCCCGTAGGTGGTCTGCTCGGCAACCTCCTGAATGAGGGCCTGCTCCTCCTCGGCCCAGAAGCGGCCCAGCTCGGCCAGGTAGACCTCGATCTCCTCGGCCGTGTCGGCCAGCTCCAGGGCCGGCTCGGCGGCTTCCCGGTCGGCGGGCCTTTCTTCAACCCCTTCGGCCACGGCAGAACCCCCTAATCGGCCACCAGGTCGGCATGGTATTCCTGACGGACCACGGCCTGGGCCCGGCCCACGGCCTTAAAGGCCTCCTTAAGCAGGCTCCGCTCCAGGGCCGAGAGCTGGCCGGGGTCGACGAAGTTGTCGGGGGCCTTTCCGGCCTGAATTTTCGCCCACTGGTTCCGGATCCGCAGGCCCAGGATGAACTCAAAGGCCTGGGTAAGCTCGTCGGCCAGGTCGGGTGGGATTTTGCCGGCGGCCTGGAGGGCCTCCAGCCGGCCGACGGTGCTGGTATCGGCCACGCCGTGGCGCAGGGCCAGGAAGCGGGCCAGGTCGAGGATGGGCCGGGTGCCCCGGGCCTTAAGGTCGAGCTGCTTGCGGTGCTCCCCGCCCGCCTCGACGATGAACCGCCCGAGAAAGCCCAGGGGCGGCGGGGTTTTGGTGGAGAGCCAGGCCAGGTGAAGCAAAAAGAGGCGGCTGGCCGGCAGCAGTTCGTTGATATACGCCCGCAACCGGTCGGCCAGGCCGAGGTCGCCGTAGATTCCCCGGAAGTCGAAGAAGATCAGGGAGTTGAGGACGGCTTCCGGCTCGGGGGTTGCGACCCACCGGCGGAAGTGGGCCTTCCAGCCCGAGAGGGGCTGAACCCAATCGGGGTTGTCGGCGGTGTAGCGGCCGGGGCACGGCGGAAAACCTGCCTCCACCAGGGCGGCGACGGCCCGCCGGCCGAACTCCAGAAAGTATTCCCGGGCGGCCCCGGCCTCCGGGGCCGGGGGGTCGGCGTAGATAAGGGCATTGTCCTGGTCGGTGCGGAAGGTCTGCTCCCGGCGGCCCTCACTGCCCAGGACCAGCCAGCAGTAGGGGACCGGGGGCGGGCCCAGGGCGGCCTCGGTAAACTCCAGGACCCGGCCGATAACCCGGTCGTTGATGTCCGTCATGAGCCGGCCCAGCTGGCTGGCCCGGATCCCCTGGCGCAGGAGGAAGGGGACCACCCGCTGGGAGTCGGCGACGACCTGCCTGAGGCCCGGCAGGTCGTGGCGCCGCTCGATATCCCGGGCCACAAAGAGGGCCGAGGTCCCCTGGAGCAGGATCAGGTCGTGGCCCGCAATCATTCCGGCCGGAAGGCCGGCCTCGGTGACGACCAGGTGGTGGATGCCCCGGCGGACCATCTCGGCCACCACCTCGTAGACGGGGGTATCCGAATCGACGCTGACGACCGGGGAGGTCATCACCTTGGCCACCGGCTGGCGGATATCCCGGCCGGCGGCCACCACCCGCTCCCGCAGGTCCCAGTCGGTCAGGATGCCGGCGGCCCGGCCGTCAGGGTCGAGGACCACCACCGAGCTTACCCGGTGGCGGGTCATGAGCTGGGCGGCCTCCTGGATGGTGGTCTCCGGCCGGCAGGTGACCAGAGGCCGGCGGGCCACCTCCCCGGCCCGGGCGGTGAAGACGAGCCGGCCGGACCCGGTAAGGACCGGCAACCGCTCCAGCTCCTCCAGGCTCCAATCCAGGTAGCGGCGGATGGAGAACTCGTAGAGAAAGCGGGCGAATTTCGGCTGGGTTTCCAGCAGGCTCTCGACCACGTCCCGGGGGATGGCGTAGCAGACGGTATCCTCGACGGCGATGACGTCCAGCCGGCTGCGGTCGCCTTCAAGGGCCGAAAGAACCCCGAAGACCTCCCCCTCCCCGGCCACCTCCAGGGTGACGTCGCCGACGGCCTTTTTAACCCCGCCCTTCTCGACCACGTAAAGATACCGGGCCGGGGGGCCGTCCCGCTGGAGGATGCGGGTGCCCTTTGGGAAGAAGTGGATTTCGGCCCGGGCCACGACCCGGGCCAGGGCCTCCCCATCCAGGTACCGAAAGGGTGGGACCTGGCTTAAGAAGGCGGTGGCGACCGCCTGAGCCGACATTCCCGCTGTGCCGCCCCGGAATTTCACTCCCAGTATAGTGTCGATCCGCCCCCTTTTTCAACCGATTACCGGCCATTTCTGCAAATCGGCGGCCGGAGCTGTTAACCGGAACTATCATAAAACGGCGAAGGCAGGTGTGAAGGCAGATTCGTCCAAGGGAACCATGGTGGCAAAGCTGGCGGCCCGTCTCTGCCGGGGTGCGGCGTTCGGGGCCCCAGCCGACCTGGGCCGGCCCCTGGCCGAGGTCCCCTTTGTCGTCCTGGACACCGAAACCACCGGCCTCCGGGAAGGGATCGACGAAATCCTGGAGGTCGGGGCCGTCAGGATGGTGGGGGGCCGGGTTCTCATCGGGCAGACCTTCCACCGGCTGGTGCGGCCCGGGCGGAACGGCTGGGGCCCGACGGTGCCCATCCACCGGATCCGGCCGGCGGACGTGGCTGCCGCCCCGCCCATCGAGGCCGTGCTCCCGGAGCTGGCGGCGTTCTGCCGGGAGGCCGTCATCGTCGGCCACAAGGTCGGCTTCGACCGGGCCTTCCTCAAGCGGGCCGGATTTCCGGTGGGGCGGTTTCGCTGGGTGGATATCGGCCGGGTAGAGGGCTGGCTGGAGGCCCAGGCCGCCGGCGGCCCGCCGGGGGCGGACCCCGTTGCCGTCTGGGACCTGGAGGCCCTGGCAAGGCGGTACGGGGTGGAGCTGTTCAGGCCCCACAGCGCCCCCGCCGACGCCCTGGCCACCGCCCAGGTCTGGCAGCGGCAGTTGACCCGGCTTGAGGGCTTCGGGGTCAGAACCCTGGGGGACCTGCTCCTGGCCGTCGGGGCCCGATAGGCCGAAGGGGGGTGATGCCCGGGAAAACGCCCAAAGGAACCCAACGGCGAGCGGAGGCTAACGTAGGACCTAAACCCTGACCGAAGGAGGAGGCTTATGCAACAGTCGCCGCCGGAACGCACCGGTCAGGACGAGCGCATCCGGGTCTACTGGCGGGCGAACAGCCGGCTGATACTGGTCCTCTTCATCGTCTGGCTGCTGGCCGGCTTCGCCCACCCGCCCTTCGCCAAGGCCCTTAACAGCATCACCATCCTGACCGGCTTTCCCCTGGGCTACTGGCTTGCAAGCCAGGGCTCGATCACCATCTTCGTCATCCTGATCTTCGTTTACGCCCTCATCATGAACAACATCATCGACCGCAAATACGGTTTCGAGGAAGAAGAGGAGTAAGGGGGTTGGCCGATGTCGCAGGAGACCTATTACACCCGGGTATCCAAGCGGGAGGTTAAGTTATTACAGCAGCGGCTCGTTCGGATTTACGGCGCCTTCGTCATCGGGCTCCTGCTCTCTACCACCATCCTGGCCGTCCTCGAGGTGAACCTCGGCCTTTCGCGGACGGCCATCGGCTACGCCTATCTGCTCCTTACACTTCTGCTTTATGCCGCCATCGGCATCCTGAACTTCACCCGGCGGCTCGACGAGTACTACGTGGCCGGCCGGCGGGTGCCCGCCTTCTTTAACGGCATGGCCACCGGGGCCGACTGGATGAGCGCGGCCTCCTTTATCTCGATGGCCGGCAGCCTCTTCGTCCTCGGTTACGACGGCTTGGCCTACATCATGGGCTGGACGGGCGGGTACGTGTTGCTGGCCCTCTTCTTTGCGCCTTACCTGCGCAAGTTCGGCCAGTTCACCATTCCCGACTTCGTGGCCGCCCGGTTCCCGGAGAAGGGGCGGACGGTCCGGGTGGTGGCTGCCATCTGCGCCATCATCGTTTCCCTGACCTACGTCACGGCCCAGGTCACGGGCGTCGGCATCATCATGAGCCGAATCGTCGGCCTGCCCTTTGAGGTCGGGGTCTTCGTCGGCCTGGCCGGGGTGCTGGTCTGCTCCTTCCTGGGCGGGATGAAATCCATCACCTGGACCCAGGTGGCCCAGTACATTATCCTTATCACCGCCTACCTGATCCCGGTGACTTTCCTTTCGGCGGTCCGGACCGGGGTGCCCATCTCCGAGCTCATGTACGGGCGGGCCCTCCAGGAGATCACCCGGATCGAGCAGCAGCTCAACCTGCCGTCTTATATTGAGCCTTTCAAGTGGGCCCTGAGCAACGCCTCGGCCCTGGCCAGCATCAAGCAGATAAACGACGCCACCGGCCTTAACCTGCCTTCGCCCCCGCCCATCACCGTGACCGACTGGCGGGGCTTCCCGTGGGAGTTTCTGGCCCTCACCTTCTGCCTGATGGCCGGCACGGCCGGCCTGCCCCACATCCTGATCCGCTACTACACGGTGCCCGACCCGAAGGAGGCCCGCATCAGCGTCGGCTGGTCCCTCTTTTTCATCTACCTGCTCTACTTCACGGCCCCGGCCTACGCCGCCTTCTCCCGCTGGGAGTTCCTGACCGACGTCATCGGCAAGCCCATCAACCAGCTCCCCGGCTGGGTGGATGCCTGGGCCCGGACGGGTCTGCTTTCCATCCGGGACGCCAACGGCGACGGCATCCTGCAGTGGGCCGAGCTCACCATCAACCCCGACATCGTGGTCCTGGCCACCCCTGAGGTGGCCGGCCTGCCCTACACCATCGCGGCCCTGGTGGCGGCCGGCGGCCTGGCAGCGGCCCTCTCCACCGCCGACGGCCTCCTGCTGGTGATCGCCACGGCCGTGGCCCACGACATCTACGCCAAGACCATCAACCCGAATGCCACCTACGCCACCCGCTTCCTGATGGGCCGGGTGATGATCCTGGTGGCAGCGGTGGTGGCGGCCTTCCTGGCCTTCCCAAGGCTGGCCCTCATCGTCCAGCTGGTGGCCTGGGCCTTCTCCCTGGCGGCCTCGACCTTCTTCCCGGTGCTCCTGCTCGGGATCTTCTGGAAGCGGGCCAACGCCTGGGGGGCCATTTCCGGGATGATTGGGGGTCTGTTGGCGTGCCTCATCTACATGTGGGGCAACTACCTGTTCCCGACCTTTAACCTGTTTGGCCTTTCCCACCTCTCCTCGGGCATCTTCGGGATGGCGGTGAACTTCGGCCTGCAGGTTGGGGTGAGCCTGGCCACCGCCCCGCCGCCCCGGGAGGTTCAGCAGATGGTGGACGAGGTCCGCATCCCGGTGGGCGAGATGGTTACGGTGCCGGGGGCGGCCCCGGCCCCCGGTCCGGCCCCCCAGCCCGGCGCCGACGACTGAGGCCGGCCGGACGGCATCCGACGGTGCGGGTGCGGCCCACCGTGCCCGCACCGCCTTTTTAGGCGGCAGGCGATGGTGGCGGTCCTGGCCGAGGGGCTGAACTGGCTGCTGGCCCTCTTCATGTGGGCCATCATCGGCCGGCTGGTTCTGGAGCTTATTACCGGCGGCCACCGGAGCATCTTCAGCGAGTTTCTCCGGCGGCTTACCGACCCCCTTTTCTGGGCGGTCCGGCGGCTAACGCCCCGGTTCATCGGGGACCGGTACATACCGGTGCTGACCCTCCTTTTAGTCATAGTTTTAAGGCTGCTCCTTTTGCCCCTGCTGGGGGCCCGGGCCTAATATAATCAGGCGGGGGCGATGGCCGGGGAGACTTTTGAGGCCGAGCTCTGGGCCTGGGTGGAAGAAGTCTACCGGCGGCGGGCCCAGCTGGTCCGCCGGCGGGTGGAAAGGCAGGTCTTCGACCTTTTCGAGCGGGAGCGGCGCTGGCTTACGGCCCTTACGCTGGTGGTGCTGCTGGGCATCTACGGGACGCCGTTTATCGGGGTGGCGGCCGTGGCCGGGGGCCTGGCCGCCCTCTACCTCGGCTCCATTGCCAGCGGCCTCATCACCGTCCGCCAGGCCAGCCGGATCGAGCGGGCCCTCGACCCGGCGGTCGAGGTGGCCCGGGCGGCGGCCGAAGTCTGGGCCACCCGGCCGGCCTTCGGCCCGGCCCAACGGGCCCAGCTTCTGCGCCTGCGAAACCTCTTCCGGGTCGACCACCTGCCCGGCGCCCGGGAACTGCTTGTGGCCGAGCTTGGGGAGCTTTCGGCCGACCCGGACCTTGCCGGCTGGCGGCTTATCCGGGACTTAAAGGAGCTGATCCTGGCCGAGGGGCCGGCCCTCGGCTGAAGGGCCGTGGCCGAAGCCCTCCGTTACTGGGACCCGGCCCCCTACGCCGATTTCCGGCGGCTGGTCCAGAGCCTTGACCCGGCGGCCGCCCCCGCGGCCGTGGTGGTCCACCCGGATGGGGAGGGGGGGCGGGTGGGGGTGCTGCCCGGCTCGTTCAACCCCCTCTCCTCCGCCCACACCCTCCTGGCCGAGGCCCCCCTGGGCCTGGGGCTGGTGGACGGGGTGTTCTTTCTGCTGGCGGTCCGCACCGTCGACAAAGAGCAACCCGAGGGCTTGAGCCTGCCCGACCGCCTCTGGATTCTCACGGATTACTGCCGGCCCCGGTCAGGGCTGGGGGTTGTCCTTACCAACCGGGGCCTTTACGTCGAAGAGGCCGAGGCCCTCCGGGCGGGACCGGTGCCCCCCGAAAGGGAGCTCTGGTTCCTGGTGGGGTTCGACAAAATCGTGCAGATTTTCGACCCCCGCTACTACGCCGACCGGGAGGCGGCCCTACGCCGGCTCTTTGCCCTGAGCCGGTTTTACGTGGCCCCCCGGTCGGGCCGGACGGAGGCCGACCTGGCCGAATTTCTTTCCCGGCCCGAGAACCGGCCCTTTGCCCCCTACGTCCGCTACCTGCCCCTCCCCCCGGAGCGGCACGACCCCTACCTTTCGGCCACCGCCGTCCGGCAGGCCCTCGCCGCCGGCGCCCTCCCGGCCGAGGCCCTTCCGGCCGAGGCCCGCCGGTTCATCGAGGCCACCGGGGCCTTCCGGCCGCCCCGGTTGACGGCCGAGGGGGAGGCCCTGGACGCCTACGGCCTGCGGGTGGGACTTTTGGGGCTTATCGCCGCCGGGGGGCCGCCTTACCCCCCGGCCGGGACCGTTTTCCGGGTCTGGGCGGGCCTGCTGGCCGAAGACGAACGGGGGCGCCGGGGCCGGGAGCTTCTGCGGGCCGGGGATTTAGCCGGACTGCTGGGCCTCTTCCCAGACGGCCAGCAGTAGGCCGAGGGCGGCCCGGGCGAAGGCCCGCCGGTTGGCGGCCCGCCGGCCCCTTCCCGTCCGCACCTCCACGACCCGCTCGACGGGGCCGGAGACGGCCAGGTAGGCCAGGCCCGCCGGCTTGGGGGAGCGCCGGCCGGTCTGGGGGCCGGCGATGCCCGTTTCGGCCACGCCCCAGTCGGCCCCGAAGAGGCGGCGGGCACCCCGGGCCATGGCCCGGGCAACCTCCGGGCTTACGGCCCCGGCGGTGGCGATGAGCTCCGGGGACACCCCGAGAAGTTCGGCCTTGGCGGCGTTGGAGTAGGCGACAATTCCGCCCTTAAATCGGCGGCCCAGCCGCCGGCTCAGCAGGAGCCCCAGCTCGCCCCCGCAGGCCCCCTCCCCGGCCGCCACCGTCGGGCCGGCCTCAGGCCCGGTCGGCCGGTTCGAAGTCGAAGAGTTCCGGGGCAAGCTCCCGGGCCAGCTCGGCGTGGTCCCGCTCCCAGACGGCCTGGGCCCGGGCCTCGAACTCGCCGGGGAGCAGGACCCCCTTCTCTTCGAGGAGCTCCAGCAGGGCCCGCATCCGGACCCGGGCCGAGATGAGCTCGTTGCTTAGGTTCCAGACCAGGTCGAAGAGGTTAAAGCCGGTCATCGGTCGGCCCCAAAAACTCCCGCACCAGCCGGTTAAACTCGGCCGGGCGGGTCTCGTGGGGATGGTGGCCGGCCCCGGGCAGGACCTCAACCCGGGCGGCCGGAACAAGCTGCCGGAGGCGGTCGGCAACCCGCGGCGGCACCACCCGGTCGGCCCCGCCCCAGACGGCCAGCAGGGGGACCCGCAGGTCCGGAAGGTCGGCCGTCAGGTAGGGGTCGGTGGGGGGCGACTTTATGATGGCCACGAGGGTGTCGGCCGAGCCCCGGACCCGGTAGAGCCGCTCAAAGTGCTCCATTACCCCCTCGGGGACCGGGTCCGGGGCGTAGGTCCCCGCCACCCCCGACCGGAAGCGGCGGCCGGCGATGAGCCCGTAGTAAAAAAGGGCCTTAAAAACGGCCGGCCCAACCGGACCCAAACCCGCGGCCCGCCGGATGAGGCCGAAGGGGAGCCTCGGGGGTTCGAGGGGGCTGTCGACGACCACCAGCCGGCCCACGACCTCCGGGTGGTCCAGGGCCAGGCGCAGGGCGATGGTGCCCCCCAGGGAGTGGCCGATGATGTGGGCCCGGTCGATGCCCAGCTCCCGGATGAAGTCCCGGACGGCCCCGGCCTGGGTTCGGACGGCGAAGCGGGCCAGCCGGGTCCGGGCCGAGGCCCCGAAGCCGGGCAGGTCGAGGGCGACCGCCCGGAACCGTTCGGCCAGGGCCGGCTGGTTGAGCCGCCAGGTGAAGTAAGAGTAGCCGAAGCCGTGGATGAGGACCACGGGGAAGCCGGCGCCCCGGTCCACGTAGTGGACTTCGGCCCCGTCGGGCAGGGTTAAGTGGCGGCCGTCGGGGGCCCGCAGTTCCCGGTAGTCGAGGGTTTCCCAGCGGGCAAGGCGGACCTGGGCGTTGGCCACCGCCCCGGCCGCCGCCCCCAACCCCAGGCCGAGGCCGGCCGCGGCTAATCTGGGCAGCCTTCCGGCAACCATCTCGGGCTACGGCGCAAGTAGCTCAATGCGCCAGCTTTCATCCTCCCGGGTATATCTTACCCGGTTGTGGAGCCGGTTGGGTCCCGCTTCCCAGAACTCAAAGCCGTCGGGCTCGACCCGGAAGCCGCCCCAGTGGGCCGGCAGGGGGACCTCCCGGCCCGCAAACTCCGCCCGTTTCGCCTCCAAGGCGGCCTCCAGAACCCGGCGGCTGGGGATGACCCGGCTCTGGGGCGAAATCAGGGCCGCAATCTGGCTCTCAAAGGGGCGGGTCCGAAAGTAGGCCTCGGACTCTTCCCGGGAGGTCCGGGCAACCCGGCCGGAGATGCGGACCTGGCGGCCGAGCCGGGCCCAGTAAAAGAGGAGGGCCGCGTAGGGGTTTTCGGCCAGGTCCCGGGCCTTGGGGCTCTCGTAGTTGGTGAAAAAGACAAAGCCCCGCCGGTCAAAGCCCCGTAGCATCACCATTCGAACCGACGGCCGGCCGTCCCGGCCGGCGGTGGCCAGGGCCATCGCGTCGTAGAGGTCGATGCCGGCCGCCCTGGCCTCGTCGAACCAGCGGCCGAACTGCTCGAAAGGGTCGGGGGCGAAGCCGGCCGGCTCCGGCCCGGACCGGCCGTCAGGCTCCGTCATCCCGAAGACTCCCCGGTGAGGGTTGGGCGGTCAGGGCGGCGGCTTTCAGGGCGAGGCCCAGGGCGGCGGCCCCGGCCAGGCCGATTCCGAGGACGTATCCCCCGGCCAGGCCGAGCCAGCCGATGAGGGCGTAGCCGAGGAGCGGACCGCTGGCCGAACCGAGGTCTTTGAAGGTGGCAAAGACGCTCATGGCCCAGGCCCGGGCCCCCATCGGGGCCAGGTCGCCGGCCAGGGCGTCGAGGACCACGGCCAGGGCGACGTCGGCCAGGTAGGCCAGGACGGCGGCGGCCAGGACAAGGGGCAAAAGGCGGACGAAACCGAGGGCGGCCAGGGCCGCCCCGAAGGCGGCCAGGGCGACCCGGAGCCGCCCGAGGCGGTCCGAAAGGTAGCCGGCGGTGGGGCTGAAGCCCAGGTCGACGGCCCAGCGGACGGCCAGCAGGGCGCCGGTCAGGCTGGCGATGCCCGCGGCACTGCCGGTGGTTTCCCGGAGGACCAGGCCCAGGGTTGAGGCCACCAGGCCCGGCCCGAGGAAGCCGCTGGCGAAGCCGGCCAGGTAAACCGGGTAGTACCGGCCCCAGAGGGGGCCGCCCCCGACCCTTGGGGCTGGCTGGCCGGCGGGCCCGGCCTTCCAGCCCCCCCGCCCCACCCCCCGCAGTTCGGCCCAGGCCAGAAGCCCGCCCCCGGCCGTGGCCAGGGCGAAAAGGCCCAGGGTGGGCCGGGGTCCCGCCAGGTCGGCCAGGAGGCCCCCCAGCAGGGTGCCGGCCAGGCTGCCGAGGCGGGAGACGCCCGAAAAGATGCCCATCAGCCGGCCCCGGGTGGCGGCCGTGGAGAACTCCAGGGCGGCGGTGTAGCCCCCGAGCCGGATCAGGGACCAGCAGCAGCCCCAGGCCAGCCGGCTGACGGCGAAGGGCCCCAGGCCGTGGACGAGGGCATAGGCGGCCGTGGTGAGGGCCGCCCCGAGGGCCCCGGTAAGAAAGGGGGTTTTCGGCCCGGCCCGCTGGAACCAGCGGCCGGCGACCGGGTTGGAAAGCAGCCGGATGAACCGGTTGACCGACAGGATGATCCCCACCCCGAAGAGGGGCAGGCCCCACTCCGGGTAATAGGCGGGCAGGACGGCGTAAAGCATCGAGTCGCCCAGCAGGCTTAAGGCCGCCGTAACCGAAACGGCCAGCAGCGGACGCGGCACCATCAGTCGGCGCCCAGGCCGAGGAGTCGGGAGCCGAGGAGGCGGCCAATCTCCAGGGCGGCGGCCGGGCGGCCGAGTTGGGCGGCCCGTTCGGTCATGGCCGCCCGGTAGGCCGGGTCGGACCGGAGCCTTTCCAGTTCGGCCCGCAGTTCCCGGGGCTTAAGGCCCATCCGCCCGGCCCCGGCCCCGACGACGTAGGCGGCGTTGCCCTCCTCGTGGCCCGGGATGTAGCTGATAAAGACCAGGGGCTTGCCGGCGGCCAGGCCCTCGCCGATGGTCATCGGCCCGGCCTTGGTCAGGAGGACGTCGGCGGCGGCCATAAGCTCCCAGATGTTTTCGACGAAGCCGTAGACCCGCATCAGGGGGTCGGCCTGGGCCGCCAGTCGGCGGTAAAGGGCCCGGTTGCGGCCGCAGACCACCAGAATCTGGGCGTCGGGGCAGGTCTGGCGGGCAACCTTTACGACCCGGCCGATCTTGCCGACCCCCTCGGCCCCCCCGACCACCAGCAGGGTGAACCGGTCGGGCTCAAGGCCCAGGTTTTCCCGGGCCTGGGCGGGGGCAAGCCGATGGAGGGCGAATCGGATATCCACGGGCAGGCCGGTCAGGAGGACCCGGTCGGGGGGCAGGCCGTGGCGGACGAACTCCTCCCAGGCCGGCTTGCTGGCGGCGGTGTACAGCTGAAAGCCCGGGTAGCGCCAGCCCGGGTGAACCACCACCAGGTCGGTGTAAACCACGGCCATGGGGAGTCGGGGGTTGACCTGGGGCCGGGCCCGGACCAGGAGGGGGTTGGCCAGGGGGTGGACCGATACCACCAGGTCGGGCCTGGCCTCGGCCAGGAGGCCCCGGACCTTGGGCAGAAGGGCGGGGGCGGCGGCCCGAACCACCGCCTCGAAGCCGGCCTTCTGGCGGAAGAGGTGCCAGATGAGGGCCCAGAGGGCCGGCGAATGGACCGTTATCGGCCCGTAAAGGTCGGTGAGCTTCTCCCAGACGGTCCGGCGGCCGCTCCGGAAGATGTCCACGACCTCGACCTGAACGTAGCCGTCGTAGAGATACCCGAAGGCCCGGGCGAGGGCCAGCGCGGCGCTCCGGTGGCCCCCTCCCGTCTGGGACATCACGATAAGTACGCGGCGCACGGGCTCCAAGGGTTATTTTAACCAAAACCGGGCCCGGCCCACTGCCCGCCCGGCCGCTCCCTCACCTCCTGCCGATTACGGCCGGCAGCCAGCCCAGGGAGCAAATCGGACTCAGCCGGCCGGCCGAAGGCTGGGGGTTGGGCCGGAAGGGGCCGGTTGCGGCCGGCAGCCGCTCCAGGGACCACCCGGGCCGGACGAGGGGCAGGGCCGGCGGGTAGGCGCCGTCGGCCCCGTAGCTCAAGGCGGCAACGACGGTGCCGTCCGGCGCCCGCAAGACCAGCCGGTCGCCCTCGTTGCTCAGGCCGTTGCCGATGCGGCCGGTGGGCATCACCACCAGGACGAAGGGGTTTTCGGCCTGGGGGGTGATGGCCCCGGCCGTGGCCGCAATCACGGCCACGCCCCCGGGCGGGATGACCGCCCCGGGAAGGGGGTCCGACCGGCCGTTATCGCCCAGGGTCCAGTTCCGCAGGTCGATGGGGTTTCCGGTGGGGTTGACCAGCTCCACCCACTCGCAGTCGGTGCCGCAGCCGGAAATCCCGGCGTCGTAAAGAAACTCGTTAATCACCAGGCTGCCGGGCCCGTAGTGGGCGGCCGCCAGGAACTTGAGGCTTACGCCGTCGACGAACATGGTGGCCGTCAGGCCGGCGGCCGGCTCGGGCCTGACCCGCACCCGGGCGCTGGCGGCCGGGCCGTCGACAACGGCCTGGCCGGCGAGAAGCCCCGCCGTCCCGGTGTAAACCAGCCAGTAGTCCCGAAGGAGGGGGCCGGTGGCGTCGGCCGAGGGGTACCACTCGGCAATCACCCGGATGGCCCCGACGTTTTCGCCGCCCATAACCCAGGCCGAAAGCTCGTAGGTTCCGGCCCCCGGCACCGGGGAGACCGTCTGCCAGAGCTCCCCCACCCGGCCGTCGGTTACGGTCAGCTTCAGGCCGTAGCTTCCCTCGAACTTGGGGTCGGCAACCCGCTGGGGCTGGAGGTTGGGGGTGAAATACCAGGGCGGGCCCAGGGGGTCCTCAAAGCCGCCGTTGACCAGCAGCTCCTGCCCCTGGCCGGCCAGGGGGGCGATGAGTCCCCAGAGGCCGAGGGCCAGCAGGGCGGTGAGGGTCCATAAAATTCCCGGGCGCCGGTCGGCATTCAAAGGGCGGCCTCAATCGGGCAACGGTTGCAAGCATTTTAAAGGGCGGTCGGATGCCGGGTCAAACGGGGCCTAGCGGCGGCCAAGGAGGCGCCGGAGGGCGAAGCCGGCCGCCCCCAGGATGACGGCGGCCGCCCCGCCCAGGAGGAGGCCCGCCGGCGGGCCGGAGTCGGGTGGGGCCGTTGCGGGCGTGGGGCTGGGGGTAAAGGTTGGGGTTGGGGGCACCGGGGTCCG